>Ga0308170_10001479_pt1 | contig 22301 bp, 24 predicted proteins | sample PhyBR2_2_FD_202136 | JGI IMG/M metagenome (GOLD analysis project Ga0308170, IMG submission 202136) | Phyllosphere microbial communities from UC Gill Tract Community Farm, Albany, California, United States - DLSLSB.R2 | ecosystem: Host-associated > Plants > Phyllosphere > Unclassified | place...
GCGCAAGGTGCGTCTTGTCTCTCCCGCTCTCTCTCTCTCTCGCGCGCGCCCTTCGCCCTACGACTGCGACGTAGCTACAGAGACTGACCCTCCTTCGCGCCCTGTCCACTGCTGCCCCTCCTCTCCCCCCTCCTCTCCCTCCTCTCCCTCCTCCTCCCCTCGCCCGCTCCCCTCCCCTCGCGCCCAGGTCGACAAGTCCGCCGCCGACAACGCCGGCTCGCTCGCCGCGCTCGGCATCGTCGGTGCGGGCGTCGCCGGCGCCGCGACGACGGCCGCTGACGTCGCGCACGCCTCGTCCTCTGCGGACGACGGCGCAGGAGGAGCTGGAGGAGGAGGAGGGGGAGGGGGAGGGGACTTGGCGAGCGCGCTCGCGGCGGCGCTCAGCCAGCGCAAGGGGAACATGGGCGACAGCGACGACGAGGAGGAGAGCGAGGAGGAGGATTGGTGAGCGGCGGGGCGTGCGTGCGCTCGAGGTGGGAGCGAGGTGCGAGAGGGCGAGGGAGCGAGCGTGGAGGGGGACGTAGCGCAGGAGCGGAAGGACGAGTCACTCTTCTCTCTCTCTTTGGAGAGCGTGCATGAGAGATGGAGAGCGTCGTAGGTCGCTGAAAGAGCGAGAGCGAGCGAGCGAAGGTGAGGAAGCGCGGGACGAACCGAGCGCTCGCCGAGGGAACGTGCGCGCCCGTCGCAGTCGCTCCTCATGCTCGTCGCCCGCATGCACTCCGAGGGAGCTCGCTGCGGCGCTGCTCGCGCAGCACAGGGACTCCGTCCGTCGAGCACGCGCACGACTCTCTCAGCCATCGCCGTGCTCTCGCTCTCGTCGCTCTCGCTCTCACTCCCCGACTCGACTCGCACAGCTCGCGCCCGCATAGCCACAACAATCGCACCGCCGCGTTCCATCTCGACTACATCCAGGTGAGGTAGGAAGGAGGGAGGGAGGGAGGGAGGCACGCTTAGCGGGCGCCACGGCCGACCTTGCCGCCCTTGGGGACGGCGTTGGCGACGGGCTTGTTCGACGAGCGCTGCGACTTGCGCTGCGACTCGCGCTCCTTCTTCTTGTCCTTGGCCTCGGTGACGGCCGCGGCGCTGTTGGGGCGGGCGGGCGGGCGCGCGAGCGGGGAGGGAGGGGTCGGCGGGGTGCGGGCGAGGAGGGGGAGGGGGAGAGGTTCGGGGCGAGCGGGACGGGGAGGGACAGAGTCAGCTCTCGCTCCTGTGCAGCGACCGAACACTCGCGCGACAAGGAGGACGAGCGACGCACCGCTGAGCAGCGCGGACCGCCGGCTGCTGGTTGCGCTTGGCAAGGATGGCCGACGCGTCGGCGCCGACGACGCCGCGCTGGTGCTTGACCGTCTTGCGCGAGCGCTTCTTGGCCACCTCCTCCGAGACGCCCTTCTTGTTGACGCGGCGGAAGACGGTCGTCCACGCGATCTTGCGCGGGTTCTTGCGCTGCAGGAAGAGCGACTCCTCCTTCGAGGTCACGAAGCTGTGCGCGGCGACGGCGCGGGGTGGGCGTGGGCGTGGTTGAGGACGGTGCGGGAAGGGAACAGGTGTGGAACACGCAGGCGGGTGCGGAAAGGGTGCGGTCGAGGTGGTGCGAGGTGAGGTTGCCGGGCGAGATGAGAGTCGAGGTGAGGGTCGAGCGACGGCATCGGCGAGCGCGAGATGGGCGGGGTCGGCGAGAGGAGGATCGAGCGGATGCGCAGAGGATGGCGAGGCGGGCGCAGGTCGGATGCGGAGCGAGAGGGGAAGGGAGAGGAGACAGGTGCCTGGTCAGCCTCGCAGGTCCCGCAGTTCGACGCGTCGCCCGTCGCTCGCCCGCAGGAGGGACGCACCGGAAGATCTTCGAGTCCGAGCGGATGTAGAGCTTGCCCTGCACGGTGAGGAAGGCGCCGAGGTCAGCACTCACTCGAGGCCGTCGAGCACGGGTGCGCGGAGACGAGCAAGGGGGAGGGAGGGACGCACCTTGCCGGGGTAGATCTTGTAGCCCGAGAAGTTGCAGAACTCGACCTTCATGGTTGTCGGATGCCTGCGAGCGAGCGGGTGCCGTACGAACGAGAGGGCGGGCGAGGAGGCCGGACGAGGGGAGGGGGGAAAACGGGAGGAGACGAAGGTCAGCGTCGACGTCGCGCCGTCACCCGTGCGCCGTTGCCGTCTGCGTGCCCTCCTGCCCAGTGCCCACAGCTGCCCAACGAGCCCGCGCACGCCCGACCCAGTGCCGAGGGCGAGCCGTGGTCGAGGTCGGTCGTCGTCGTCGTCTCGCGCTCGACGAAGGGGGGGATCAGGGCCGGCGTCCTCCCGAAGGATGGTCCGCGGCCGGGTGATATGTCTGTTCGTTTGGCGTCCCTCGTAAGGGCTGAGCCATCACGGTGAGCTGAGTAGATCGGTGTCGTCTTCTCCCCCCCTCGGGGTGTGGGTCGAGGTCGAGGCGAGGCGGTCGAGCGGACGACGGCGACGGCGCGGGGCCGGGCGGTGGGCGCTCGGGCGGGTCGACAGGGCTGGGCAGGGCGCAGGGAGAGCAGGTGCGCGCCTTACCGGGCGGGTTGTCGGGGAGGAGAGAACCGAACGGAAAGCGACGAGGTGCGGCGGGCGAGCTTGCGGCCTCGGCGCTGGATTTTGCGCTCGCCGCTGCCTCCCTGGCTCTCGTCGACCGCCTCACTCTCTCGCAGCCTCGCTTGCAGGTCTGCAGCGCCCACATGGCTCTCTCGCTGCCTCGCCCTCGAGGGAGCGCGCTCCCCGTCAAGGAGCAGCCCTCCTCGTCTCCCTGCTCTCGCTCCCGAGCTCTGCCTCTCTTCGCTTCTCGCCTCGTCTCGGTTCCCGCCAGTCCTGCTTCCGAGATGGCCGCCTCGAAGCACACGCTGCCCTTTGTCACGGTCGACGCCTTCACGACCCGGCCCTTCAGCGGCAACCCGGCCTCGGTCCTCGTCTTCCCGCTCGGCGACGACAAGCTCCAGCAGCTCGCGCAGGACGACGCGCTCATGCAGCAGATCGCGGCCGAGTTCAACTTGAGCGAGACGGCCTACTGCAGGGAGCTCGAGGGTGGCACTGAGGACGAGCCGCGGTACGAGCTGCGGTGGAGGACTCCCGTCGCAGGTCCGTCTTCCTCTCGCCGCCGCCTCCTCGCTCGTGCAGTACCCCTGACTTTCTCTCCCTCGCCCGCAGAGGTCATGCTCTGGTGCGCCGCCCGCCGAGCCCCTCGTTCCAGCGATCCGGGCTGACGCACTCGCCCTTCCTCCTCCTCGACCTGGCCCGACCTTCGCCTTACCGCCCTCTTTCGCTTCCTTCCCTCTCAGCGGCCACGCAACGATCGCATCGGCGCACACCCTCTTCTCGGACAACCACCCGACCGCGACGTCGATCCGGTTCGAGACGCGCTTCTCGGGCACGCTCTTCGCCCGCCGCCGACCACCTCCTCCTCCTTCTCCCTCGTCCTCCTACTCCTCCCACTCGCCCAATCCCGTCGGCCTCATCTCGCTCGACTTTCCCGCCGCGCCCACCGTCGTCCTCCCCTCCTCCTCGCCGCGCCTCCCGTCGATCCTCGCCGCCCTCCACGCCGCGACCACGCCCGCCCTCAGCGCCGCCCACGTCGTGCGCTGCGCCTACTACGCCCCGTGGGACCAGACGCTCGTCGAGCTCGTGCCCGACGTCGACCTGCCCCGGCTCGAGGTGCGCAGCGCGGCGCTCGCGCAAGCCAGCACGCGGTTCGTGCTCACGCAGCCGGCGCGGCGCGGCGCCCTGGGCGCGGGCGCGGGGGACGGCGAGGGCGAGGGCGAGGGGCACGGCGTCGACATCCGCTCGAGGGTGTTCGCGCACCCGCTCGGGATCGACGAGGACCCCGTGACGGGCGCGGCGCACACGGCGCTCGCCGTCTTCTGGCTCGACCGCGGGCCCGAGGCGCGCGCGCGCTTGGGCTTCTCGCCCGCCGGCGGGGAGGGGGAGCGGCGGCTGCGCGCGCGGCAGGTGAGCCGCAGGGGCGGCGAGATGGAGGTTGTGCTGGACCGGGCGGGGGAGCGCGTCGAGCTGAGGGGGAGCGGGAGGAGGGTCATGCGCGGGGTGCTTGAGCTGTGAGCAGCGCGTGACCAGAGGCGTGTAGCCGTCTCTATCGCACTGCGGAACGAGCGGAGCAAATAGAGCTGGCGAGCGAGAGGAGCTGCTCGTCGAGAGCGGTAGAGAGGCGACGAGACGAGGTTCGTGCACTCCGCTCGCTCCAGGGAGCGGAGCGGCTCTGCGGCAAGCCGCAGCTGCTCTCACTGGCTGCGCCGAACAAGTCTGCGCTCGCTCAGCGCCGAAGGCCGGCGAGTTTGACTCCTCATCAGCGCGCGAGGTGGAGCATTGCCGAGCCTCTGCTCCCTCCTCCCTTCCCTCACCCACTACCGCTCGCGCCACATTCCACCATGGCCGACTCGAAGCACACGCTGCCCTTTGTCACGGTCGACGCCTTCACGACCCGGCCCTTCAGCGGCAACCCGGCCTCGGTCCTCGTCTTCCCGCTCGGCGACGACAAGCTCCAGCAACTCGCGCACGACGACGCGCTCATGCAGCAGATCGCGGCCGAGTTCAACTTGAGCGAGACGGCCTACTGCAGGGAGCTCGAGGGCGGCAGTGAGGACGAGCCACGGTACGAGCTGCGGTGGAGGACTCCCGTCGCAGGTGCGTCTCGCTCTCGGCGTCTCAGGCAGTAGGCAGTGGGGGACCTAGCTGACCGGCTCTATCCCGCTCGTAGAGGTGCCGCTATGGTGCGCCCCGTCCGCAACCCCGCCAGGACGAGCGCCCGCTGACCTCCCCTCCTCGCCCTCCCTCTCTTCCTCCCTCGCGACCTCATCCTCCCTCTCGACCCGCTCATCCGCCCTCTCCTCCCTCGCCTTTCGATACACAGCGGTCACGCAACGCTCGCATCAGCCTACGCCCTCTTCTCGCAGCACCACCCCTCCGCCTCGACCATCCGCTTCGACACGCGCTCGTCCGGCACCCTCTTTGCCCGCCGCACCCGCCCGTCCTCGTCCAGTAGCAGCACCTCCAACGACGTCGGCCTCATCTCGCTCGACTTCCCCATGGCCTCCATCCTCGCTCTCTCGGACGGCCACCGCCGCCTCCCCAAGATCCTCGCCGCCGTCGAAGCGGCTACGGGCCTCTCGGCGGACTCGGTCGTGCGCTGCGCCTGGTTCGACGCGTACGACTCGCCGCTCGTCGAGCTCTCGCGGGACGTCGACCTGCGCGCCCTCGAGGTCAACGCAGCGGCGCTCGGCGCGGCGGGCAAGCTCGTCGTCCTGACCCAGCCCGCGCCTGCCGCCGCCGCCGACGGCGCCGAACGGTTCGACATCCACTCGCGCGTGTTCGGCGCGCCCCTTGGCGTGAACGAGGACCCGGTGACGGGCGCGGCACACACGGCGCTCGCGCCGTTCTGGCTCGCGAGCGGCGCCGAGGCGCGTGCACGCGTTCCGGGCGCGCGCGAGGGGACGCTGCGCGCGAGGCAGGTGAGCGCGCGCGGCGGCGAGATGGTCGTCGTGCTCGATGAGGAGAAGAAGCGGGTCGAGCTGCAGGGGAGTGCGGTGAGGGTCATGAGGGGCGAGATCGAGCTGTAGAGGACGAGGAGGAGGGGCTACAAGGCCGACTCGGTGCACATCCTCGAGGTCGCTCTCGCTTCTTCTCTCTCTAGTCTTCGCGCTCGTGCAACGACTTGCTTAACGTGTTACAAGCTAAGCATCTCCTCGATCGGTCCCGCTCACGTCCAGCTCCTCACCTCGCGCGGCATCAGCGCACCGCGCACGCTCCCCTCCGCTCGTCTCCTCCACTCCGCCTCCCAGCCCGTCAGGTCGAGCCACATGACACCCTCCTCGTTAACGACGTCCTTGCGCTCCCCTCCTCTCACTCCGCGCCGCTTCTCGCCCCCGCCCGCCTCCTCCTCCTCCCTCTCCCTCTTCCTCGTCCTCACCGCTCGCCGCGCCGCGCCCTCTCCCTCTCCCTCGACCTCGACGCCCTCTCGCACATCGCGCACCTCGGCGTCGCGGAACCACCGCTCGACCTCGACGAACGAGGGCCCGTACAGCGCGTCGGCGAGCCAGGGCGGGCTCGGGTCCGAGGGCGAGCTGAGGCGGCTCGGGAGGCGCGGCGCGGGCGGTGGGGACGGCTGGGAGAGCGGGGAGGGAGGGGAACGGTGGAGGAGGGGTGGGAAGGGAGTGCGAGGGGGGAGCGGCGAGGAGAGATCGCGCGAGAGGGAGGAGAGGGGCTCGAGCGGCGGGTGGCGCGAGCGCGACGAGCCCGGGCTGCGCTCCCTCGCCGCCGTACCGCGCTCGGCCCTGGACGGGCCGTCGCGAGGAGCGCTGCGCGATGGCGAGCGCTCGAGCCTCGGGGCGCGCTGCTCGGTGCGCGGCGGCCGCCTCAGGCCTGACTGCCACGTCGGCAGGCTCGCGGCGTACGGCGTGCGGCGGCGCGCTCGCGCGCTCGACGGCTCGTACACGTCGCCAATGTGCACGGCGGGACCGCGCACGCTGCGAGCGTGCGAACTCGGCGCCTCGCGAGGCGCACTCGACGGGACGAAGGTCGGGCGCTCGGGCGGCGGCGCGTCGAGGTCGTGGTAGATGCGCGCTCGCAGCGGCACGGCCTCGGTTGAGCGCGAGCGCTTGTGCGGGCGAGGAAGGTCGAAGGCGCCGCGGGTCGAGGCGAGCGAGGTCGAGATGTGGTCGAACGGCTCCCTTGTCGCTGCGTGGACGCGCAGGGCGGTTGGCGGGCGAGGGGGGAGGCGGTCGGTCGGGGTCGGGAGGTAGTGCGGGACTGCTGGAATGGGAAAGGGATGTCAGCAAGCGAAGGATGCAGGAGAAGTCGAGCAGGAGGGACGCACCTTGCTTCGCCGAGCGAGGAGCATCTCGCCTCGTCCCTCCGCCGCCCTCGCTCCAGCCGTGCCCGTCCCGCCTCCTGAAGCTGCTGCGAAACGAGTTGTCGTAGCCCTGCTCGCGCTGTCGAGGCTGCCGCCCCGCTCGCTGCGCCTCGTCCCGCTCGTCCTCCCACCAGGGCCGCGCCTCGTCGCGGTGCTGCAGGCGGCGTTGGTCGAACCTGCGTCGGTCGGGGGACCTTGCTCGCTCGCTGTACGAGCTGTCGCGGTGCCGTGGAGCGGCCGAAAAGCGCGAGGCGAGGCGAGTGGAGAAGCTGGACGGCGAGGAGGCGTCGAGAGGCGCGAGGAAGCGCAGGCGGGGCTTGTAGTCGGCGCTGTGGTGCTGCGCCGAGCGTACAGCAGGTGCAGCAGGGTGCCACGCCATGCCGGGCGCGGCGCGAGCGAACGGGGAGAGTGAGAGCGAGGAGACCGGACTCTCCGCGGGGCCGGCGTCAGCGAGCTCGCAGACGGACGGCCTGAGCGCCGTCGCTCGTCCGGACTTTCCAGCTGCAGGCCCGCTCTCGCGCTCTCGCTCTCTCGGGCAGGCTCAAGACGGCAGCGCTCCAGACGTGCGAGGCTTGAGACGAGCAAGGAGGGGTCTGAGCGGGCGACGAGCGCGTTCGAGCGAGGGAAGCGCAGAGTCTCGCAGCGGCTCTCGACCTCGACGAGGCGCTCCTCGCAGGAACAGAACGCTCGAGTGATAACAGTGTCCATGCGGCGAACCAGCGCCCCTCATCTCTAGTGATGGTGCCCCTCGCGCGCCTCCTTCTCGGCCACCTGGGCGAGCAGCCTCACCTGGTCCCCGACGTCCCTCAGCACGCCCAGCACGCTCCGGTTCCCCTCGACAAACTCCATCTTCTTGTACTCGAGCCCCTCGTGCTCGCCGAGCCGCACGCCGCGCCAGTACGTCGTCCCGTCGGCGCGCACGTCGAGCAAGGCGCGCTCGTCGGCGACCCACTGCTCGACGACCTTAGCGACGGCGCGGAACCGGAAGCGCGGCACGCGCGGGTAGAGGTGGTGCGGCGTCTGGAAGTTGAGGCCACCGTGCAGGAAATCGAGGTAGGGCGGGCACGAGACGTCCATGGTCGTGCGTAGCTGGCGGTGTGGGTGCGACTCGAGGAGCTCGAGCGCGGCGGGAGGGAGGGGCGACTTGGTCGTGTCGTACGAGGGCGGCGTGATCGAGATGGGCTGCGAGAAGTGCGATAGGACGATCTGCGCGCGCGAGCGAGAGAGCGTGAGCGTCGGGACCTGCTCGAGGGCGAGAGAAGGAGAGGGGCCGAGGACGCACCTGCACGTGCAGCGGGCTCGTGACGGCAAAGCTGACGACGAGGTACAAGAGCCTGAGGCGCTTGCTCGGAATCCCGCCGAGGACGCGGCCGCCGAACCAGGTCCAGAACGACGCGATGCCGGCGAGCTCGAGGAGGCGCAGCTTGAAGAGCGGCGACTTGCGCGCCGGCCAGCGCGACAGGAGGAAGCCGTACGACAGGGCGAACAGGTTGAAGCGCGCAAAGCTCATGACGATGTAGTAGAGCTTGTGCCTGCGAGAGCGACGAGGGGAACGAGCGGGTCAGCTCTCGAGTCTGCCGTTCGCTCACGGAAAGGAGGGAACAGGGACGCACTGGTGCGGCAGGAACTTCTTGGCGAACGCGTCAAAGGCGAGGAGGCGGTCGTAGTAGGTCGAGCGCAGGCCGTCGAGGAACCGAGTCGAGATGGCGAAGAACGGCAGGTGCTGGATGTCCGGGTCGTGCTCGGGCGCGTTCGTGACAACTGCGGGCGTGCGCAGTATAAGAGTCAGTTCACGAGCTCGTGCGCGACGTCGCGACCGAGAGAGAGGGAGGGAGAGAGAGGGGGGCGCACGGTGGTGAACGTTGTGATTGTCGCACCACCAGCCGATGCTGAGGCCGCCCATGAAGTTGGCTATCGCGACGCCCCACAGGCGGTCGGTCCACCAGTCGCCCGTGAGCGCCGTGTGGCCCGTGTCGTGCGCGACGAACGTGATCTGGTGCCAGAACGCGCCGAGGAAACAGGCGGCGAGGACCCAGTCCCACGCGCTGCCGGACGCCTGCGCGCGGCGGTACGCCCACACCGAGAGGGCGGCGAGGGCCGAGTAGAGGACGAGCGAGGGCGCGTAGCCCGAGAGGAAGGGGGGAGGGGTGTCGAGGCCGAGCGAGTGGATGCGGGCGTGCAGCTGCTTGTGCGACCGGCGCAGGTGGGCCTGGTACGCCGGCGTGAGGGGCAGGTCGGCGTAGGCCTCGCGCGCGAGGGGCGGGTCGACCATGGCGGCCGTGAGGACGGGCGAGCCCGCGTCCTGGGCCGTGTCGCCGCCGTCCGACGCCGACGCCGAAGCTGCGGCGGGTCCTCCTGCGGGCCGGCGCGCCTTGGTCGGCGACACGGGCGGGCTCGACGCCGTGACGGTTATCTTGGGGACGGGGACGGGCCACATGCCGAGCTGGATGGGCGGCACCATGTCGCGCCAGCCCTCGCCGAGCGTCTCGTCGTCGTCGTCGACGTCGACCCGGGCGACGGTCCAGCGCGCCATGCGCTCGGCGACGGTGCGACCGGTGTGGTACGCCTCGATCTCGCAGCTCGCGTCGCGCCCGACGTAGTGGAGGATCGAGTGGTGCCCGCCAGGATGGAGATCGAGCCAGGCGTGCGGCACTCGGTAGACGAGCGGAGGGTGGAGGACGAGGAGCTCGCCGCGCGTGATGCGCTCGGCGATGGCGGCGCGGCTCAGGACGGGGAGCGAGGCGTAGTTGTGCGGTAGGGGCACGCCTGGGCACGGCAGGCGAGCCGAGTTGCGCGACGAGGGCGGTTCCGGGTGCGACGAGGCGGTGGCGGTCTTGGACGAGGCCCGGGGCGGCGCAGGCGCGAGGGACGCGTCGGCCATGGCGCGAGAGGTGCTGCTGCTGCTGCTGTGCGCCTTTCTGGCGGCTAGAAAGACGCGTTCAAGCGAGCGAGCTGGGGTGGGAGCGAGAGCAGCTCGTGTTGGTCCGACCAGACCAGGCCTGGCTCGGCTCGCTCCACACCCTGCTCTTGCACACAGCCGCAGGCAGTGCACAGCTGCACGAGCTCCCCAGCTCTGCCAGAGCAAGCTCCTCCCGGCGCAGCGCCCGCTCGAGGTGCTCTCGCTCCCTCCTCCCCTCTCGTCCCCTCGCCCTCGGCCACCCACCACAGCGCGACGAGGCCGATAAAGGCTGCGGCGAGTGTGCCACGGCCTCTCCCGAGCTTAAGCAGCAGGCCTATACGAGCGGCACCCTCGCCCGAGCCGGCCGTTCCCACCTTGTCCTCCTCGACCTCCTCCTCCCGCCCGCACTTCGACGCCGGCCCTCCTCCCCACCCGTGTCGCCCCTCGAGCAGCTTGATTTTCGCCCTCTCGCCGGTCAATTCTCTGCTAAAACCATTCTCCCGCCATCGACCGCGTGTGCCGTCGGGCGAGTTTGGCGCTAGCGCGTCCCCACCTCCGGCTTCCTCTCAGATCGGGACCGCCCACACGGCGGCCTTTCGCCCGAGAGGGAGCGACGAGCGGGGCCACAACGATGCACCGCTGCTCTGCTTCGCTCTGCCCCTCTCTGCTGCTCGCCGCTGTCACCAAGCGCAAACGATGCGCCCCTCCACCTCTCTCGCCGGCGCGCTCGCCGGCCTCGCCTCGCTCTCGACCCTCGCCCGCGCCTCGCCCATCGCGCTCGCCGCGCGCAACACCAACGGCGCCGGGTCGCCGTCCGTCTCGATCAAGAACGGCACCGTCGAGGGCCTGTCGCTCCCGACCTTCTCGCAGGAGGGTGCGTCCCCTCCTCCTCCTCTCTCCCTTCCTCGCGCCCTCCCCGACTGCCCGACTGACTCTCCTTCACTCCCTCGCAGCGTTCCTCGGCATCCCCTACGCCCAGCCGCCGGTGGGTGACCTGCGCCTGCGCCGCCCGCACTCGCTCGAGAAGGGGTTCGAGGGCGGCAAGGTCGCAGCGACGAGCTACTCGCCTTTCGTGCGTCCTGCTCTCTCCCTCTTGCTCTTCCTAGTGCGAGTGAGCTTGCTGACGAGGTCTTCGCGCTCGCAGTGCCCGGGCATCGGCGGCGACGACTGGGGCTACGAGCTGTCGGAGGACTGCCTCACGGTCAACGTCCTTCGCCCTGCCGGCACCACGGCCGACGACAAGCTTCCTGTCGGCTTCTGGATATATGGCGGCGGATTCTCCATGGGAGGCAACGGCGACATCCGGTACAACGGCAGCTACGCCGTGCAGCGCAGCGTCGAGATGGAGAAGCCGATCGTGCGTCGGCCTCGTCCTCCTTTCCTCTTTCCCTGTTCCCTTCTCGCTCTTGACGACGCACAGCCTATCGAGCTACATGAGCTGACTCACCTCCTCGAACCCTGCAGATCTACGTCCAGGTCAACTACCGCGTCTCGTCGCTCGGCTTCCTCTCGTCGAGCGAGCTTCGCGCCGAGGGCAACGTCAACCTCGGCCTGTACGACCAGCGCCTCGCGCTCCACTGGGTGCGCGAGAACATCGGCGCGTTCGGCGGCGACCCGGACAAGGTGACGATCTGGGGCGAGAGGTGCGTCGCGCACGGTCCCCCTGATTTTTGAGAAGGCCGACCCGACGGTCCTCAAGCTGACGTTCGCTCGCCCACCTGCAGCGCCGGCGCCATGTCGGTCAGCCACCAGCTCCTCGGCTGGGGCCTCGACTCGACCGACCTCTTCCGCGGCGCCATCCTCGAGTCGGGCTCGTCCTTCACCTCGTCGTTCGCCGCACCCGAGACGCTCCAGCCGCGCTTCGACGAGGTCGCCCAGAACGCCGGCTGCGGCGACGCCGCCGACGTGATCAAGTGCCTGCGCGGCGTCAGCCTCGACACGTTCAACTCGTCGGCCGCGGCGTACAGCTGGAGCCCGGTCGTCGACGGCGGCATCATCCCGGCTTTCCCGTCCGACGTCGTCAAGAACGGCAGCTTCGTCAAGGTGCCGCTCCTCATCGGAGGTGCGTCCAGGTCCTGCACCACTTTATTGGGCGAGAGCGCACCGCTGACTCGTCGTCGGCCTCCTCCTCCTCCTCCTCGTCCCCTCCTCCTTTTGCCCTCGTCGCTCCCGCCGCACAGCCAACACGGACGAGGGCACCGCCTTTGGCTCGCGCGGCATCAATACGACCGAGCAGCTCGCCGCCGACCTCGCGACGCGCTACTCGTCGATGCAGAACTCGAGCATCGCCAAGGTGCTTGAGCTGTACCCGGACGACCCGCTCCTCGGCTGCCCGTACGGCTCGGGCGACGCCGTCCTCCCGAGCGGTCTGCAGGACAAGCGCAGCTTCTCGATCTACGGGTGCGTCGCTCTCTCTCTCCTCGTCTAGCTCGTCGTCGTCGAGAAGCGCACTGACCCTCTCGACCCGACCTCGCAGCGACTTGACCATGCACGCCGGCCGCCGCCGCCTCGCCGAGCTTTACTCGGCCGCAGGCGCGCCCGTCTACTCGTACCGCTTCGACCAGCCGGCCGAGAATGCCACCATCGAGACCGGGGTACGTCCACGCCGCTCTCCCTCTCGCTCGAGCCGACCCCGACTGACCTTTTCTCTTCCGCTCGCAGACGACGCACTTTGTCGAGGTCGCCTACGTGTTCGGCGTGCCGTACAAGACGGCCAACACGCTCGGAACCCGCCCGGGCGACGCCGAGCTGTCGAGGCTCGTCATGTCGCAGTGGGTCTCGTTCATCCACGACGGCACGCCCAACAACCACGGCAGTGCGTCCCTCTCTCTCCTCTTCTCCTTGCCCTCGAGCTCGCCGCTGACGAGCCCGAGCTCTCGCTCGCAGTCAAGGAGGCGCCCGAGTGGCCCGACTACCGCTCGTCGCCGAGCAACTTTGTCTTCCGCCGGCACGGCTCGGTCATCGAGAAGGACGACTACCGCAAGGAGGGCATCGAGTACATCAACCAGCTCGATTGGGAGATCAGGGTCTGAGCGGGCTGAGCGAGGGAGCGAGGGGGAAGACGAGGACGTCGAGGCGCTTTCGTTGGTGGAGACGCGCAGGTCGTCTCTTCGCGCGCTTTTAGACCTGCATGCAAGCAGTCCATCAGGTTTTCTGAGCGCGCGAGACGAGACTAGCGTCGCAGAGAGCAGAGCACGAAGCGAGCAAAGCGCTCTCGAACCCCGCTCGGACCCCTCGGCTCTCACGAAGGCCTGCTTGTCTAGTCTCGACATGTATCGCGCAGGAGCTCGCCGACGTATTCTAGCTGCTCTCGAGGACGTCTCGATGTCGAGGAGCCGAAGCGCTGCTTACAAACCGTCTACTGCTTCTCCCTCTCGCCGACCGTCTCTCCCCTCGCCTCGGCCTCGCGGTCCGCCTCGGTCACCTGCGACTGGGCGAGCACGCGCTTCTGCAGCCAGGGGTAGCGCGACAGGTCGCCCTCCATGAGCCACCACAGGACGAGGATGATCACGGCGTTCGCGCTGACGAGCCCGCACGCGCCGGTCGCCGAGTTTTTGTACCGCGGCCCGTAGTCGCTGCGCCACAGGGACGGGCCGACGAGCCCGGAAAACTGGCTGATCGCGTTGTTGATCCCGATCCCGAGCGCGGCGGCCGAGGTGCCGCGCAGGGCGGCGATCCGGCGCGGCCACAGGCAGGCGTAGGCGGACGGTGCGGCGCCAGAAATAACGCAGGCGGCGGCGTAGCGCACGCCGGCGGGCTCGACGGTGACCATGATGACGAGTGCGACGATGACGCCGAGTACCACTGCGGGAAGAGGACTTTGCTCAGCGAAAGGCTCGAGAGAGGCGAGCTCGAGAGGCAGGAGCGAGACGCACAGCCGAGGGCGCACAAGAACGGGTTGACGTTGCGCTTGCGGATGAGATAGGCCGAGAGGCAGCACATGAAGACGCCCGTCGCCGCTGGAGGGATCTGGAGGAGCTGCGTGCCGGCCGAGTCCTGCGAGAAGGCGGACGAGGGTCAGCAGGCTCGAGCGCGGCCGAGTCGTGAAAGAGAGCGGGAACGCACTGTGATGCCGAGGTCTTTGACGACAAAGGGGAGAACGGTCGAGATTCCCCAGGCGCCGACGGCGTAGCACGCCCAGAAGAGCGAGAAGAAGAAGAAGGTCGGGTCGGCGAACATGCGCAGGATTTGGCGGCCGTCGAACGTCTTGTCGGTCATCTTGGGCGCATCGCGGTGCAGGTGGCGCAGGATGTAGTCTTGCTCGAGAGGCGAGAGCCACTTGACGGTCTGCGGGCGGGCGAGAGAGGCGTCAGCGAGCCGTTCTCGAGTTTGGGAAGGTCGTTGTGGAGGGGGCTCGTGCGCACTTGAGGGAAGTTGGGCAGCAAGAACCACATGCCGACGCCGAGGAGGATCGTGACGAGGCCCTCGAGGATGAACAGGACTTGCCAGCCGTACAGGCGGGCGGACGAGTCGGCGAAGCTGACGGCGTAGGCGAAAAGGCCCGAGACTGCTCGACTAGGAGGGTCAGCAAGGGTGCAAGGGACGTGGCAGCAGCCCGAGGGACGCGTGAGTGAGTCGAACGTACATCCACCAGACTGCAGGATGAAGGAGAGGGTCAGTCTTTCGAGCAGAAGGGAAGGCGGGAGAAGGGGAGGAGGACGCACACTCGAGTTGGCGACGTAGAGAAACAGGACGCGCGTGCTCATCTCCTTTGGCGTGTACCAGAACGAGAGGTGGTACAGCATGGCGGGAAAGAAGCCCCTGCGGACGAGAGGGGCGTCAGTAAGCTGTCCAAGCCGCAGCGAGCGGCGAGAACGCCTCGCGAGGGAGACGACGAGGACGACGACGAAAAAACGCACCCCTCGAACAGTCCAAGCAGCACACGACAAGCGACCAGCCCGCCGTAGTTCTGGACGCGCAAGTGCGTCAGTAAGTAAGACGAGAGGGGTGGAGAGGGCCGAGCGGCGGAGGAGGGAGGGACGCACGGTTACCGCGGCCATGCAGGCCATGACTGCGAGGCTCGACGTCGTCAGCTCCGAGTCACAAGGCGAGCGAGAGGTAGCGCACCTGCTCCCCAGCTGATCATGAGGCGCGCGAAGAAGAAGGCGGGCGTCGTCGACTTGGCGAAGAAGGTCGCGATCGGCTCGCTGCGGTCGCTCGAGCGTCAGCGCACGTCGTCGGGGAGCTCGAAAGAGCACTTACGCAGCCATGTACGTGTAGTAGAACGAGGAGACGACCCATGACCACTGCTTGGCGTCGAGCGAGAGCACTTGTTTGAGCGAGTGGTGCGCCTCGCCGTTCATCGTGCCTGCAGGGAAGCGGGAGGGCATCGTCAGCATAGGCTCGCGTACTGCGACGTGCTCCGCTGATCCGCGGCGATCATCCCCGAAGCAACCAGGCGACGAGGGGTCGGCGAGGAGTGGCGAGGAGAGAAGGGTGGAGCAAGGGAGGAGGGGGTCGGCGAGGAGTGAAAGGTCCTGCTCACCTGCGTTCGAGATGTTGTTCAAGTCCATGCGCACGACGGCGTAGCAAACGCAGTAGACGGGCAGGAAGTGGAGGTCGAGGCGGCGCAGGAGGCGGTTCTTGTCGATGCTGGCGAAACGGTCGTCGTCGTCGCCGACCGACGCCTCGAGGCTCGCCGGGCTCGCCGCCGGTCGCTCCTTGAGATCTTCAGTCGAGCAGAGAGACATATCGAGCGGGAAAGCTGCCGTCGAGAGCGCTCGAGTTGCGGCGAGAGGGGAGCGAAGAAGCGCGAGTCGCAGCGTGGTCGCAGGGGCAAGTTTGGAGCCGATGCTGTGAGAGCAGGTGCTTGGCGAATCGGCAGCATGCCAGCGAGCGCAGGAGCACGCAATTGCGGCTCAGACGGGTGAGAGGAAGGAGTCGAAGGGGCGCGCGAGCTGCTCGCCGTCGGCTCGGGCGCCGCGGCCAAGTCGGAGCTCGCGCGCCTCCCCTGCGGCTGCTCCTTCTCTTGCAGGCCGCACCGCTCGCTCTTCGCCCTCGTGTGCTCTGCCGACCTTCCCACCACACTCGCAGCCCGCTTATGCGCACGCACGCCCAGCGCACACAGCCCCACGCGAGCTTCCGTCCGACCTCTTCTCCCCCGCCCTCACGCCATCGCGACGCCGCCTGGCGCAACGCCCTGCGCACTCGGGAGGCCTCCGAGCCGGCCGACAGGCTCCCAGGGCTGCATGTCGTGCTGCCCTCGCCGCAACTCGAAAGGGCTGTGCTCGCTTCTCCGCTCCCCGCCCTCCCTCAGCCTCGCCAGCGACCTCGACGAACTCGACGACCATGCCGACGTCTGTGCTCGACATCCCGACCTGGCAGCGACCTGCACCGACGACCGAGAAGCTCGACACAGTCGAGCTCGCGCGCATCGACCTCGGCAAGTGGCCCGACAAGAAGGAGGAGCTCGTCGACGACTTGCGGCACGCCGTGACTGACGTCGGCTTCTGGTGCGTCCCTCACCTCGACACCTACACGCTCCCAGTAACGAGAAGCTGACCCTGCTATGCACGCTCGCAGGGCCGTCGAGAACACGGGCATCACGGACGACGAGGTCGTGCGCCAGATGTCGATCGGCTCGGCGTTCCTCGACCTGCCGCTCGACGAGAAGCGCAAGCACCCGTGCAACTTTGCCGAGGGCAACTTCTTCGGCTACCGCGAGGGCGTGCGCATCATGGGCGACTCGGGCGTCGTCGACAACAGCGAGGCGTGCGTCCTCGTCCTCTCCTCGTCCGCTTCTCTTGTCGGCGCGGCCTGGTCAAGAGCTGACGCCCAGCTCCTGCAGACTGTGCCTCCCCAAGGTGACGCCGTCGCTCGCGTACGAGTGGCCCGTCGAGTACGACTGGCTGCAGCCGTTCAAGCCCGAGATCGAGGCGTTCCAGCGCAAGGTGCACGAGCGCGTCCTCGACCCACTCCTGCGGCTCTTCGCCTTGCTCCTAGAGCTTCCTGAAGAGTACTTCTCTGCGGTGCGTCCTCTCTTCTGCACTACTTGCGGACCGCGCCGCCGAGTGCAGCGCAGAGTCGGCTGAGATCAAGGCTGACTCGCCTCGTCTCGCTCGCAGCCGCACGCCTGGGACCGCCAGAGCGAGGATCACCTGCGCTACGTGAGCATCTCGAGCTTCGCTTCTCGAGCGCTCCTGTCCCCCGAGAAGAGCCGGCTGACGCAGGTCTGCCGCTCGCAGATGCGCTACACGCCAAATCCGCGCGAGGTCGATGAGCGGCTCAAGGACAAGCAGTACCTCAACGGGCACACCGACTTTGGCCTCGTCACGTTGCTCTTCGCGCAGGTCGTCCAAGGGTGCGCTCTTCCCTTTACCTCTCGCTCGAACGAGTCGTCGAGTCGTCGCTCACCCCTCGTCCCGCTCGCAGGCTGCAGATCCTGACGGCCGACAACGAGTGGAAGCACGTTCCTTACATCCCCGACAGCATCGTCGTCAACACGGCCGACATCCTCTCGTTCGCGACGGCCGGCTACCTCAAGTCGACGATCCACCGCGTCGTGCGCCCGCCCGAGGACCAGGCTCACGTCCAGCGCATGGGCCTCTTCTACTTTAGCAGAGCAGCCTGGGACTTCCCCGCCGGCGTCGTTGCGCCCTCACCAGTGCTCGAGCGCCTCGGCCTGTACAAGCCGAACGAGCAGCCTGTCGAGCCGGTCTCGGGCCTCGGTGCGTCCTCTCTCTCGCTGTCTCGCTCGCCGCGAACCTCACTGACCCTGTAACGTCGCTCGCAGAGTTCACCCGCGCGCGCGTCAAGCACAGCTGGGACCGGCCCGTGTACGGCGACGCCGACTTCCAGAAGGGCTTCCAAGTCCGCGGCCTCGCCGTCAAGACCAACTACGAGGCTGCGTCGTGAGCGCGTCCATGCAATGCATCCCGCACGTGATCACTCTGCGAGCCTGTGACAGAGCTCGAGAGTCGCGCCGTCGAGAGAAGCGCGTGCAAGCCTTTCGTCCGTCGGCGCGCGCACGGTCCCTCGTCTCGACTTGCGCTCGCAAGCTCTCGCTCTTCGGTCGTCTCGACGTCTGAGAGTTGGCTTTCGTAGAGCTGGCGCGGGTCGGCCGGGCCCATCAAAAGGCGAGCTGCTGCGGCTCGAAGGCGCCATCGGCACGCCGGCGGCCGGCCGGCGCGAGCTCTCAAGTCGCTCTCCGCTCTCCATACAGCTCGCCAGAGCCGCTGCGCAGCCTCGGCTACTCGCACCGCAGGCTCTCGACATAGGTGCATGCGCAGGCCGGCCAGCACAGCTCGACCTACGACTTCCCCTCGCCTCATCAGCTCGAGCAAGATGGGCCTCCTCTCCTCGGCGCCACAACGGCGAGTACGCGTCGTGATTGTCGGAGGTGGCATCTGTGCGTCCTCTTCAGCTCCTGCCATCCTCCCCGAGCGAGCCGAGCTGACCGAGGCTCCTCCTCCCCCTCGCAGCCGGCATCGCTCAAGCAGTCCGCCTCCAGGACCAGCTCGGCAACAAGGTCGACCTGACGATCTACGAGCGTGCAAGCGAGGTCGGCGGCGTCTGGCGCGATTCTACTTGGCCCGGCACGGCGTGCGTCCACCTCCCTCCCCTCCTCGCCCCACCCTCCGACCTGAGCTGACCCTCCTCCCTCCTCCTTGCACGCAGCGTCGACGTCCCGATCCACCTTTACTGCCTCTACTCGCACCTCAACCCGGCCTTCTCGTCGAAATGGGCGGGCCGCGACGAGGTCCTCGCGTACTGGAAGCGCATCGTCCAGCGACACCGGCTCGACGGCCACTTCCGCTTCGACACCGAGTTTGTCAGCTCGCGGTGGGACTCGCTCGCCCAGCAGCACACGGTCATGTTCCGCAATGTCCAAACGGACGACACGTTCGAGGTGGTCTGCGACGTGCTCATCGCCGCGACCGGCGCGCTCAACAAGCCGATCGTGCCCAACGTGCCGGGCAAGGACAAGTTCAAGGGCGTGCAATGGCACTCGTCGAGGTGGCGCAACGATATGCCTCTCGAGGGCAAGCGCCTCGCGATCGTCGGCAGCGGCTCGAGTGGAATCCAGTGCGTCCCCCTCCCGCTCGCCTCCCGCTCGTCCCCCTCGAGCTGACTTTAGGCCTCTCGCGCGCAGGGTCATCCCCAACATCTGCACCATCCCCGGCATCGAGATCATGCAGTTCATCCGCTCGCCGGGCTACTACCGGCCCAAGCACAACTTCGCGTACCCGCTCTGGCAGCGCCTCCTCTTCAAGATTCCGGGCGTGCTGCGCCTGTACCGGTGGAAGATCTTCTACGAGTACGACAAGGCCATCTTGTCGCGAGGCACGGGTACCTGGACGTCCGACATGCGCGAGAGCTCGGCCAAGGTGCGTCACGCTCCTCCTCCCTTCCTCCTCCTCCTCCTCCTCCTCCTCCTTCTCTCCCTCCGGACCCTCCGCTGACCTCCGTCCCTCTCGCAAACTACGCACTCGCAGAGCATCATCGACTACATGAAGTCGCAGCTGCCCGAGAAGTACTGGGAGGACCTCATCCCCAAGTACCGTGCGTCCACCTTCCGCTCCCTCTTCTCGAGCAACGAAGCCCGAGGGCGAGCTGACTTCAAGACTCTCGCGAACAGCAATGCACTGCAAGCGTGTCGCATACGACGCAGGGTGGTGCCGAGCCCTGCGGCGCGACAACGTCGACCTGACCTCGTCGCCGATCGTCGAGGTCGACGAGACGGGCCTCCTCACGGCCGACGGGCGGCACCACGCCGTCGACTACATCGCGTGGGCGACGGGCTTCGAGGTGTCCGAGACGGGCGTCGGGCTCAACAAGGGCGTGTACGGCGAGGACGGCAAGGAGTTGCGCGAGACGTGGAAGGAGAACGGCGGCGCGTTTGGGTACCTCGGCGTCGCCGTGCCCGGCGTGCCCAACTACTTTGCCGTCCTCGGGCCCAACGCGATTGCGATGTCCTGGGGCTACTCGCTCGGAGCCAATGTGCGTCCTCTCTTTCGCTCGTCAAGTCCCCCTCGTCGTCGTCGCGACCTCGTCCCTGACCTCCCCGCCGCACGTCCCTCCTGCAGACCGAGTTCATCGCGCGCCTCGTCCGGGGCATCTACGACCACCACCTCTCGTCGATCGTCGTCAAGGAGTCGGCCATGGCAGAGTTCAACGTCGAGCTCAACAAGCGCCTCGAGCAGACGTCGCTCATGTCGCCCGAGTGCGGCTCGAGCTGGTACAAGGACCCGAAGACGGGCAAGCTCGTTGCGCCGGCGCCGTGGAACGCTAGTGCGTGCTCTCTCTCTCTCGCTCTCGAAGGCCCTTTCCTCCTCCCCTCCTTCGGCCTCGCCCTTCGCCCTCCTCCCCTCGCCTTCCCTCCCTTCTCCCACCGCCTCTCTCGAGCGCCCAGCTGACCCAACCTCGCACCTCACCCGCCCGCAGCCGAGCTCTGGACGCGCAACCGCAAGATCAAGTGGGAGGACTTCCGCTGCCGCCGCTTCCCCTCTTCCTCCTCTTCCTCCCCTTCCTCTTCCTCCTCCTCCAGCACCACCACCTCCTCCCTCCTCGGCGCCGACCCGAAAGCCCTCATCGTCGACCTGCGCACGCCCACTTCCTGGACCCCCTGGGCCCTCGGGCTCGACTGGTTCGCGGCGCGCCTCCAGCGCTGGCTCGAGCGGCTCATGACCGAGGTCGCGCCCGGGCGCGAGGCGGGCGAGGGCGAGCGCGGGAGGGTCGAGGTCCATGTTGAGGCGTAGGGGAGGGTGCAAGGGATCTTGTGCACGCGCGAAGTGGCCGAGGAAGAGAGGGAGCGAGAGGGGCTCGTGCGCTCGAGAGCTGTCTTCTCGATCGCTTGCTCGCGGTACCTGCTCTCGACGTAACGCAGAGAGAGAGAGATAGAGAGCGTCCGTTGCACGAGGCACTGAGGGAGAGGGAGCTAGGCGAGGGAACGAGGGTGCGACGAGAGCTCGGGCAAGAGAGAGAGAGCGAGAGGGGGTATCAACGAGAGCGGGAGAGGTGCACAGACGAGTGAGGAGTGCAGCACAGCTGCTAGGGGTATCGACGTCTCGAGAGAACGAGGGAGGACGGGAGCTAGGCCCAGGAAGGGACGGAGGAGAGGAAGAGAGGGACGGACGCCGCCGCCGCCCGCCGCGCGCGCGCGCGCGCTCACAGCCTGTGGCCCGGCACGGCCCAGAAGACGACGGTCAAGACGGCGACGAGCGCGCTCGAGACGAGCGTGACCCACAGGGCGCGGCCGAACAGGAGCTTGCGCACGTAGGGCTCGCGGATCCCGATCGTGCGGAACGGGGTCTGTGCGCGCGCGCGACGGGCGGGCGGGCGAGGAGGGAGGGCGAGTGCGGCGCGGGGTGCGAGGGACGAGGGGCGAGGGGAGGGGAGGGGAGAGGGAGAGAGGGAAGGAGGAGTCAGCGGGCGGTGCCGAGGAAGGTGAGGCGAGGAGGGGCGAGGACGAGGAGCGAGGGAGGGACGCCGCCGAGGAAGAGAGAGGAAGCGCACCGTCTCGGTGAGGCCCATGAAGACCATGAGCGGGTCGAGGTCGTACGCGTGCGCGACAATGTTGACGACGGCGACCGTGAAGGGGAGGATGACCTGCGCGGCGCTCGAGGCGAGGTCAGCTCGTGCGCCTCGCTGCTTCGAGGGCTACACAGAGAGAGAGAGAGAGAGAGAGGTGACGCACCCAGAGCCGGCGAACCTTGGGCTTGGCGTCGAGCAAGATGAACGCAAACGCCGTCGCGAGCGCGACCCACAGGGCGACGAGGCCGACGACGAGCCTGACGACGCCGCCGAGCGGCGTCAGGTTGCCGAACGCCTTTGCGCGCAGGAACCGCGGGAACGCGTCGCCCTCCATGGCGCGGTACACCCACTCCTTCTGCGCGTGGAACATGTCGGGCACGCGCGCCTGCTCGGCCGCCTCGCGGTCGTACGCCCCCTCGGCGCCGTCGGCGCCCGCGCCCGCGACGCTCGGCAGCACGCTCGAGCTGAGCGGGAACGAGGTGATGCGCAGCGACGAGGGGAGGTACACCTCCTTGTCGGCGCCCGGCATGAGGTACCGCGAAAAGATGCGCTCGGCCGACGCGATCAGGTCGGTGCGCGAGATGGCGGCGCTGCGCGCGATGATGGGCTGCGCGCGGCGCCCGGTTGCGCCGCCGCCGCCGCCGCCGGTGATGGTCGACTGGCGCTTGTGCCGCCGGGAGGAGACGGACGCGTGCGGGGCGTCGGCGTCGGGAGAGGCGTCCTCGTCCGGGTACAGCGCGCGCAGGGTCGGCGAGAGCGGGTACGCCGGCGTGCGCGGGCTCGGGCTCGGGCTCGGCGTGCGCCCCTGGTACCGCGCCGCGTCGTGCTCCTCGGCGCCGGCGCCGGCGGGCGGCGCGAGGTGCTCTGCCGCGCGCTTCTCGTCGAGCTCGTCGTGGTCGTGGTCGCGGTAGTGCTCGCGCGCAAAGCCCTTCTCGCCGAGGTAGCCCGGCGAGCTCGCGTTGCTGTACGCCGCCGACGCCGAGGTGGGCGGCGAGCCCGGGCGCGCGTACTGCTCGCCGTCGTAGTCGCTCGTGGCCGTCGCCGTCGTGGCGGCGCCCCCCC
>Ga0308170_10001481_pt1 | contig 22278 bp, 19 predicted proteins | sample PhyBR2_2_FD_202136 | JGI IMG/M metagenome (GOLD analysis project Ga0308170, IMG submission 202136) | Phyllosphere microbial communities from UC Gill Tract Community Farm, Albany, California, United States - DLSLSB.R2 | ecosystem: Host-associated > Plants > Phyllosphere > Unclassified | place...
GTCGCAAGCAGAAGCCCACGTCGAGTGCCCAGTCGTGAGGGCGAGTCGACGAGGAGAGAGGAGGAGCATAAGCCGGGCGGGCTTGACTTGCTCTAACCGGCATTAGCTTTGCTCGCCTAATCCCAAACTAAGGCGCGCCTTCCTATTGCCGATTAGCTTTCCTCGGCCCGCTTCAGACGACCACTGCGCCGCCCACAGACCTCCGCTTGGCTTGCCTCGCTCAGGATGCACTCGACGAGGGCCATAGCAGCTGCTCGAGGAGCATAGAGCCGGTAGGAAGAAGCACTCGCTCACCCGCTCTCGTCCCGACTTGAGAAGGAAGGCAAACAGTCCAGCTCTCGCTCTGCAGAGCTCGCCAAAGCTTCCTGAGTGCTCCGTGCGTCGCGCAAGCATGAGCACGATACATTTGGCGAGACTAGACCACGAGTTGCACTGCGTTTACAAGAGGAACCCAAACTCTCGCTCCAGGACCGCTCCGACCGACTGCGTGTCGAACGGGACCCACTCTACGTCGTACTCGTCGCCCTTGATGCACTCCTTCGAGTAGAGCTTGGCGTACTTGAGCCCGTCCTGAGGCGCGCCGACCTGGAGCGCCGGGATGCCGTAGCACAGCGACCGGCGCGCGCCGTTTGGGAGGAGGCGCGAGGTGAGGAAGATGGACGCCCAGGGCGCGCTCGGGTGCTGCGAATTGTAGAAGTCGTTGGCGACGATGTCGAGCGGGGCGAGGCTGCTGAGCGAGAAGTGGATGCAGGGCGTGAAGAAGTGGCCCGGCTCGAGCGTGCTGTCGGCGTGCGAGGGGATGACGAAGCCGGCGGGGACGACGCGGCGGTAGAGGGTGAAGCCGGCGGGCGGGTCGTGAATGTGCGAGGTGTCGTCGCCGATGGGCATGGACTCCTCGCAGAGGAGGAACGACTCGGAGGGAGAGAGGGAAGGCGAGGTCGCGCCGTGTCGAAGCGCGATAGGGATCGGGCATCCGCCGCCGCCGAAGCCTGCACACATAGAGAGAACATGTAAGTACGCTGTACGCGCTAGGGAGCGAGCTAGAGAGGGACGAGAGCGCACCAAAGTCGCAGAACCACCTCCCGCCCGAGCCCTCCCAGTCAACGAGGAGGCAGACGTGCGTCGTCTGCGACCACCAGCTCCAGCCCACTTCTGCCGGATCCTTCCCCCGCTGCAAGTACACGCGCGCGCCGACCTCGCTGACCCGGAAACCGAAACCTGCGGGCGGGCGAGGAGGGCGAGGGTCAGCGTCGGCGCTCGAGCGAGCGAGAGCGCAGGATAGGACGGGACGCACCTCGAAGGAGAGCCGCAGCAAGACAGTTGGTCGAGAAGCAGTACCCTCCTTGCCGCTTGAGCACGATGCGCCGAAAGTTGCCCTCGCCGAGCTCCTGCCCAGGCCCGGCGCGCCATTCAATGGGCTCGGCGTGTCCCGCCTTACCTCGCGCCCAGGCTTCTGACCCGACGTGGATGGCGCTCGAGTCGTACGGGACGGCGAGATGGTGCGCCATGAGGATCTTGGCGAGGAGGTCGAACGAGGGCGGCTCGGAGGCGAGGTCGGGGGACGAGGACTCGGCACTCGACTCTCGAGCGAGGCCGATGCGCTCGAGGTAGGCCTCGGTGTCGGGCCTGTTGAGGCAGGCGAGGGCTGGCGGAACGCTGGTCGAGAAGTAGCGGCTCTTGTCGCCCATCGCTGATGAGGAGCTGGCGGCGGACGGGGTCGGGCGAAGGCGGGCTGAAGGGCGGTGGAGAGGGATGCAAGGAGTGCTGATAAGCTCCTGCACGACGCACAGAGTCGGGCGCGAGTCACAGAGGACGAGGCAAGAGTCAACAGGAGCGAGCCGAGTCGCTCGTCGCCCGTCGGCCCGCTCCAAGCCGCTCGCCTCTCGACAGCTCTCTCGCTTCGGACACAGCGAGGGAAAAGCGACTTCTGGGGTCTTTTGCACTGCTTCTATAGACGGACAAGACTACGATAGGGAGAGGAGGGAGGAGGGAGTGTCGGCGGCGAGAGAGAGAGGCCCGAGCGGACGAGCAGGACGCTGCGGCTTGACCTTGCGTTCCTGCTCGACGCCCAGGCTGCCCTTGGCGGACGAAGAGAACGAAGAGGAAGCTACTGCTGGCCCTTGCGCCCCTTCTTGACGCCCAGGTCGCCCTTCTTGTCGCGCCCGAGGTCCATGGCCTGCGCAATCTTCTGCGCGATGCCGGTCGAGTCCATCATGCCGTTGAAGAGCGAGTGGCCAGGCCCGTACGAGAAGACCTGCACGTCGACGAGCGAGTGCACGCCCTGGTCGTTGCTCGTCGGCAGGACGCCCGAGATGAAGAAGCCGTCGGGCGAATCGTCGAGGCTGGCGCGGTAGGTGCCGTTCTTGAGCGGCTCGAGCGATGTCGCGCGGCTCGACGGGTGCGTCTTGAAGTCGTTGTACTGGTCGACGGTGGCGGCGAGCCCGAACGCGGCCGTGTACCTCGGCTCCCACGTGACGGGGAAGCCGGGACCCTGAGGGCCGACGACCTCGGTCTGGTTCTGCGGGTTGACGCCCTGCGGGACCTGATAGCCGGAGAGGCCCGACTCGAGGTACGTGCCGACGGCGTCGCGCTTGGCGTCGTCGGTCTTCTGGGCCGAGAGGTACTCGGTGTCGACGCTGCAGGCGAGAGCGGGAGGGAGGAAGCGGGAGTCAGCTCTGGTCCTGCAGGCGGCCGTGCGCCTTGAGTGTCGCCTCGACACGCTATGCGCGACCCGTGAGAGCTCAAGAGAGTCGTGACTGACCTGCCGAAGACGTCGAAGCCATGCGCGTGGTCTGCGGTCACCACGACGAGAGTCTCGTCGCGCAGGCCGAGCTGCAGGAGAATGAGAGAAGTCAGAACGAGAGCATGAGGGCGACGTCGACGATCTGCCCGCAGTAGCAAGAGGAGAGGAGGGAGAGAGAGAGACGAGACGCACCTTCTCAAGGTGCTCGAGCGTTGCCCGAACCGTGTCGTCGAGCTCGAGGAGGTCGCCGAGAGCGCGAGGATAGTCGGCAATGTGCATGGCTGCGCGTGAAAGGTGTCAGTAGGTGCAGGATGGCCGTCGAGCTGGTTGAGAAGGTCCCGACTTGACGGCGCCGTCGGGCCGAAAGTGAGGAGGACGCACCCTTGTCGATCGAGGCAGCCTCGGACATCATCATGAAGGGCGTGCCGTCGGCCTTGGAGCGAGCGTGGAGGATGTCGAGGGCCTGCGACGAGGAGAGAAGTCAGTGTTGGCTCGTCGAAGCTCGACTCGAGCTCTGGGACGCACCTTGAGCGTCATGTCCTTGAGGCCGGGCACGTCGGTCGTCGGCGCCGAGAACGTCTTGTTGTCCGAGTTCCAGGCGCCAAAGTCGGCGAGGTTGTCGGTGTAGACGTGGCGGTCGAGCCAGGTCGGGAGGTTGCTGTCCGAGAAGAGGCCGAGCGCGCGCTTAGAGTTGTCGAGCTCGTGCAGGCTCGCGTTGGTCGTCGAGAACTGGTAGCCGCGGTCGACGAAGCGGTCGATCTTGCTCACGTTGCCGTTCGACGTCTTGGGGACGAAGTCCTTGCCGCCGCCGCCGAAGAGGACGTCGGGCCCGTCCCACTGGGTCCACGAGAAGTTCTGCGGCGTGCTGTTGAAGGCGACGGCGCCGCCGTCGAGGAACTGGTCGACGATGTAGTCGTACGCGCCGCGCTGAGGCGTGTGGGCGACGACGGCGGCCGGGGTAGCCTGCGAGCGTGCGAGAAGGCGAGGGTCAGCGCACATCCGCACGACGACGAGCTCAGACAGCTCAAGATGAGCTCAGGCAGGTCGGCAAGGCGCACATGCTCGCCGCACAGGAAGAAGGAGGGAGCGGCGAAGGCTTACGTCGGCGAGGAAGGCGGTCGAGACGATGCCGATCTTGGCGTTGTACAGCCGCCTCGCCATCTCGAAGACGGTCTCGAACTTGGGCGCGCCGTAAGGCTTGCCGGTCGAGTCGGTGAACGAGTTGAGGGCGTTGACGGTCGACTTGTGCCCGGCCATGAGGGCCGTCGCCGAGTTGGCGCTGCGGGGAGGGGTGCGTGCGGCCGGCGGGTCAGGATCTCTGCTCGGGCTCGGCATTCTGCGTCGTGAGCGAGAGCGAGAGAGACGCACCTGTCGGTGATGAAGCTGTCGAGCGAGTGCGTCATCTGCATACCGAAACCCTCGCTCTCGTCGAGCTGCAGCCGGCTCTTGTATTTGCCGTTCACCGTCTTGTGCCCGAGGAGGCGCGCCGCCGTCACCATGGACGGCGCCATGCCGTCGCCGACGAAGAGGATGACGTTCTTGGCCTTGCGCGACTCGGCGAGGGGCAGGACGGTCCAGTGCGCGACCGTCTCGCTGCCGCCGTTGTACTTGAGCTTGAGCTCGTACTCGCCCGGGTTGAAGCTGCGCGCACGCCGAACAGACACCTAGTCAGCTCGAGCGCATGTGCGGAATGAGAGGAAGCGAGAAAGGGAGGGACGCACAGGTTCACATGGCGGTACGTGCGCGCGAGCACGTTCACAAGGGTCGCCGAGTCGTTGTCGCGCGCGAAGAGGTCCTCGAAGTAGGTGAAGTTGTAGCTCTCGACGGCCGGCTCCTCGACGTCGTAGAACGCCGTCACCTCCTGCTCGTCGCCGCCCTTGCCGCCGATGTAGAGCGCAAAGTCGGACGAGGGGACGCCGTTGTTGTACGGCGACGAGCCGTTGGCGGGCGCTTGCACCTCGATGCGGATGTCGAAGACCTGGAGGAGGCGTGTAGGGTGCATAAGCGACTAGTGAGAGAGAGAGAGCATGGGCGAGACGAGGTCTGAGCGACAACGCACCTGGCCGGCGATGAAGGTGCTCTGGTCCTGCGCGCGTCGAGAGGGAGGGAGGGAGGGGTCAGCTGGGCTCTCGCAAGGCTCCAGGATAGGAGGAAAGTCACGCACAGGAGGGTAGATGCAGCCCAAGTCGGGGCATGCTGCTGCACGGCGGAACGTCTGCGCCGAGACGGCGGTCGCGAGCGTTGCGACGGCGGCGATGGCAAGGCTCGTCGAGCGGAAGGCGGGCTTGACCATCTTGACGGTGTACTGTACTCGAAGCGAGCGAGCGAACGAGCAAGATCAAGGAGGGAGAAGCGAGCGAGATCGGCGGCGGGCGAGGTGAGCCGGCGGCTTCGACCCGCACGAGGGGAGCGGGCCTGCACCCTGCCCGACGGGCCTGCACGGTCGGCTCCGAGCTGAGCGACCACCCTCTGCGTCCCAGCAACGTTGCCCTCGAGCCCTAGCGGGGCCGGTGCTGGCCAACGAGGGCCTGTCGAGCGGAGCGAACGTGGGGCGAGGGCGAGGGCGAGGGCTGTCTGGCGGCGAGAGGGTGCAGGTGGACATGCGGAGCGGCCTTGGCTGAGACGGCACGCTAGCCAGAAGTAGACCCACTTGCGGCTCGAAGGGGAGGGCGCGAGATGAGAGCAAGCGGCGAGCCCGCACGTTGTTTCGCTCCGCCGCGGCTCGCCCACCTCGCCCGTCGGCAGCCAGGTTTCGCCTTTCGCGACAGCGCAGGCGCACACGCTCTCGAAGACTACTGGAGCAGCTGTCCTTGTGCGCCGAGAAGGAGAACGTGGCAAGGACGCAGGCTCTGACAATCTCAGAAGGGCGACGACGGGCGAGCAGCGCAAGTTGTACAAGGTCGGTCGCAGGGTGCACAAGAGGGGGTATAGACGCGGATGAGGAGGGCGGTAGGTCGGGACGTGAAGGACGGAGGAGAGGAGAGCGAGGAGGAGGAGGAGGTCGTCAAGGGGCGAGAGGCTCGAGGGCGAGGCTGGGTCGGGGCGTCTAGAACGAGTGCTTGAAGACTATCGAGGACGATGCGAGTCAGCCATCGACCGAGGCGAGAGCGAGAGAGAAGGAGGGAGAGGGAGGAGACGCACGGTCGCCGTCGTTCTCCTCTGCGCGACCCGTCTTCTGCGGCATGAGCGGCTGCTGCGCCGCGCCGTTGCTGCCGCTCCCACCGCCGTACGCGCCCGCGCCGCCCGTCGCCTGGCTGCGGACGGGCTTGGCCGACGCCCACGCGTCCTCGGGCCCCTCGGGCTCGAACGAGTCGAACCTCCCTCCGCCCGCACCGGCGCCGGCGCCGACAGGCGGCGCGACGGGGCCGCCGCCGTTGATCTCGCGCTCAAAGTCGTCCTGGTACTCGTCGTCGTGGGTGCGCGACCGCGTGCGGCTCGCCTGGAGGCCGGTCGTGTCGAACGGCTGCTCGTACCGGCTGCGGTTCTTGAGCAGGCCGCTGCCGATCATCTTCTTCTTCTGCGGCTTGCGCAAGCCGTCGGGTGGCACCTCGTTGCGCTGCTCGTAGAACTGCTCGTCGGTGAGCGGGTCGGCGGCGGGCTGCTGGGCGCGGGGCGACGGCGGCTCGAGGTTGCTGCGGCTGCGGTACAGGCCGTCGCGCGGCTCGCCCTCGACCTCCGAGTCGTCGACGATGTCGGCGAAGGGCGAGAAGCGGTGGCGCTGGTTGCCGTTCTTGGCGTGCTGGCTGCGCTGCAGGTGCTCGGGCTCGGGACCGCGGCCGTCCCACGAGTCGCGGCGGATCGAGTCGGCGTCGCCGTCGTTGTACGCGCTCGGGGCGCCGGCGACACGCTCTGCAGGTGCAAGAGAGAGCATGAGCTCGTGCAGGTACGGCAGGGAGGGAGAGGAAGCGGACGCACCGTCGTAGCGATAGGCCCACTGGTGCCGGCCGGCGCGCGGGTCCTTGATCTTGACGAGACCGGCACGAACGGCCCAGCGAGGCGTGCGGTTCTTAGTCTTGTTGTTGCGAACGTTCTGGATGTACTGCGGGCGCGAGATGGGACAGTCAGCTCAGGGATCAGCATGGGCTGGGCGGGGAAGAGACGGTGACGGACGAAGCTGCAAGTGGACGGCTGTGAGTCAGCGCGAGCGCACGAAGGATAGGAAGTGGAGCGGCACGCACTTGTGGCCGTGACCGGGGATGTAGCCGCAGCAGGTCAGGATGATATTGAGCAAGCTGCGGGCGAGCAGGACGGACGCCGGGGTCAGCGAGGGGACTCGACGTCTGCGCGAGCGAGGGACGAGAACGAGACGCACAGGTCCCAGCCGACGCCGAAGCGAACGAGGACGGCCAGAGGAGGCAGGAGCCAGCCGCTGCGCAGGGGCAACAAGGTCGGGTCAGCGAGACTGGGCGGGGAGCGAGGAGCGAGAGGAGGGGAGACGCACAGGAACCAGATGACACCATGGAAGGCGTGGGTGCGGTTCGGCTGCGAGCAGGAGAGATGAGAGTCAGCTAGTGCTGCTCTGATTGCGGGCAAGTGGTGCTGTGACGGCCGAGAGCGAGGTGTGCGAGTGGTCGACCGAGGACAGGCGAGTCGGATGGGGGAGACCGAAGCTCGCACGGTGGCCCGGATCCGTGCCGACTGCGCGAGGACGAGAGGTTGACGACTTGCGCGTGCCCTTGAGGCTGCAGGTCGAGATGCGGCAGGGAGCGAGGGTGCCGAGAGGTGGAGCGACGACGATGATGGGGAGGGAGAGGGGAGTGGGGGCCACACCCGCGACGTCGCCCTCGAGGGACGGCGGGTGGGGTTCGAGTGGCCAGGACCGAGTGTAGTGCGAGGCTCAGATGACCAGGTGGGCGGCCCAGGAGCGACGAGGTGCGGACGGGCTGTCGGGGTGATGAGGACGGCCGAGGGACGAGGGGGGGACGCGGAGGGGCAGGATGCACCTTGAGGTCTTTCTTGCTCTTTGGGATCTTCTGCCTGAGCTTTGCCTGTGCGGCCTCCATGGTGGCAGGGGCTGGCGGTGAGGAGGGAGCGAGAGGGGGACGAGGCGGTGCTCTTGGTCGTCGGCGCGTCGGCCGTCGGCGGGGCCTCGCCTCTGTTCTCTCTCTCGCTGTTCACACTCTGCTGGCTGGCAGGGATGCAGCACCTCGACGGCTACCCGCTCTACCCGGGTCAGCCCTACCTCGCAGCCCCGCAACCCGCCTACTCGCACCACCCTCCTCCTCCTCCTCCTCACCACCACCAGCCCTTCTCGCCCCTCCCGACCGACTCGCCCTCGCCCTCGCTCCACCGCCACGACTTTGCCGACCCGCTCAACTCGGCCAGCTACTTCGACCAGCCCTACCCGAGCTACGGTCAGCCCCATCAGCCGCAAGATGCCGCCGCCGTCGACCACGAGCGCCAGGCCGCCTCGATCAAGCTCGAGCACGCCGACCACAGCGCCTACCGCCATTCGCCGGGCAAGGCCAGTCAGCTCTTCGGCACCTTCAAGTCGCGCAACCAGGTGCGCACCCGCTCGCCGTCCTCGTCTCTTCCTCGTCGTCGCCGACCGCTCACCTCTCGCCCGCTTGGCGACCTCGCTCGCAGCTCGTCTTCCTCGGCCTGATCGCGCTCCAAGCCATCGTCGTCCTCGTCATGATAGCCCTCATCTACGCTGTCGTCCGCAAGGTGCGTCTCGTTCCTCTGGTCCTACCTCGCGCGCTCGTCGAGTCTGTGCCTGACCCGCCGCCGTCACTTGCCTCGACCAGAACACGGGCGATCTCAGCACCGAGGACTTTCTCGGCAGCGACCCTCGCCTCGAGAGCGTCGCGACCTACCTCGGACTGTTCATCCTCGCAGTGTGCGTCCATCCTCACCTTCTCGAGCCCGCCACAGGAGCAGCCTTCTCACCTCGCTCCCGACACAGCATCTTCGAGATCCTCATCACCTTGGACGCCATGCAGAAGAAGAACATCATGACGCTCTTCGTCTTGTGCCTCTTCCAGGTCGCCATGCTCGTCTACTCGGCCGTCCTCCCCGGCCAGCTCGAGGACGCCATCCAGGGCAGCAACGCCGACACGCCGCACGTCCAGTCGCTCACGCGCGCCTACGCCATCGTCATCCCCGCCGTCGTCGGCGCGTGCTCGATGTGCATGACGGCCATGCTGTGGCCTCTCTACCACGAGTGCGTCGACCCTTCCCGAGCCGCTCTCTCTTTTCCCTCGGCCCGAGCGTCTCGACTGACTCGCTCCTCGTCCTCCTCCTGGTCGCAGGTTCGGCTGGAACGTCTTGTGCGTCTACCGCTTCCTCGTCACGAGCGGCCTCGCGCGAGCACGCTGACCCCGCTCGAACCCCTTCTCCCCCCTCAGCAAGCGCATCGGCGCCGACCTCGCGATCCGCCGCATGTACCTCCTGTACCAGATCTTCGCCTGCCTCCTCAAGTTCGACGCCTTCTTCCTCATCGGGTTCAGCATCCAGTTCTTGATCCTCGTGTCGGGCACGCCGACGGCCGAGTTTGGTGCGTTCGCGACGTTCTCTTCGTCCTCGCTGTCTCTCTCGGGGCGGTTCTGACGTCCTTGCCCCTCGTCGCAGTCTTGACCATCATCGCGCTGCCGATCTCGTTGCTCGCCCTCGTCCTCTTTGCGGTGCGTCGTGCCTTGACCTCTCGCCCGACCGAGCTTCTCACGCTGACTCGGACTCGTGAGCGCGCAGGTCGTCGTGCGTGCCGAGAGCCGGCCCGGCGTCTACTGCTCGTTCTTCCTCCAAGCGGCTGGCATGGGTGCGTCGAGCCTGCTCATCCTCTCTTGCATCGCGCTCTCGGACCTCTCGACCTCGAGCTGACGGCCGCTCCGCCTCGCCCTCGTCGCTCGCTCGCAGCCTACTTCGCCTACAAGATTTCGCGCATCTACAACGACACGTCGAGCGACCGGTACAGCGCGGCGCGCGCCACCTTGACCATCTTCAGCGTCCTGTGCCTCGTCATGCTCCTCGCGACGTTCGTCCTCATGGGCCTGTGCATGCTCAACTTTGACAAGGGCCTCAAGGAGCGCAGTGCGTCTATCTTCCTCTTCTCTCTCTCTCTCTCTCTCTCTCTCTCTCTCTCCTCGTCTCGCCCGGAGCTGACTCTCGGACCTCTTCCCCTCCCTCTCGCCCGCCCGCCTCACAGTCCCAGGCTACGCCTTCCGCCGTTCCTCCGTCCTCCCCTCGTCCTCGTCGCGCTCCAAGCCCGCCTCTCGTCCAGCAGCGACCGCACCCTCGCACGCCGCCGCCTTCTCGCCCTCGTACGCCTCGTCGCCGGGAAGCGCCCCCTCGGCTCACCAAGGGTCCGAGGCGACGTCGCCGACGGTCGACGGCGGCGCAGGAGTGCTGCCCGAGCGGAGCAAGACGCGCATGTCGCTCGACTGAATGCGCTCTCGCTCGAGGACGTCGAGGAGGAGGAGGAGGGCCGTGTGTCATCACTAGCTGTAGCTTGCCGCGTCTGTACCTTATCTTTCTCTCTTCTGTGCTCGCACGCACGCAACCGAACCGAGAGGGACAGCATGAACAGCCTCGTTGGCAGTGGTACATGGTGTGGGAGAGGGAGAGCTCGAGAGGCGCGAGGGAGGGGACGAGGCGGAACTTCTAGGTGTGAGAGCGGGACAGGGTCGAGTAGGGGGAGCAGGACGCTCAGACTAGGTGTGAGAAGAGAGGAGAAAGAGGTATATAGGCAGAGTAGAGGCCGAGGGCGAGGTGGAGGGAAAGGAGGGGGGAGAGAGAGGGGGAGGCAGGGAAGAGGCTCGAGCGCTCGCTCGCTCAGAGAGCCTTGCCGACGCTGGGCGCCTTGCTGCTCATGGGCGTCTCGGCGCGCGCCCCGAGGATGGGCTCGCCCTCGTCTGCGCCCACGCCGGAGCCGAGGATGGGCATCTGCGCGACGCCGGCGCCTCTCGGCGCGCCCTGGAGCGCGACCGGCTCACCGGCGAACGGGTCGTCGCCGTGCGGGTCCTCCTCCTCGCCGAGAACGTGCGTCTCGGCGACGTCGGCGTCATCGCCGGCAGGCCCGGGGCCCTTGCCGTGCTCGTGGACGGTCGACTTGCGCCCGCCGTGGCGGAAGAGGCGCGCGCCGAACGAGGCCGAGCGGTCGCGGGTCGTGCCGGCGGGCGAGCGGGCGAAGGCTGCAGGGCGAGAGTGGAGCAACGTCAGCAACCTGTAGGGACGAGGAGAGCGACGAGGAGAGAGATAGGGACGCACGGTTGAGCTTGGCGCCGATCGAGCCGGTCCTCCTCGGCGTACCCTGCTGCCGCCCGCCCGCCGCGCCGCCGAACGACCTCTCGCTGCCGCGCGTCGTGTAGCGCTGCAGGTCGAGCGGCACGCCCTCGTCGAACACGTACCCGCTGCCGACGCCCGACCGCACCGAGCCCGTCGCCATGTCGTGCGTCAGCGACTGGCCCGTGCGCACCTGCGCGAGCTGGTACGAGTCGCGCACGCCCGAGCCCGTGCGGCGCGACGTCGAGCGGCGCGGCATGATGGGCGAGGCGGCCGTCGCGAGCTCGCTGCCGCCGCCGTCGGCGACCGACGACGAGACGGGCCCGAACGCGGCGCCGTCCTTGACCTCGTGGTGCGGCATGGCCGGGTCGTGCACAAAGTCGTGGTGCGGGTTGCGCGCCTCGATGATGCGCAGGATGTCGACGTCGCGCGGGAAGTAGTTCTCGCGCAGGTACCGGAACAGGTACCGCGGGCCGAGCGAGAGGAGGATCGTGAGGGCGAGGCCGAGCCACCAGTACGCCGACGGCCACAGGTACGTGTTGTTGCCCCACACGTAGGTCCAGATGAGGCTCGGCGGGAACGCGGCGTAGATGGCCGTGTACAGGAGGATGAGGACCGGGCCGACGAGGACGCCGCCGAGCACCCACCAGTTCCAGGCGTACGTGTTGAGGCCGTTGTAGAAGTTGGCGGCGAGGACGGCGGCGACGGCCATGACGGTCGAGAACTCGTACATGTTGACGTCGTACCCGTCGTCGCGCGCCGCGGTCGTGTCGTACGCGTAGACGAGGAAGAAGTAGATGACGGCCGACTGCGAGCGCAACAGAGAGGTCGAGAGCGTCAGCCTCGTCGTCGAGCGGCGCACTAGAGGAGAGAGAGAGAGGAGACGCACCTGGTAGACGCCGTCGAGCATGTAGATGGCGAATCGGACGATGCCGAACAGCTTGCCGCGGCGGCCGGCCTCGTACAGCTCGGGGACGGCCATGAGGGCGCGCTCGCCAACGTGCCGGTCGAAGATGCCGATAAAGATGACGGGCACGAGCGTCCAGAAGACGTTCCAGAACAAGAGGTACGTGTACTCGTACACGGTCGTCGCCGAGTAGCCGCAGTAGAACTGGAAGAAGAAGAGGACGCCGATGCCGATGATCTCCTTGTAGAAGAAGTTGACGATCATCGTCGAGTTGCGGTAGTACGACCACGTCCCGTGCACGAGCAACAACCGCCGGAGGAACCGGAACTGGCCCATGGCGTAGTCGCTCGAGTTGACGGCCTGGAGGCCCTCCTCACCGGCGACGCCGACGCCAATGTCGGCCGCCTGGATCATCGACACGTCGTTGGCGCCGTCGCCGATGGCGAGGCACATCGAGCCGAGGCCGTCCTTGACGAGGCGCACGATGAGGGCCTTCTGGAGCGGCGACGTGCGGCAGCACACGACGGCACGGCACCGGGTCGCGAGCTCGAGGAGCATCTCCTTGGTGTGCGGCTCGTCGAACGCGTGCCGGAGCGACGAGCCGTCGATGACGAGGCCGTACCCGCCGGACCGCTCGCCGTTGTCGTGCCCGACGATGTCGCTCATGCCCGACACGCCCGACTGGGTGCGCCGCAGCTGCTGCGACCTGCGGAAGCTGCTCGAGCGACGCAGGCCGTGAGGCCGCTGCGGTGCGTCGGGCGGCTGGTGCTCGAGCTGCTCGGCGAGGCCCTCGGCGTCGAAGAAGCGCTCGAGCGCGCTGCGCAGCTGCGAGTAGGCCGAGTTGGCCTCGCCGTACCCGCCGCCCTTGACGACGATCAGGTTCATGTCGCGCGACAGGAGGTTGCACGTCTTGGCGATGGCGATGGCCGTCTCGAGCTTGTCGCCGGTCGCGACCCAGATCTGTTGCGCACGAGGCCCGAGGTCAGTGCGAGCTCTCGATGATTCAGCGCCGACGACGACGACACAGAGGAGAGGACACGCACCTTGATGCCGGCACGCTTGAGGTCGGCGATGGCCTCGGGGACGCCGTCCTGGAGACGATCCTCGATGGCGGTCGCGCCGAGGAGGTCGAGCCCGCGCTCGAGCTCGTCCGAGAGGCGCTCCATCTCCTCGTCGCGGCGCTCGATGAGCGTCGTCGCCTCGTGGAACTTGCGCTCCCACGCGTCGTAGCCGGCCTCGTCGAGCGGCTTCCACGCGAGGCAGAGCGTGCGCAGGCCCTCGTTGGCAAAGTCCTCGAGGTGCTTGTCGGTCTGCTTCTTGAGGTCGGCGTTGCGGTCGCTCAGGCGCTCGAAGATGACGTTGTCGGCGCCCTTGGTGAGGAGCATGAGCGACCCCTGGCCCTCGCCCTCGGACAGCTTGCGCAGGACGACCGACATGCGCTTGCGCGCGCTCGTGAACTCGAGGACGTTGAGCAGCTCGAACTCGACGACGTCCGGGTCGTGCGGCGTCTGGACGCGGAGGACGTCCTTGTCGCGGCCGAGGAAGACGAAGCCGACGTCGGCGGCGGCCTGGACGAGCGCCGCCTCGTCGGGCGACTGCGCCTTGTACGAGATGAGGCCGTCCTCCTCGCTCGTGAGGACCGTGTGGCAGAGGGCGAGGTTCATGAAGAAGTTGTACAGGTTGCGCGCCTGGGTCGAGTCGCGCTTGGCGAGGTCGCCGTCGATGACTGAGTCGTGGAACGGCTGCAGGACCTGGTCGGCGAGCTTGGTCTTGGCCTTGCCGTCGACGCCGTCACTTGCCGAGCCGCCGGGCGAGGCCTTGTGGCTGTCGTCGCCCTCGGACGACGAGCTGCTCGACGCCGGCTTCTCGGGCACGACGGTCGTGTCGGTCGCGCCCACCTGCTCGTCGCCGATGTAGACCTTGCCGGCGACCGAGCACTGGCGGAAGAACATGGCGTTCTGGGTGAGGGTGCCCGTCTTGTCCGAGAAGATGTACTCGATCTGGCCGAGGTCGTCCGATAGGTTCCAGCTGCGCGCCGTCGTGCGCCGACCGTTGCCCTTGATGTCGTCGTCGCCCCAGATGTAGGCGGCCTGCACGAGTCGTGTAAACTCGATCGAGATGTAAAGCGAGATGGGCACGATGTTCTGCGCGAAGAGCGAGTCGAGAAGGTCAGCGACGAGGTCCGGGCTCGGCAGCGACGACGGCGGAGCGAGTGAGATAGGGACGCACCTGGAAGGCGATGAGGGCGTTCGCCCAGGTGATGACGCCGTTGATGTTGGGGTTGTCGTCGCCGCGGTCGTTGCCGTAGAGCCAGTAGGCGCCCTCGGGCGTCTTGTCGACCTGGATGTAGTGGTCGGCGAGCGCGCACATGATCGTCATGAGGGCGAGGAGGAACAGGTTAATGAAGCTGTGGAGGAAGAGAGGAGGGCGAGTCAGCCAGCAGATCCTCGAGCGAGAGGGCGAGCGAGCGAGGAGGGAGCCGGACGCACACCATGGGGTTCATCTGGCGCTCGACCTTGCTGCGCTTGCTCGGCGTCGCGCCCGAGTTCATGACGATCTTGGTGTCGCGACCCGTCATGCAGACGACGCCGACGACCCACTCGGTGTTGCGCACGACGGTGCCGCGCAGGAGCATCGTGCTCAGGTTGACCGGGCACTTGAGCGGGCCGCCGTCCTTGCCGAGGCGGCCGTCGTGCAGCTCGACGGCGGCGTTGTAGGTGAACATGTTGACGTCGGGCGGCTCCGCGCGCAGGATGAAGCGCGCCTCGTTGGCGATGGCGGACGAGGTGCGGAGGTGAGTGAGCTCGGGGACGGCCGAGCGCGACTTGAGGTTGGTCTCGCCGTCGAGGTTCTTGGTCTCGACGTAGCACACGTTCTCCTCCTCGGACGTGGCACAGACGATGATGTCTGCGAGCAGGCGAAGCGAGAGTCAGCGCTTCGTCCTCTCGACGTCTCCTCCTCGATCCGCCCGCCCTCCTCGTACGAGCACAGGGAAAGGGCAGCACGCACCGGCGGGAACGCTCTCGTCGCCGTGCAGCCGCACAAAGTCGCCGACGCGCAGGTCCTCCCAGGTCTCCTTGACCCAGGTCGGGCGGTCGTGCTTGCCGTGCCCGCCGAGGCCGTGGAGGTGCGGGATCGGGACGTGGAGGTGGCCGCCGGGCTGCTGCTCGGCGTTCGGGTGGCCAGGAACGTCGGTCGGCCCGCCGTGCGCCTCGATCTCCTCGGCCTCGTCGTCGTAAAAGTCGCCCGCCTCGCGCCGGTGACGCTCGGGGAGCGGCGCCTCGTACGACACGCCGCCGGTCGTGTTGGCGCGCACGCGGCCCGCGGCGTCCTTGCCCTTGACCGAGCCGTCCTGGGTCCCGGCCGTGCCCGAGCGCGCGCGCGCGCCCTCGCTGCGCGCGCCCTGGAGCGTGCCGCCGCCGGGCGCGATGCGGAGCGCCTCGCGGTCGCCGTGCTCGCCCGGCTCGCCGACGGCGAGGGCGCCCTTCTCCTTCTCGACGTGCGGCGCGCCGGCCGTGCTGCTCTTGCGCGCGCGAGCTCGCGCCGTGCGCTTGCCCCAGAAGCCCTTCTTGCGGCGGTGCTCGGCCTCCTCGCCCGCCTCGAGCGCCGCCTCGGCCTCGACCTCCTTGACGAGCTGCCGGCGGTTGAACCAGTTGCGGATGAAGGTCGGGACGCCGAGACTCTTGCTCTTCTCGAGCGTGAGGTTGTGGTTGCGGTACGAGCCGCCGAGGGTGAGGACGCGGATGTTGTTGATGGCGCGGTCCGACTGGTGGCGCTTGAGGTCCTCGTAGCCGTCCTTGAGCGCCGTGATGAAGAGGACGGCGATGAGGGGAAGGGCCGAGAGACCCGGGTTGACGGTCGTGAAGCGGGGGAAGAACTGGAGGATGACGAGGACTGCGAGCGGGACGGACCAAGTCAGCGTCTCTCTCTCGGGCGCATGCAGACGGCCGCTCGGCGAGCGCACGAGCTCGAAGGCTGAGCGTGCCGAGTAGGCTCGAGGGGAGAGGACTGACCGAGGAAGAAGATGTTGGCGACGCGGCGGAACTGCTCGAGGAGGTTGCGCGGGAGGAACGTGACGATGTTGTACTTGCTCGTGAGGACCTGGTTCGAGCTGAACGTCCACCCTGGCGCCGGCACCTCCTTGGACCCGAGCCCGCGCTTCTCGGTGCGGATGACCCGGCCCTCGGCGTCCTTGATCTTCTTGGTCCACAGCGGGATCTTGGGGCCGGTAGTCGACGCTTCAGGCGGTACAGGTACGCCGACGAGGACCTCGCGCGGGTACGGGTTCTTGCGGTTCGAGTTGAAGGCGTCGAGGAGGCTGAACTCGGAGATCTTGGCGAGGCGCTTGGTGAAGGCGTTCTGCGGGCCGCGCCGAGGGATGGGTGTCGCCGGCATGGTGGAATGGCGGGGGCGAAGCTGCCTGCGAGAGAGGGGCACAAGGAGCGATGTGTCAGCGCGAGGTGCTCGAGGGACGAAGCCGAGGCTGCTGTGGTCAGCAAGCGGAAGAGCGACGCGCGCGGGCCGGCTCGCTGTGGGCGGGGCGTAGTGCTACATGTCCCAGTGCCCGCCTGCGCTGCCCAGCTCGCGTACTGGCGGTGCCGTGGTGCTGCGACGAGGCCGAGATGAGGAGGGGACGATGAGCGCACCGGGTTGGACGACTGGCGCGACGGCCGCCGGGATACGCGGCTTAGTCTTGCAGAGAGCTCACGAGGCTGGTCGGGCTGGTCGGTGCGCAGCTCGAGGCGAGAGAGGGCGGCGAACGGCGGCGGCTCCTGGTCGACGATGCCGAGCGCCTCGGACAGGGGCGAGGTGGGCGAGGGCGACACGAGGCTGGCGCAGGCGGGTGCGCAGAGCCTGGTGCGTGTGCTGCTGGGTGATACCGAGAGGGTCGACCGGCAGCAGTGCGCAGAGCGAGGAGAGGCCGAGACGAGTGGAGCGCGGCCGGCCGTCCTTCCTCAAGAGGAGGCGCAGGCGGGAGCTTCCTCTCGCTCGCGCTAGCTGCTCTCAGTCGCTCGCTGCACAGTCAGAGGGCGACGACCATTGAACCGGACTGCCCCTCGGCGCTACCACTCGTCCCGCCCGGCGGACCCTCTCCCTCCCTCGCTCGCCGACTCACTCGACGACGTCGGCGTTGGCCGTCGGGCTCGGCGCGCGGCTCGAGTCGACAAAGTGCGCGTCGTCGGCGTACAGCAGCAGTCGCCCGTGCCACTTGCCCTCGCCTGCGCGCTCGTCGACGGCGTCAGTGCCTCGGTCGCGCTCCACAGAGCGTCGAGAGGGGAGCGCGCACGCACCTTCGTCGTCCTCGCGCCAGTCCATCTCGATCACCGTCCTCGAGCAGTTGTCGATCCGCCTCGCACCCGTCTTGAGCGCGTGCGCCTCGGCCGCGGGCAGACTCAGCTCGAACGAGCGCCCGCCGCCCTTCTCGACGGGGAGTACGTCCTGCGCCGCGAGCGACGAGATGAACTCGCGGATGGCGGCGCCGTGCGAGACGTAAAGGATCTGCTTGGCGGCGGCCCGAGGCGAAGACGAGGTGGTAGTGCCGTTCGACGAGGAGGTGGACGGCGGAGGCGGAGCGAGCGAGGAGGTCGAGGACGCGAGGGAGGACGGCTCGGGGCCTGAGGGGGGAAAAGCGGCGTCCCAGAAGGACCACAGCCGTGCGCGCAGCTGCGGGATGGGCTCGACCGTCGATGGGTCTGCGCCGGGGTCGCCTCGCCGCTTGCCCTGCGAAGAGCGAAATCAGCCTAAGCGTCGCAGTGTCGGGGCGTCGAGGGGCAGGCGCACCTGCATGGCCCCGAGATGCTGCGAGCAGAGTCGACATGCGTCAGCGAGAAGCCGCTTGCGCACGGAAAGCTGAGGGGAAGTGCGAGGCCGACGCACTCTCTCCCGTATCCGCTCATCGAGAACCAGCCGCGCCGGGTCTCGCTGCGACTCTAGGATCGTCTCGGCCGTCTGCGCGCACACTCTTCCATCAGCCCCAGTCCTCGTGAGACGGAGAGAGACGCGCAGGGAGAGGTGAGCGCACCTTTCTCGCCCTCCCCAAGTCGCTACTCCAGGCCTTGTCGAAGCGCACGCCCTGCGCCGCGAACCACCGCCCGGTGACGTGAGCCTGGGCGACGCCCTGTGCGTTGAGCGGCACGTCGAGGTGACCCTGCACGATGCCGGCCTTGTTGTAGTCCTGCGCGAGGAAGGCACTCGTCAGCGAGAGAAGGTCGCGCGGGGGCCAGGACCTCTGACCTGCGCAGAGCTGCGCAGGACTCGGGCGGGTCGATGAGGAGGGAGTTCACGCACCGTCTCGCCGTGTCGCTGTGCACATCAGAGTCCGTGGAGAGGAGAGGGAGAGGCTCGTCAGCTGGAGCTGATGAGGAGGTCGCAGGAGGAGGCGGAGCGAGACGCACCACGATGGTGACGATGGTCTTGACCGGCATGGCGAGGCCGTACGTGAGCAGCTGCGTCGGGCTTTGAAGAGACGAGACGAGACGAGCAGCGAGCGGGAGGAGCGAGAGAGGAGCGGGGACGAGAGTGGAGCGGCTTGAGCCTCGTCATACCGCTCTTGCTGCCGCGCTGAGCCCCGCCATGGCTCTCAGGAGCTGCTACGATCACTTGCGCCCGTAATCGCCCTCGACCTGCGACGAGCGAGGCCGTCCTCGCCCCGCCGTCCTCCTCGCCTCGACCCGATGAGCCACCTCGACCACGACACGGCGCGGCCAGCTTCTTTGCGCTCCGAGGTCAGCAAGAGTCTGTCAGGAGTACCGTCCAGCATCGTTGAGGCCCCTCGAGCCGTACTTGTCGAGGCTGTGGGTCCCGCCCGGCTTTCTTTCGGCTCAGGTCCGTCTCTCTCTCCCATCCTTACGCCGAGGAGCTATTGCGACCTGCAAAGCTGACTCTGCATCCTCCTGCAGCATGTACGAGCCGAGCGCACGCCCGCACAGCAAGGGTCCACTCGGTCCGCGTCCCTCTTTCACCGGCCACCTCGCTCCTCTCGCTCCTCTCGGCCTGGCACGACCCGCCGCACGCACACAAGCTCGAGGTGCGTCTCGCCCTCTTTTCGCGCGTCTCGCTCATCCGTGTGCGCCGAGCGCTGACCCACGTCCCGTCCTCCTCGCAGGGCAGGACCGGCAGGACCTCGTCGATCGTCGAGGAGGGCGCACTCGTGCAGGCGCCGCAGGACGATCAGTCGGACGACATCGGCGTCGTCATCAGGTACGCGTTCGACGGCGAGGCGGGCGAGACTATCCTCCTCAAGCCCAATCATGGACGCTTCGCGGCGGTGCGTCCTCCTCCTCCTCCACCTCCTCTCGCTCGTCCGTGACAGAGCTGACTCGGTCTCTCTTCCTCGTGCGCGCAGACTAGATCGGGACCACGACCAGCTAGGTGCGCCATCTCCCTCGACTCCTCGGTCCTTCGCGACCTCGTGCTGACCTGCCTCCCCTTCCTCCTCAACAGGCCACTGTGCCCGGTCCGCTTCGGCGCCCGAGCTCTCCGACTCGCCAGCCCTCACCTCGACACTCCTCTACGCTTCGCCGGCGTCGCTCAAGCTGGTCATCGTCCCGTCGGCGTCCGCTCGACGAGTCGCCCGCCGACGAGTCCTCGGTCAGCAGGGTCGGCCACGCAAAGCCCTTCTTCGTCCCTCGTTCGCGCTCCGATCCAGGTCACGGCGTCTTCCTCTATCTTATAGGCCCGAGACGATGTCGTGCCGGTGCGAGAAGGCAGGCAGCGCTCAGGCTGGAGAGGAGGCGGCGGCGCAAGGGCGGGAGGAGCTGAGCGAGCGTCGAGTCGAGCGGCGCAGCTGTTTGCAAAGTCTGTACGTTTCTGACACTGCTGGCTGAGCATCAGTGTGCGTCTGGGACAGCAGGCTTGAGAGCGAGTAGGCCCGTTCGCGGTCGTCCTTCGCCGGCGCGAAGAGCTGCGAGGCTCTCCTCTTCCTCTCGCCTACGGCCTCAGCCACAGCCCTCACCAGCGCGCACAGCCTCGAGCGAGTGCCTGTCCAGCTCCGTGCGTCCCTTCTCGCCCGTACCAACACCCGGTAGCGACCCGAGCTGACCTCTCCGTCTTCATCTCCTCCCGACTCAAAACCTCGCCCGCTCCCCCTCACGTCGCTTCTCTACGGCTCCAGCTCAGCTACACAGCCTTTCGGTACTACCAAGATGTCCGACGTATCCTGGCAACCGCCTACGGTCCGTCCTCGTCCCCTCTCTGCGCTGCCCTTCCCCCGTCTCGCGCGGGCCCAGCTGACCTACTCTTTCTCTCCGCTGCAGCCGCCCAAGCGCTCGCGCCGCCGCACCTCGACCTCGGTCTCGGCCCCCGCCTTCGGGGACCAGACCGTCGCTTTGGCCGACGACGACGACTCGCACGAGGCCGACTCGTTCGACAACCACTTCTCGGGCGTGGCCGACTCGATCGCGTCCTCGAGCGACAGCGAGGACCGTGCGAGCGCGTCCTCGAGCGACGAGGAGGGCCAGGACAGGGAGGGAGAGGAAGAGCAGCCCGACGAGGCGGAGGAGGAGGCGGCCGACTCGGCCGACGCCAGGCTCGACAAGCTCGAGCAGGAGCACCAGGCGCTCCTCCAGTCGCACCGCGAGCTCCTCGCCAAGCACGAGGTCGTCTGCGCTCAGTACGGCGTCCTGCGCGACGCGCTCGCCAACGAGGCCGCCTCCGCGAGCGAGCGCATCGCAGACCTCGTCCGCCTGCTGAACCAGCTTTGACGCACGAGCCGCTCTTTCCGCTTGCGTAGCATCCCTCCCACTTGCCGTAATGCAGCCTCTGAGTGCCTTCCAATCGATCCAGAAAGCGAGAGCAAGAGCGACAGCGAGGCAAAGCTGCGAGTCCTCGAGGTGCGTCGGCGCTCGAGCCTCTTCGTCGAGAGCCGTCTCAGCCTGCGCCTCTTCTGCTGCTCGGCGCTCGCGTCGTGGACGTGCGGCTCGCTCTGGCACGACCCTCACTACTGCGCCTCGCTCAAGGAGCCGAGCGCCAACGGCGAAGGAGAGGATCGAGCCCTTGCTCGGGCGAGACGACGACGAAGCAGAGCAAGGGAGCCGCACATCGCGCATCCAGGTCTGTGTCTCCTCGAGCTCGTGTACATTGCACACACGACCGAGCTCTACTTGCCCTTGAACTCGTACCCGCCCTCGCGCGCCTTGACGACGTGCTCGAGGTGGTCGAGGACCGTGCCGTCGGGCTTTTCGAGGCCGGCCGTGATCTTGTCGCCCTCGGCGATGGGGCCGACACCTTGAGGAGTTCCTGTTGCGGCGGTCGACGAAGGGTCAGCTGACCGTGCCGCAGAGCCGAGGTGCGAGAGGGCGAAGAGGAAGAGGCGACGCACCGGTCAAGATGAGGTCGCCCTCCTCGAGCGTCATGATGCCCGAGACGTGCTCGATGAGCTGCGGGATGCGGTACAGCATGAGCCCGGTCGAGTCGTCCTGCTTGGTCGTGTCGTTGATCTGCGAGGGGAGGAAGAGCGAGGAGAGGAGGTGCGAGCGGGCGGACGAGGGGCGACAGGGTGCAGCGTCGGGTCGAAGAAAGGGAGGGAGGGGCACAGAGTCAGCACACATGGTCGCCAAGCTACAGATGTCGGTGGTGCAGAAGGCGAGGCGCACCTTGTACCACAGGCGCAGGTCGTGCGGGTCCTCGATCGCGCTCTTGGGGATGAACTTGCCGACAGGGCAGAACGTGTCGAAGCCCTGTAAGTCCGCCAAATGCACTTACGTCAGCTCTTGCACGATGTGAGGAGCATACAGGCCGGCGAGAGTGCGGACGACGAGCCCACCTTTGCCGCGCTCCACGGAAGTCCCTTTGCCTTGACGGCGTCCTGCATGTTGCGGCCGGTGTAGTCGATAGCGAGCGTCTGCAGGGGCATCCAGAGTCAGCTTGGAGCCTGTCGAGCGAGTCGGGGAGAGGGAGGAGAGCGCACATAGCCAGCGACGTGGTCGAGCGCCTTTGCGGCCGAGATGTCGCGGCCGCCCTTGCCGATGACGACGCCGAGTTCGACTGCAGGGGTGCACACGCACAGAGAGTCAGCGGGGGATGACTGGGGACGCAAGGCGAGAGCAGGACGGACCTTCGTGGTGGACGACGACGCCTCGCGGGATCTCGACCTTGCCGTCGGGGCTGAGGGCGTACGAGCTGGTGGGCTTGAGGAAGAAGAAGGGCTCTGTCGGGGTGGCGTTGTTGAGCTCCTTGATGTGTGCGGCGTAGTTGCGGCCAATGGCGACGCACTGCGAGCGAGGGAGCGAGGTCGGGGTTGGTGTGAGCGGGGGCGGAGGAGGAGGGGAGGAAGAGGGGCGAGGCAGGCGGCGAGAGCGGGAGGAGGGTACGCGCACCTTCTTGCCCTTGGTGGCGAACTGCGCTGCGATCGTAGACATCTCTGCCGAGGGAGGAGAGGAGGAGGACCAAGAGAGCGACTGGCTCGACG
>Ga0308170_10001483_pt1 | contig 22260 bp, 23 predicted proteins | sample PhyBR2_2_FD_202136 | JGI IMG/M metagenome (GOLD analysis project Ga0308170, IMG submission 202136) | Phyllosphere microbial communities from UC Gill Tract Community Farm, Albany, California, United States - DLSLSB.R2 | ecosystem: Host-associated > Plants > Phyllosphere > Unclassified | place...
CCAGCACCAGCAGGAGGAGGCCGTGGCGCTTGTCCCGGACGGCGTGTTCGGGATTGGCCTCGCGGTTGCGCACCCAGTCCTGGAGCCGCGGCTGGAACACCACCATCAGCAGGGCCAGGACCAGCAGGACGGGCGCGACGTAGTGGAAGACCTTCTCGGGCAGGTGCAGCAGCAGCCAGGCCCCGGAGATGCCGCCCAGGACCGACGCCGGCAGCAGCCGCATGACCTGCCGCCCCCGGCCGGCGAGTTCCCGGCGGTAGCCGAAGGCCCCGGCTGCGGTACCGGCCACCAGGCCCATGGCGTTGCTCATGGAGGCAACGACCGGGGCTACGCCCAGCGTGATGAGCACCGGGAAAGTGACCAGGGTGCCCGAGCCCACTACCGCGTTGATGGTGCCGGCCCACAGACCGGCGATGAACACAATGATGCTGCTGAAGAGTTCCACGGCAGTTAACGCAGGCCCGTACTAGCGGCGGGCAGTGGCGGTGTAGCGTCCCGCGTTTTCGGTGACCGCAAGCGGCAGGCCGAACGTGGTGCTCAGGTGCTCTTCCGTCAGGACCCCCGTGATGGGGCCGGCCGCGACGACGCTGCCGTCGCGCAGGAGCATGGCATGCGTGAAGCCGGGCGGGACTTCCTCAAGGTGGTGCGTAACCAGCACCATGGCCGGCGCCGCCTCGTCACGGGCCAGCTCGCCAAGCTTGTGGACCAGTTCCTCGCGGCCGCCCAGGTCCAGCCCGGCGCCCGGCTCATCCAGGAGCAGCAATTCCGGGTCCGTCATGAGGGCCCGGGCGATCTGGACGCGCTTGCGCTCGCCTTCGGACAGCGTTGCGAACGTCCTGTTCAGCAGCGGCCCCATGCCCCAGTCGTTCAGGAGCCGGAAGGCGCGCCGTTCGTCGTCGCGCTCGTAGCCTTCGCGCCAGCGGCCGGTGACCCCGTAGGCGGCGGTGACCACCACGTTGAGGACGTTCTCGTGCTCAGGAATCTGGGTGGCAAGGGCGGCCGAGGAAAGGCCGATGCGCGGCCGGAGTTCAAAGACGTCAACGCGGCCAAGGACTTCGTCAAGGATGCCCGCGGTGCCGCTGCTGGGGTGGAGGCGGGCTGCCGCGATCTGGAGGAGGGTGGTTTTGCCGGCGCCGTTGGGTCCCAGGATGACCCACCGTTCGCCTTCGTTGACCTGCCAGTCAACGTTGTCCAGCAGGGTCTTCTTGCCACGGACAACGCTGACGGAGTCCAGTTCCAGAACATCACTCATAGGAGTAGACACTAGGACAAAATGGAAGATGACTGATAACCGGTGTGAAGGCTCCCTAACGGCCGGCGGCGGCGGGCGCGCAACGAATTCAAGCGACCCGACCACCGCTGACTAAGATTGCAGGCATGACTTCGAACGTGACTGCGGTCAGCTATGGCCTGAATGTGACCCCGACCGGGCTGGACCAGCTGCGTTCCACCCTTGCAGCGCATGGCGCGCAGGTGCTGTCCGAGTCGGCCTCCGGCGACGACCGGTACCAGGTCCGGGTCCTTGACCTGGCCCTGGAGGACGCAACCGCCGCAGGCCTGGCCGCGCTCCGTCGTGCAGTCGCGGAAGCGTCGGACCCGGGCTTTGATACCGCCTTGGTCCCGGCCGCGCTTCGGGCGGCGTCCCGGAAGCTGCTCATCATGGATGTGGACTCCACCCTGATCCAGCAGGAGGTCATCGAACTCCTGGCCGCCTATGCCGGGAAGCGGGAGGAAGTGGCCGCCGTTACGGAAGCAGCCATGCGGGGGGAACTGGATTTCGCCCAGAGCCTGCACGCCCGGGTGGCGGTGCTCGCGGGGCTGCCCGCCGACGTCGTCCATTCCGTCCGCAACGAAGTAAGGCTCAGCGAAGGCGCCGATGAGCTGGTAGCCGCCTTCAAGGCCGCAGGCCACACCGTGGCTGTTGTCTCCGGCGGCTTCAACCAGATCCTTGAGCCGATCGCCGGGGACCTGGGCCTGGACTACTGGCAGGCCAACGAACTGGAAATCGTCGACGGCGCGCTGACCGGCAGGGTCCTCGGCGCCGTGGTGGACAGGGCCGCCAAGGAAAAGTACCTGCGGGAGTGGGCTGCCGCCGAGGGCATTGCGCTCGAGCACACCATTGCCGTGGGTGACGGCGCCAATGACCTGGACATGCTGGGCGCCGCGGGGATCGGAGTGGCGTTCAACGCCAAGCCGGCCGTCCGCGCCGTGGCCGATGCCGCCCTGAACATGCCGTACCTGGACGCGGTCCGCCACGTCGCCGGGGTATGACCCCCATAACGCCTTAAGCAAAGTGGCCCCCTCTGCCGGATTACCCGGCGTGGGGGCCCTCTGCGCGCTGCTGCTAGTTGGAAGCCTCCTGGGCGCCCTTGCCGAAGTAGTCGGCTCCGCCGGCGTATTCGGTGTGGCCTGACTCGACGTCGGCCGTCGCCATGCCTGCCACTACCTGGGCGAACTCTTCCACGGAGTACAGCTTCCCGGCTTCAGCGCGGCGGGCCTCAATGGCTCCCGGCGTGGAGCGGTCCAGCAGCGTGGCCGTGACCGTTCCCTCAATCATGTCGCCGGACACAACCACCAGGGAGATGCCCTTGTCCGCCAGGTTGGGGATGAGTTCGCGCAGGGCGTCCTCACCGGCGCGCTTGCTGCGGGCCACCGGCTCGTAGGCGGGCATGGTGGGAACGCTGTTGATGAAGTGCGCCTGGTGGCTGGTGACGAACACCACGCGGGAGCCCTCCTTCATCAGCGGAACGGCGGCGTTGAGCATGTTGATCTGCGCGTCGCGGTTCAGCTTGAGGGCGTAGTCCTCGCCCATGCCGGTCTCCATGCCGCCCGAGGCATTCAGGACCAGGAGGTCCAGGGACCCGAAGTTCTCCATGGCGGCGCTGGCCAGTGCCTGCACGCCTTCCTGGGTGGTGAGGTCGGCGCCGATGGCTACGGCGCGGCCACCGGCGGCTTCGATGCCCTGGACCACCTTGTTGGCGCGGGGCGCCTTCTGGCGGTAGTTCACCACGACGGCGGCGCCCTCCGCAGCGAGGATCTTGGCTACGTCCGCGCCGATGCCCCGGGATGATCCGGTGACAATGGCTGTCTTGTTGTCCAGCAGTCCCATGCATGCTTCCTTTGTTCGAAACGTCTAAGTCGGTGTGGTCTGCAGTCCATCATGCCAGCGGCGATGGCCGAATCCGTTGTCCAACCTCCACAAATAAGGGTCCGCCGGCTGGTTTCCTGCAGGGTGGTCAGGCAGTGGTCAGTGGCCCATGCCCAGGCCGCCGTCCACCGGGATGACGGCTCCGGAGATATAGGCGGCTTCGTCGCTGGCGACCCAGCGGACCACGTTGGCCACCTCGGAGGCTTCGGCGAAGCGTCCGGCGGGGATGCTGGAAAGGTAGTCCTTCTGGGTGGCTTCGGGCAGTTCTGCGGTCATGTCCGTGTTGATGAATCCCGGAGCCACCACGTTGGCGGTGATGCCGCGCGAACCCAGCTCCCGGGTCAGCGATCGGGCGATGCCCACCAGGCCGGCCTTGGACGCGGAGTAGTTGATCTGGCCCGGTGCGCCGTAGAGGCCGGAAACCGACGAGATGAGGACCACGCGGCCCTTGCGGAGGCGGATCATTCCCTTCGACGCCCGCTTGATGACGCGGAATGCGCCCGTGAGGTTGGTGTCGATAACGGAGATGAAGTCGTCCTCGCTCATGCGCAGCAGCAGGGTGTCCTTGGTGATGCCGGCATTGGCCACCAGGACTTCAACGGGGCCGTTGGCAGCTTCCACTTCCTTGAACGCGGCGTCGATGGAGGCTTCGTCGGTGACGTCGGCCTTGACGCCGAGGATCCCCTCGGGCAGCTGCGCGCCGCTGCGGTAGGTCACGGCCACCTTGTCGCCGTTGGCAAGGAATGCCTCCGCGATGGCCAGACCGATTCCGCGGTTGCCGCCGGTGACCAGGACGCTGCGGGGTGCGGAAGCTGTTTCAGTCATAGAGGGCTCCATTGTTCTGCGGCAGGCTGCGCCGCGGTAGGAAGGGTGTGGTTTGGGCTGCCTCCGATCTTAGCGGCAGCGGCACATCCTTCGCCGCAGACTGCATATCGGGTTTGGGTGGCACTGCCGATGGTGCGAGAATTAAGGGAAGCCTTTGGAGCGTGATCAATCACCGTGACCCTTGAAAACCATGCGGGACATTCCGCGCCCGAAGAACCGGGCCGGTTCTCGGGCGACAGCGAGGTCCACAGCATTACGGACGCTGCAGGCGCGCACTCGGAAGACATGCGCCAGCGGATGATCAAATATGCCCTGGCCATGGGCATCCGCATGGTGTGCCTGATCATGATCTTCGTGGTCGACGGCTGGTTCAAGATTATTGCAGTGGCCGGCGCGGTCTTCCTGCCCTGGATTGCCGTGGTGATCGCCAACGGCAGCGACAAGGCCGAAACGCCAAGCGACCTGCTGCTGGACTCCGCTCCCCTGGCCGAAATAGAAAGCCCCGTCCAGCAGGACAGCGGCGACGAACCGGGAAGTGCCGTGCTGCAGGGCGAACTGGTCAAGGACGAGGAAACAGAACCGGAAGAGGAGCGGCAGGCGCCATGAGCATCTTCGATTTCGCAGCGGGTTCCGACCTGGCATCGGAAACCGGCGCCATGTGCTCACGGAAGGCATGCCGCGCCCAGGCATCCTGGGAGCTCCTCTGGAACAATCCCAAAATCCACTCCCCCGAACGGCGCAAGAGCTGGCTGGCCTGCCCCGAGCACCGGGAATGGCTGGAAGACTACCTGCAGACCCGCGGCCTGTGGAAGGAAACCCGCGCCCTGGACCAGGGCGGCGCGGATTCCATGGAGCAGGACATCTGAATGTACCGTTTCCTCTTTTCCAGCAAGTGGCTGGGCTATCTCCTGCTGGCCGCTGTCTTTGCCACCGCATGCGTCTTCCTGGGCCGCTGGCAGATGGACCGCCGCGCCGAGACCCTCGCCGAAATCAACCGCGTGGTGAGCAACTACTCGGCAACGCCCATTCCCTTCGCGCAGGCCCGCGACCAGTTCGCCCAGCTGGACCCGGCCAAGGAATGGACACAGGTTGAGCTGAAGGGCACGTACGATGCCGCCGGGCAGAGGATCGTCCGCAACCGCCCGCTCAACGGGCAGCCCGGCTACGAGGTAGTGGTCCCCTTCCGCCTGGCCACAGGCGAAACCGTCGTGATCGACCGTGGCTGGCTGCCCATCGGAAACAGGAATCCGGGCAGTCCTGACTCCGTGCCGGCCCCTCCTACCGGTGAGGTGACCGCCGTCGTCCGCTTGAAGCATGGCGAGCCGGAACTGCAGCGTGGGGCGCCCGAGGGGCAGCTGGCATCCATCGACCTTCCCACCTATGCCGCGCAGCTGGGTTATCCCTTGATGACGGGCGCGTATGGCCAGCTTGCCTCCGAGACACCTCCCGTGGCGGACATGCCTGTTGCGTTCCCCAAACCGTCCACGGACGAGGGAACGCACCTGTCCTATTCGCTGCAGTGGTTCGCCTTCGGCGTGCTCATGTTCGTCGGCTTCGGCTACGCCGCGCGGCAGCAGGCGCGCAACGCAGCGATCGACGCAGAAGATGACGAAGAGGTGCTGCCGGATGGCACCGTCCACTCCGCCGTCCCTGCCGCCCGCCGCCGGCCGGAACCGCGCAAGCGGAAGAAAGCGACGGCCGAGGAAGAGGAAGACGCCCTGCTGGACGCGCAGGGGTACTGAGACGTGACGGAGTACGACGGCGGTCCCTTAGCCAGTTGCGCGTCTTCCGTTCGCTTCGCAACGTGCGTGATTTCCCGCGTGCTGGCTCGTTCCTCGCCTTTGACGCACGCTACATAAATCACCCACGCTGCTGCGCTCGTGCCCGGCAAGCCAGCGCGAACGCCAGACGAGTCACCCCGACGTAACCAGCCCAACCAGGCAACGATAGTGGAAACATGCGGCCTGCGAGTGGTCAAGGCTTTGAGTGCTGGGTAACAGCCTCTTCAGCTGCCACGACTGCGCGGGGCAGGAGGTGAGGTGTCTTGAACTCACCCGGCCGGGGGCGCGAACGCAGCCCTCACTCTGAAAGCTAGGCCAGGGTGATCAGGTCCAGGTAGTCCTCGTTCCAGAGGTCTTCCACGCCATCCGGGAGCATGACAACCCGTTCGGGGTTCAGGGCTTCGACAGCACCTTCATCGTGGCTGACCAGGACGACGGCGCCGGTGTAGTTGCGGAGGGCACCGAGGATTTCTGCGCGGCTGGCCGGGTCCAGGTTGTTGGTGGGCTCGTCCAGGAGCAGGACGTTGGCGCTGGAGGCCACGATGGTGGCCAGGGCAAGACGCGTCTTCTCACCGCCGGAGAGCACCCCGGCCGGTTTGTCGACGTCGTCGCCGGAGAACAGGAACGAGCCCAGGATGCCGCGGACCTCGGCGTCCTTCATGTCCGGCGCGGCGGAGCGCATGTTTTCCAGGACGGTGCGGTCGTGGTCCAGCGTTTCGTGCTCCTGGGCGTAGTAGCCAACCTTGAGGCCGTGGCCGGGGATGACCTCGCCGGTGTCGGGGCTGTCTACACCCGCAAGCATGCGCAGCAGGGTGGTCTTGCCGGCACCGTTGAGGCCCAGGATGACCACCTTGGAGCCACGGTCGATGGCCAGGTCCACGTCCGTGAAGATCTCCAGCGACCCGTAGGACTTGCTGAGCCCGTCCGCGGTGAGCGGCGTCTTGCCGCAGGGCGACGGGTCCGGGAACCGCAGGGCTGCCACGCGGTCCTGCTCGCGGACAGCCTCCAGTCCGCTGAGCAGCCGTTCAGCGCGTTTGGCCATGTTCTGCGCGGCGACGGCTTTGGTGGCCTTCGCCCGCATTTTGTTGGCTTGGTCCATGAGGACCTGTGCCTTCTTTTCGGCGTTGGCCCGTTCACGTTTCCGGGCCCGCTCGTCAGTTTCCCGCTGCAGGAGGTAGCGCTTCCAGTCCATGTTGTAGAAGTCGATCTGGGCGCGGTTGGCGTCCAGCAGGAACACCTTGTTCACGGTGGCTTCCAGCAGGTCGGTGTCGTGGCTGATCACGATCAGGCCGCCCTGGTGGTTCTTCAGGAAGTCACGCAGCCAGGCGATGGAATCGGCGTCGAGGTGGTTGGTCGGTTCGTCCAGAAGCATGGTCTCGGCATCCGAGTACAGGATGCGGGCAAGCTCCACGCGGCGCCGCTGTCCGCCGGAGAGCGTCTTGAGTGGCTGGTTCAGCAGCCGGTCAGGGAGGGCAAGGTTGGAACAAATCGACGCGGCTTCTGCCTCGGCCGCGTAACCGCCGGCCGCGAGGAACTCGGATTCCAGCCGGTCGTACCGGTTCATAGCCTTGCGCTGGACGTCGGCGTCCTCGCTCGCCATTTCGTCGTGCGCCTTGCGCAGTTTGCCGACGACAACGTCCAGGCCGCGGGCGGAAAGGATCCGGTCGCGCGCCAGCTGCTCCATGTCGGGCGTCCGCGGGTCCTGGGGCAGGTAGCCGATTTCGCCGCTGCGGGTCACCTTGCCGGCGGCAGGCAGGCCTTCGCCGGCAAGAACACGGGTCAGCGTGGTCTTGCCCGCGCCGTTCCGGCCCACCAGGCCGATCTTGTCCCCTTTGTCGATGCGGAAGCTCACCTGGTCCATGAGGAGCCGGGCACCGGCGCGCAGTTCAAGATCCTGGACAGTAATCACAGCAGGTAAGGCCTTTCACAACAGGGAACGCCACGGTCCGCGCACTGGGTGCGAAGGGACGCTGGGGCAGAGTGGCCGGAGAACGGCACAATCCAGTCTACCGTCCGCAGGACCACGCCAGTTTCAGCAGCAGAAACTTTCCGGCAGCCCGTGATTGGTGCCGTGCGCTTAACTGCGGGCTGCGCCATGGAGGTTAAAGCAGAATGGGGTCATGGAATTCGATCGGCTACTTCAGATCCGGCGTATTTACGCACAGCCGGCCGCACTGGAGCTGCCCCGCGGCCGGGAGATCGCCGCACGCTGGCCGGATGCCGAGGTGGTGCTGGTGGACAACCATTGGAACATCCCGGATCTGCACGGGGACGAAACCAACGTGCCACGCTGGTCGCGGATCAAGACAGAGGCGCTGGTCCTGGGCATCAAAAAGTCGCTGGCCGTCAAACCAAACGGCCGTTCGGCGGACTTCATTGCCCCCTCCACGGCGAACGGTTGCGCCATGGCGTGCGCCTACTGCTACGTTCCAAGGCACAAGGGCTACAGCAATCCCGTGACCGTGTTCGCCAATATTGATCAGATCGCACGAACGCTCGAACGGCACGCCACCCGCCAGGGGCTGAAGCTCGAGCCCAACCAGTGTGACCCGGAACTGTGGGTCTACGACATCGGCGAGAACAGCGACTGCTCCGTTGACGCGCTGATCAGTGACAACGTCGAAGAGCTTGTGGGGCTGTTCCGCGAACTGCCCAACGCCAAGCTGTCGTTCGCTACCAAGTTCGTCAACCCGGCCATGCTGGCCTGGGACCACGGCGGCCACACACGGATTCGCTTTTCCCTGATGCCGGCCGGCCTGGCCAAGTCCATCGACGTCCGGACGTCACCCGTGGCAGAACGGATGGCGGCAATCAATGATTTCGTTGCCGCCGGCTATGAAGTGCACGTGAACTTCTCCCCTGTCATCATCACCGACACCTGGCTTGCCGACTGGGAGGAGTTGCTCCGCCAGCTCGACGCCACCCTGACGACCGCAGCCAAGACACAGCTCGCGGCGGAGGTCATTTTCCTGACCCACAACGAGCAGCTGCACGAGGTCAACCTGGGCTGGCATCCGCAGGCGGAGAATGTCCTGTGGCGGCCCGGACTTCAGGAACAGAAGACCTCATCGAACGGTTTCAACAACGTGCGCTACCACTCGCGCGCCAAGGCCGGCTTCGTTCGGCAGCTGGCCCGGCTCATTGAGGACATCGCGCCGTACTGCCGCATCCGCTACGCGTTCTGAAGTGCGCGCCCGGCACCCGTCAGTGCTTGTGCTCTTCGGGCCCATGTCCGCCGGCGTTCCCGGCCGGTGCGGCGATTTCTTCATGCCCGCCCTTCGCCTTGCCGAACGGCAGCACTTTAAGGAGCGGGCCAACAACGGCCAAAACCACGAGGCCCCAGGCGAGGCCCACGACCGATGAGCACAGCGTGTCTACGAGCCAGCCCAACAGACCGCCAACAACCGCGACCTCCGCAACGGGGTGTTCGATGGCATGGATCAGGTCATACGGCGCATGCCAACCGAGGTCATGGGCCCCCTGCACCATGATGTGGCCACCGACCCACAGCATGGCGATGGTGCCGATGAAGGTGATCGCGGCCAGCACGGCCGGCATTCCCCGCACCAGCAGTGCCCCAGTGCGCTTGGAACGGGCCGAATCCTTCGCGGCCAGGTGCACGCCGATGTCGTCCATCTTGACGATCAGCCCGACCGCGCCGTAAACGAGCACTGTGATGGCGAACGCGACCATGACCAGGATGAATGCGCGCACCCAGATCGATTCGGCCGCCACCTCGTTCATGGAGATGACCATGATTTCGCAGGACAGGATGAAGTCGGTGGTGATGGCACCCTTGACGACCTTCGCCTCTGCGTCCGGTCCCCGCTCTACTGCCGGCGCTTCTTCGTCCTCATGGTGGCCGCCGCGGAACCTGTGCCACACCTTCTCCGCGCCTTCGTAGCAGAGGTAGGTACCACCCAGCATGAGGATGAACGGAATGATCCCCGGGACGAAGGCGCTGATAAGCAGCAGGGCCGGGAGGATGATGAGGAGCTTGTTGCGGATGGAGCCCCAAAAGATCTTCTTGATCATGGGCAGTTCGCGTGATGGGTCCGCGCCCGAGACGTACTGCGGCGTGACGGCTGCGTCGTCAATCACGACGCCGGCAGCCTTGGCCCCGGCCTTGGCGGCGCCGGCAGCGACGTCGTCCACTGAAGCGGCCGCGATGCGGGCCAGCGCTGCGACGTCATCCAGCAGGGCGACCAGGCCGCCGCTCACAGGTCAACCCCGCGCTGCTTGTGGCCGGAGCGTTGGGTATCGAAGGAAGGGTGCGTGATGGGCATGTTCGGAGTATATTGCAGCCCGCCTGCGGCTCAGCCCTTCTTCAGTTCCTCCGCGAACATCACAATGATGCCGCTGGGGCCGCGAACGTACGTGAGTTTGTATACGTCCCCGTAGGTCGCGACTCCCCGCAGGGGGTGGCAGCCGTGCCTTGCGGCGATTCCAAGTGCCTCGTCGATACTGTCGACGGAGAAGGCCACGCGGTGCATGCCGATTTCGTTGGGCAAGGTGGGAGACGTCTCGATTGCGTCCGGATGGATGTACTCGAAGAGTTCGAGCCGGCCGTTGCCATCCGGCGTTTGAAGCAACGCGATCCTGGCGTGGTTTCCGTCGAGGCCTACGGCGGTGTCGGCCCACTCCCCGCTGACCGTGTCCCGGCCCATGACTGTGAGTCCCAGGTCGGTGAAGAATGAAATTGCCGCTTCCAGGTCCCGGACTGCAATACCGACGTTCTCGAGTTTGATGGGCATGCGGCACACGTTACCAAGGCTGCTGCCGCGAGGCACTCAATTCCGCCCGTTCTCCGTCACCTTGGACAGCGTGAAGATCCCGTAGCGCATGGCACCGGACCGGTAGGCCAGTATCAGGCGCGGAATGCTCAGGACGAAGATGCCGTTGCGTGCGCCAAGGCCGAGGCGGCGTGTCTCCGGGTCCAGGAGGAAGGCCTTCAGGACCCGGCCGGCGCAGATCATCCATGTGCGGGCGACGCGCCTGCTCACATCCTCATAGCCGGTGACAGTAAAGCGCGCCGCCGTTGCCATCGCCTCGTATTCCTCGCGCGTGCCCATTGAGGGCAGGCGTCCTTCGCGGCAGATGGGCTCGAGCAGGTGGCGGACCTTCCAACCCGCGGCACCGGCCTCCGCCAGCCACGCGCAGATGACAAAGCGGCCGCCGGGCGACAGCACACGGTTCGCCTCCGCGAAGAACCTGGACTTATCGACCATATGTTCGCTCGACTCGATCGACCAGGCCGCCTCGGCCGAGGCATCGGCCAGCCCATTGTCGAGCCAGTCGCGGACCTGAATGTCCACCTCCGGTACATGACGGGCAGCGGCGTAACGGGCCTGCTCGTGGGAAAGCGTGAAGCCCGTAACGCGGACCCCGCGGCCCGCCGCGAGCCGTCGTGCGGTGGAGCCGTAGCCGCAGCCTATGTCAACGCACGCCTGACCGGGCATGAGTTCCAGCCGGTCGGCGACTGCGTCGACCAGCGCCTCGACAGCCTCGCCGGCCGTTTCGCGGCCCGTCGTCCACAGCCCGTGATGCACATGGTCGCCCCACAACCGGCGGTAAACCGGATCAAGCTCGTCGTAGTGGTCCGCGACCGCAACGGCGTTCTGGGAAATATCGGGGACAATCACGCGATCACGCTACAGCCCCCTTGAAGCCACCGGAAGATGCCGGTTGTGCCCAGCCCAACGCAGCCGGGGGCCGCTTTAGTGGATCCCCTACAAAATGGTGCCTGTTCCGCCCCGGTAGCGTCGGCTGTACATTAGATTCCGCTTGTACAACCCCGACAGGACCACCATGAGCAACACCGGCACCACTTCCAAGAACACCCAGCGGGCGGAGCGCCGCCGCTGGAACGGCACCGACCTCGGGCTGATCGCCGTTTTCGCGGCCCTCGTGGCCGGCGCGGCACTGGTGCCGGGACTCGCACTGAACGGCTTCGGCGTCCCGATCACTTTCCAGACCCTCGCGGTGATGCTCACCGGACTTGTCCTGGGCCCCGCCCGGGGCTTCGCCGCCGTCGGGCTTTACACGATCCTTGGCCTGGCCGGCCTGCCCATCTTCAGCCAGGGCCGCAGCGGCCTGGGCATCCTTGCCGGGCCCTCCGCCGGCTACATCATCGCGTTCCCCATTGCCGCGGGCGTGGTGGGCTGGCTGGCGACCATCGTCATCAGGCGCACCACGAAGGCCCGGGCACTCTGGTTCTTCCTGGCTGCCACGCTCACCAGCATCGTGGTTGTGCACACGCTGGGCATCCTTGGCATCGCGCTGAACTCCAAGGCCACTGTGGAGCAGGCTTTCGTGAGCGACCTGATCTTCTACCCGGGCGACATCATCAAGAACCTTCTCGCCGCCGCGATCGCCGTCGCCCTCCACCGCGCCTTCCCGGACGTCCTGGTCCGCCGGGTACGCCGCCGCGGCGTCGCGGCTGAAAGCGCCTAGGACCCCCGCCATGCCCGCAGTGACATTTGACCAGGTGGCCGTCGCCGTCGAACGGGAAAACTCCCCGCACCCCAAAATCCTCCTCAATGGCATCAGCCTCCGGCTCGAGGAAGCACGCGTGGGCGTGATCGGGGCGAATGGTTCCGGCAAGTCAACGCTGCTGCGCCTGGTCAACGGGCTCGTCCAGCCCACCGGCGGGACCGTTACGGTCGACGGCGACGACACCGTGCGTGCCGTCCGCAAAGTCAGGCGTACCGTGGGTTTCGTGTTCACCGACCCCCTCTCCCAACTGGTGATGCCCACCGGCCGGGAAGACGTGGAACTGTCCCTGCGCCGTTCGGTCCGGAACGGAAGCGAACGGCGCAGCCAGGCCGAAGCGGCACTGGAGCGCCTTGGCCTCCTGCACCTGGCGGACCAAAGTATCTACGAGCTGTCCGGCGGCGAACGGCAGCTGATGGCACTGGCCGCCGTGCTCGCGGTCAACCCGGCACTGCTGGTCCTGGACGAGCCCTCCACCCTGCTGGACCTGCGGAACCGCGAACTGCTCCGCAGGACCCTGGCAGACCTTGACCAGCAGATCATCATGTCCACCCACGACCTTGACCTGGCCCTGGAGATGGACCGCGTCCTGGTTATCCAGGAGGGCCGGGTGGCGTTCGACGGTGCCCCGGCGGAGGCGGTGGCGGCGTACCGGGCGTGGTGCCTGCAGTCTTTCGACCCGGCAGGACGGGATGCGCAATGAGGGGCCACGGGTTCCTCCTGGCCAACTACGTGCCGGGCGACTCCCTGGTGCACCGTGCACCGCTGGCACTGAAGTTCCTCCTGGTGCTTGCCTGCGGCCTGGTCTCCTTCGTCATCGTTGACTGGCGCCTCTCTGCGGCCGTCCTGGGCATCCTTACCGGCCTGTTCCTGGCAAGCGGTGCCGGGTTAAAGCTGCTATGGCGGGCAGTGCGGCCCCTGGCGCCGGTGCTGCTGGTCATCGGGCTGTTCCAGTGGTGGCAGCTGGGTGGCCCGACCGCCGCCCGGATTGTCTTGAACATCCTCGTCTGCGTCGTCGCGGCGTCCTTGCTGACAGCTACCACCCCGGTACAGAGGCTGCTGGATGGCGTGGTGCAGGTATCCCGCCCATTCACGAGGTTTGGGGCCGATCCCGAGCGTTTCGCCCTCACCATCGGCATCATGCTCCGGAGTATCCCCTTCATCGCGGGAACCTTCGCCGACGTCCGTGATTCGGCCAGGGCGCGCGGCCTGGAACGGAATCCGCGGGCGCTGGTCCTGCCGGTCTTCATCACCTCTGTTGCCTACGCCAGGCAGACCGGTGAGGCGCTCGCCGCCCGCGGGCTGGGTGAACCAGAGGACTAGGGCGCCGAAGGACCAACGCGGCGGACCAACTCAGCTGGAGGTCAGGCGTCTGCCAGCAACCGGTACTCCAGCATCGCCGCGGTTCCCATGCCGCCCGCCATGCTGATCATGGCCAGCGCCAAAGCCCCGGGATTCGCGGACCGCCGTGCCTGCGCCAGGAGCCGGGTGACCAGGACCGACCCGGAGGCGCCGTAGGCGTGGCCCAGCGCGAGGGCACCGCCGTCGAGGTTCACGCGGGCGGGTTCAATCCCCAGCTCCTCCAGGCACGCAAGTGTCTGCGACGCGAACGCCTCGTTGAATTCCACCAGCTCCACGTCGCCGGCCGACACACCGGCGTCGGCCAGCACCTGACGCGCCGCCGGGACAGCACCGATCCCCAACAGCTCCGGATCGACCCCCGCCGTTGCCGTAGCCCGCAGCAGCAGACCGTCACGCACGCCGAGTTCACGCGCCCGCTGCAGGGAGGTGATGACGACGGCGGAGGCGCCGTCCGCGTCGAAGCAGGAGTTCCCGGCGGTGACAGTTCCTCCGGGTACGAAGGCAGCAGGAAAGCGGGCCATGATTGCCGGGGTCAGGCCGCTCCGCGGCCCGCCGTCGACGGAGACGGGGCCGGCGGCGGTGTCCAGGGGCACCAGCTCGGCCTCGAAGCGCCCGTCCCGGATGGCCGCGAGGGCTTTCCGGTGGCTGGCGAGGGCGAATTCGTCCTGGCGGTCCCGGCCCACGCCGTACTCCCCCGCTACGGTTTCGGCGGCAAAACCCATGTCCGGATCGCCAAAGCCTGCCGGCACAAACTGGGCGCGGCGGTAGAACTCCAAGCCGCCGTCGTCCGTCCTGTTCGCCCGCACGGGGGCGGTGCTGGTGCTTTCCACTCCCCCGGCCAGAAACACCTGGCTGCCGCCTGCTGCCACCAGCCGCGCGGCCAGTGCAATGGCATCAAGGCCTGAACCGCACTGCCGGTCCACCGTGATGCCGGGGACCGTGACCGGAAGTCCCGCTTCCAGCAGGGCGAGCCTGGCCACGTTGCCGCCGCCACCCACAGCGTTGCCAATGACGACATCGGCAACGGACGCCGGATCCAGTTCCAGCCCTTCGACAAGCGCCCGCAGCACCGGCGCCAGGAGCTCATGGGCCCGCAGCGTCCGCAGGGCACCGTTGACGGGGCACACCGGGGTCCGGCGCGCCGCAATGATCACCGGGCGGCGTTCGGGCGGCAGCAACTCAGCCACCAAGGGCTCGCACCCTGGGGTCCCGGGTATCGATCCAGTCCAGCAGCAGGTTCCGGCTGACCTTTCCGCGGTCCGTGGCTGGGAGCTCGGACAGCAGGTAGAACTGCAGCGGGCGTTTGTGCCGGGACAGGATGTCCTCCAGGCCCGCGCGCAGCTGCGTCGCTGTAAGCCCCCCATGGGATGCCACGACACCGGCCACAACGCGCTGGCCGCGAAGGTCATCCGGCATGCCCGCGGCAACGGCTGCCGCGACGCCGGGAACTGCCGCGAGGGCCAGTTCCACCTCGTGCGGATAGACATTGCGCCCGGCCGTGAGGATCATGTCCGCTCGCCGCCCAAGGATATGCAGCTCACCGTCCGCCAGGTACCCCTGGTCCCCGACGGAGTACCACCGGCCGAAGGAACGCAGGGCTTCGCCGTCGTCGCCCCAGAGGTAGCCGTTGCTGACCATGCCGCTGCGGACGCAGATGTTGCCGTACCCGCCGTCGGCGACCTCCGCGCCCTGGTCATCCAGTATGCGCACGTCGACACCGGGAAAAGGCCGGCCGATTCCGGTGCCGCCTGCGGTGGCTCCCTGGCCGGGCGCCAGGCCCTGCCCGGAGACGAAACTCAGTTCGGAGGCACCGTAGTACTCGTAGATAGTGGCGTTGGGCGCCCAGCGCCGGGCCGCCTCAAGGGTCCTGGCGTCCAGTTTGGAGCCGGCACAGATGATTGTGCGGATGCCGGAGGCATCAACGCATCCCGTCATCCCGCGTTCGCTGAGCATCCGCAGCATGGTGGGCACCAACACCAGCCGGGTGACCCGGTCGTGCGTGATGGCGGCGTGGACGGCTCCGACGTCGAACGTCTCCAGCGTCTGGAATTCGGATCCCGCGTAAAGGCACTCGGCGAGGGCATACAGGTTAAGGCTGGCCGCCAGCGGCCCGGGGGCAAGAGTGACGTCGTCCGGGCGGAGCCCAAAGAATTCGATCGAGGCGTCGAAGGACTGCTGCCAGGACCGCCGCGAGCGGGTGAAGGCTTTGGGGACGGATGTGGTCCCGGAGGTGAGTCCGATCAGGAAACTGGAATCCGGCGGGCCGTCCACCAGGGCGTCGTCCGGCGATACCGGGGCTGCATCTGCGCAGGCCTCGACCCTTTGGACAATGTCCTCCTGCAGCTGCACCGGCCATGCAGGATCCAGGACCGCACACTGGCGGCCACCGGCCACCGCGGCGGTGAATTTCACTGCAAAGGCCGCGGAGTTGGACTCACACAGGGTGGTGACCGACTTCGTCTCCGGCACCAGCGCAGCGGCTGAATTCCGCAGTTCCTCCCAGTCCAGGCGCTGCCCCGCGACCACGACGGCGGTGTGGTGTGGCCGCTGCTCCGCCCAGCGCTGGATTCTGTTGAGGAAAGGCACGGACCAACTTTACCGGCCAGCCCGGATTGAGCCGGCGGCCCGCGGGTATTGTGACGTTATGAGTTTCAATGACAACGTGCAGCTTGATCCCAGTCAGGTCCAGGACCGCCGGGGTATGGGGACGGGGCTGAAAGTCGGCGGCGGCATCGGCGGCGGCCTGGTGCTGCTCGTTGCGCTCCTGCTGGGCATCAACCCCAACATGCTCGGCGGCCTGGTGGACAACGGTTCCGGCGGACAGTCGCAGGGCACGGCGCCGGCCTGCAGCACGGGAGCGGACGCGGACGCCCGCCTCGACTGCAGGATCACCGGCACAGTGAACAGCCTCAACGCGTTCTGGCCCGGCTACCTGAAGCAGTACAACGTCCAGTACCCGCGGCCGGAGGCAGTCATCTTCAGCGGCAGTACCAATACCGGGTGCGGGGCGGCCACCTCGGAGGTAGGGCCCTTCTACTGCCCCACGGACACCACCGCCTACTTCGATCCGGGCTTCTTCCAGGAACTCGTGGACCGGTTCGGCTCCTCGGGCGGCCCGCTGGCCCAGGAGTACGTGGTGGCACACGAGTTCGGCCACCACGTCCAGAACCTGCTGGGGGACCTGCAGCGCGCGCAGCAGGATCCGCAGGGGCCGGAGTCCGGTTCGGTGCGCACCGAGCTCCAGGCTGACTGCTATGCGGGCCTCTGGGCCAAGTACGCCTCCACCACTCCGGATCCCGCCACCGGCAAGCCCTACCTGGAGCCCCTCACCCAGCAGGATGTGAACGACGCGTTGTCCGCGGCAGCATCCGTGGGTGACGACCGGATCCAGAAGGCGGCCACGGGGCGGGTCTCCCCCGAAGGCTGGACCCACGGCTCCAGCGAAGAACGGCAGCGCTGGTTCTCCCGCGGCTACCAGTCCGGGGACATCAAGCAGTGTGACACCTTCAGCGCAGCCACCCTCTAACCCCGGTTCTCCCCCATCGATTGCTCCCCACCCGCGCCCTCGCCTCGCAAGCTCGGCCAGGGAACCCTGCGGGCGTGGGCCCACCTAACGGCCCTTTTGGCCCCCCAAAACGGCAGTTACGGAGCAATCGATGGGTGGGGAGCAATCGATGAGCCAACGACGACGGCGGGCCACCTTCCCTGAGGAAGGTGGCCCGCCGTCGTCGTACTTTAGATGTTGAAGCCGAGGGCCCGCATCTGGTCCTTGCCGTCGTCGGTGATCCGCTCGGGACCCCATGGCGGCATCCATACCCAGTTCAGCCGCCAGTCGTCCACGACGCCGTCCAGCGCCTGTCCCACCTGCTCTTCGAGCACATCGGTGAGCGGGCAGGCGGCGGTGGTGAGCGTCATGTCGATCAGGAGCGCGCCGTCCTCATCGGAGTACTTCAGGCCGTACAGCAGCCCGAGGTCCACCACGTTAACGCCAAGCTCAGGGTCGATGACGTCCTTGAGCGCCTCTTCGACGTCCTCCAGGGCCGTGCGGCCCGGCTTGATTTCGGTCATGACGAGTCCTAACTAGGCCTGTACTGCGGCTTCGGCCGCGATGGTAGCTGCGCCGGCGCCCTTTGCGTAACGGTCGTAGCCTTCTTCCTCGAGGCGGTCGGCCAGCTCGGGGCCGCCCTCCTCGACAACCTGGCCATCCACGAACACGTGGACGAATTCAGGCTTGATGTAGCGCAGGATGCGCGTGTAGTGGGTGATGAGCAGCGTGCCCATGTTCCCCTCGGCGTGTGCCCGGTTGACGCCCTCGGAGACGATCTTCAGCGCGTCCACGTCCAGGCCGGAGTCAGTCTCGTCCAGCACGGCGAACTTGGGCTTGAAGAGCTCCAGCTGGAGGATCTCCACGCGCTTCTTCTCACCGCCGGAGAAGCCTTCGTTGACGTTGCGCTGGGCGAAGTCGGCATCGATCCGCAGCTTCTCCATGGCGTCCTTGACGTCCTTGGTCCAGGTACGCAGCTTGGGTGCTTCGCCGTCGATGGCGGTCTTGGCGGTGCGCAGGAAGTTGGTCATGGTGACGCCGGGAACCTCCACCGGGTACTGCATGGCCAGGAAGAGGCCGGCGCGGGCACGCTCGTCGACGCTCATTCCCAGCACGTCCTCGCCGTCCAGGGTGATGGTGCCGCTGGTGACGGTGTAGCGGGGGTGTCCTGCGATGGTGGACGCCAGGGTGGACTTGCCGGAGCCGTTCGGGCCCATGATGGCGTGGGTTTCGCCGGTCCTGATGGTCAGGCTGACGCCCTTCAGGATCTCCTTGGTGCCCTGTTCCGTCTCAATGCTGACGTGCAGGTCCTTGATCTCAAGAGTTGACATGCTCTTCTTTCTTTTCGCTCGTAAGTCTGGTGCTGCCGGCGCTCAGTAGTTGTCTACTGCTGCGCCGTTCAAAACGTTGGTGACGTCCACGTAGACGTCGTCCCCGTCGAGTTCGACGCCGAACACGGGCACGGGATCGTAGGCGGGAAGCTGCAGCGGCTGGCCGCTGCGCAGGTCGAACTGGGAGCCGTGGCCCCAGCACTCGATCGTGCAGCCTTCCACATCGCCTTCGGACAGGGAAATGTCCGCGTGCGAGCAGGTGTCTCCGATGGCGTGGATCTCCCCCATTGAATCCCGGACCACGGCTACGGGGTAGCCGTCTATCAGGATCCGCAGCGCCTGCTTGACCTGGATGTCATTGGCGCTGCAGACCAGCTCGCCCTTGGGTGTGCCGCTCATACGTTTCCTGCCTGCCCGTCTCTAGTAGTCGATCGCCGCGAGTTCGCGTTCCACAGCCTCGGTCAGCCGCTCTTCGAGGGCAGGGACCTTGATCTGCTGGATGATCTCGTTGAGGAAGCCGCGGACCACCAGGCGGCGGGCAACGTCCTCGGGGATGCCGCGGGCCATCAGGTAGAACAGGTGCTCGTCGTCGAAGCGGCCGGTGGCGCTGGCATGGCCGGCACCCTCGATCAGGCCGGTCTCGATCTCGAGGTTGGGCACGGAGTCAGCGCGGCAGCCATCGGTAAGGACCAGGTTCTGGTTCTTCTCGTAGGAGTCGGTGCCTTCGGCCTGCTTCTGGATCAGCACGTCGCCAACCCAGACGGTGTGTGCGCCCTTGCCCTGCAGTGCGCCCTTGTACAGGACGTTGGACGTGCAGTTGGGCTTGTTGTGGTCAACGAAGGAGCGGTGCTCCAGGTGCTGTCCGGCGTCGGCGAAGTAGAGGCCCAGGAGCTCTGCCTCGGCGCCTTCACCGGCGAAGCGGACGTTGGAGTTCAGGCGGACGATCTTTCCGCCGAGGGTCACCGCGATGTGCTTGTAGACGGCGTCCTTGGCCACCTCGGCGTCGTGCTGTGCCAGGTGCTTGGCGTCGTCCTCCCACAGCTGCACGGAAACAACCGTGAGCTGGGCGCCGTCGCGGACAAGGACCTCGACGTTGCCGTTGTGGTCGGCTGCTCCGTCATGCTCGATGATCACTACGGCACGGCTGTTCGCGCCGGCCTCGATCACCAGATGGGAGTTGGTGCGGCGGCCCGCACCGTTGCCGGTCAGGACCAGGCGGACGGGGGCGTCCAGTTCAGCGTTCGCCGGGATGGAAATGAGCCGGGCATCAGCGGCGTTGGCGGAGGCCACGACGGCGGCACGGTCGGCCGGTACCAGGGTGGCCCCACGGGGCGCTTCGCCGGCACGGAGGGTCCGCTGCGTCACCGATGCCGGCGCCTCGACGGTGACGCCCAGGGCGCCGTCCTCCGAGGGGGCATCGGACAGGAGGTTGGCCAGTTCGCGCACCGGGGTGAAGCGCCATTCTTCTTCCCGGCCGTTGGGCAGGGCGAAGTCGGCAACGTCATGGCTGGTGAGGCGCTCGGCGCGCGAGGACATGACCTGCGTGCCGTGGCTGTGGTGGCGGTCCACCTTGGAGGCGACGAGGTGTTCGCCTTCCTCGGTGAAACCGGCGATCGACGGCGCGCCGATGCGGGCCTTCTCGGTAGTTGCTTCGGCAGTCATTAACCGACGGATCCTTCCATCTGGAGTTCGATGAGGCGGTTCAGCTCAAGGGCGTATTCCATGGGCAGTTCACGGGCGATCGGCTCAATGAAGCCGCGCACGATCATGGCCATGGCCTCGTCCTCGGGCATGCCGCGGGACATGAGGTAGAACAGCTGTTCCTCGCTGACGCGGGAAACGGTGGCCTCGTGTCCCAGCTGGACATCGTCCTCGCGGATGTCGATGTACGGGTAGGTGTCAGAACGTGAAATGGTGTCCACGAGCAGGGCGTCGCAGCGCACCGTGTTGGCGGAGTGCTTTGCGCCTTCGCGGACCTGGACCAGGCCGCGGTAAGCCGCACGGCCGCCGCCGCGGGCAACGGACTTGGAAATGATGGAGCTCTTGGTGTTCGGCGCGATGTGGACCATCTTGGAGCCGGTGTCCTGGTGCTGGCCTTCGCCGGCGAACGCGATGGACAGGGTCTCGCCCTTGGCGTGCTCGCCCACGAGGTAGACGGCCGGGTACTTCATGGTCACCTTGGAGCCGATGTTGCCGTCCACCCATTCCATGGTGGCGCCGGCTTCGCAGACCGCGCGCTTGGTCACCAGGTTGTACACGTTGTTCGACCAGTTCTGGATGGTGGTGTAGCGGACGCGGGCGCCCTTCTTCACGATGATCTCCACCACGGCGGAGTGCAGCGAATCCGAGGTGTAGATCGGCGCGGTGCAGCCTTCGATGTAGTGGACGTAGGAGTCCTCGTCGGCAATGATCAGGGTGCGCTCGAACTGGCCCATGTTTTCCGTGTTGATGCGGAAGTACGCCTGCAGCGGGATGTCCACGTGGACGCCCTTGGGCACGTACACGAACGAGCCGCCGGACCAGACGGAGGTGTTCAGCGACGCGAACTTGTTGTCGCCCACCGGGATCACGGTGCCGAAGTACTCCTGGAAGATCTCCGGGTGTTCCTTCAGCGCGGTGTCGGTGTCCAGGAAGATGACGCCCTGGGCCTCGAGGTCCTCACGGATCTGGTGGTACACCACCTCGGACTCGTACTGGGCGGCAACGCCCGATACCAGGCGGCTGCGCTCGGCTTCCGGAATGCCCAGCTTCTCGTAGGTGTTGCGGATGTCCTCGGGCAGGTCCTCCCAGGTGGCGGCCTGCTTTTCCGTGGAGCGGACGAAGTACTTGATGTTGTCGAAGTCGATGCCGGAGAGGTCTGCACCCCAGGTGGGCATGGGCTTGCGGTCGAAGTACTTCAGGCCCTTCAGGCGCAGGTCGAGCATCCACTCGGGTTCGCTCTTCTTGGCCGAAATGTCCCGGACTACCTCTTCATCGAGACCACGCCGTGCATTGGCGCCGACGTCGTTCTTGTCGGCCCAGCCGTACTCGTAGTTGCCGATGCCATGGAGCTCGGGATTCTTTTCCAGAATCTCCGAGATCACAGTGTTTTCGGCTACTGCTTTCTCTGATAGTTGGTCCGTCATCACGGCCTTTCTTGCTGATGGTTGATTTCTTCGTCCAGGCCGGCGGGGGCTGCAGCCGGCGCGGGGGCCGGTTTGGCAGACAGCCTGCCTGTAGGAATGTGGGTGGTGCAGACGTGCCCGCCGCGGGCCAGAGTGGAGAGCCTGCGGACGTCGACTCCCACAAGCCGGGAGAAGACCTCGGTTTCGACGTCGCAAAACACCGGGAACCGGGCGGCCAGCTGCTGGATAGGGCAGTGCCCCTGGCAGAGCTGCACGCTGGAGAGCGCCGCGGGAAGGGGCGCCTTGGCCTCGATGGAGGCGGTGGAAGCCACGAAGTTGTCGCGGCTGAGAGCGGCTGAGAGCGCCTTGGCGCGGTCCCGGATATCAGGCCCGGCCAGCTCAATTTCAGGTGCGTAGCGGCGCTCCATGTCCGCGAAACGTTCGACGGCGAAGGCCCGGACCGCGTCGGGTCCCGCGACCTGTTGCAGCTGCTGGAGCGCCAGGGCGGCAATGTCCAGGTAGTCGTTGCCGAGGCTTGACTGGCCCTGGGAGCTCAGGACGTAGCGGCGGGCGGGACGGCCGGCGCGTGCTCCGGGCCTGGCCACCCGCTTAACCTCGATGACGCCTGCGCGCGACAAGTGGTCCAGGTGGCGCCGGACAGCGGCCGGTGTGA
>Ga0308170_10001491_pt1 | contig 22123 bp, 21 predicted proteins | sample PhyBR2_2_FD_202136 | JGI IMG/M metagenome (GOLD analysis project Ga0308170, IMG submission 202136) | Phyllosphere microbial communities from UC Gill Tract Community Farm, Albany, California, United States - DLSLSB.R2 | ecosystem: Host-associated > Plants > Phyllosphere > Unclassified | place...
GGCATGGCCCTGGCGCTGCGCGCCGGAGCGCGGCTGCGCGACCTCGAGTTCGTCCAGTTCCACCCGACCGTGATGTACCTGGGCCCCGATGCCCACGGCCAGCTGCCGCTGATCTCCGAGGCGGTCCGCGGCGAGGGCGCGTTCCTGGTCGACTGGGACGGCACCCGCTTGATGGAAGGCGTGCACGAGCTCGCCGACCTCGCCCCGCGCGACGTGGTCGCGAAGCGGATCATGCAGCGGATGCTGGAGACCGGTCACCCGCACATGTGGCTCGACGCCCGCCACCTCGCGTCCACGCCCGAGGAGAACAGGGCCTTCTGGGAGCGCCGCTTCCCCACGATCCTCGCCTCGTGCGCGAGCCACGGCATCGATCCGGCGACCGACCTGATCCCGGTGGCGCCGGCCTGCCACTTCGCGTCCGGCGGTGTCCACACCGATCTGTGGGGCCGCTCCTCGGTGGCCGGGCTCTACGCGACCGGCGAGGTCGCCTGCTCCGGCGTCCACGGCGCCAACCGGCTCGCCTCCAATTCCCTGCTCGACGGGCTCGTCTTCTCCCGCCGGGTCGCAGAGGTGCTGCCGGGCGAGCTGCGCCCGTTTGCCGATCCCGCCCCCGACCTGCGTACGGCCGGTGCGCTGTCCGGCGCCGGGCGCCGCGAGCTGCAGGAGACGATGAGCCTCCAGGCCGGGGTGCTGCGCTCCGCGACGGGCCTCGGCGAGGCGCTCGCCGACCTCGACAAGCTCGCCGGCGTCGAGGCGACCACGCTGGGCCCGGACGCGTGGGAGACGACCAACCTGGTCACCATCGCCACCGCCCTCGCCCAGTCCGCCCTGTTGCGGCAGGAGACCCGCGGCTCGCACTGGCGCGAGGACTTCCCCGAGCGCGACGACGCCCGCTGGGCCGGCCACTGCGACGTGACCGTCGGCTCCGACGGCGCCCTGGACGTCGCCTTCACCCCTTCCCCTGCGACCGACGGAGCGCACGCATGACGTTCACCGCGTACGACGACCTCCCGGCGGGCCTGCTCTCCGAGCTGCGCCACACCGGCCTGGACCCGCACACCCTCTACCTCGAGGTCGTGCAGGCGCTGCGCGAGGACCTGCCCGAGGCGCACGACGTCGACGTCACCTCCGCGGCGACCATCGCGGCCGACGCCCGCGGCGTCGCGGTCTTCGGGGCGCGCGAGTCGGGCGTGATCGCGGGCCTGGTGGTGGCCGAGCTGGTCTTCCGTACGGTCATGGGCGACGACGTCTCGATCACGGGCCGCGCCCACGACGGGACCCGCGTCGCACCCGGGGACACGGTGCTCACCGTGGCCGGCCCCACCCGCGGGCTGCTCACTGCCGAGCGCACGGCGCTGAACTACGCCACGCACCTCTCCGGCATCGCGACCGCGACCGCCCGCTGGGTGGAGGCGCTCGAGGGCACGCATGCGAAGGTCCTCGACACCCGCAAGACGCTGCCGACCTACCGCGCCCTGCAGAAGTACGCGGTGCGCTGCGGCGGGGGCCACAACCACCGCTTCTCCCTGGCCGACATGGCCCTGATCAAGGACAACCACGTCGTCGCCGCAGGAGGTGTCGTCCCGGCCTACCGTGCGGTGCGCGAGCAGTTCCCGCAGGTTCCGGTGGAGGTCGAGGTCGACTCCCTCGACCAGCTCCGCGAGCTGCTCGACGTCGGCTGTGAGCGGATCCTGCTCGACAACATGTCGCCCGACACCCTGCGCGAGGCCGTCCGGATCACCGCAGGCCGCGCGGTGCTCGAGGCCTCGGGAGGACTGACGCTGGAGAAGGCGCGGGCCGTCGCGGAGACCGGCGTCGACTGGATCTCGGTCGGTGCGCTGACGCACTCGGTGCACGTCTTCGACCTCGGCCTCGATCTGCGCGAGGGCTGACATGCTCCTGTGCGCCCGGATCGGCAACTCCCACACCACGCTGGGCCTGGTCCGCGCCGCCTCGACAGGCTCGGGACAAGCCGGTGCCGTCGAGGCCGTGTGGCGTGTCTCGACCGATCAACGTCGCACGGCCGACGAGTGGCAGGTGCTGGTGCTCGGCCTGCTCGGTGAGCGGGCCGACGACATCGACGGCATCGCCGTGTGCGCGACCGTCCCGGCGGTGCTGCACGAGTGGCGCGACATGCTCGCCCGGCACTTCGCGGGTATGCCCGCCGTCGTGGTCGAGCCCGGTGTCCGTACCGGGGTGCCGATCCTGATGGACAACCCGCGGGAGGTCGGCACCGACCGGATCGCCAACGCGCTTGCCGCGGTGACCCACTACGGCGGCCCCGCGATCGTGGTCGACTTCGGCGGCACGGCCACCACCTTCGAAGCGATCTCGGCGCAGGGCCAGTACATCGGGGGAGCGATCGCGCCCGGTCTCGAGGTGTCGCTCGAGGCGCTCGGGCGGCGCGGCGCGCAATTGCGCCGGGTCGAGCTGGCTCGCCCGCGCTCGGTGATCGCGAAGAACACCGTCGAGGCCCTGCAATCGGGCATGGTGTTCGGGATGGCGGCGCAGGTCGAGGGCATTGTCGCGCGCATGATCGCGGCATTGGATACGCCGGCCGACGAGGTCCGGGTGATCTCGACGGGATATCTGGCCGATATCGTCGCCGGAGAATGCTCGTGTTTCACCGACCATGCGCCTTGGCTGACCCTGCTCGGTCTCGAGCTGGTGTTTCTGCGTAATTCCTGATCAGCGGGAGCGCCGCATTCCGTTTGCAGACACGTCGTGGTTTGATGTGAGCGCCAATTGATCAATTCGGTGTTCTCAAAGGGGAATTCGCATGGCGCAGAAGGTCCAGATCGTTCTCGAGGACGACATCGACGGTGGTGAGGCCACCCAGACGGTGACTTTCTCGCTGGACGGCACCCATTACGAGATCGACCTCAACGACGCCAACGCCGAGCGCCTGCGCTCCGCGATCGCGCCGTTCGTCGGCCACGGCCGCAAGGTCACCAACGGCTCAGCTCGCCGTGCGGCCGGCCGTCGCGCGACCTCGTCCGCGATCGGCGGCGCGAGCGCGAAGGAGATCCGCGAGTGGGCCCACGCCAACGGTCACGCCGTGCCCGAGCGCGGCCGCATCCCCGCCGACGTCCGCACCGCGTACGAGGCCGCCAACTGATCCTCGGCCCGTCAGGCCCGAGCAGCGGGTGCGTCGCACGGCGGCGCACCCGCTCGGTCATTTCTGCGCGTGTTCGCTGTCAGCGCACGGGAAACCTGGCCAACCGCGGAACGCGTAGGCTGTCTGCAGGGTTATTACCCTCGACGGATCCTCCCGCGGAGCGGTGAAGATCCACCCCGAAGCACAAGGAGCGATGCGCATGTTCGAGCGGTTCACCGACCGAGCTCGTCGGGTGGTCGTGCTGGCCCAGGAAGAGGCCCGCATGCTCTCCCACAACTACATCGGCACCGAGCACATCCTGCTCGGCCTCATCCACGAGGGCGAGGGCGTCGCCGCCAAGGCACTGGAGTCGTTGGACATCTCCCTGGAGGCCGTCCGCGCCCAGGTCGAGGAGATCATCGGCCAGGGTCAGCAGGCGCCGTCGGGCCACATCCCGTTCACCCCCCGCGCCAAGAAGGTCCTCGAGCTCTCGCTGCGCGAGGCCCTCCAGCTGGGCCACTCCTACATCGGCACCGAGCACATCCTGCTCGGCCTGATCCGGGAGGGCGAGGGCGTCGCCGCCCAGGTGCTGCAGAAGCTCGGCGCCGACCTCAACCGGGTCCGCCAGCAGGTCATCCAGCTGCTGTCGGGCTTCCAGGGCAAGGAGAGCGGCGCCGCGGCTGCTGCTGCCGGGACCGGCACCGGTGCCGGCGAGGCGCCGTCCTCGTCGCTGGTGCTCGACCAGTTCGGCCGCAACCTGACGCAGGATGCGCGCGAGGGCAAGCTCGACCCGATCATCGGGCGCGAGCAGCAGATCGAGCGCGTCATGCAGGTGCTGTCGCGCCGTACGAAGAACAACCCGGTCCTCATCGGCGAGCCCGGCGTCGGCAAGACGTCGGTCGTCGAGGGGCTCGCGCAGGACATCGTCAAGGGCAACGTGCCCGAGACGCTCAAGGACAAGCAGATCTACACGCTCGACCTGGGCGCGCTCGTCGCCGGCTCCCGCTACCGCGGTGACTTCGAGGAGCGCCTGAAGAAGGTGCTCAAGGAGATCAAGACCCGCGGCGACATCGTCCTGTTCATCGACGAGATCCACACCCTCGTGGGTGCAGGTGCGGCCGAGGGCGCGATCGACGCGGCCTCGATCCTCAAGCCGATGCTGGCCCGCGGCGAGCTCCAGACCATCGGTGCGACCACGCTCGACGAGTACCGTAAGTACCTCGAGAAGGACGCCGCGCTCGAGCGCCGCTTCCAGCCGATCCAGGTGCCCGAGCCCTCCATCGCCGAGACGATCGAGATGCTCAAGGGGCTGCGCGACCGCTACGAGGCGCACCACCGCGTCACGATCACCGACGAGGCGCTGGTCTCGGCGGCGACCCTGGCCGACCGCTACATCTCTGACCGGTTCCTGCCGGACAAGGCGATCGACCTCATCGACGAGGCCGGCTCGCGCCTGCGCATCCGCCGCATGACGGCTCCGGCCGACCTGCGGGAGTTCGACGACAAGATCGCCGACGTGCGTCAGCGCAAGGAGGCCGCCATCGACGGCCAGGACTTCGAGGCCGCCGCGCGTCTGCGTGACGAGGAGAAGCAGCTGCAGCTGGCCAAGGCCGAGCGGGAGAAGTCGTGGCGCTCCGGCGACATGGACGAGGTCGCCGAGGTCGACGAGGAGCTCATCGCCGAGGTCCTCGCCGTCGCGACGGGCATCCCGATCGTGAAGCTGTCTGAGGAGGAGTCGACCCGACTGCTCAAGATGGAGGACGAGCTGCACAAGCGCGTCATCGGGCAGGACGAGGCCGTCAAGGCGCTCTCCCGCGCAATCCGTCGTACGCGTGCCGGTCTCAAGGACCCGAAGCGTCCCGGTGGCTCGTTCATCTTCGCCGGCCCGTCCGGTGTCGGTAAGACGTGGCTGTCCAAGACGCTGGCCGAGTTCCTCTTCGGCGACGAGGACGCACTCATCCAGCTCGACATGTCGGAGTTCGGCGAGAAGCACACGGTCTCGCGGCTCTTCGGCTCCCCGCCGGGATATGTCGGTTACGAGGAGGGTGGCCAGCTCACCGAGAAGGTGCGTCGCAAGCCGTTCTCGGTCGTCCTCTTCGACGAGGTCGAGAAGGCTCACCCCGATATCTTCAACAGCCTGCTGCAGATCCTGGAGGAAGGCCGTCTGACGGACTCGCAGGGTCGGGTCGTGGACTTCAAGAACACCGTCATCATCATGACGACCAACCTCGGTTCGCGCGATATCTCCAAGGGCGTCAGCCTCGGCTTCGGAAATGCCTCCGACGCCCAGGGAACGTACGAGAAGATGAAGTCGAAGGTGTCCGAGGAGCTCAAGCAGCACTTCCGCCCGGAGTTCCTCAACCGCGTCGACGAGATCATCGTCTTCCCGCCGCTGTCGCGCGAGCAGATCATCTCGATGGTCGACAACATGGTCGCCGCCGTCGAGAAGCGTCTCAAGGACCGCGACATGGGCATCGAGCTCACCCAGTCCGCGAAGAACCTGCTCGCCGAGCGGGGCTTCGACCCGGTCCTGGGTGCCCGCCCGCTGCGCCGCACGGTCCAGCGCGAGATCGAGGACGTCTTGGCCGAGAAGATGCTCTACGGCGAGGTCGGCCCGGGTCAGATCGTGCTGGTCGACGTCGAGGGCGAGGGCCCGACCGCGTCCTTCACCTTCAAGGGCCAGAAGGTCGAGGCGCTGCCCGACGCCCCGCCGTTCGAGGCGGCCGGCGTCAGCGACACCGAGGCACCCGCCGCCACGGAGGAGCCCCCGGCCTCCGAGTGAGCCACGCGAGCGGCCCCGCAACCGTCAGGTTGCGGGGCCGCTCGCTATTTCGCTGCGGGGCCGGGCTCCCCAAACTGTCACGGTGACCTTTTGGGGGGAGCGTGACCGGTCGTAGGGGTCACTGTCGCCGCAAACCGTCACGGTGACCCTTTGGGGGGAGCGTGACCGGTCGTAACCGTCACCCTCGCCGCAAACCATCACGGTGACAGTTTGGTTAGCCCGGCAGCGCGTACGTGTCCGGCCCGACCTGAGCCGCGAGGCCGTCGGCGATCAGTCCGGCGAGCGAGCGGTCGCGCTGCACGACGTCGGACCAGACGATCTCGAGTGCGCTGCGGTGGACCGGCACGTGCGCGTCGCGCAGCACCGCCAGAATGCGGCCGCGGCACTGGCGGTCGGTGCCGGCCCATGTCTGGACCTTGCGCGGTGGACCGTCGTACGCCGGTCGCCCGGCGAGGGCCCAGGCGCACTGGGTGACGAGCGGGCAGAGCTCGCACGTGGGGGAGGCAGCGGTGCACACCAGCGCTCCGAGCTCCATCACCGCGATCGACCAGGCGGCGGCGGTCGGCTCGTCGGCGGGCAGCAGTTCGGCCCCCAGCATCCGCTCGGCCTTGTTGACGGCCGGCGCGGGGAACTCCTCGCCGGTGACAGCGCGGGCCAGCACCCTGCGGACATTGGTGTCGAGCACGACATGGCGCTGGCCGAACGCGAAGGTCGCGATCGCGGCGGCGGTGTACTCACCCACGCCGGGAAGCGCCAGCAGGTCGGCATGCGACGGAGGCACCTCGCCGCCGTGCTGCTCCACGATCGCCACCGCGGCGCCGTGGAGCCGCAGCGCGCGCCGCGGGTAGCCGAGCCGACCCCATGCGCGTACAGCCTCGCCCGGGGCCTCTGCAGCCAGGTCGGCGGGCGTCGGCCACCGTTCCATCCAGGCGGCATGCACCGGGAGCACCCGGACCACGGGCGTCTGCTGGAGCATGAACTCGCTGACCATCACCGACCACGGCGTCGCGGCCTCGCCCCGCCAGGGCAGCTCGCGGGCGTTCTCGTCGTACCAGCGCAGGAGTGGGTCGTGCAGCGTGCTCATCGCCACGATTGTCGCCCAGCCGCCGCTCGGAGTGGCATCCGGATCCGGGCGGCCCGACTGATTACGGTGTCCGCATGGCAGCGATGACCCGGGGACCGCTTCCCTCGTCGGTGTACTGGCGGCGCCGGCTGGTGGTGTTGACCGTCGCCATCGTGCTCATCTGGGGGATCGCCCACCTGCTCGGCGGAGGGGGCGACCCGAAGCCGAAGGCGGTCGCCGACCTCAGTGGTGCGGTCACGAACCCGACGCCCTCGGTCACCCCGAGCCCCTCGCTCACGCCCACCCCGACGCCCACGCCGACACCGAGCCCGACGCCTGAGCCGCTGCCCACCCCGACCGGCCCGTGCGCGCCGAGCGACGTCTCGGTGACCCCGTCGGTGACCAACGCCGTCGCCGGCTCGGACGTGGCCGTCCTGCTCACCCTGCAGACCTACAACACACCGGCCTGTACGTGGCAGGTGAGCCGTCGCACCATGCAGGTCAAGATCACCACCGCGGGCGGAGCAGAGGTGTGGTCGACCATCCAGTGCAAGAGCGCGCTGCCGAGCAGCACCGTGACGCTCTACCAGGAGCAGCCCACCCCCGTGACGGCCACCTGGTCGTCCCGCCTGGCCGACGCCACCTGCTCCGCGCACACCGACTGGGCGAAGCCCGGCACGTACGAGGTCACGGGCGTCGCGCTCGGCGGCGAGCCGACCGACGCGTCCTTCGAGCTCAGCCTCCCGGCACCGCCGCCGAAGCCGACGCCCACCCCGACGCCGACCGCGAAGCCGACGACGAAGCCGACGACGAAGGCGGCCCCCAAGCCCACGGCCACGCCCACCGCCAAGGCCACGGCGAAGAAGAAGCCCGTCATCGCGGACTGAGCCCGCGGCGGGCGTCTCCGCCTCAGGAGCTGCCGCGCACGACCAGGGTCGGTTGCAGCATGACGCCCTCGGCGGGTGATCCGAGGCCCTGAAGGCCCTCGAGCGCGCCGACCAGTGCTGCGGCGGCATTCTCGAGTGGCTGGCGAACCGAGGTGAGGCCCGGGGGTACGGTCTGTGCCGCGATCGAGTCGTCGAAGCCGGTGACCGCGATGTCCTCGCCCGGACGCAGGCCGCGGGCGTGGAGCTCGTGCAGGACACCGAGGGCGAGGGTGTCGGACGCGCAGACGAACGCGGTCGGCTCGGCCTCGGTCAGGAGCGCTGCGGTCGCCGCCCGTCCCGAGGCGATGGTGTCCTCGACGCGGGAGGCCAGCCCGGTGGTCGCCAGGTCGTGCGCGTGCATGGTCCGGCTCCAGCCGGAGCGGCGCTCCTCGCCGACGACGTGCTCCTTGCGCCACCCGATCCACGCGATTCGGGTGTGACCCTTCTCGATGAGGTGCTCGGTCGCGAGCGCCGCGCCCGCAGCGCTGTCGATGTCGACCCACGGGTGCGTCGCGCCCTCCGGGTTCTCCCACGGCCGCCCGAACGCCACGAACGGGGCCCGGCGCGACCGCAGCCACGCCGAGACCGAGTCGCCCTGCACGGTGTCGGTGACGATGAAGGCATCGACGGCCGTCGAGCGGAGCAGCTCGTCGTAGCCGGCCACCGGGTCGCCGGCCTCGCCCGGGAAGAGCAGGATGTGATAGCCCGCGTCGGCGGAGGTGTCGACCAGGGCGTGCACGAACCGGTCGATCAGCGCGTTGGCGGTCCCCTCCTGCACGGGCGGGATGCGCAGGCCGATGAGGCGCGAGGAGCGCGTACGAAGGCTGCGGGCGGCGCGGTTGGGCTGGTACCCGAGCTCCTCGATGGCCGCCTGCACCCGGGCGAGGGTGTCCTCGCGCAGCAGGTCGGGGTTGTTGACCGCGTTGGAGACGGTCTGGCGCGAGACGCCGGCCAGCTCGGCCACGTCCGCGAGCGTCGGCGGGGCGGCCAGGCGACCGATCGCTCGGCTCATCGCGCGCACCTCCGGTGGTCATCGAAGTCTGGATCGATCCAACAGGCTCGATTTCGGACAGCATAGAGGCTCGCCCACCAGCCGCGCGCGAGGACCTCCTGCGCGGAAACTGTCACACCGCTCGCCTACGGTGTGCCGCATGCCTCCCCGCACCGCCACCAGAGCGACCCGCCCGGCCTATCGCTGCAGCGAGTGCGGCTGGGAGACGGCGAAGTGGGTTGGCCGTTGTGGAGAGTGCCAGGCATGGGGATCGGTCGCCGAGGCGGCCGCGCCCGTCGGGCGCACCGCAGCCGCTCCGGTCTCGGCCGCGGCCGTCCCGATCGGCCAGGTCTCCGTGGTGGAGTCGGGCTTCCGCGCCAGCGGTGTGCCGGAGCTCGATCGCGTCCTGGGCGGCGGTCTGGTGCCCGGTGCGGTGATCCTGCTCGCGGGTGAGCCCGGTGTCGGCAAGTCCACACTCCTGCTCGAGGTGGCAGCCCAGACCGCGAAGGGCCAGCGGCGCACCCTCTACGTCACCGGCGAGGAGTCGGCCTCCCAGGTGCGGCTGCGCGCCGACCGTACGAGCGCGATCCAGGACGAGCTCTACCTGGCCGCGGAGACCGATCTCGGCGCGGTGCTGACCCACATCGAGGAGGTCCGGCCGGAGCTGATCGTCGTCGACTCGGTGCAGACGATCGGCGCGGCCGACACCGATGGCGTGCCGGGCGGCGTCACCCAGGTCAAGGAGGTCGCGGCCGCCCTGGTGCGCATGGCCAAGACACGCAACATCACCACGGTGCTCGTCGGGCACGTCACCAAGGACGGCTCCATCGCCGGGCCCCGCGTCCTCGAGCACCTGGTCGACGTGGTCCTCCACTTCGAGGGCGAACGCGACTCGCGCTTCCGGATGGTGCGCGCGATGAAGAACCGCTACGGCCCCATCGACGAGGTCGGCTGCTTCGACCTGTCCGCCGACGGCATCGTCGCGGTCACCGACCCGACCGGCCTGTTCATCGAGACCCAGCACGTCTCGGTCCCCGGCACCTGCGTCGCCGTCACGCTCGAGGGCCGGCGCCCGATGCTGGCCGAGGTCCAGGGGCTGGTGGCCTCGGCCACCGATCGGGCCCGGCGCACCACGTCGGGCGTCGACGGCTCCCGGCTCGCGATGATCCTGGCGGTGCTGCAGCGCCATGCCCGCCTCGACCTGCACCAGCACGACGTCTTCGTCTCCACGGTGGGTGGCGCCAAGCTCGTCGATCCTGCCAGCGACCTGGCGGTGGCGATCGCCATCACCTCGGCCGCCACCGGGCGGCCGACCCCGAAGGGCGTGGTCGCGATGGGCGAGATCGGCCTGGCCGGCGAGCTGCGCCGGGTCCGCGGCCTCGAGGAGCGCCTCTCCGAGGCCGCCCGGCTCGGCTTCGCCGTCGCGGTGGTGCCGCTGGCCGAGCGCGGGGAGCACGGCGCGTACGCCCGACCCAAGGAGCGCACCGTCGAGGGGATGAAGGTCTACGAGGTGCACGACCTGGCCACCGCCATCTCGCTGCTGCGCATCACCGGATCCAGCACGGATCGCTAGGACGCAGCCGGCCGCGCGCGGTTAATGCGGGTGGAAGGCAAACCCGCTGGCTAGACTGCGTGGCAGTCAACCATCTCTCTGCAGGTCAACGAAGGGATTCGCCGTGGCCACCGAGCGCCCCGAGGAGTCGTTGCGCCTGCGCGAGACGCTGGCGCTGATCGCTCCCGGCACGCAGCTGCGCGACGGTCTCGAGCGGATCCTGCGCGGGCGCACCGGCGCCCTGATCGTGCTCGGCTTCGACAAGGTCGTCGACGGCATCTCGACCGGAGGCTTCGACCTCGGCGTGCCGTTCACGGCGACCGGCCTGCGCGAGCTGGCGAAGATGGACGGCGCGATCATCATCGACACCGGCATCAACAAGATCGTCCGGGCCGCGGTCCACCTGATGCCGGATCACACCATCCCGTCGACGGAGACCGGCACCCGGCACCGCACGGCCGACCGCGTCGCGCAGCAGACCGGCTACCCGGTCATCTCGGTCTCACAGTCGATGCAGATCATCGCCGCGTACGTCGGCGAGACCCGGCACGTCCTCGAGGACACCGGTCAGATCCTCGGCCGCGCCAACCAGGCGCTGGCGACGCTGGAGCGCTACAAGATGCGCCTCGACGAGGTCGCCTCGACGCTGTCGGCCCTCGAGATCGAGGACCTGGTCACCGTGCGCGACGTCGCGGTGGTGGCCCAGCGCCTCGAGATGGTCACCCGCATCGCGCGCGAGATCGAGGACTACATCGTCGAGCTCGGCACCGACGGCCGTCTCCTGGCCCTGCAGCTCGAGGAGCTCGTCACCGGCGTCGACACCGAGCGCGAGCTCGTCATCCGCGACTACCTGCCCCGCGGCAAGCGCGCGAAGAGCCCCGAGGAGCTGCTCGCCCAGCTCGAGGCGCTCTCCTCGACCGAACTCGTCGACCCGGCCGCCGCGGCCAAGGTCCTCGGCCTGTCCAGCGGCGACGCTCTCGACGGCGCGGTCACGCCGCGCGGCTACCGGCTGCTGGCCAAGGTGCCGCGGCTTCCCGGCGCCGTCGTCGACCGGCTCGTCGACCACTTCGGCACGCTGCAGAAGCTGCTCTCCGCCTCCATCGACGACCTCCAGGCCGTGGAGGGCGTCGGCGAGCTCCGCGCCCGCTCGGTGCGCGAGGGACTCTCTCGACTCGCTGAGTCGACGATCCTCGAGCGCTACGTCTAGGACGCCTCAGAACCGCTTGGACCAGAGGTTGACCGCGTAGTCGACCTCGAACCCCTCGTGCGTCGCCAGCGCGGCCTCGGCCACCGGCGACGTCAGCTCGATCCGTACGACCGCCTCCAGGTCGGCGCGTGAGCCGAACCGCCAGCCCATCTCGACCGGGGTACGGGTCCAGCCGTGTAGCGACCAGAAGCGCTCCACCGCGACCGGATCCACGCTCGGATAGCTGCGGCGGAACCAGCCGCCGAACGTGGAGCGGGTGGCGTCGTTGTCGATGATCAGCGCGGTGCCTCCGCGGCGCATCACGCGGGCGATCTCGGCCAGGCCCGGCTCGCTGCCCGGCCCGAAGAAGTAGGCCCAGCGGACGTGCAGCACGTCGACCGAGGCGTCCGGCAGCGGGATCGACTGCGCCACGCCCTGTTCGACGGACACGTGCTCGAGCCGGCGCGTACGTCGGCGTGCGAGCGCGACCAGGTCCGGATGCGGCTCGACCCCGATCACCGACCGTGCGGTCTCGGCGAAGCGGGGCAGGTGGAAGCCGGTGCCGCAGCCGAGGTCGAGCACGTCGCGTTGCGCCCACGAGACGGCGTCCGCCATCGCCGACCAGAGCCGCCCGTCGGGGTCAGCGGCGCGGTTCTCCACCTCGTAGGTGGCGGGGTGGTGCCAGATGTTGGGGCTGGGGACGGCGCCCGGGAGCACGCTCAGATGCGGACGTCGCCGAGCGGCGTGCTGAACGTGGCGGCGAGCAGACCCGGGGTGCCGTGCTCGGCGACCCAGACGAGGTCGACGTCCTCGGCCGGACGGCCGGTCCACGGGTCCGTGCGCTCCTTGAAGTCCGAGCCCATGTACTCGCGCACGCGCTGCTGCTCACCGGAGATCTCGATGCTGCGCAGGGTGACGTCGGAGCCGGCGTTGCCCGGGTGCAGGTCGCGCGTGATCCAGTGGATGAAGTAGGGCAGCTGCGGGTCCGCGATCAGGCCGTTGATGCCGATCTGCTTCCAGCGCAGCTCGGTGCCGTCGGGCAGGTGGCGGTTGCCGTCGACCCAGGGACGGCCGAGCCGCTCCTCGACCGACGCCATGTCGCCGGTGGAGACGACCCAGCCCATCCAGCCTCCGCCGAGCGCGGAGCGGGCCTTGACGGCCTGGCCGAAGGGAGCCTTGTCCGAGGCCGGGTGCTCGAGCGCCTCGACGACCTCGAGGTAGATGCCGCCGCGCAGCGGGAGCGTCATGTTGCGGGTGCCGAAGCGGGGGTGCACGCCGCCGTCCACGAAGTCCTGGCCGAGCAGCTCACCGAGGCGCTTCGCAGTAGAGACGAGGCCGTCAGGGCCGGCGGCGTAGGAAAGGTGGTCCAGGCGCATGCCTAGATTCTGGACACACCCTTGACGACGGCCAACACGGGGGTCGATGTGTCTTGACGTCGAGAAGTTGAATCAATGCGTCTCAGCGGGGTGGATCGCGAGCGCGGAGCGTGATCGGAGGTGCGCCTCGCAGTGATGGGCCAGCTCCGCGTAGGCGCCTTCGCCCATCAGGGCGACCAGCTCGGCCCTGCTGGTGACGTAGAGCGGCTCGGGCGCGACGTGGGCGACCGGATTGCCGGTGCAGTACCAGTCGAGGTCATGGCCACCCGGTCCCCAACCGCGCCGGTCGTACTCCCCGATGGACACCTCGGTGTACGTCGTGCCGTCCTGGCGCTCGACGTCGCGGAACGTGCGCCGCAGCGGCAGCTGCCAGCAGACGTCCGGCTTGGTCTCCAGCGGGTGGCGGTCCTGCTGCAGCGCCAGGATGTGCAGTGCGCACCCGGCCCCGCCCGAGAATCCCACCCGGTTGTGGAAGACGCAGGCCTGCTGCCCGTCGACCTCGATCGTGCGGGTCTTGCGCTCCCCGTCGTCGTCGAGCTCGACCCAGTCGCTCTCCTCGACCGTACGGGCCGGGTGGTGCTGCCAGACGTCGGAGGTGAGCTGCTCGACGAAGCCCGCCACGCGCTGCTCGTCGTCGGCATCGGCGAAGTGCGCGCCGAGCGTGCAGCAGCCGACGTCGGGCGCGGAGGCGTAGATGCCGGCACAGCCGGCGCCGAAGATGCAGGTGTACGAGGACGTCAGCCAGGTGAGATCGCAGCGCAGCACCTCGTCGGCATCGTCAGGATTGACGAACTCGACCCAGGCGCGCGGGAAGTCCAGGGGTACCTCGGGCATGCGCCGAAGCGTACGGTGCGCGACTTCTTGCCGATCGGGGACGGTGCGGCCGGATCGATGTCGACTTGAGGGGGCGAGCGCACATACGCCGCACGTGGACCTGCCGGCCCGGGGATCCCGGTAGCGTTGTCCCCATGCGACTGGGCGTGCTCGACATCGGCTCCAACACCGGTCACCTGCTGGTGGTCGACGCGCACGGCGGCGCAGCGCCGCTGCCCGCGCACTCCTACAAGCAGCCGCTGCGCCTGGCCGAGCACCTCGACGAGCACGGAGCGGTCACGCCGGCGGGCATCGACGCTCTCACCCGCTTCACCGCCGACTCCCTCAGCCTGGCCGAGGACAGGGGCTGCGCCGAGATGCTCTCCTTCGCCACCTCGGCGGTGCGGGACGCGGTCAACTCCCACGACGTCCTCGACCACGTCCGCGAGCAGACCGGGGTGACGATCGATGTCCTCTCCGGTGAGGACGAGGCCCGGCTGACGTTCCTGGCCGTACGGCGCTGGTTCGGCTGGTCCGCCGGCCGGCTCGCGGTCTTCGACATCGGCGGTGGCTCGCTCGAGCTCGCCGGCGGCGCCGACGAGGCACCCGACGTGGCCTGGTCGCTCCCGCTCGGGGCTGCCCGGCTCGCGGCCACGTACTTCGCCGACGCGGACCACGCCCCGAACGAGGAGGCACTCAAGGAGCTGCGCAAGCGGATCCGCGCCGCCATCGCGCAGGACGCCGGGCACCTCATCCGCGCCGGCTCCTCCGACAAGGCGGTGGCGACCTCCAAGACGTTCCGCAGCCTCGCCCGGATCTGCGGCGCGGCGTCCAGCGGAGAGGGCCCCTTGGTGCCGCGCCAGCTGCCGTTGGCCGAGCTGCGCACCTGGATCCCCAAGCTCGTCGCCATGTCCCGGCGCGAGCTGTCCGACCTGCCCGGCGTCAGCGCCGACCGGGCCCACCAGATCCTTCCCGGCGCCTTCGTGGCCGAGGCGTGCATGGACATCTTCGACCTGCCCGCGCTGGAGATCTGTCCGTGGGCGTTGCGTGAGGGCGTCATCCTGGAACGGCTCGACCAGATGAGCGTCCGCCTCCGCTAGGCCCCGAAAAGGACAGTGATGACCCGCATCGGCCTCTCCACCGTCTCGGTCTACCCGGAGTCGACCGCGCACGCCTTCGCGTACGCCCGCTCGGTCGGGTACGACGCCGTCGAGGTGATGGTCGGCGTGGACGCGCTGTCCCAGCAGACCGCGGCGGTCCAGCAGCTCAGCGACCACCACGGCGTGCCGATCTCGGCGGTGCACGCGCCGTGCCTGCTCTTCACCCAGCGGGTGTGGGGCACCGATCCGTGGGGCAAGCTCGAGCGCTCGGCCGAGATGGCGCACGCCGTGGGTGCCCGCACCGTGGTGGTGCACCCGCCGTTCCGCTGGCAGCGCGAGTACGCGGCCGGGTTCGTCGAGGGCATCGCCAAGATGGAGGCGAACACCGGTCTCTACTTCGCGGTGGAGAACATGTATCCGTGGCGCGCCTCCAAGCGCTCGATGCAGATGTACCTGCCGCACTGGGACCCCTCCACCGAGGACTACTCCTCGACCACGATCGATCTCTCGCACGCCGCGATCGCGCAGGACGACGTGATCCAGATGGCCAAGCGGCTCGGCCCGACCCTGCGCCACATCCACCTGACCGACGGCACCGACGGTGCCAAGGACCAGCACCTCGTGCCGGGACGTGGCGACATGAACGCCGCCGCCTTCCTGCGCCACCTCGCCACCAGCGGCTTCGAGGGCGAGATCGTGCTTGAGATCAACACCCGCAAGGCCGCCACGAGGGCCGAGCGCGAGGCCGACCTGCGCGAGTCGCTCGAGTTCGCGCGCGAGCACTTCCGGCCATGACCATCGAGGTCGCGGGTCTGGTCGTACGGCGCGGGGGCCGTGCGGTGCTGGACGGCCTCGACCTCGACGTCGGTTCGGGGGTGACCGGCCTGCTCGGCCCGTCTGGCTGCGGCAAGTCGACGCTGCTGCGCGCGATCGTCGGCGTGCAGCGCACCCACGGCGGCACCGTGACCGTGCTCGGGGAGCCCGCCGGGTCGGCCGCCCTACGGCGGCGGATCGGCTATGTCACCCAGGCCGCCAGCGTGTACGACGACCTCACGCTCGCGGAGAACGTCGCCTTCTTCGCCCGCGTGCTGGGCGTCGCGGCCGCGGAGACCGATCGCGTCGTCGAGGCAGTCGACCTCGGTGCCCAGCGCCAGCACGTCGTCGGTCGGATGAGCGGCGGGCAGCGGTCACGGGCGTCGCTCGCGGTGGCGTTGCTGGGCCGTCCCGACGTGCTGGTCCTCGACGAGCCGACCGTCGGCCTCGACCCGGTGCTGCGCCGCGACCTGTGGGCGCTCTTCCACCAGCTCGCCGACGACGGTGCGATCGTGCTGGTCAGCAGCCACGTCATGGACGAGGCCGATCGCTGCGACCGGCTGCTGCTGATGCGCGAGGGCGCGATCATCGCCGCCGACACCCCGGAGGCGATCAAGCAGCATGCCGGCACCCCGGACATCGAGTCGGCCTTCCTGAGGCTGGTGGAGTCATGAGCCCCGCCCGCACCCTCGCCGTCGCCCTGCGGGTGCTGCAGCAGGTGCGCCGCGATCCGCGCACCCTGGCGATGCTGGTGGTCATCCCCTGCGCGCTGATGGCGCTGCTGTGGTGGATGTTCCGCGAGGTGCCGGGTCCTTCGCCCTTCGACCGCACCGGACCCGCGCTGCTGGCGATCTTCCCGTTCGTGGTGATGTTCCTGGTCACCTCGGTGACCACGCTGCGCGAGCGGGCCTCCGGCACCCTCGAGCGGCTGCTCGCGATGCCGCTCGGCAGGCTCGACTTCCTGCTGGGCTACGGGCTCGCGTTCGGCCTCCTCGCCGCCGTGCAGTCCGGTGCCGCCGTCGGCGTCTCGGTGGGTCTGCTGGGCATGGAGGTGCACGGATCGGTCGGCGTGCTGCTCGTGGTGGCGGTGGCCGACGCGGTGCTCGGCACGGCGCTGGGGTTGTTCGTCTCGGCCTTCGCGAACACCGAGTTCCAGGCGGTGCAGTTCATGCCGGCCCTGGTCGTGCCGCAGATCCTGCTCTGCGGGCTCTTCGTCTCCCGCGACCAGCTCCCCGGTGTGCTGCACGCGATCGCGGAGGTGCTGCCGCTGTCGTACGCGGTCGACGCCATGCAGCACCTCACCGTCGGCTCCGCCGACTCGACGGTCACCTACGACCTGCTGGTCGTGCTCGGCTACGCCGTGGCGCTGCTGGTCCTCGGTGCGGTGACACTGCGCCGCCGTACACCCTGATCGCGGCTAACCTTCGCGTGTGACTTCCACGATCGCGATCATCGGCGTCGGCAACATGGGTGAGGCTGTCCTGGCCGGGCTGCTCCAGGCCGGTCACGCCCCGGAGACGGTCGTCGCCGGCGTCCGCCGCCCCGAGCGCGCCGCCGAGGTCGCGGCGAGGTACGGCATCGACGCGCTCGATCCCGCCGAGGCCGCTGCGAGGGCCGACGTCCTGATCCTGGGCGTGAAGCCCTATCAGGTGGTCGACGTGCTGAGCGGTCTGACGATCCGTCCCGAGCAGCTGGTCGTCTCGCTGGCCGCCGGCCTGACGACCGCCTCGATCGAGGAGGCGCTGCCCGCCGGCGTCGGTGTCGTCCGGGTCATGCCCAACACGCCCTCGCTCATCGGCGAGGGGATGTCGGTGGTCGCGGCCGGCTCGCAGACCCGGCCCGACCAGGTCGCCCGCGCCGAGGAGATCCTGGGTGCCATCGGGCAGGTCGTGGTCGTGCCCGAGTCGCAGATCGACGCCGCCGCCGCGATCAGCGGCTCCGGCCCGGCGTACGTCTTCTACATCGCCGAGGCGCTCATCGAGGCCGGCGTCCACCTGGGCATGACCCGCCCCGTTGCCGCCCAGCTGGTCACCCAGACCCTGGCCGGTTCCTCGCTGATGCTGCGCGAGACCGGTGAGCACCCGGCCGTGCTGCGGGAGAACGTGACCTCGCCCGGTGGCACCACCGCCGCCGCGCTGCGTGTCTTCGAACGCGCCGGCGTCCGCGGGATCCTGCTCGACGCCACCCGGGCCAACCGCGATCGCTCACGCGAGATCGGTCGCGGCGAGTGACCGGCGGCGCCGGAGGCGTGACCGGGTGTGCGGGGCGGTCGGCGGTCGTCTACGACGCCGACCTGGGGGAGTACGACTTCGGGCCCTCCCACCCGATGGCGCCCGTCCGGGTGGCGCTGACCATGCGCCTGGCCGGTGACCTCGGCGTGCTCGACCGGCTCGAGGTCGTCCCGGCGCCGATGGGCACGCTGGACCAGCTGGTCACCGTGCACGATCCGCAGTTCATCGAGGCCGTCGAGCGGGCCGGTGCCACCATGCGCCCGGACCCCGACCACGGGCTCGGCACCGAGGACAACCCGCTCTTCCCCCAGGTGCACCACGCCAGCGCCCACATCGTCGGGGCCAGCGTCGAGGCCTGCCGCCGGGTCTGGGAGGGCGAGAGCATCCACGCGGTCAACCCGATGGGCGGGCTGCACCATGCGATGCCCGGCAGAGCCAGCGGCTTCTGCATCTACAACGACGTCGCGGTCGGCATCCAGTGGCTGCTCGATCACGGCGCGCAACGGGTCGCGTACGTCGACGTGGACGTCCATCACGGTGACGGCGTCGAGCGCGTCTTCTGGGACGACCCGCGGGTGCTGACCATCAGCCTGCACGAGACCGGCCAGATGCTCTTCCCGGGCACGGGCTTCGCCGCCGATGTGGGCGGGCGTGAGGCCCAGGGCAGCGCGGCCAACGTCGCGCTGCCGCCCGGCACGGCCGACCACGGCTGGCTGCGCGCCTTCCACGCGGTCGTCCCGGACCTCATCCGCGAGTTCAAGCCGGACATCCTGGTCACCCAGCAGGGCTGCGACTCCCATGCGGAGGACCCGCTCGCGGATCTGATGCTCAGCGTGGACGGCCAGCGGGCCGCCTATCTCGCCCTGCACGAGCTGGCCCACGAGGTGTGCGAGGGCAAGTGGGTCGCGTTCGGGGGTGGCGGCTACGCGGTGGTCGACGTGGTCCCGCGCGCGTGGACCCATCTGCTCGCCATCGCGAGCGGCGAGCCGGTCGATCCGTCGACCGAGGTGCCGCAGGCGTGGCGCGAGCACGTCCGGGAGCTCGCCGGGCTGGAGGCGCCGAGGCTGATGACCGACGGCCGCTCGCCCTCCTATCGCGACTGGACCACCGGCTACGACCCCAACACCTGGCTGGACCGGCAGGTCAACGCGACCCGGACGGCGGTCTTCCCGCTCCACGGTCTCGACCCGCTGCCCTGACCCGGCAGCCGCCCGGATGGACGGAGGATCTCTCCGAAATCAAGCCGACACGCCGGTCGCGATAAATTCCCTTCCGTTTCCTCTTCCCCACGAGTCACAGGGGGCACTAATCTCACGCTCAGTGCAGCGTGATGTTCATCGGCGGGGAAGCCGGTGGCGCGCTGTGAGAAAGCGTGGGAAACGATGGCTGCCAACAAGCCCGGTGACATCTCCGACAGCACGTTCCTGACGGTGGCGGAGGTCGCGGCGATGATGCGCGTCTCGAAGATGACCGTCTACCGCCTCGTCCACAGCGGCGAGATGCCGGCCGTCCGCGTCGGCCGCTCCTTCCGAGTCCGCGAAGAGGACGCCAACGACTACCTGAAGAACTCCTTCTACAACGCCGGCTGATCCCCGATTCCGCCACCGCTGGCCGTGCCCGATAGGCTGGCCCGACCGGTGGAGTCGCATCCGCCGGCGCCGGCGAAGGTCGTCGGTGCAGTTGAAAGGTTGTTCCGTGGGATCTGTCATCAAGAAGCGTCGCAAGCGGATGGCGAAGAAGAAGCACCGCAAGCTGCTCAAGAAGACGCGTGTTGCCCGTCGCAAGCTCGGCAAGTGACGCTCGGATCCAACTGATCTCGCGTTAGAGCCAGTGGCCAGCGCAGGGCGGGTTGTTCTCGTCACCGGGGTCTCTCGAGACCTCGGTCGCAGGTTTGCGCGCGCGGCCGCGGCTCACCCGAACGTCGATCGGGTGATCGGCGTCGATGTGGTCCCGCCCGGCGGTGACATCGGCGGGATGTCGTTCGTCCGTGCCGACATCCGCAATCCGGTGATCGCCAAGGTCATCGCGAAGGAGGACGTCGACACCGTCGTCCACCTCAGCATCATCTCGACCCCGCTCGCTGGCGGCGGCCGGTCGATGATGAAGGAGCTCAACGTCATCGGCACGATGCAGCTCCTGGCCGCCTGCCAGAAGTCGGCGACGGTCAAGACCCTCGTGGTGAAGTCGACCGCCCACGTGTACGGCGCCAGCAGCCGCGACCCCGCGATGTTCACCGAGACCTCGGAGACCAGGCGCGCGGGCGGCGGCTACGCCAAGGACGTCGCCGAGATCGAGGGATACGTGCGCGGCTTCGCCCGCCGTCGCCCCGACGTCTGCGTGACGACCCTGCGCTGCGCCAACGTCATCGGGCCCAAGGTGCACAGCCCGATGACCAGCTACCTGCGGCTGCCGCTCATCCCGCGCCGGCTCGGCTACGACCCGCGGCTGCAGTTCCTGCACGAGCACGACCTCTACGGCGCGCTCGGTCACGTGCTGCGCTCCGAGGTCGCCGGCACCTTCAACCTCGCCGGTGAGGGCGTGATGCCGCTGTCCCAGGTGGTCCGTCGCCTGCAGCGGCCCACCCTCCCGGTGCCCTCGTTCGGTCTGGGCCTGCTGAAGTCGGCCCACGTCGCACAGGTCTCGCCCGAGCTGCGCGCCCTGCTCACCTTCGGCCGCGGCATCGACACCACCCGTACCCGTGAGGTGCTCGGCTTCGAGCCCACCTACTCGACCGCCGCGGCCCTCGACGACTTCGCCCAGGACCTCGTTCCGACCGGCGGGCGCGTCGAGCGGGCGATCGCCTCGCTCGAGGCACAGCTTCCGTCGGCACGCGCACAACGGACCTTGCAGGAGAGTCTCGATGGGTGACGCTGAGATCATCCCGATCGGCACGCGCGGCCGTCCCGGGCGCGGCACCGGCCGGGCGCCGTCCGCGGCCGCGCGCGCCCTCGCCAAGCCGAAGTCGGGCCCCGCTCCGGAGCCGGTCGAGGACGCACCCACCGCGACGCCGGCTGACCTTCCGCAGGACGCAGGCGTTGCTGCGGCCGCGCCCGCCGCTCCTGCTGCCGCGGAGGCGCCCGCGTACGCCCCCGCCTCCACGCACGACCGTGGCCCGCTCCGCCACATCCCCCTCGCCGAGTGGCAGGCGGCGCTCGACATCGCGGCCCGTGAGATCTTCGGCGAGCAGTGGGAGCCGCAGCTCGCCCGCTTCCTCGCCTTCCTGCGCCGGCGCGTCACCGGTGACTACGTCGTCGACGAGTACGGCTTCGACGCCGAGCTCACGCAGCGCTTCCTGGTCAGCCTCCTGCGCCCGATCGCGCACAAGTGGTTCCGGATCGAGGTCCGCGGCCTCGAGAACGTCCCGACCGACGGCGGTGCGCTGGTTGTCTCCAACCACTCCGGCACGCTGCCGATGGACGGTCTGATGACCATGGTCATGCTCAACGACCTGACCGGTCGCTCGCTGCGCCCGCTCGGCGCGGACCTGGTCTTCCGTCTGCCGATCGTCGGCTCGCTGGCGCGCAAGGGCGGCGCCACCCTGGCCTGCTCGGAGGACGCCGAGCGGATGCTTCGCGGCGGGGAGCTGGTCGGCGTCTGGCCGGAGGGCTTCAAGGGTATCGGCAAGCCGTACAGCGAGCGCTACAAGCTGCAGCGCTTCGGTCGCGGCGGCTTCGTCTCCTCCGCGCTGCGGACCGGCGTGCCGATCGTGCCGCTGTCGGTGGTCGGCGCCGAGGAGATCTATCCGCTGGTCGGCAACATCCCGGCGCTCGCCAAGGCGCTCGGCGTGCCCTACCTGCCGATCACGCCGTTCTTCCCGCTGCTCGGCCCGCTCGGCGCGATCCCGCTGCCGTCGAAGTGGCTGATGGAGTTCGGCGAGCCGATCCGCACCGACGAGTACGATGCCAGCGCGGCCGAGGACCCGATGCTCGTCTTCAACGTCACCGACCAGGTGCGCGAGACGATCCAGCAGACGCTCTACTCGCTGCTGATGCAGCGCCAGTCCGTCTTCCGCTGATTCCGCTGATCAGGGTGCGGTGGTCTTCGAGCCGCCGAGCACGCCACCCAGGAGTCCGTCGACCCCGCCGGTGACGCCGCCGACGGTGTTGTCGAGCTGGTCGGTGAGGCCGCTGGTCAGCCCGCCGGTGAGACCGTCGAGGGTGTCGCCGACACCGCCCGTGACGCCCTGGACCTCG
>Ga0308170_10001492_pt1 | contig 22120 bp, 17 predicted proteins | sample PhyBR2_2_FD_202136 | JGI IMG/M metagenome (GOLD analysis project Ga0308170, IMG submission 202136) | Phyllosphere microbial communities from UC Gill Tract Community Farm, Albany, California, United States - DLSLSB.R2 | ecosystem: Host-associated > Plants > Phyllosphere > Unclassified | place...
CATCGCCTGCGCATCCGCCAACTCCAGCGTGCGCGTGACGTGGTGGCAGCCGAGATGCCGCGCGATCGCCTCGGCATGCGGCGATTCGTCGAAGCGCGGGTCGGGGAAGCCGATCGTGAAGGTGCGGACCGGGCGGTCGGAGACCTGCGCCATCGCTGCGACCACCGCGGACGAGTCGACGCCGCCCGACAGGAACGCGCCGACATCGACGTCCGCGACCATCTGCTTGCCGATCGTGTCGAGCCATTCGTCGCGGAAGCGTTCGATCCACTCCGCCTCGGACCTGGGTTCAGAGGGATGATAGGCCGGCGTCCAATAGGCGCGCATCGTCGGCGGACCGCTCGCCTCGATCGTCATCACATGGCCCGGCGGCAGGGTGCGGACCTGCGCGTAGATCGAGCGCGGGGTGCGGACATGACCGAAGCTGAAATAATCGTGGAGCGCGCGGCGATCGACGTCGAACGCCATCCCCGGCAGCAACGTCAACGTCTTGAGCTCGGAGCCGAACGCGAACCCGGCCGCCTGGTTGGTATAGTATAGCGGCTTGATGCCGATCGGGTCGCGCGCCAGCGTGAGCCGTCGGGCGTGCGTATCCCACACCGCGACCGCGAACATGCCGTCGAGCTTTGCCCAGACATCGTCGCCCCAGCGTTCATAGCCGGCGAGGATGACCTCTGTATCGCCCGCGCTGTCGAACACGCGGCCGAGCGCCTGCAACTCGCGCCGCAATTCGCGGAAATTGTAGATCTCGCCGTTGAAGACGAGCGCATAGCGATGGTCGGGCGAGTGGAACGGCTGGTGCCCGCCTTCGATGTCGATAATGCTCAACCGGCGCATCCCGAAGCCGAAAGCGCCATCGGTCATCACGCCCTGGTCATCGGGTCCGCGGTGCAGGATCGTGTCGCACTGCGCGGTAATGAGGCGGGGCAAGACGACACCGCCACCTCGTGCGTAAAGGCCGGCAATTCCGCAGATGACGAACGATCCCTCGCATGACGGCAGCACCGCCGCCCGAACGCGCGCGGTCTAGGAGCCGGCCAGCGCTTTGTCACCTTCGGGCGCGCCGGCCCCTTCTTCACACCTCACGGCCCCCGGGCACCTTGCCGCACTCGCCGTCGCGCTCTAGGGGCCGATCGCAGATGGTTCAGGACCCCGCTCCTTCTCCGGCCCTGGCGGATGCGCCGGCACGCGCCGGCACGACCGGGATTTTCCGGGCGGCAGCGCGCAACCTCGGCTGGCTGCTCGCCAGTCGCAGCGTGCTGGCGATCCTGTCGCTCTTCTATCTCGGGTTCGCGACCCGCACGCTGGGCGTGGTCGATTTCGGCCGGTTCGCGCTGATCTCGGGTGCGGCGCAGGCGCTCGCCACGTTCGTCGGCTTCCAGACCTGGCAGATCATCGTCCAATACGGCGTCGAACCGATGCAGCATGGCGACACGCCGCGGCTCGCACGCCTGCTCCGGTTGTCGGCGATCCTCGACATCTGCAGCGCGCTAGTCGGCGCCGTGCTGACCGTCGCGATCCTGTTCGCCTGGAGCGACGGGTTCGGCATCCCGCCCGACCTGATGCGCGATACGCTGATGTTCGCGGTGGTGCAGCTGATCACGATCCGCTCGACCCCGCTAGGCATCCTCCGGCTGCGCGACAAATTCTCGCTGTCGGCGGTGGCGGACAGCATGACGCCGATCATGCGATTCGTCGGCGCGGGCGCGGCGATGCTCTTCGAACCGACGATCCGCGGCTTCATGCTCGCCTGGGCGGTCGCCGAGATCGTTACTGCCGCGACCTACTGGATCATGGTCGCGAAAAGCGGCGACCTGCGGCTGCTCGCGAGCGGCCGGGGGACATGGCGGCAGGTCCGCGACGAGAACCCCGGCATCGTCCGCTTCTCGCTCAGCACCAACGCGAGCGCGACGCTGGGCCTGTCGAGCAAGCAGATCCCGCTGCTGCTGGTCGGCGCGTCGATCGGCCCGGCGGCGGCGGGTGCGTTCCGGCTGGCGACGCAACTAGCCCAGGCATTGGCGAAACTGTCGCAGATGCTGTCGCGCGCCGCCTTCCCCGAGATCGTCCGTGCGGTCCGCACCGCCGAGCCGTCGCGCCTGCGCCGCATTCTGATCCGGACGATGCTCGCCAGCACCGCCGCCGCGCTCGTCATCCTCGCGATCGTCGCGCTGGTCGGCGAACCGATCCTGAAGGTCATCGGCGGCAAGTCGTTCGTCGGCGCCTACCCGGTATTGTTGTGGCTCGCCGCCGCCGGGTGCTTTGACCTTGCCACCGTCAGCCTCGACACGGTGATGACCGCGCTGCACCGCGCGGGCACGGTGTTCGCGATTCGCGCCGTCGGGGTCGGGTTGCTGTTCGTGGCGGCGTTTGCGTTGATGCCGACATATGGCTCGGCAGGGATTGCCGCTGCGGTCGCCTCCGGATCGGTTGCGGTGGCAATCCTGCTGGGCTTCGCGGCGGCACGGATGACGCGGGCACCGAACCAGGCATAAGCCCACAGAGCGACCGGCGTTTACGATAAACGCCGCGTTCACGTCGCAAATGTCATCTGCGCGCCGCTCTATCGCCACTATTTTCGGGTCTTGGTCTAGCGATGAACTACGCATTCCTTATCGCGCTCGGCGCGGCGACCGCGCTCGTGCCGGTTCAGGCCCGCGCCGCCGAGACCTGCGAAGGCGCACCGGGCAACGGCAACGCCAAGCTGACTCTCGAGGCGACGACACTGCACAACACCGCCGGCGAAGTCGCCTTCGCGATCTATCCCGACGACAAATCCCGGTTTTTGGCAAAGGGTGCGAAGGTAGGGCGAGCTCGCGTGTCTGCCGCAAACCCGCACGCCTGCTTCTGGATGAAGCCCGGCCATTATGCGATCGCGCAATATCACGACGAGAATGGCGATCATAAATTCAACCGGACGTTGCTCATGCCAAAGGAGGGCTTCGGCTTTTCCAACGATGCACCAACCTCGATCGGACTGCCGTCGTTCGACGCGGTCCGCACCGCCTTGCCCGCATCCGGCGCCGTCGTGCGGATGAAGATGCGGTATCGCGGATAACTTGCGTCCGGACTGCGACCGACGCGGAACGGAAATCCTACTGACACAAATTTGTAGCGGTTCTGTACCGTGACGGGTATCCCTATATCGTGGCCGATGCTGTTTCGAACTTTGATGCCTTTGGCGGGCAATCGCTCTCCCCTCCGGTGGTGCCCGCGTGGCTGCCCGAGGGGATGTTCGATTCCGCCGCCTTGGATCGGCCGGGCGTGAACCCGCGCGAGGCTGCTGCGAAGATCCGTACCGGGATCATCTGCAACCCCAAGAGCCATCGTAACCGCAGCAGCGTCGAGGCGACCAAGCCCTTCCTGTCGGGCACCGTTCTGGCCGTCACGCCGCGCACGCAGGACGAGCTCGCCGAAGTTCTGACCGATTTCGCACGTCACGGCATCGAACTGCTGGTTATCGACGGCGGCGACGGCACGATCCGCGACGTGATGACTGCCGCCGCGCGGGTCTGGACCGGTGCTGCGCCGCGCGTTGCGATCGTTCCCTCGGGCAAGACCAACGCGCTCGCGCTCGATCTCGGCATCCCCGACAGCTGGACGCTCGATCAGGCGCTGACCGCGGCACGCCATGGTCGCGTCAAGTTGCGCAGTCCCGTCGAAGTGATCCGCAAGGACAGCGGCGCCAAACTATGTGGCTTCCTGTTCGGCGCGGGCGCGTTCGTCGACGCCACCGCGCTGGCCCAGCGGACGCACCGCGCCGGCGCCTTCAACGGCGTCGCGGTCGGGCTCGCCTTGTGCTGGGCGATCCTGCAGACACTGTTCGGCGGCGCTAACAGCGCTTGGCGTGCGGGCAACCGAATGCGGATCCGCTTCCAGTCTCGCGGCGACGAGGGCGTTCATGCTGCCGGCAAGCACGCCGACACCGATCGCGCGCGCTACATCCTGCTCGCCTCGACGCTGAAGCGCATGCCGATCGGCATCCGTCCGTTCGGCGTCCCCCGCGCCGGGCTGAAGACGCTGCTGGTCGATGCGCCGCCACGCTGGCTCGCCGCTGCGACGCCGTTGATCGTCGCTGGCTCGCCCGCCGCATGGCTCGACCGCGCGGGCTATCACCGGATCGATTCGCCAAGCTTCGACCTGTCGATCGACTCGGGATTCATCCTCGACGGCGAAGTCTATCCCGGCGGCGACCTGACCGTCCGCGAAGCGCGCGCGCTCAGTTTCGTCGTCCCGTGATCACGCTCGGCGACGTCGTCCGCCGCCAGTTGCACGTCCCGACCATCCCCGCGGTACGCGACGTTGCGGCGTTGCTGGCGGAAGGATCGGACGACATCGTGGCGGTGCTGTTCTACGGCTCGAACCTGCGCACCGGCGCGACCGAAGGCGTGCTCGACTTCTACGTGCTGACCGCTGGCCCACCCGAGCGCGGCATGTGGCCGACCGTCAGCTACCGCGAGTTCGACCTGCACGGCGACACGCTGCGCGCGAAGATCGCCACCATGCGGCTGGCAACCTTCGCGAAGGCGGCGGCGGCGCGGACTCTCGACACGACGATCTGGACCCGGTTCGTGCAACCCTCGGCGCTGGTCTGGGTACGCGATCCGGACACCGCGTCGCAGGTGGCCGCGGCGATCGGCGACGCAGCAAAGTCTGCCGCGCGTTTTGCTGCGGCGCTCGGACCCGCGACGGGGACTGCCGACAGCTATTGGCGAGCGCTGTTCCGACAGACTTACGCTGCCGAACTCCGCGTCGAACGCAAAGGCCGCGAGGGGCAGATCCTCAGCTTCGATCCAGGCCGGTACAGCGAACTCCTGCCGCTCGCCTGGACCGCGGACGGCATCGCGTTTCGTGACGACGCCGGCTTGCTCAAACCCGACATGTCACCGGCGCGACGCCGGGCTTTGCTTCAGGCCTGGGCACGCCGCCGCCGCGCCGGCAAACCGCTCAACATCGCTCGCCTGGTACGCGCTGCCTTCACCTTCGAGGGCGCCGCGCGCTACGGTATCTGGAAGGTCGAGCGCCACACCGGCGTCGCCGTGCCGCTGACCCCATGGCGTGAGAAGCATCCGATCCTCGCTGCACCCGGTGTATTATGGCGGGTCTGGCGCGCGCGAGCGCAGACGAGTGAAAAGACGGTATGAGCAAAGGATTCAATGCGCTGATCCTCGCGGGATCACGCGGCGGCGTCGATCCGGTCGCGGCCTATGGCGGCGTCTCGCACAAGGCGCTGATCGTGCTCGACGGCCAGACCCTGCTCGCCCGTGTTGCGCAGGCGCTGCGTGAGGCCGGCGCAACGCAGATCGCGGTCTCGGTGTCCGACGACACGGTCCGAGACGCTGCCACCGCGCTTGGCCTCACTGTCCTGACCGCCGCATCCGGCCCCAGCCGCAGCGTCCGCGACGGGATCGAGGCGCTCAGCACCCCGCTCCTCGTCACCACCGCTGACCATGCGCTGCTCCAGCCCGAATGGATCACCCGGTTCCTCGCCGATGTACCGGCGAACGCCGACGTCGCCGCCCTGCTCGCGCGCCAGGACGTGATCGAAGCCGCCGCGCCCGGCACAAAACGCACCTATCTCCGCTTCGCCGATGGTGCGTGGTCCGGGTGCAATCTGTTCCACTTCGCCACGCCCCGCTCGGTCGCCGCGCTCGATCTCTGGGCGCAGGTCGAGGCGGATCGCAAGCGGCCATGGCGGATCGTCCGTAGGCTCGGAATCGGCACGCTGTTCCGTTACATGTCGGGTCGCCTGACATTGGTCGCTGCCCTCGCGCACCTCGGACGTCTCGCCGGCCTGAACGCCGCAGCGGTGGCCAGCCCGTTCGGCCTCGCCGCGGTCGATGTCGACAAGCCGGCCGACCTCGACCTTGTCCGAGACCTGATCGCCCGCCGCTAAGGTCCGTACACCGCGAACGGCAGCGTCGTCTTTCGCGGAGAAATTGCCTCAAGCTACCGCTCCCCCCTGTCCCCGAACCGCCGCTTGGTGCAAAGCGCGGCCCATGCAGACGCTCGCGACCCACCCCGCCCCGACCGTAACCAGTTCGCCTGCGATCGGTATCTACGGCAGCGCCGGCCGCATGGGCCGAGCGATCGTCGACGCGATCGAGGCGGCCGGCGCCTCCCTCGCCGGTGGCGTCGACGCGCGCGAGGACCCGAACCCGCTCGCCCGTACTGCCGACGTACTGGTCGATTTCTCGACGCCCTCCGCGGTTGAGGCGCATCTCGCCGCAGCGCGCGCGGCTGGTACCGCTATCGTGATCGGCACCACCGGCCTGTCGCCGCAGCACCAGTCGATGATCGACGACGCGGCGAAGGACATCGCGATCCTCCAGACCGGCAACACTTCGCTCGGCGTGACCCTGCTCGGCATCCTCGTGCGCGAGGCCGCCGCGCGGCTCGGCGCCGACTGGGACGTCGAGATCGTCGAGATGCACCACAAGCACAAGGTCGACGCGCCGTCGGGCACCGCGCTCCTACTCGGCGACGCTGCCGCCAAGGGCCGCGGATCGTCACTCGCCGAACTCCGGGTCGACAGCCGCGCCGGCCTTGTTGGCGCACGCACCGAAGGCACGATCGGCTTCGCGTCGCTCCGGGGCGGATCGGTGATCGGCGACCATAGCGTGATCTTCGCGGGTGAAGGCGAGCGAATCGAACTCAACCACCGTGGCGACGATCGCTCGATCTTCGCACGAGGGGCAGTACGCGCGGCGATCTGGCTCGCCGGTCAGCCTGCCGGCCGGTACCGGATGGGCGACGTGCTGGGGCTGTGATGCGGTGAAAAAAGCCGACGTCATCGAGTTTTACGCGCGTCTGGCCGAAGCCGATCCGCATCCCGAAACCGAACTCGAATTCGTCAACCCGTATACCCTAGTCGTCGCCGTCGCGCTCTCCGCGCAGGCCACCGATATCGGCGTCAACAAGGCTACGCGCGCTCTCTTCCGCGAGGTCGATACGCCGGAGAAGATGGTTGCGCTCGGTCTCGATGAGCTGAAGCGCCACATCAAGACGATCGGCCTGTTCAACACCAAGGCGAAGAACGTCATCGCCCTCTCGCAGATGCTGATCGACGATTATGGCGGCGAAGTCCCGAACGATCGCGCGGCACTGGAGCGACTGCCCGGTGTCGGACGCAAGACCGCGAACGTCGTGCTCAACGTCGCGTTCGGCGCCGAGACGTTCGCGGTCGACACGCACATCTTCCGCGTCGGCAACCGCACCGGCCTCGCCCGCGGCAAGACCCCGCTCGCGGTCGAGCTGAAACTCGACAAGGCGACTCCACAGCCATTCCGTCTCCACGCGCATCACTGGCTGATCCTGCACGGCCGTTATGTCTGCAAGGCGCGGACGCCCGAATGCTGGCGCTGCATCGTGAGCGATCTGTGCGCATACAAACCCAAGACGCCGCTGCCAAAAGGCAGGTCTGCTACGAGTTCGTCACCCCAAGCGGTCATTCACACACCGTCTGAAGAGCCCTGATCGCGAAAACGTCTGGCGTCCCCCGTTTCGCTTTGCTAGGCGGGCCATCCGGCACCCGTAGCTCAGCTGGATAGAGCGCTGCCCTCCGAAGGCAGAGGCCACTGGTTCGAATCCAGTCGGGTGCACCAAGGCTTTCCGCCATTTTTTCGTAATATCGAAAATTCCTATTCCGGTGGTGTTCCGGTGCCTTCCGCAGATGTCGCGGTTTGAGAGGCGTAAGGGTGGGTGAAAGCGCCCGGGCATAAACGCTCGATATCTTCAACAGTCGCTTCCATCAGCTGCTTTGGTCTGAGGGTTTGCGTCTTCCCCCGCTTTCTTGGACTTGCCTTTCCTATCCAGTCCCCTGCGCTTGCGGACCGCGTGAATACGTATGCGCCATGCTTGGTTTCGCGACCGAGCATCCGCACACCGAACGGTAACATGGTCGGCACGATCGGGCATGCGGTGATGGAGGGGAAGTGCATGTCGAGGTTGGCCGCGAGATCCACGATACTGCTAGCGTTGGCCTTCGTCGCGCCTCATGCGTTGGCCGCCCCTAAACCTGTGGTAGCCGAGCAGACTCCTTTGGTCGCCGCGCAGACTGGGGCCGCAAGGACCCCGCCGACAATGACCGTGCCCGCGAAGGTCGCTGACTATCGCGCGCGGCTGCCGCAGGACGAGGTCATCTATTTCCTGCTTCCCGATCGGTTCGAGAACGGCGACCCCACCAATGATCGTGGTGGATTGAGCGGCGGCGCGCAGGTCACCGGCTTCGATCCGACCGCCAAGGGCTTTTTCCACGGCGGCGATCTCAAAGGCCTGACCCGGCGCCTCGACTATATCCAGAACCTCGGCGCAACCGCAATCTGGGTCGGACCGGTGTTCAAGAACAAGCCTGTACAGGGCGCACCGGGCCAGCAATCTGCCGGCTATCACGGCTATTGGATCACCGATTTCACGCAGGTTGACCCGCATCTCGGTACCAACGCGGACTTTGCGGCGCTGGTCGCAGCCGCGCATGGCCGCGGGATGAAGGTCTATATGGACATCATCATCAACCACACCGCGGACGTAATCCAGTACCGCGAGTGCGTCGGCAAACGCGAATGCCCCTATCGCAGCCGGGCAGACTATCCGTACCAGCGTCGGCTTGGCGCCAATGGCGCAGCGATCAATCCAGGCTTCGCCGGCGACGATGTCCACACCGCCGACAACTTCGCCAAGCTCACCCGCAGCGACTATGCCTATACCCCATTCGTCCCCGCCGGCGAACGGGACGTGAAGGTTCCTGCCTGGCTTAACGACGTGCGTTATTATCACAATCGTGGGGACACGACCTATCGCAACGAAAGTTCGACGATGGGCGATTTCGTCGGTCTCGACGATCTGATGACCGAGAATCCTCGGGTCGTGTCCGGGATGATAGACATTTTCGGCGACTGGATCGATCGCTACGGTGTAGATGGCTTCCGCATCGACACCGCGCGTCATGTGAACCCCGAATTCTGGGCTGCGTTCGTCCCTGCGATGCAGGCCCGTGCCGCCGCCAAGGGCATTCCCAATTTCCACATCTTCGGCGAGGTTTCGGACCACGAGGTACGCCCCGCCGTGCTCGCGCAACACACGATCGTCGACAAACTACCCGCGGTACTCGACTTCTCATTCCGACAGGCGATCGTCGAGACGGTTGCGGGTACGCGTGGGACCGACGCATTCGAGGCGCTGTTCGACGGTGACGCGCTATATGCCCGAGGCTTCGACACCGCGGTGACGTTACCGACCTTTACCGGCAATCATGACGACGGCAGGTTCGCGACCTTCGTACGCAAGGCATTTCCGCGAGCGGGCGACGACGAAGTGCTGGCGCGGGTGATGCTGTCCAACGCAATGCTGCTGACGCTGCGCGGGGTGCCGACGATTTATTCTGGCGACGAACAAGGCTTTGTGAGCGACGGTAACGATCAGGACGCCCGCGAGGACATGTTCGCCAGCAAGGTCGCGGTGTACAACGACAATCATCTGATCGGCACCGACAGCACAACCGCCACCGCGCATTTCAGCGGCGACAATCCGCTGTTTCGCCAGACGGCCATTTTGGCACGACTCCGCACCGCCACGCCCGCACTGACCCGCGGCCGGCAGACGCTCCGCGCGCGTGAGGACATGCCGGGGCTGCTCGCGATCTCGCGCTTCGATCCGGTCACGAAGGCGGAAGTCCTGCTGGCGTTCAACACCGCGACGACTGCGCTGACCCGGCAGGTGGAGATCGGCGTCGGCGCGACGTCGGCACGGACGCTTGCCGGCACGGGCTGCGGCAAGATCGCAGCCCCCGGGAGCCTTACCGTCACGCTCCCTCCGCTCGGCTATGCGGTCTGCGCGCTCGCCACACCGCGCTGACCAACCGCATGCGCCGTCAACGCGGCCATGCCAGGTTGAGGAAGATCAACTTCCCACGAGGATGCCGGGTATCGGCGACCTACCGGTATTGTAGCGTCGGAGCGGACCGTTCATGCGGTGCGTGCCCGCCCCCGGCGGTACGGGTATAACGGAGACCGTCATGAGAATCGCGATCATTGGTGCGGGCATTGCCGGTCTGTCGTGCGCGCTTCGCCTGCAGGACGCCGGCCACGGTGTCACGCTGTTCGACAAGGGCCGCGGTGCCGGCGGGCGGATGTCGACACGACGTGTCGAGACGTCTGCGGGTGAGGCAGCGTTCGATCACGGCGCACAATATCTGACGGCGCGCGATCCGGCCTTTGTCACGGCGGTCGGCGAATGGGCGGCAGCTGGGCTGATCGCCCGCTGGCCCGCGGCGGGGGACGATGCCTGGGTCGGCACCCCGGGCATGAACGCGATCGTCAAGTATCTCGCCGACCAAGCCGACGTTCACTGGCGGCACCGAGTGACCGAGATTCGCCGCAGCGATGCGGGCTGGCATATCGCGCTGTCTCCGACCGATCTCGCTCCTAGCGACCTATCCCCGACCGATTCTCTTATAGCAGGCCCGTTCGACGCCGTCGTTATCGCCGTTCCCGCCGAACAGGCCGCGCCGCTATTGGCCGATCATGATCCGGTAATGGCGGCCGAGGCCGAGGCCTGCCGCTCCTCGCCGAGCTGGACTGTAATGCTGGCCTTTGCCCAACCCGTGGCGATTGCCGACGACATAATCAGACACGCCGGCATCATCGGCTGGGCGGCGCGCAACAGCGCCAAGCCGGGGCGTCACGGCCCGGAGGCGTGGGTGGTCCAGGCCACGCCGGATTGGTCGACGACCCATCTCGAAGACTCGGCGGACAGCGTTGTCGGGCGGCTCCTCGCGGCATTGGCGGATCATGCCGAAGAGCCAATGCCCGAGCCGATCGTCCGCGCCGGGCATCGCTGGCGTTACGCCCGCGCCACTGCTGCCAATCACGGCGCGCTGTGGAACGCCGAGGCAAGACTTGGCGCCGCGGGCGATTGGCTGCTCGCGCCGCGGATCGAAAGCGCGTGGCTATCGGGCCGCATGCTCGCGGATCGGATGTTGGGCGGCTAGGTCTGCCGTAACACTGCAGACGGCAGTTCCAGACGCCGTTCGAGCCGCCGTTCGAGCCAGCGCGACAACAGCAGATGCGGCAGGGCGACGGCCGCCAACAACTGAAACGCCTGTGCCGTTATATCGGTCGGCAAGCCCTCGACGTGCGTCGCAAAAACCAACCACCCGCCGATCGCGAACGCGGACATCCCTGCTCCGGTCGCCAGCCACATTGTCCGCGACATTCCGGCCAGCACTGTACGGGCGGCAGCGATATGGCGTGGCGAATGCAGAAACACGAAGAAAAGCGCGAAGCCCGCGACGGGTGGCATCACGATCAAAGCCAGAATCGCTAACGCCGTCGCCGCTGCCCACTCGCGCGCGCCTTCGTGCCACGCCACCCCGATCCCCACGCCGGTCACCAGCAACGCAACCGGCGCCAATGCGATCATCGCTTGCGCGACGACCTCACCGCCGGGGCCGCCCGCCATGCTGACAAAGAGTTGGGCGACCGTCGCTGGGTGGCCGATCGCGGGCGCCGCGATGATCGCAGTGCCCGCTGCCATTCTGAGCAACGGCTCGTCGATCATCGTCCAGTCCTCACCGAAATGGATCGCTGCAACGATCAGGAACAGGATCAGCGCTACTACCGGGGTGACCAGCCACAGCACCGACATCGTGGCTGCGACACCGATGTACGCCATAACAGCCAGCCCCAGCCCGCCGCTGCGAAGACCGGTCGAGCGGGCGAGTAGCGCGATGTCGTAGGCGCCATGCGGCAATCCGCCCGCAACGAAGACCAGGGTCGCGATTGTCGTCGCGGTGGGTCCATCGAGCGGCAGCTGCGCGGCAGACGCGATGACGAGATACACGCCGGCAAGCCAGAACGCAGCCGACACGACACCACCGCGCCCAATCTGGACGCGGTGGTGGTTCGTGCTGACAGCACCCATCATGCGGCGCCGGGCACCGCGATCACTCGGCGTGAACCAGCGGGCTGTGCGCCTCGACCTGCGACTTGCGCACCGAGATCATGAAGATCAGGACGCCCACGCCGGCCTTCGCGACGATGTCTGCGATGGTGTAGCCAAGCTGGATCACGGTCGTTGCGGTGGCGCCGGTTAGGTTGGCGTAGGGCGCCATGTATACAATTGGGTAAAATCCCCAGGATGCGAACGTCAGCAGGCGCGCGCGGCGGACCAGATCGCGTGCCGCGACAGGCTGCTGTTCGATCGACTCGCCAAGCCCGCGAAACAGCTCCCAAACGATGTAGACGAACGGGATCGCCGACAGCGTCCCCCACAGCGCACGGGTAGGAATATCGGCCGCGATCTCGCCGGGATAGCCCAGCACGATCATCAGCGCCGCCGCGGATCCGAGCCGGACCGTCTTCGACGACGTCTGTTCCGGCGACAGCCGCATCACGAGCACCAACTCGACCAGCAGGAGCGGCACGGTCAGCAACCAGTCGACATAGCGATAGGCATCGTTGAAGGCGAAACCGGTCGCCGCGATCACACCGTCCTTGAGGGTATAGGCCGCATTCCAACTCTCGAAGATGCGCAGATAATGATACGCCGCGATCGCGGTCACCAATCCGGAGATCGTGACCGCGGTACGATACGCCGGTGCGACCTGCGATCGACTGAGCCAGAGGAAAGCGGTCGCCGCGGCCATCGTCGCGAACGTGAACGAAAACGCATTATAGACCAGCGAGAACTGGAACGGGGTTATGATGTCCATCGGGATCTCCATCACCTTGCTGCGCCGGGCTTGCTACGGTGGCATGCCGGGCTAGTTGCGGGCGATGCGAGCCGATCATCGCCGGTTCGGTCTCACCCGAGGATGGCGCCACAGCGACCTTAAAGGGTATCGGAGGGAGTTCCACCCAGGACCCGCGGCGTTGGCTGATACGCCCCGCGCCCTGGCCGCTGTGACGACCGAGTCCGGAATACGCCCCGCCAGACCCGCCTGCGATACGGAACTTGGTCCATATCGGTCGTTACGTCGCACGCCGCTAACTCGCCGCGCGGTGTCCGGATCGCGGCCCCGAACCGCGGTTCAGAGACCGGCTTCGACCGCCAATCGGATAAGGTCGGCGGTGGTCCTGAGGCCGAGACGCTCCATCAGGATGCCGCGGTGCATCTTCACGGTCTTTTCGGCGAGTCCCAGTTCTCCGGCGATCTGCTTGTTCAGCAGGCCCTGCGCGACCAGCTTGAGGACCTGCCCCTGGCGCGGCGAGAGCGCCTTGACCATCTCGGCGGCGCGAATCCGTCGCATGCTGGTCGGCGTCGCCGCATTGGTATCGATCTCGACCTGCGAGCCCAGAAAGTACAGCAGACGGTCTTCCTCGTCATACAGCGGGGCGACCAGAACGGCATTGCGAAACGGCTGCCCGTTACGCTTGTAATTGAGGATCTCGACCAGCACCGGCTTGTGCTCGCGGACCCCGCGCCGAATCTCCTCGGACAGCCACGGCTCGGTCGCCGGCCCCGACAGGAATCGGCAGTTACGCCCGATGACATCCTCGGCGGGGTAGCCGGTCAGATCGCAAAATGGCTGATTGCAGGCAACGATCGGGTTGTCGGGCAGCCGCGGATCGCTGATGACCGAGGGAATCGGACTGTCGGTAACCAACTGGATCAGCCGCCGATTGGACGGCACCGATACCTCCGCCAAAACCATCTTCCCCCCAGCCCCTTTCATCCGTCTGCGTGCTCGTAGAGACGCCTGCCCGACGTTTGCCGGCGCTCGCAAGGGGTAGCACGGATCTGTGCCAAGCGTGCACCGCGATATTCGCCGTGACGATGCTCAATCTTTCTTCTCCGGCGCGAACCCCTTGCTTGCGCCAACGCTCTTGGGCAGGGCCTGTCCTTTTCCAGGAGTGCAAAGCCATGCCAAGCCGTATCACCGTCGACCAAGCGAGCCTTACCGACAACGACGTCGCCCACCAGATCGAGTTCACCGCCGAGATCGATGGCGACGAGCGCGATTTCGCAGTAAAATATGCCGTGCTCCGCGAGCTCAGCGGCGACGAGCCCGAGAACGACGCGCTCGAACTGTTCGAACGGTTCAGCGATGAAATCCTCGACGTCTGTGCCGATGTCGCCGACCAGCGTCCCAACGCGAACGTGGTCGTCATCGACGACGACGATCTCGAATAAGCGGCCTACGCCCCGACCGTTTCGAGTCCGTTTCCAGTCCGCTTCGCCCCGGGCAGCCGATCGAGATCCTGCGCGTTCACGCCGTTCACCACGGAGAGACCATCATGAAGCTCTATTATTCGCCCGGCGCCTGCAGCCTTGCAGATCATATCGCGTTGCACGAGGCGGGACTGCCGTTCGAGCATGAAAAGGTCGACCTGAAGGCCAAGCGGACCGAGAGCGGTGCCGATTTCACGACGATCAATCCCAAGGGCTATGTGCCGGCCCTGACGCTCGATTCCGGCGAGACACTGAGCGAGAACATCGCCATCCTCGACTGGATCGCGCATCAGGATACGGCGCTGAAGCCCGCGGGTGCGATGGGGCATACGCATCTTCTCGAAGCGCTGGCGTTCATCTCGACCGAGATCCACAAGAGCTTCAAGCCGTTCTTCTCGGGTGCGGGGGATGACGAGAAGGCGAAGGCCGCCGAGACGATCGTCAAGCGGATGACCTATCTGGCGGACACGATGCAGGGTGATTTCCTGTTCGGCGCGGACGTCAGCGTCGCCGATTTCTATCTGTTCGTCATGCTGTTGTGGGCACGAAAGAACGAAATCACCGTCCCCACCAATCTGGCCGCGTTCCGCGACCGGTTGATGACGCGTCCGTCCGTCCAGAATGCGATGCAGCACGAAGGCCTGATCTGACCACGAGCGATGCGCGCAGCGATCCTGCGCGCATCATCCTGCGCCGCCGTCAAAACCTGGCGTCAGAGATACCGCCACCACCAGCCGGTCCGCGTACGCTTGAAGGCGGCAAAGCTTCGACACGCGAACCAGCACGGCACCGCGACCAGCGCCGCGACCAGCCAGAGCGCCGCCACATTCGGCACGCTCACCAGCTTGCCATCCGAGCCCAGCACCAGTCCGGCCGCGATGTTCAACGCATGCACGGCATACAAATGCAGGATGTAGAAGAACAACGGCGCCGATCCGAACACAGCCAACAGCGTCGTCACGCGCGCGGGCATCCGCTCGATCGCGGCGAGCAGGATCACCCCGGTCCCCAAGGTCAGGAGCAGGAAGTCGGCCGACGGCGGGTATTTCGTCAGGTTGAGATAGCTCATGACCGTGGCAAGCGTCCCACCGCCATCCTGCCACGGCAGCGGCTCGCCATAGCCATTGATCGTCCGCAGGATCGCGAACAGCGCGAGCGCGCCGCCCCCCGCGACCAGCAGGCGACGGCGGCGCTGATCGCGATCGACGGCCTGCGCGAACCAGGGGCCGATTGACCAACCCAGCGCAATCACGCCGATCCACGGCAGCACGGGATAGGATGTTCGAGCCTGTCCTCCGAACGGCAGGTCGAGCAGGCCGCGATCGTGCAGCACCGCCCAGATCGCGTGGCCCTGCTCGCCCGGCGCGATCGCGATCGGATCGAGCAGGTTATGCCCCAACACGATCGCCAGTCCGAGCACGACGACCAGGGTGCGCGGCAAATGCACGATCGCCGCGAGCGCGATCATCGACAGCCCGATCGCCCAGATCACCTGGAGATAGACGATCGCCGGAGTCGGATCGAACGTCCACGCGAAATTGACGATGGTCCATTCGAGCGCGACCAGGAACAGCCCGCGCTTGAGCAGGAAGGACGATGCCGCCGCGCGACGTTGCTCCGGCGCCCTGCCCTCTGCGTATAACCATGCCGCCAGCCCGGTCAGCAGAACGAACACCGGTGCGCACACATGCGCCGCAAGCCGCGAGAAGAACAAGCCGGGCGGCGTCGTCGCGATCGTCATCGGATCGCTGACCTGCGCGTGAAGATAGAAGAACTCGCGGGTGTGATCGACCAGCATCACCAGCATGACGAGCCCGCGCAACGCGTCGATCGACACGATCCGCTGACGCTTGTCGGAGGTTGGCTGAACCCGCGCCTGCGCCTCGCCGGACACCACCGCCGCGTTTCTCGTCATTGACATCATCGTCATACCTCCGTCATTGCGATGTTACATCATTACCAAAAAGGCAACCAGTCTTGTCGACCTTCCTGCGACGTACCGGCCACATTTCCGCACTCCTGTGCTTTGCGCTGCCGCTTCCTTTGGCAGCGCAGGATCTCGACCGCGAGGCGGACGGCGACGAAATCGTCCGCGAGGCGGACGGTAAAGAGATCGTCGTGCTGGGTACCCGAGGCATGCAGCCCGACCGGACATTGTCATCCGATATCTTGACCGAACGCATGTCGCCGTCCAGCCGGTCGCTCGAACGCGACCTGTTAAGCGCGGCGGGAACGTACCGGTTGTCGGATGCTCTCGAACTGGTCAGCGGCGTGAGCAACCAGAACAATCGTGGTGGCTTCCTCGACAATTTTGCCATTCGCGGGTTTCTCGGCACGCCCGATGGCGGCGCGGAATATTATGTCGACGGCTTCCTGGCGAACCGGGGCCTCGGCCCGCCCCGCGATCCCGCGACGACCGAGCGGATCGAGGTGCTGAAGGGCCCGGCGGGCGCGCTGTTCGGCGACATCGATCCCGGTGGCCGGGTCAACATCGTCAGCAAGACGCCGCGCTTCACCCCGAGCGCAACCGCGACGCTGACCTATGGCTCGTTCGATACGCGACGTGCCGAACTGGATGTGACCGGTCCGCTATCGAGCACGCTCGCGGCACGGATCGTGGTTGCAGCCGAGAACAGTGACGGCTGGCGCGATTTCGTCACGTTGCGCCGCCGGGTGGTAAGCCCATCGCTGACCTGGGCGCCGCACGATGGCATCCGGCTTACCTATGTCGGCGAGATTACGCAGTTCGATGCACCGTTCGACCGCGGTATTCCGGCGATCGGCGGCGACGCGAACGCGCTGCCCCGATCGCGTTTCTATGGCGAGCCATCCGATGGCACGACGCGGTTTCGCAATACCCGGCATCAACTGGCCGGCCAGATCGCCGTCACCGACCGGATCACCCTGAACGGCGGTATCGCGCGACGCACGGGATCGCTTCGGGGATTCTCGTCCGACCAGTCCCGTCTGGTCGCGGGGGACACACTGTGGCGCCAGCGCAGGGCGCGCGATTACACGGTCGAGGATCTCTCGGCGCGGCTCGAACTGACGGGCGATTTCGGCGCGCACCGGGCCAGCGTCGGGACCAAAGGCTATACGCTCGACTATCACGAAGGCCTGCTCCGCAGGAACCCGACCGCCGCTGCGCCGCACGCGATCAATGTCTTCGCGCCGCTCTATGGCGGCCAGGCGCTGCCCCTGCTGCCGTTCACCGACAATGACGAGACGCGCCGCGTGGGCACGCTCTACATCCAGGACATGTGGGACGTGACGCAGCGGCTGACGCTTACCGGCGGCGTGCGGTTCGACGCCTATCGCCAACAGGTCCGCAACAACCGCACGGGGCAGACCGGCCGGAGCATCGACGAGCCCGTCCATGTCCGGTTCGGCGGACGCTATGCGATCGACGAGCGGTTCGCGGTCCATGCCAATTGGGGAGAAAGCTTCCTGCTCAACTCGGGGACCGGGCGCGACGGTCAAGGCTTCGCCCCCGAACGCGGCAAAGGCTATGAGCTCGGCATTACCGCGGCGTTTCCCGGTCTCGATATCGCGGTGACCGGATTCGACATCGCCAAGCGCGATATCCTGACGAACGACCCGGTCGATCCGAACTTCCTGGCGCCGGTCGGATCGCTGACCAGCCGCGGGATCGAATTCGACGCGTCATTGCGGATAGCCGCCCGCTGGCAACTGGTCGCCAACTATGCCTGGACTCATGCGCGGACCGACGATCGCAGCTTTGCCACCGATCGCGTACTCAACGTACCCGAGCACGCCGCCACGCTGTTCGTCCTCGGCCGGTTTCTCGACCCCGGCGGCCGCGGTGCGTCGATCAGCGCAGGCGCCAGCTATGTCGGCGCCCGCGCGGGCGCGATCGACACCAGCGGCCTCGTCCTGCCGCGCTATCTCAAGGCGAAGGCCGCGGTCGACTATGCCTTCTCGCCGACGCTCGCCGCACGTCTCGAAGCCGATAATCTGTTCGACGCCCGGTATGCGCAAAGCTCGTACAGTCCGGTCTGGGTCTTCCCCGGCGCGCCGCGCACCGTGCGGATGTCGGTTCGCCTGAGCTATTGAGGGTTCGGCTCTCCGCCAGGCCCTGAACTATTCGCGCAGCGGCGGGCCCGATCCCAAAAAAAAGGGCGCCCCGCGAACGGGACGCCCCAGGCGCAGGAGATTGCCCCGGCGTTCGGCGAGTCCGATCGCGCCTATTTGAACGAGGCGCGGATCGAGAAGGTGAAGCGACTGTCGTTGATGAACCAGTTGCGCGGACGCGTCAGCAGGTCGTCGTTGATCACATATGACGTGCGCGTAACCGACTTGGTCAGGTTCACGCCCTGGAAACCCATCCGGATCGACGGCGTCACCGCATAGAAGATCGACGCATCGAGCTGGCCATAGGATTCCGCATAGACCGGCGAGAACGGCGTGATGACGTCGCGGATCGTCAACAGGTTGCGCGATCGCCAGTTATACGCCGCACGAAGCTCCAGCCCGTTGCGCTGATAGAATGGCCCGATGTTGAACTGGTATTTCGACAGCCCCTGCAACGGCAATTTGCTGGTATCGACCGACGAGATGATCCCGGCGGCAACGTTCGGATCGTTCGGGTCGAGCTGTTGCTGCGACACGCCGGTCGAGTGGACATAGGTGAAGTTGGCCGACAAGCCGAGCCCGCCCAGGACCGACGGCAGGAAGCCGTAGGTTTGCTGGTACCCAACTTCGAAGCCGCGCACCTTGCCGGTCTCGGTCGAGTTCAGCGGCGTGGTGACGATCGCGTCGAACGTCGAGCCATTGTTGGTGAAACTCAACCGCTGCGTACCGACCGACTGGACGCCGTACAGGTTCTTGGCGAACGCGGAGAAGGTCAACTGACCGACGCTCGAGAAATACCATTCCGCGGTCAGATCGTAATTGTCGGCGCGCACCGGTTTCAGGTTCGGATTGCCGACGTCGAAGATCGCGACCGGACCGCCGTTGAAGAGGATCGTCTGGTCGCTGGTGTTCAGGCCGATATTGTAGAACGAGCGCGTCAGGCCGAATTCGGGCGGCGCGACGCTCTTGTTGAATGCGGCGCGGAACTGGAGACCACCGCCGACCGCGAGCTTGGCGTTGAAGCTGGGCAGGAAATAATCATAGGTCAGCTTGGCGTCGTTGGCGACGAGCGCGCCGTTCTGGAACGCCGCGGCGGCGGCACGCGTGGCGTCCGGCAAGGCGCAGAACCGCGAGATCGCCGAGCCATCGGTTGGCGCCACGCAGTTGAACGACTGGTTGGGGAACGCGAAGAAGCCCGACGAGGTCCGCTCGGTCCTGGTGTAGCGTACGCCGACATTGCCGCTGACGTTCCAGCCGTTCGACAGGTCGTTGCCGAACCGGACCGCGACATAGGCGGCGTTGTTGCGCTCGGTGACCGGGTTGACCTCGCCGGGACGGAACGGTGTTCCCGCGATGACGCCGGAGCGCTGCGCAAGCGGCACCCAGCCGTCCGCGCCCGAGTTGGTCGACGTGAAGTTGCGCCACTCGCGGGCGATCTGGCTGATCTGCTGCACCGCGCTGCCGTAATCCTGCAGCTGATTGCCCGGGAAGAACACCCGCCCGCCGTTCGACGGATCATTGGCCTGACCGCGGAAGAAATTGTCGTACAGGAACGCCTGTTGCGGGCCCGGCGTGCCGACATCGCGGGTGGTCGGATTGCCGTCGATCGGGCGATCGAACCACACCGGTCCGCCAGCCGAACCGGCACCTGCGCCGCTACCGTCGCCACCGCCCCAGATCTCGCTCAGCACGCCCCAGTTATAGGCGGTCGAGCGCGCTTCGTTCTGACGATCCGAGAACCGGTAGCCGGCACGGACCGAGGTCAGCCAGCTCTCCTCCGGGAAGGAATAGTCCAGATCGATACGCGCGGCGTCCTCGTTGCCTGCGCTGTCCTCGATGTGATCCATCGCCGAGCGGTAGAAGCTGTTATACGGATCGAGATAGCTCGGATGCGCTGCGTTCTGATAGTTGTTCGGCGTGTTCGCGACCGGCACGAAGTTCACATAGGCGGGATCGTTGCCGTTCAGGCGGATGTCCGCATTCTGGTAGGTCGTGCCCCAGACCGTCAGATCGGTCACCGTCACCTTCGACCAGACATGCTGGTAATCGACCGTCACGCCAAGCCGCGTGGTCGGCTGCCACTTGAAGTTGAAGCTTGCATCGTTGGTGATGAAGCGCCCGGTATTGCCGCGCGCGATGTTGTTGCTCTGCAGGCCGTTGGTCGGCGTGCGCATGTCGGTGCCTTGGTCGGCGCGATACCCGTTCGGGCCGGTGATCAGACCGCTGGTGAACGCATTGTCGTCATCGAACGTGAAGCTGGTGCCGGGATAGGGCTGAGAATCGCCTGCCGACAGAACGTTGTCGGTCGCGACCTCGATCGAGTTCTCGGTCCAGGCCTCACGCGAGTCGGACCGCAGGAACTGCGCGGTCGCGTTCATCGTCCCGTCGTTGCTGCGCCACTGCCCCGCGGCCGAAAAGCCGTAGCGCGTGCGGTTAAATTCCTGGCTGCGCACGGCGGCGCCACGCGGCACATAGAAAAGACCGTCGCCCGCAACCGTCGATCCGTCGGTCCGCGTGATCAGGTTGTTCGCGGCATTATACTGGTTGAGCTGATAATAGGCGCCATCGGTGCCACGCGGCCGCTCGCCCCAGTTCGAAATCTGGACGCTGTCGGCACGGCTGCGCACCTGTGAGCGGACGAAGCTGCCGAGCAGGCCGAACTGGCCGATCCCCGTCTCCCAGCGATCGCTAAGCAGGACCGATACGGTCGGCGCCGACTTCTTGACGAAGTCGCCATAATTGTTCTCGAGCGTGCCGCCGAGCGTGAACCCCGTCGAATCGAACGGCAGGCGGGTGCGCAGGTTGACCGTGCCGGCGATGCCGCCTTCGATCATGTCCGCGGACGGGCTCTTGAACACGTCGACACCGCCGAGCAGTTCGGACGGCACGTCGGCGAACGACAAGCCGCGACCATTGTTCGCGCTGAACGAATCGCGGCCATTGATCTCGGAGCGGGTGTAGGTCAGCCCGCGGACGACGACGCCCGAACCTTCGGTCGAGAAGTGATCGGGATCGGCCCCTGCCGCAAAACGGCTGATCGAGACGCCGGGAACGCGCTGCAACGCCTCGGTCACCGAGCGATCCGGCAGCGCACCGATGTCCTCTGCCGAGATCGAGTCGACGACGACTTCGGAATTCTTCTTGATCGCCTGCGCGGTCTGCAGGCTGCGACGGATGCCGGTGACGACGACGTCCTGCGTCGCGGCTTCCTGCTGCGGGGTCGCCGTGGACTGCTCCGCCTTAGTCACGTCGGCACCGCCGGACGGTACTTGTGCATTGGCAGACGGCTGCGATCCGGTTGCGGCCGAGGGCTGTGCCGCGGCGGCGCGATCAGAAGGTGCGGTACGCTGTAGCGCGTTAGGGGTCGGCGTGCTCTGCGACGCGGGCGCGTCACCCGCAGCGTCGACCGACTGCGCCATCGCCGCGTACGGCAAAGCGGCCAGACACACCGCAAAAAGCGACACGCCACTCTTCAGCGCCGCACCGCGAACAAACGACTGCGTATTGCCAGACTCTCGCTGCATGATGCCCTGCATCCCCTCTTCCCTGATAGCGCTATCATTTATGAATTGCGCGCTTTGACAAGGCACTTGGTAGCGCGCACCTGAGCGGACAGCTAGTGCGAAAATGCAACAGATCGCTACAATTGTTACATTGTTTGTAACGGTACCACGTAGCGGGCAAGACCTTGGATTAAGCCAATCAAATATACGATAACAGGCGGCGTACGATCTTATTTATACGATATGGGCGAATAGTTCGGGCGGATATGGTGAGCCCGCCAACCCGCGCTAACATCGATTAAGGGCGACACTATCTCAGGCCGCGGACGCGCCCGGCATTACGGTATCAGGGATAATTG
>Ga0308170_10001496_pt1 | contig 22096 bp, 30 predicted proteins | sample PhyBR2_2_FD_202136 | JGI IMG/M metagenome (GOLD analysis project Ga0308170, IMG submission 202136) | Phyllosphere microbial communities from UC Gill Tract Community Farm, Albany, California, United States - DLSLSB.R2 | ecosystem: Host-associated > Plants > Phyllosphere > Unclassified | place...
GCGCATCCAGACCTGGAAGTGCTCGTCGGTGCTCAGGTCGGGCAGTCCCGTCTCGTCCGTGTAGCCGTTCGGGTAGCGCTCGGCCCAGTACGGCGGCGGGACGACGTCGGTCGGGGCGTACTTGGACTGCTTGTACTTGTCGTGCTCGCCGGGCCATGCGATGCCCTTGTCGGTCATGTTGTACGTGACGTTGGTCGACGAGCCCGCCGCGTTGAGGAGGATCGGCTGCGTGAAGGTGTCTGCGAGCGGGGAAGGGAAGGGAGTCAGGCTCGAGCACAGGGGTCGTCCATGCGCGCAGGAGGAGAGCAAGCACGCACCGTTGAAGACCGAGTTGGCGATGAGGCCGCACGGGTAGATGGGCTTGCCGTCGCGCACGTCGACCGGCTTGCAGTCGCCGCCCGAGATCGAGTTGTACGAGCTCGCGCTGCCTCGGAGCTGGTCCGTGTCGACCGACTTGACGTAGCGGCGGTGGTTCTGGTAATAGTTGGTGACTGCGCGCACGAGCAGCAGCCGAGTCAGTCGACGCTCACGAAGGTTGGATAGAGTCCGAGCGAGCGAGCGAGGTGGGGAAAAAGAGGGAGCTCACGCTTGTAGTACATGAAGACGGGCTTCTTGAGCTCGACGGGGAGATCAAAGGTGACACGACACAGGTTGCGCTCAGCGGCGTTGGTCTGGCTGTCGTCGGACGTGAACTGCCACGAGGGGGGCTGGACCGACGACGAGCCGATCGAGAACGAGTACTTGTCGGACGGGAGCTGGGCGAACGAGTCGCTCGGCGCCGAGTTCTGGCACTGCGTGTAGTCGATGCTGAACTCCTTGACCTGCGGGCGCACGGAGCCGACCGGGTCAGCGACATGACCGGGCTGAGGGAGCTCGCCCGCAGCGGTGTCGCTCTGCAGGCAGCGTGACGAGCCCGCCCTCGCGCAGGAAGAGCAAGCCCGCACATGCAAGAGGGCTGAACGAGACGCACCTGGTTGCTGCCCCACAACAAGACGCCGCCGAGCGGGACGAAGATGATGCCGACGAGGAAGAAAGTAGGCAGGACGGTTGCGGGCGTAAGGATGGGCTGCCACGCCTTGAGGCGCTGCTGCTTGAAAGCCGTGTCTGTTGCGGGAGAGGCGTCAGCTTGTGGATCGAGGGTGCCGAGCGTCGGCGAGAGGGGACGCACTGGCGGGTCGCTTGAGGAACGGCACCTTCTCCTTCTTCTCCTGCTGCTTGAGCACCTCCTCGTCGGTTTGCGCTCGGCGGCGGAAGAGGCCCATCGTGTACGAGTTGAGGAACGCGGTGGCCGAGGAGTGTAAGGTGGTGCGGGCTGCGAGACGACGAGAGGCGGGAGGGGAGAGGGTCAGCAAGGTACAACTCGCACGGCGGGGCTTGGCTGGTCGGTCAGTGTCCTCTGCAGCGGGTCAGGACACCTCTGCACCCGCAAGGCCGTCCTCGGCGAGGCTGCAGCGTGACCCGTCGCCGCTGCTGGCCATCCCCGAGGGTGCGCCGCCGAGAGCGCGAGATCCCTCGTCCCCACCTCGGCCAGCCTATCTGCCGAGGACTGCACCGGGTCTGAGCGAGTGCTCGACGCGCATCCCGCTCGATCCGAGCCCGCCCAAGGGGGTCGCGCGACGAGGGTGGGAACGAGGTGATGAGGGCGAGAGGGGTCGACTGGGCGGGCGAGGCTGGCGGTGACGGTGGGAGGGTCGTGCTCACCTGTAGGGCGAGTTGCGCTACCGTGCTGCTCAGCACAGCTAGAGCGAGTAGGTCGACGCGGACTGAGGCGGGCGAGGCGGTGCCAGCCCGAGAGCCGACCGCTCTTCCCTCTCGTCCTCACCGACCGCACGCTCGATGGTGCTGCTGCGACGCTCAGTTTGCTTAAAAGCTATGCTTGCACGGCCTGACCCCATAAGCGACCCGCCCTATCGCGATCCCGCCCGCCTCACCTCCACGATCCGCAGCTCCATCTCTCGCTTCGAGGGCTCAGCTCGGCGCAGCCAGAGCGCGCGCGCTCAGTGCGCATTCGCATGCATACGGCCGTGTCTCCTGCTCGCGACGAGGCCTGCTCACGATGCCGTCGCTCTACGAACCGCACGTCGAGCGCGAGGCTGCGCGAGTTGGCCGAGCGATGGCCTTCCGCCTTTCGTACTGGCTCTGCGGCATGCTACCAGCGGTCACCGTCTTCGTGCTCCACTTGCTGAGCTGCGAACGTGCTGTGGAGGCGGCCAGGCGTGCTGCACTCGCTCGACGGCTTGTGCGAGCGCGTCCAGAGCGACCGAGTTCGCCTGCAGCCAGTCCAGGCGACCAGCTTTCTGCGAGGGGCGAGGCACAGCTATTGCTCCTCGACTCGCGGACCGCTTCGCAGGATCCTGAAAGCGCCCGCTCGGCGAGCACTGCCCCGACGCTCGGGCCTCTGAAAGCGTCAGTCCTCGTCCTCGGGCCGGGCTGCCGTCGCTCTCCTGCGTGCGCTGCGCACCTCCCGCCGGACGATCCACGGAGCTGCCCCCACGCTCTCGGAGGCCGGTCGTCAGCGGTCGCTCGGGCGAAACGGGTTCAGCTCCTCCTCCTTCTCCTCCTCCTCGGCGTTTTTTACGCTTGCGCCTTCGTCTTTGGCCGCCTCGCTCACCAACATGGACCCAAGCTCGATTAGGAACATGCCCATCTTCGACGGGCCTCGCAGTGACCGGCCGCGGCGTCGCACGTACTCCGAACGCCGGGCATTCGTCGAGCTGCGCAAGACCGAGCGGGCGAGGGCGGTCGAGAGCCTCAAGCAGCGCGAGATCCAGGAGCGCGAGGAGCAAGAGAAGCGTGCGTGGCTTTTCCCCTAATTTTCGAGCGACGAGGATGTCGAGGTGCCTGCACTTAACTGCGCTCGAGCCCGTCGCAGAGCGCATCCGCAGCGGCGGCGACCCGAACGACGCCTTCGAGCCCAAGCGGCGCCACGCCCTCCGCGGCAAGGTCCTCAGCGTCCTCAAGTCGTCGTCGAGCGGCGAGCCGTCAACGACGGGCACCAAGAAGCAGCTCGACCTGGCGGCGGCGCGGCAGGAGGAGCTCGAGCGCGACTCGGAGCGCGACCACGTCGGCGAATGGCTCGACGGCGTCGAAGAGCGCGCTCATGGGCAGCACGGGCGCAGGAGGGCCTCGGCGGAAGAGCCGCAGAGTGAGCCGCTCAAGTGGAACGAGCAGCGGCGGCGCTACGAGTAGGAGCAGCTGGCGGGGAGCTCGAAGAGGAAGACCGAGGCCGAGCACGAGCGTTGCGATGAAACTAAGTTACAGTCACAGTCACTCTCGCTGCTACAAGTCGATCGTGAGCTCCTTGCTCGCCCGCCCTCGCCATCGCTCGAACGCGTATTTGGCGTCGGCGCCGACGGTCCACATCTTGAGCGTCCACTTCCAGCTCTGGAAGCGCCACCACGACGAGAAGCGGTCGCCGAGCGAGAGGGGCGGCATGTGCGCAAGGTCGTCGAGGCGGATGGCGAGGTTGCAGTACTCGGCGAGGATCAGGAAGACGCGGACGGGCGAGTGCGTCGTCTGCAGCGCGAGGTCGAGCGCTCGGTTGAGGTCGTTCACCTGCGCGCGAGAGAAAGTGAGGGTCAGCGACAGCGTAAGAGACCGAGACGAGCGAAGGGAGAGAAGCAGAGACGCACCTTGAAGAGCATGACCAACTTGCGCGGCATCGTGCGCAGGAGCGCAAAGAGCTGCGGCAGCAGGCCCTCCTGCTGCACCATGGCCTTGCGCACCTTCTTCTTCTCCTCGTCCGTGTTGGCGCCCATCTCGAGCATGCTCTGGCGGCCCGTCCCGTCGGCGTCGACGCCATCGACCGCCGCCCGACCCGAGATGGCCGTCACGAAGAGGACGTAGCCCTCGTCCGAGATGTTGGCGACGAGCTTGGCGTACCGACGGCGCTCGAGCTCGACGGCGGGCGAGGGGCGAGCCATGAGCGAGAGCCAGAACCGGGCGTAGTTGACGCGCAGGTCCGAGGGGAGGTCGAAGTACAGGCCGTGGTCGAGCAGGACGACCTCGAAGTTGTATGGCGAGCGCGAGTTGGGCTGTGCGGGACGGATGAGGAGGTTGCCGGCGTGCAGGTCGCCGTGGAAGAAGCCTGCGTGCGGGAAGAAAACCGTCAGCGAGGGGACCTTCTCAACGCTGTGCGCGCGCACGAACGAGGGAGGGAACAAGCACGCACCGGTGATGTAGATCATGCGCGACGTGATCTCGGCGATCTCGCGGCTGACGAGGTTGCGGTCGATCTTGTGGCGAGCGAGGTAGTCGAGATCGTCGACGCGTGCACCCTTGATGACTGCGTGCGGCGCGACGAGCTCGTCAGTGGACGAAGGAGGGCCGAAAAGAGAACGCGCGGGACGCACACTCCATGACCATGACGCGCTTCTTGGCCCACAGCACGTCGGGGATGACGAACGTCGTCTTGTCGAGCGAGCTAAAGTCCTTGACGCAGCGAGCGGCGTTCGCCGCCTCGTGACCTGTCAGGGCGCACGCACGTCAGCTCGACGTCGCTGAGTAGAGTGTGAGAGAGAGAGAGGGAGAAGGGGACGCACGGAAGTCCATCTCGAGCGGCAGGTTCGCCTCCATCTCCTCGCCGAGCCACGTAAACTCGAACTCGGGGAAGACGCGCTTGACGAGGCGGAGGAGGAACGTGGTCGTGCGCATGTCGATGGCCGAGAACCTGTTGCACATAGTCGAGGGTCAGCGGCTGCACGCAAAGAGGAGGAGGCAGCGAGGAGGCGAAAAGGAGGACGCACTCCTCGATGTCGGGGTGCATGCACTTGACGGCGACCTCGCGGCCGCTCTCGCGGTCGACGGCGCGGTGCACCTGCGCCAAGCTCGCGACGCCGATCGGCTCGGGGTCGAAGCTGCTGAAGAAGTAGGACATGGGCGCGCCCGTCTCGGCGAGGAAGAGCTCCTGGAGGGCCTCGAGCGGCGTCGGGAAGCACTGGTCCTGGAGCGGCTTCATGGCCTGCGACCAGGGGAGCGGCACAAGCTGGACCGTCGACAAGTGTTGGCCGAGCTGCACGAGGTGGAGCGAGCGTCAGCCTGGATGAGCTCAGGAAGGGAGCCGAGGAGGGCGCTCGACGAGGAGAACGAGGCCACGCACCTTGATGTAGATGCCGCCGAGCTGTCGCATGGCCTCCATGAGCCTCGTCGCCGCCTTGCGGTGCGTCTCCTCGTAGTCGTTGTGGCGCTGGGCGTAACCCTCGTCCGTCTCGTCCCACGTCTTGCGGAACAAGGCCTTGTAGTCCATGACGCCGCGCGTGACGGCCCAGGCGATGATCGTGCACCGTTCGACGGCGATGACGCCGTGCTGGACGGTCGTGCTGAGCTCGTAGGCGGCAAAGAGGACGGCGAGCGTGACGAGGAGGCCGAGGAGGACGCGCTGCCGGCGGGTTTTTGGTCGGGGCAGTCGTCGCCGCACGATGCGGAGGATGTCGCGCTGGAGCTGGGCGAGGCGCGGGTCGACTCGAGGCTTGCGGGCGAACGAAGGCGGCTTGTTGAGCGACGATGGCGGCGACGAGGTCGGGCGGTCGGCCGGTGCGGCCGGGTGGGGGGCTGGCGCCTGGAGGCGAGGTGCCGAGAGGGAGAGCGGTCGTGCCGACAGGTACGGCGGCGACCTTGGCGCAGGCGCGGGCCGGGACAGGGTCGCCTTGGTGCTGAAGGCGAGGCGATCTGCGAGACGAGGAGGAGGACGAGGTCAGCCGCAAGCTCACTGAGCTCTGCGCGCGCGCTGCTGACTTGCACGACCGCTGCTGAGACGGGCTCTTCTGCCGCTGAGCTACTGCGCCCAGCTTCGAGAGCTGTACCCGTCCTCGTCTCGCACCATGACGCGCCCGGGGGAGATGGAGGGGAGGCACGCACCAGGTCGCCATGCGGTCCGGGCAGCGACACTGCGGCCTCCGATGAGCCCGAGGCCTCGTGCTGAGCTCAGCATGCGAGCAGCAGGAGGAGAGGGGCGAGGGCGAGAGCCTGAGGAGGTCCGGCGAGGGCTGATCGGGCGGTGGCCGCCTCCGAGTCGACGCCGGCCCCGACTGGAACCGCTTCTCCAGCTCTTGCTGTGCGACACACACGAGCATCTAGCCAGCCCTCTGACGCTGTCGAGCCGCGATACACGAAATCGCTGAGCGAGCGCGACCTCGAACAAGGTCTCGCCGCTGGACAGACGCTCTCGACGCTCTCGACGCTCTCGACGCCGGGCCGCACGCGCAGGAAAGCGGAATGAAGAGATGCGATACAACAAGTCACCGACGAAGAGGCTAGATGCGGCGAGAGGAGGCGGCGAGAAGGTGACGAGGACGAAAGCGGCCGAGGCGAGGCTCAACCGCGGAACGACGACTGGGCGAAGTTGTTGGCCGGCTTCGCCCCTCGCCGAGCCGACGCGAGCGGACGAGACGTCGCAGCTGCGGACGCAAAAAAAAGGGCGCGAGCGTCAGCGCGGTACGGGCAAGGCTGCGCGAGAGGCGAGGGAAGGAGAGACGCACCCGACTTCCTCGTGCCCTCGGCCTGGAGCAGGAGCGCCCGCTTGCGCTTGCGCTCCTTGTCCTTCTCGACGTTGGCGTCCTCCGGGTCAGCGAGTCCGAGGAGCACCTTGCTCTCGAAGCTCATGCCCTTGCTCTTCTTCGGGTTGCGCGGCTGAGACGCGTCGGTGCGGCCGGCGTCGAGGACGGCAACTTGCCGCTTCTTGCTGTACAGGCGCGACGTGAGGAACTTGGTCGCCGACGTGTGCGAAGGGAGCGCAGTCGAGGAGAGCGAGGCCGGGCCGTACGAGACGGTCGGGAGATGCTGGAGGGTAAGGTCGCTGCGGCGAGGAGATGTGAGAGAGCGTGAGCACGCCGCACCGAGTCAACCGCGGGCTCGAACGAGAGTGATAGGGAGGGACACGCACCCGACCTGGGTCCTGCCGCCGACACCGACCTCGCCCGCCCTGCGCTCCGCCTCCTCGCGCCTGCGCTGCCGCTCCTCCTTGACCCTCCGCTTGGCCGCCTTCTTGCCCTCGCCCTGCGCCGGCTCCTTGTTGCCCGCCTCGTAGTGCGCCGCCGCGTCGGCGAACAGCGAGTCGTCAAGGTAGGTCGTCTTGGTGCCCTGCGGTGCGAGAGGTGCGGGTGCGGCGGTGTCGTCCTCCTCGTCTGCACCATCGAGGTCCTCGGCATCCTCCTCGGCGAGCTCCTCGTCATCCTGGATGCCCTCGTCCTCGTCCTGCTCTGCCGCCCGGCCCTTGCCCTTCCTCGTTGCCGCGGCGCGCTCCCGCCCTGCGCTCTTCTTGGCGCGGTTGAGCCTGCGTGCGTGGGTGCGGCAGCCTAGTCAGCAGGAGAACGTGCGCGGGAGCTGCACAGGGAAGCAGGGCGCACCTCTGCTGCTCCTCGAGTCGTCGCCGCTGGTCGGCCTTGGTGCCCTGGCGGGCGGCGCTGAGGCTGACGACCTCGGGCGCGTCGTCGCTGTCGCTGCCACTGTCGGAAGAGTAGCTGTCGTGTGCAGACATGGTGCAGCAAGGGCGCGAGCGGTCGTGAGGCGAGCGAGGTGGGGAGGAGCGAGGGCGAGCTCGAGCGGAGGGTGATGAGGAGACGGACTCCGCGGGCTTTCGCCAGCTCTCGCGGGTGGCGACGAGGCGCAGTGCACAGCACAGATAGTCTATGGTTGCATGGCTACGGCACGGCCAAGGCTAGAAAGCTTTGCACTTTTGCAGCACGGCGCAGGAGGAGGGGGACAGAGCGGGAGGGGGAGAGCTATGGACAGAGCGCGAGAGAGGGCGAGGATGGGTCGAGGGGCAAGATTGCTGAGCTCAGAACTGCATGGCAAGGTCGGCGATGAGCTCGAGTCCTGAGAGAGACGCAGAGAGGAAGCGAGGAGAGGGAGAGGAGACGGACCTTGCTCAGGTCACGGCCGAAGAGCGACCGCTGGATCCAGTTGATGAGGAACATGCAGCGCTGCCGCAGGCTCACAGCCTCGTTGAGGTAGGCGCACTGCAGGAGAAAAGGCAAGAGTCAGCTCGAGAGTCGCTCGGGGGCGAGGAAGAGGAAGGGGGAGGAGAAAGGACGTACCCGCCACAGGTAGGCGGCCCACAGGTCGCCGGCGAACGAGAACGGCCCGAGGTCGAAGACGGCAGCCTGCGAGAAGAGCGAGAAGGAGGGTCAGCGTGCGGCTCGGCTCGGCGAGTCGACGGTCGAGGAGAGAGAGAGCGAGAGGAGCGACGCACGTTACCCTGTAGGGAGAAGCCCGAGTCAGTCAGCAAGCGCATCCCTGAAGAAGGAAGGAGGAGGGAGAGAAGGGACGCACGATGTAGGCGAGCGAGCCGAGGTGGGTGTACTTGAAGGGCTCGGCGAGCATGTCGTCCGGGTCGTCGTACACGCCGTTGCGCAGCGCCGTCCCGTCGAGCTCCTGCTTGCCGATCTTGGCGAACTTCTTGCCGAGGTAGGCGCCCTGCTGCGACGCGACCTGGGCCGTCGCCGGGAGGGCCGTGATCTTCTTCGAGACGTTGATGAACAGGTCGGCGAGCTCGTTCATGCCGAGCGTGCCGTTGCCGCGCTTGTACTGCTCGAAGATGTCCCTGCGAGAGAGCGAGAGGAAGGTGCGTCAGTAAGGCTCGCGATCGCGTGCGGGAGAGGCAAGGGAGAGAAGGAGAGGGACGACGAGGACGCACTGGATCTTGTTGAAGTGCTTCTCGGACGCAGGGAACTTGCGCTTGACGTACTGCGTGCGACAAGTACGGCTGCGAGGTCAGCTCGCCGCACTCGGGGTGCGGGCGAGAGGGTCAGAGAGCGAGAGGGACGAGGACGCACGCCCATCATCTTCTCAAACTCCTTGCGGTCGATCTCGCCGTTCTGGTCCTCGTCGCAGCGCTCGACAAACTCGAGCAGGTGGTCGACGAGGCGCGTCTCGATCGTCGCGCAGTCGCCGAGCGCGTACACGGTGCCGAGCGGCGCGCCGAGGACGCGCAGGTGCGAGTCGACCTCGAGCGCGTGCTTGTGGTACTGGTTCGGGAGGAGCGAAGCGACGCGCTGCGTGAACGGGTTCATGGCTGCGCACGACGAGGAAGAGAGAGAGGGAGGACGAGGGAGGGGCGTCAGGACTGCTCGACGAGGGGAAAGAGCACGAGGGGGACCGTGCGCACCGATGCCCGTACTCCACAAGGTGAAGCCGCAGTCGATCTCCTTCTCGCTCGTCGCGCCCGTCTTGGGGTCCTTGACCGTGTAGACGACCTTGTCGCCGTGCACCTCCTTGACGCGCGCGTTGGTGATGAGGTCGATCTCGTTGCGGCGGAAGCGCTCCTCGGCGTACTCGGAGATCTTCTCGGCGTACGTGTTGAGGATGTGGTCGCGCGACTGGATGATGTGCACGCTGAGGTTGTCGCGGAGGACCTGGGGCATGTCTGCGGGCGTGCGAGGGAGAGCGAGGAGAGGGCGGGGAGGGGGAGGAGGGGAACGAGGGCGAGGGAGGAGCGAAGGAGGACCGGCGGGGAGAGCGAGTCAGCGCTCGGTTCACGAGGCTCGGCGAGAACAAGAGAAATGGGGACGCACAGGCGGTGACGTCCTCGTTAACCATCTCCCACAGCTCGCTCGCAAACTCGACGCCGGTCGGTCCGCCGCCGCAGACGACAAAGCTGAGGAGCTTCTTGCGCTCGTCCTGCTCGGTCGAGGGGAGGGCCGCCTTTTCGAGGTTGTCCATGACGCGGCGGCGGATGGCCTGGGCGTCCTGGACCGTCTTGAGCTGGAAGCAGTGCTCGAGGCCGGGGACGCCGTGCGTCGAGTTGACCGAGCCGCACGCGATGACGAGCTTGTCGTAGGGGACGTAGAAGTTGTCCTCGTCCTTGCACGCGACCTCGAGGAGGCGGGCCGAGAAGTCGACGTCGACCGCGCTGCGAACGACCGGTGCAAGTGCGTGAGCGGCGGCATCAGGGGGAGAGGTGCGACTCGCAGGCGAGATCGGCGATCCGACAGGGAGAAGCGACTCACCGAGCGTTGAGGAAGTGGCCCGAGACGCGCGCGATGATCTTGCGGAGCGGCTCGACGAGGCTGCGCACCTCGATGGTGCCGACGGTGGCGCTCGCTGCGGGGAGGGAGTGCGGCGAGGGGGTCAGCGTGGAGGAGCGGGGGCTCAAGAGAAAGAAAGGGGACGCACGGAGGAGAGGGTGGAAGGTGAAGAAGCTGCGGGCGGAGGGAGAGAGAGTCAGCGAGGAAGAAGGAGAGGAGGAGGAGGGTGAGAGGGGGGACGCACTTGTCCGGTGCGACGACGGTGACGTGCCACACGTCCGGGTCGAGGTGCTTCAAGAGGCCGACGGACCCCCAGCCGCCGCCGACGACGACGAGGCGCTTCTTGTCCTTGCCGGACGAGTTGACCATGCGCGCGTCGAGGTCGTCGACGAGGGCCTCTGCGACCTTGAGGTTCTTCTTGCCGCCGCGGGTCGGGTTGAGGGCGAGCGGGTCGAGCGGGACGCGGTTGGCGTGCGGGTGGTGGTAGGTGGACGCGTCGTAGGCCCACAGGCCGGCGAGGGTGAGGCCGAGCGAGCCGACGACGATGAAGGGGGACGCGAGGAGGACGGTCCAGTACGGGTGGGTGCGGTAGAAGCGCTGCTTTGGCGGTGCGAGTGGGTCGAGGGCTGCCTTGGCCCCTGCGCGGGAGAAGAGGGAGCGCGCGGCGGGAGGTTGTGCGACGGCGAGGGCGAGGCGATGAGGAGGGGCGGTGGGTCGGCGCAGGGCGGGGGACGCGCTCGAGCGGAGGGCGGTGCGGCTGAGCATGGCCTGGGTGGTCTGGCGGGTAGACCGAGGCTCCTCGGCGGTGAGCAGGACGAGCGAGAGCGACGACGAGCGTCTCGCCCGAGGTGACGCTCAGCCTCGAGCCTCGCAGCGAACCACCACCCTCTCGCTCTCCTCCTCCTCGGCACAGACTGCGACAGATGGTCACCACCCGCATCCGCATCGCCCTCCTCGGCGCAGGCGGCTTTGCAACAGACGCAGTGCGTCCCTCCCTCTCCCTCTCTCTCCTCCTCGTCGTCACCGAAGTGGGGGCTGGGCTCGCGAGAGCAAGCACTCACTCAGTGTGCGCACCCTGACCAACAGCACCTGCCTGCGATCGCACACAACACCGACACGCTCGACCTCGTCGCCCTCTACTCGCGCTCGCTCAGCTCGGCACAGCAGCTCCAACTCGAAGCAGCCCGCTTGCACTCGCTCGCCGACACGGCACCCCAGCTCGACCTCTACTCGGACGACCATCCTCAGCACCACTCCCTCGCCACCCTCCTCGCCCGCGACGACCTCGACGCCGTCGCCGTCTGCCTCCCGATCCCGCACCAGCCCGCCGTCCTCCTCGAGTGCCTCCGAGCCCGCAAGCACGTCCTCTCCGAGAAGCCCATCGCCCCGACCCTCGACCGCGCCCTCGAGCTCGTCCACGAGTACGAGCGCGACCATGCCCCGAACGGCGTCCACTGGCTCGTCGCCGAGCAGTTCCCGCACGCCGCCGCGTGGGAAAGGGCCCGCCAGCTCGTGCGCGACGGCAAGCTCGGCCGCCTCGTCGGCTTCGACGCAGACGTCTTCATCCAGCCGTCCTTGAAGGCGGGCGCGACCAACTGGCGCCGCGTCCCCGACTACCAGGGCGGGTGCGTCCCCCTCCCCTCGTTCCTCGCCATCCTTCCTCGCGCTGACCCTCGCGCTCCCTCGCGCGCGCAGCTTCCTCCTCGACGGCGGCGTTCATTTCTTCGCCGCCCTGCGACACGTCCTGTCGGGCACCCCGGCCCCGACCGACCTCGTCGCCGTCTCGGCCCACGTCACCCAGCTCGACCCAGCTCTCCCGCCGACCGACACCCTGCGCGCCGTCCTGCACACCTCGGACGCCAAACTCGGCGGCACCCTCGTCCTCTCATTCGGCACCCCGCAGCCGAGCGACGCCAAGCGCTACACCTTCCGCGGCACCGACGCCGTCCTCACCGTCGACCTCGGCTCGAACCCGCGCACGGTCCTCCTCACCCTCGTCTCGGCGCCGCCTCCACCACAAAAGGGCGAGGACCCGCTCCCGCCGCGCAAGGTCGAGATCGAGCTCCCCGCCCAGACGGCCGTCGAGGCAGAGTTTGCCGCGTTCGCCGCGACGATCCTCGGCGGCGGCGCCGACTCGGACGCGGCGCGCGCAGCGAGGGAGCGCAGCGGGCCGAGGGCTGCCCTGCGCGACTTGGCCGCGGTCGAGGCGGCCCTGAAGAGCGGCGAGCGGGGAGGTGAGCGGGTCGCGCTGAGGGACCTCGTCGGCGACGAGGCGTGGGAGGTCAAGTAGCGGGCCTGGCTCGTGTAGCATGCACCCTCCTTGCACGAGCATGTTCGCAGAGAGATCGAGAGCGAGAGCGGCGAGAAGATCTGGCTCGAGGCGGGGCTGACATGCTCGAGAGCGGTCGCAACCTCCTCCTGGAGGGGTCCGAGCGGCTGACGACGACAGCGCCGACGAGACAGCCATGCTGCAGGGGCTTGCTTCATGATGGTTCGTGCTCAGAGCTCTGTCTGCTCGCCTGCTCCGAGAAGCTCGTCGGCTGGCGAGTGCGGAAAGGTGGAGCAAGCCGAGGAGCAAAAGGGCGGCCCAGCTTCCTCAAGCCGAGCTAGCGCTAGGCTCACACTCTTCGTCGCGCACAGAACGGAAGCGTGTGCACAGGAGCTGAACTACATCGACGATCGTCTACCTGCCTCGCTCCAGATCTCCTCGACTGCTCTTCCTCACTCGCGCTTGGCCTCGCGCGCCTTGAACATCTTGACGGCGCCCATGGCGTCCTTCGCGCAGCTGCAATGCGAGAGCGATCTCGCCTCAGCTCCTGATCGTCGACGAGATGAGGTACGCGAGGCAGAGCGAGAGAAAGAGACGCACTAGAGGATGGCGCCGTACAGCCAGGTCGGCAGCGCCCGCCCGAGCGGCGTGCACTTGGCGTAAAACGGCTCGATGAGGTGCTGCGAGCGACGCAAACGGTCAAGATGTGCGTCAGCATGGTCACACACCGAGGCGGGCTGCAGAGTCCGGTTGACTTTCGGGCGCCGAGCGAAGGGGCCAAAGCGCCGACGCACCTGCGACTCGCCGCTGAGCACCGTGCGCTCGACCAAGCCTGCCACCGTCCCGACCTCCAAGCTCGGCGCGAGCCACTCGGGGATCGCGCTCTCGAACCCGGCAAACATGCCCGTCTTGAAGTGGGCCGGCGCGACGACGCTCGTCCGCACGGCGCGCGCCCGGCTCGACGGCTCGTACAGGTGCCGAAGCTCCTCCGTCAGGCCCTCGTGGAACGAGAGCGCAGCGGCCTTGGACGAGCAGTCTGCGGGCGAGGCAGGTAGACAACGAGCGGCAGAGAGTCAGCACCGGTTCCAAGAGAGCTCAGATCCAGCGAGACGAGGACGCACAGGCGACGCCGGTAGCGGCCGAGTGGTAGGCGGTCGATGAGGCGATAGTCTGGGCGAGAGAAGGCAAGCAGCGAGTCAGTCAAGGTACGAGAGAGGCTAAGAGAGGAGGACGAGCGACGCACGACGACGTGACCGTGGCCCTGCTCGACCATGTGCGGGACGAAGGCCTGCGCGGTGTAGTAGTGTGCCTTGACGTTGATGTCGTAAGTGCTGCAGGGAAGGAGGCGAGTCAGAAGCGCTCGGCTGAAGGAGGACGAGAAGGAGAACGAAGGGAAGACGCACAGGTCGACGTCGCGCTGCGTCATGTCGAGGATCGAGGTGGCCCGCACGACACCGGCCATGTTGACGAGCACGGTCCTGGACGGCCGAGAGTCAAAGTTTGGACAGCAGGACGGAGCTGAGAGAACGAGGGACGCACGGATGCCCGACCTCCTTCTGTACCTTGAGCGCAACCTCCTTGACGTCCTGCGCACTCGCAAGGTCGACCTTGTAGTAGGCGACACCCGCAGCTGTGAGAATGACAGGGTCAGCTGCGCATCTCAAGAACCGGGCGAGACGAGGACGCACGGGCATCGTGAGCGAGGGGAGCGACGTCGAGGACGACGACCTTGACGCCCTTGGCCGAGAGGCGGCGAGCGACCTCGCTGCCGAGCCCGCCGGCACCTGCAGGAGCGAAGGTGGGATAGTTGCATCAGCGAAGGTCACGAAGAGCTGGTGCAGCCTCGAGGAGGGGAAGAATGGGCGAACGCACCGCCGGTGATGGCGACCACCTCGTTCTCCCAGTCCCAGCCCTTCTTGTCGCGCGCAAAGTTGTTGCGGGCGGCTCTGCTGACGGCGTCGTTGATCCTGAGCGCGACACCTGCTGCGAAGAAGGCGAGGGCGAGCTGGAGGCCGTGATCGGTGCGGGCGAGGTGGGGGAGGTCGGCGAGGCGGACGGTGTCGAGGGCGGTCGAGAGCGACCGGGCGGGCGAGGACTGGACGATGGCGAGGACGGGGAGGAGCCACGACACGGCCGGGTTGAGGAGGGTCGAGTCGGCGAGCCGGAGGAGGCTGTCGATGGTGAGGCCCTCGGCGGCGTGCCACGGCGACAGGGCGACCACGGGCATGATCGAGGGTGGCGCGCAGGAGCTCGAAGAGTCGGCTGTGCTCTGCTGCAAGAGCCTCTGTGCGACGGAGGCGAGGCGAGCGAAGACAAAAGAGCGAGAGGCGGACGCTGCACCGCCTCGACCGAGTCGGCCTCGGTGGCCGGCCGCGAGGAGCGTGCCCTGGTGAGCTTGGGCTTGGAGCGAGCCCTTGTGCTCGCAGCCTCGACTTGGGAGACGAGCTCCAGCCGATGAGAGCGCCAGCGACGCACGCCGGACGGCGAGATGAGCGTGAGAGGTTGCTCGAGGCGCACGACGAGAGCAAGGCACGACCGTGAGCGTTGCGGCGAGACAGACTACAACAAGGTGCAGCTAAGCAAGGGAGGAACGACTAGGAAAGACGAAGGAGAGGCGGGGGAGGAGAACTGCAAACGCTCGAGACGAGGAAGGGTGGGGGATGAGCGTGAGGGCGAGGGCGACGGCCGGCGCAGACGTACGTTGTCGAGCGCGCTCAGAGTGACGCTGTAGGAGCAAAGTAAGGATGAGGCAAGGTCAGCTCACGAAAGGAAGGAGGGAGAGGAAGGATCAAGATGGGAGGGAGCGAGACGCACCTCGACCTCTCGACGCTCACGACGACGATGCCTGGGCGCCCTCGCCGACTGGCGGCCCAGGGCAGCCCTTGCGCCCATAAGCGTGCGAGCGAGCGACGGTCGCGTTCTTGACCTTGTGCCGGCACCACGGGCAGTTGAACAGGCCCTGCTCGTTGCGCTCGAGGCGGGTCGTGCGGTACGGGCGCTGCCACGTGACGACGACCGACGACTCGTGGTAGTTGGCGACGTGCAGCGTGTCCGATGTCGCCGCCGTTGACTTGTAGGCCGGGTTCGGGCAACCGTGCCAGGCGCAGCGCTGCGGGCGACCGAGAAAGAGTCAGAGAAGGGACGCTCGAGGTCGACGACAAGGGAGCGGAGCGCACCTTGTAGCCTGGCTTGAGCGGCGTTGACGAAGACGATTGAGCAGGCTTCGACGGTGCGGGCGGCGGCGACGGCGGCGCGGGCGCAGGGTCGGGCGCAGCCTGCTCCGAGCTGGCGCTCGAGGTTGATGAGGACGAAGCGCGAGTCGCTGCGACAGCGGGCTGCTTGATCGACGAGCGCTTCTTGTGCCGAACGCCGGTATCGGGCGACACGAGCTCTGGCGAGAGCGGCTTGGCCGGGCCGGACGTCGACGAGTCGTCCTCGCTCGAGCTCGAGCTCGAAGCTTGCCGAGCCGGCGGCGCCCGCGGGATGAACTTGCCCGTCGATGCGCGCTTCGTCGTCCTGCGCTTGCCGCGCGGCTTTGGCGAGCGCTTGACCCGCTTGACCTCGGCGCCGTCGCCGCGACCTTGGCGCCGAGGAGCCTTGGTGCTGCGCTCGTCCGAGCCCGACGAGTCCTGCGGTCGGCGCGTCGCCGTCACCGTTGAGCCGAGGGCTGCGCTCGACGCTGACGTCGCCCTGGACGTGTCGAGCGCGTTTGACGAGGAGGACGACGAGTCCTCCGCCGCGTCGCTCTCGTCGACGACGACCTGGGCGGCCGACTCGGCCGAGGCGTCGGCGGATGCGTGACGGCGCGCTGCTGCTGCGGTCGATCTCGTCGGCGACCCGGTAGAGCTGGCCGCAGGTGCGGTCGCTGCGGCCGAACGAGTCGGCGTGACGACCAAGTCGTTCGTCCGGCTCGAGCCGGACGAGGCGGCCGACGCAGTCGAGCGCGCGCGCGCGCGAGCAGCGCTGCCGTGCGGCGGGCGCACGAGACGCACGTCGTCGAAACCGTCGTCGGACGAGTCCGAGTCCGAGTCCGAGATGACGAGGCGCCGAGCAGCGTCGGCGCCCTGGACGTCGTCGAGGGCCGGGTCGTCGTGCAGCTCGTCGGCGTCGACGACGGCGGCGGGAGCGTGAGGTGTCGAGGGCGGGACGTCCGTGATGGTGCTGCCGCGCTTGCGGGGCGAGGGCGGGAGCGGCGACAGGCTGGAGGACGGGTCGAGCGGGCGGCGGTCCTGGCTGAAGCCGGGCTCGGCGTCCTCCTTGAGCGCGTCGAGAAAGGCCTGCGGGTCCTCGCACACGCTGACGACGTCGAGACCTCGACCTCGCGCACGCTGCTGCTGCTGCGCCATGCGCCAGTCCCGCGTCGCCCAGCCCGTCGCGGCGTTCGAGGCGCACCCGAGCGCCTCGTCGAGGTCGAGGTACCGCCACGACGTGACTCGGCACGCCGCCTGCACCTCGTCTCGAGCGATCTCGTCGCCCGCCTGAGCGCGGAGGACGAGCTCGGCCGCCTCGCCGGCATCGCGCTTCATCTCGAAGTCGGCGTTCTTCCACCTCGGCCATCCCTCAACGCGCACGGCGGCGCGCACCTCGACGTCGTCCCACTCGAACGAGCACGGCTCGGGGTTGATGCCGTCGCACAAGTTGTCGCTGCGAAAAGGCGCGCGGTTGTCCTCGGCGAGGAAGGCGTACCGCGCGCGCAGCTGCGCCATGAGGTGCTTGCGCGGCACAGCCTTGGCGGCGGCGAGGGGCGCGCTCGCGCGCGCACGAGGGTCCTCGACCGAGACGGACGACGAGCGCGACGAGGAAGACGACGCCGAGGTGGACGCCGCGAGCGCGGCGATGCGCTCGGTCGCCGGCGGGTAGATTGCGCACGCGAGCTGCGCCTGCGTCTTGGCGCGCCCAGATCGACGCTGCCCATCGTCGACGACAACGGCAGGGGCGACGTCTGGCGCGGCGACGGCGAGAGGAGGCGCCGTGCGAAGGCGAGGGGGCGGACGCGGCGGCGGGCGCTTCTTTTGCGCGGCGCCTTGGACCCAGCCGAGGACGGTGGCGGGCGCGAAGGACGGGTTGAGGATGAAGCGAGGAGGCGGGCGGGACGGCGGGGCGTGAAGCTGGAGGGAGTGGAGCGGGTGGCGGGACGGCCTCGCCGGGAGGTTGCTCGCGACGAGTCGGGTGTCGGGCGCGGCTGGACGAAGACCTCGGACGGTTGACGCCGGCGGCGAGTGTGCGGTCACCGTGTCGAGCGAGCTCGCGTCGCTCAAAGTCGGCGAGCGCCGCGCGCGCTGCCTAGCCCCGCTGAGCGGCGGCGGCGACGACTCGGCGGGCGTGAGCGACGAGGTGCGCCCGGCGGCGCCGTGCTGGCCTGTCGAGTGCGCCGAGCGCTGTAGGCTGCTGACGAGGTCGAGAGACGAGGTGCGCCCGTCGTCGTCGAGCTCGATCCGAGACGTGCTGGGGCCGCCGCCGTCCGCGAGCGGAACTTGAACGGCAACGTCGACGTGCTCGGGCGAGCTACTCGAGGAGGCAGACGACACCGCGGCGCTGCTGGGCGTCCAACGACGGTGCACCGGCGCAGGCGCGGGCTCGGCGACGGCCGCGGCGACGAGGTGCGGCGACATCGAGACGGCGACCGGGTCCTCGGCGCCGCTCGACGGCATGTCGACGCGCCGCCTCTTTGGCTCGCCCGCCGGCCGAGGGCTCACGGGCCGCTTGGATGACTTGGCGGCGCGCTCGCCCTCGAGCGGGAGCTTGCCCTTGGCCTTGTCGCTGAGTGGATGAGGGCCGGCGGGCGGGTCGTCGAAGTCCAAGGCCCGGGGACGGCGCGTCGCGACAGGCGGCGACGACGGCCCGGCGATGTCGGCTTGGTGCTGCTCGGGCGACTCGGTGCGAGGGGGAAGAGGCTGGGCGCGTGGTGCGGTCGCGGCGACGGACGGGCGAGGGCGGGGACGAGGGGCGACGAGGAGGATCTCGTCGGCGAAGCTGGCCTCGCTCGAGGAGGGTGAGGGCGATCGACGGCGAGGCACCTGTGCATCGCAAAGTGCGAACGAGGGGGAGGGGGAGACGGGGTCAGCGGCCGCAGGGACCTGACGGCGCCGAGAGAGCGTGGAGGGGGAGGACGACGAGCGGGAGAGCTTACCCCTGGCGAGGCTGCGGGTACTCGTGCCCTGCTTGCACTGGCCTCGTTGACGCGCTCGACGTGCGCTCTTGCGGCGTGCGCCGTGCCGTGGCCGAGTCTCGAGTCGCGGGTTGATGAGGTCGAGGTCGAGGCGGTGGTGCGCGACGAGGGGCGCGCCGAGTCGGGCGAGGACGAGCTGCCCGGGTAGGTAGGGAAGATGGGGACAGCCTTGCCCCGCTTAGCGGCCATCTCGAGGGCGAGACGGCGACGACGCAGAGCCGACCGGCAGCACCTCGCCTCTCCCTCGCTCTCTCGCTCCGTCGCTCACCTCGCACTGCTCAGATCCAGCTTGCGGCACCCCGGCTGGTCTCACTGTACCTCACTCGAGCGCCTCGACCGCGACTGCGCTGTCTCCCCGCCTTGCCACCGGCGCGAGCGCTCGGCCTTTCGTTCAACCCGCCTCCTCCGCTTTCCGCGACTCGCCCTCGTGAGCAGCAGCACGATGCCGCTCGAGCAGGGGCAGCAACGCCCGAGTGCGGTGCAGCTACCCGAAGCATGGCTGCGGCGCGTCCTCGTTCACCTCGAGGTGTGTCTCCCCGTCCTCCTCCCCCTTCACCTCGACGCTTGCGGCGACTCGCTCGCACCCTCCACAGAACGCATTCTCGATCGGCACTGACGCTCGCATCTTTTACAGGGACGACGTCGATACGTCTTTGCCCTCGCCGCCTTCCTCGCCGCCTTCTGCCTCGTCGGGTACCACCACCACTCGGCGTCGACCCGGATCCCCTTCCACCACTCGCTGTCGTCCCCCCTCGGCAACCTCACCTTCTCGCCGACACGAGAACGACAAATCCCACCCTACGTGCACTACGTCTACGGCTTGTCGCCCACCTTCGGCGGCGCACCTTTCCACTTCGTCCACTACGTCTGCCTCACGTCGGCGCTCGTCATCCTCCAGCCCGAGGTCATCTACTTCCACCACGTGTACGAGCCCGACTCGTGGTTCTGGCGCCAGTTCGTGTCGAACGTCGAGCAGAGCAAGACGACCCGGCTCGAGATGGTGCGCGAGCGCGACGTCACCGAGGTCTTTGGCAACGAGGTCGAGCACTATGCGCACAAGGCCGACGTGCTGCGTCTCGAGGCCCTCTACAAGTACGGCGGCATCTACCTCGACGCCGACGTGCTCGTGATCCGAGGTGCGTCCTCCTCTCTCTCGCTGCGCTCGCACCCTCGGCGGCCGTGCCTCGCGCTCGCGATGCTGATCCGCTGCACCCGCTCTCCGGGCGTCCCTCACAGATCTCGCACCCTTGTACCACCACGAGGTCGTCATGGGCATGGAGTCGCAGCCGAACCTCGACCCTGCGCTGCCGCCGTCGGGCCTGTGCAACGCCGTCATCCTCGCCAAGCCGTACAGCAGCTTCATCGGTGCGTCCCTCGCCTGCCTCGGACACTCTCATCCACCCGCTCGAGGCCTAGAGCCCTAGAGTACCCTCTGCTGACGCACGACCGACCTTGTCCGCAGCGAGGTGGATCGAGACCTACCGCACCTTCGACAAGTCGCTGTGGGCCAAGCACAGCGTGGCTACTCCCTGGGTGCGTCTCCTTCACCCTCTCGGCTCGTTCGTCGCCGTGCTGACTCCCACCGTTCGGGCGCTTTTCTCTACAGGACCTCGCTCGAGCGTACCCGACCGAGATCACCGTCCTCAACAAGTTTGCGTTCTTCTGGCCGCTCTGGTGCGTTCGCCTTCCTGTCCTGCTCTTCTTTATCCTACTCAGAGAGTCGAGCTGACTCGTAGTTCGGGCTGTGCTGCTGCTGCAGGGACGACGACGCGCTGCGGCGAGTCCACCGCTCGGACGCCTACTCGTTCCACCGTCCGTCGCCGCTCGCTCCGACCCGCGACGCGCAGTTCACGTACCACCTGTGGGAGTCGCTCGCCTACGAGCGCTACCTGTCGCCGTACGACCCGGACCGGATCCACAACCGCGGCAAGAAGCACGGCGCCGAGCGCGAGGAGGACGGCGCGAGCGACGAGAGCAGCTTTTCGAGGGAGGCGCGGCAGTACGTGACGGACGACTTTCGGCGAGCGTGGCGGCAGGCGCGCAGCGAGGGGCTCGTCGGGCGTTGAGGGCGAGCGCGCAGGGATCGCGCCCTTCGTGGACGAGCGAGGGCCCGGGAGCGGCTCTTTCTGGCCTCTCTCTGTGCTAGCAGATGGCGCCTCTGTGCCTGTACGAGTCTGTGCACTGTAACACTGTCTGTATCACTCACGAGTCGAGCTGGACGAGACAAAGGCCAAGTTGCTCGTGCGCTCGCGCTCCCTCCGCCGCGGCGCCGCTCTCGTCCTCGCCGCTCCACCTCGCTGGCTCTCTGTCCACCTCGACGTGTGCGCTCGGCAGTGTGCGGCCCAGCGCCAGAGCAAGCACCTCCACGGCAGCCGGTCCTGCGCTCGACCCGGCCTGCGCCGTCCCTCAGCGACCATGGCCCCGCGTCATCTCGAACGGTCCGTCCTCAGATCTCCTCCCGTAGCGGCGCTGCAGCGTGTGCAGTGGCTGATGTAGCGCACGTGTGCAGGGTCCAGCGCTTCGAGTCGCTCCTCGCGCCCTTCCCTTCCGCCTCCGCCTCGCCCACCTCGTCCTCATCACCTCGCGCGCCTTCCGAGCCGTCGCTCGCGGCGATAGGTGAGCGCGCACCCGGTCTCCACGCTCGAGGGCCTCAGAGTGCCGAGCAGTGGAGGCAAGAAGAGCTCAGGCGGCTGTGCTTCCACGGTGCGTCGCTTTGTCCTCGCTCAACTTCCCTCGAGACGCGGCCACCTATCTCCGCTCTCCGTGCGAACGAGTCGCTGATCATGCTCACTCCGTGCAGGCATACCCGACGATCCCAAGTACCTACGACCTGCCGCCTACGCCTTCCTCCTCGCCCTCTCCCCGCCCTCCGTCCTCGTCGAGCAGTACTCCGCCTTCCTCGCCGACACCTCGACGCGCATCTCGTCCCTCCCGCCGCCCGATCCCGCAGCACCTCCCATCAAGGAGGATGTCCTGCTGCGCGAGATCGAGCAAGACGTCGACCGGACCTTCGGCGCGCTCGCGTGGTTCGGCGCCGAGGTCGAGCTTCAAGACGGCGAGGAGGTCCTGTGGGCTCGCCTAGACGCGCTGAGGCGAGCGAGCTGGGAGCAGGCGCACGAGCTCGCGGTCGCAGACGGCCGGTCGCAGGACTCGCCGGCGGCGGCGGCGTCGGCGCGCACACACACTCGACGACGAGCTCTCCTGCGGCCCCTCTTCGTCTACGCCTTCCTCAACCCGGGCGTCAGCTACGTGCAGGGCATGTCGTACCTCGCCGCCGTCTTCGCCTACGTCTTCTCCTCGGCGCCTTCGTCGACTTCAGCGCTCGAGACCGAGGCGACGACCTTCTTCGCCCTCGGCGCCCTCCTGTCTCAGCTCCGCGACCTCTACGTCCCCACCCTCGATGCGCCCTCTTCTGCCGCACCGACAGCCGTCGGCCTCGGCGCGACCGTCGCCCGGTTCCACTCGCTCCTCCTCTTCCTCGACCCGACCGTCGCCGACGCGCTCGACCGCAAGAACGTCGACCTCGGCTCGTTCGTCATGCGGTGGCTCACGACCGTCTTCGCCAACGAGGTGCGCTCACCACGATCTCTGCTGCGACCCCTCCTGGGGCTTGCTCGCTGACTCCCCTCCCTTCCGCCCGCAGTTTCCTCTCCCCGACGTCGTGCGCATTTGGGAGTGAGTTTCGCTCTTTCTCTG
>Ga0308170_10001499_pt1 | contig 22052 bp, 20 predicted proteins | sample PhyBR2_2_FD_202136 | JGI IMG/M metagenome (GOLD analysis project Ga0308170, IMG submission 202136) | Phyllosphere microbial communities from UC Gill Tract Community Farm, Albany, California, United States - DLSLSB.R2 | ecosystem: Host-associated > Plants > Phyllosphere > Unclassified | place...
ACGCCGGGCTCCCCGATCAGGACGGGGTTGTTCTTGGTGCGCCGGGTGAGCACCTGGCTCACACGGCGGATCTCGCTGTCACGGCCGATCACGGGATCGAGCTTGCCCTGGCGGGCGCGATCCGTGAGGTTGATGCCGAACTGCTCGAGGGCGCTCTGCTGCTCTTCGTTGTTCTGTGCGGGGTTGGTCATTCGTTCCTCCTGAGGAGCCTCTCCTTCAAAGTTGAGTGGTGATGACTCAAGTTTAGCCACAGTTCCCCTCCCGGGCAAAGCCTTCCTTTTTTGGACATACAGTCGTATGGTTTTGGTTATACAGACGTATGGAGGCACTGTGTCGAAGATCATCGGGCTCATCGGGATGCTCGCTCCGCTCGCCGCCCTGGCCGTGCTGATCGTGCACCGCCGTCGCGCTCCTCTCCCGGCCGCGATCGGGATGACCGGCGCGATACTGGCGAGCCTGGGCACCGTCACCGAGTTCCTCAGTGCACGCGTGGCCTGGCTCGGAGGAGAAGGGATGCACGGCGTGCTCGAGCGGCTGGAGGGCTGGGGCCTCATTCGCTTCGGCCTGGTGGCGGGCGGCCTTCTCCTGCTGCTGATCGCCGCCTGTCTCGGCCACGGTCGCGTTGTTCCGCGATTCCCGCTCGCGCTCGCCGGGGCGATCGCCGCCACCCTCGGCATCGCGATGCGCCTCATGCCGCTCGACCTCGGCGACCTCGACGGCGCCACGCGCTTCTTCGCCACGATGGCCCTCGAGACCGCCCAGTTCGGCCTGCTCGGCGCCGGGACCCTGCTCGTGGCGATCGCCGTCGTCAGCGGTCGCGACGACGCCCCCGAGCCGCTGAACGGCGTGGTCCGCATCGCGCGGCGGGCGTACGCGGAGCTGCAGCGCCAGCGCACTGCGCAGCGGCCGGGGCAGCAGGGCGACGCACGTCGGTAGCATCGAAGGATGTCCCGCGAGAGCATGCTCGATCACGTCGTCGACGTGATCTCCGCCGACGGGATGGCGGGCCTCAGCATCCGCGCCGTCGCCGCCCGCGCCGGGGTCGCGATCGGCACCGTCCAGCACTGGTTCCCCACCAAGCAGGCCATGCTGCTGGCGGCGATGGACCGCGTCGCGCAGATCGCCGAGCAGGCGTCGGACGCGCGGCTCTCGCGGGCCGACCCCGATGACCGGGTGCGGGCCGTAGCCCAGCTGCTGGTGCCCGCCGATCCCGCGAGTCCCGTCTCGCGCGTCTGGGTCGCGTTCGCCGCCTACGCCGTGGCGGATGCCGAAGTGCGCGCCCGCTACGAGCGGCTCTGGGCCCGCACGCACGCGGGCGTCGTCGGGCTGCTGGCCGCCGCTGCTCCGCGGGCGGCAGCATCCGCTCTGGACGATGCGGCCAGCGAACTGCTGGCCCTCGCCGACGGCCTGACGATCGCCGTGCTCGACGAGCCAGGCCGGATGCCGCCGGCACGCGCCGCGGCGCTCATCCGCCGCCGCGCCGACGCGCTTCTCGCCGAGCTCGGCGGCTGAGCTCAGCCGAGGTTCGCGGCGATCACGTCCCAGATGTCGTCGGCGACGGCGCGCTTGGAGCCGGATGCCTTCGCCAGCACCGCTCCGCCCTCGCCGATGACCTGCACGGCGTTCTCGGAGGCCTCGAAGCCGCGTTCCCAGCCGACCTCGTTCACGACCAGCAGGTCCACGCCCTTCCGCTCGCGCTTGCGGCGGGCACGGGCGATCATCTCCTCGCCGTCCTGCGGGGTCTCCGCGGCGAACGCCACGACGATCTGACCGGGATGCCGGCGGGCGGCGAGGCCTGCGACGATGTCCTCGTTCTGCACCAGCTCGATGCTCTCCAGCAGGCCCGACTCCTTGGTGAGCTTGCCGTCGGCGACCTCGGCCGGACGATAGTCGGCGACCGCGGCGGCCATCACGATCACGGCGGCGTCCTCGGCCGCCCGACGCATCGCGTCGCCGAGCTCGGCGGCGGTGCCGGCGTGCTCGATGCGGATGAGCGGATGCTGCGCGGCATCCGCCATCACCGCCCCGTCGATGTGCGCGGCGACCAGCACGACATCGGCGCCGCGGTCGGCGGCGGCGAGCGCGAGCGCCACGCCCTGCCTGCCGCTGGAGCGGTTGCCGAGGAAGCGCACCGGGTCGAGCGGCTCGCGGGTGCCCCCAGCCGAGACGACCACGCGCAGGCCGTCCAGGTCGCGGTCGCCGATCAGCGCGAGCGCCCGCTCCGCGATCTGCTCGGGCTCCAGCATCCGCCCCGGCCCCGAGTCGCCGCCGGTGAGCTCCCCCTCGGCGGGGCCGAGGATCGCGACGCCGCGCTCGCGCAGGGTGTCGATGTTCGCCTGGGTGGCGGGATGCCGCCACATCTCGGTGTGCATGGCGGGAGCGATCGCGACGGGCGCAGTGGTGGCGAGCAGGGTGGTGCCGAGCAGGTCGTCGGCCAGGCCCGCGGACATCTTGGCGATCGTGTTGGCCGTCGCCGGCGCGACGATCACCAGCTCTGCCGCCTGGCCGAGCGCGACGTGCCGCACCTTCGCGACGTCCTCGTGCACGCTCGTGGTCACCGGATTGCGGCTGATCGCCTCCCAGGTGGGCAGGCCGACGAATCGCAGCGCGTCCTCGGTGGGGATGACGGTCACGTCGTGCCCGTCCTTGATCAGCAGGCGCACCAGGTGCACCGCCTTGTATGCGGCGATGCCGCCGGTGACTCCCACGACGATGTTCACCCCTCGATTCTGCCCCAGCGCAGTGACGGCCGGGTGGGGCGCGTGGCACATCACCGCAGATCTGCGCTGCCTCGCAGGCATCCGCCGGAATCCTGCGGAGTTGTGCAGAACTGCGGAGTTGCGCTCGGCGGGCGGGGGCGGATGCCGCGGAGCCGGGCGCTCCGGGCCGCCCTAGACTCGTGCACGTGTGCACCGTGGTGATCGATGTGGCGGATGCCGGGGCCCGGCTGCTGGCCGTGCGCGACGAGGACCCCCAGCGCGCCTGGGACGACCTGGGCGAGTGGTGGCCGGACGCGTACCCGGGTGTCATCGGCATCCACGACCGCCGAGCGGGCGGGGCCTGGCTGGCGCTCGACCCGCAGACTCACCGGCTGGCCGTGCTGCTGAACCGCGCCGACGTGCTGGACCTGCCTGAGGCCGATGTGCTCTCGCGCGGTTCGCTCGCGCTCGAGTCGGTCGCCGGGCGTTCGCCCGAGGCGCCCCTGCGGATGCACGGGTTCAACCTGCTCGAGGTGACGCCGACAGGCTCGCGGGTGCTGCACTGGGACGGCGACACCCTGCGCGAGACACCGGTGACGCACGGCGTGCACATGATCGCGCACGACGACCTGGACGACCCGCGCACCGCCCGCATCGAGACCTGGCTGCCGCACTTCGCCGAGGCCAGGCCGGACGACGAGGGGTGGGCCGGTCGCTGGGTGGAGCTGCTCGCACGCAGCGCCGAGCTGGACCCCGACGACGACCGGGCGATCATCCGCGACAACAACGCGCACGGATACCCCACCGAGTCGCTGCTGTACTGCACGGCGGAGGTGTCGGCGGATGCCGCGAGCGTGCGCTCGCACGTGCTGGCCGAGCCCGGCCACTGGGACTGAGCGCGGCCCTCTCGCGCCCAGGTCGCGATTCGTCTTGGAATCCCGGCGCCCCTCGCGCCCAGGTCGCGATTCGTCCCGGAATCGGCGACGGATAGCGGGACCGACTGCGACCTGGACCTCGTAAGCCGGTCGATGGCGTGACCGACTGCGACCCAGGGTTGCCCGGGCCGTGCAGGTGTGCCGGAAGGATGCCGACCGGCTCTAGGCCGGTACGGGCTCAGGCCGGTACGGGCTCGAGCATCCGCTCGTCGCGGCAGGAGAACCGCGCGCGGTACGCGGTGGGCGTGGTGTCGAGCACGCGGGCGAAGTTCTGCCGCAGCACGGCGGCGGACCCGAAGCCGCACTCCTCGGCGATGCGGTCCAGCCCGAGGTCGGTCCGCTCCAGCATCCGCTGGGCGTGGATCACCCGCTGCCGGGTGAGCCAGGATGCCGGGGTCGCGCCGAACTCCGCCTTGAACCGGCGAGCGAAGGTGCGCGCCGACATGTGCGCATGGCCCGCGAGCTGATCGATGGAGAGCTCGTCGCGGATGTTCTGCACGGCCCAGTCGGCGACGGATGCCAGCGATCCGCTCGCCACGACGGGGAGCGGGCGGTCGACGTACTGCGCCTGCCCGCCGTCGCGCTGCGGCGGCACCACCATGCGGCGGGCGATGCGTCCGGCCATCTCCGCACCCAGCTCGATGCGCAGCAGGTGCAGGCAGGCGTCGATCCCCGCCGCGGTTCCGGCGCTGGTGATGATGCGCCCGTCCTGCACGAAGAGCACGTCGGGGTCCACGTCGATCCGCGGGTACATCTCGGCCAGCACGTGCGCGTACATCCAGTGCGTGGTCGCACGACGCCCGTCGAGCACCCCCGCGGCGGCGAGCACGAACGATCCGCTGCACACGCTCATCACCCACGCGTCGCGGGCGACGGCATCCCGCGCGAGGTCGATCAGGCGGGGATCCATGGAACCCCAGTACTCCCTCGGCATCGGGCAGAAGATCACCAGGTCGGCCTCGTAGGCGAACGAGAGGTCGTTCTCGACCTCGACGGAGAACCCGATCTTGGAGCGGACGAGGCCCGGCTCCGGAGCGACCACGCGGAAGTCGAAGTTCGGCACACCGTCATCCGAGCGGTCCAGCCCGAACGCCTCGCACGCCACCCCGAACTCGAAGGGCGCGAAGCCGTTGTCGATCACGCAGGCGACGGTCTTCATGGGTCCTCCTCGACGACACGCGATGTGGCAGTAATCCTACGCTCACTGTCTTCACTGCCACTCGTGACAGTTTAGCGCCGACCATAGCATTTCTGCCATGTTCATTGTCCTCGTCCTCTCAGCCCTGGCCCTCTGGGCCCTCATCGCCACCATCGTCGAGCTGCGCCGCGACGGATTCCGCCGGACGCCGACGGACTGGACCCGCGTCGCGGAGAGTGAGCGCACGGCGCGCGGGGAGTCAAGACCCGCACACCTCTGGCCGCACGCCCCGTAGTCTCTTGCGCATGAGCGATCCGCAGCAGCCTCAGCCCTCACAGCCGAACCAGCCGCCGTACGCGCAGCCGGAGCCCGCGCAGTCCCCCTACGCGCAGCCCGCCACTAGCCAGGGCTATCCCGCCTCCGCCGGCTACCCGCAGGCAACGGGCCCGCAGCCCGGCTACGGCGTCGCCCCGGCATCCGGCCCCGGCTCGCTCGGTCGCACGGCGTTCATCATCGCCCTGGTCACGGCGGCACTGGGCCTGCTGTTCGTGATCATGTCGCCGATCATCATCGCCGGCATGCGCGGGCAGTACGGCCTCTACGAGGTCATCTCCCTCGTCCGCTCGGTGGTGGGCCTCGCTCTCGGAGTGACCGCCCTCATCCTGGGCGTCATCGCGGCGCGACGCCGCTCCCAGCCCGTACTGGCCGGCATCGCGATCGGTGTCGGCGGCGTCGAGGCGCTGGGAGTCGTGTTCTCGCTGCTCTCGAACCTGATGTACGGCGTACTGCTATGACCCCGCAGGCGTCTCACGCAGCGTCTTGAGCTTCTTCTTCGTCAGCCGGCTGGAGATGAACAGCCATGCCCACACGAGGAACGCGAGCGCCCCGATCACGGCGCCCCAGATGCTCGCGCCGCTGAAGCCGTAGGCCTCGGTGTCCATGATCCGGTCGGCCGCGTGCACGGACCCGGACGCCCCGGTCTGGATCCACAGCGTCAGCAGGTTGGGCGTCGCCAGCAGCACCGCGACCACGACCAGCACGACCTTCACCCACCCAGGTGATCGGTAGGCGAGCAGCAGCAGCACCATCAGCGGCACCAGTGTGAAGCAGAACCCCACGATCAGTCCCACCAGGATCGCCCGCCCGGCATCGTTCTGGGCGAAGTCCCCGATGAACCGGGACCAGCCCACCGGCACGAAGTTCACGATCAGCACCACGGCGATGGCCGCGACGACGATCCCGATCCCGCCCAGGATCAGCACGCGCTTCCACTTGATGGCCTTGAACGCGTCGGCCCACAGGGCCAGCCGATCACGGAACGTCGGACGCGTGGACCCGGCGGTCACGGCGCGAGGCTGCGACCCCGGCGTTCCGGCATCCGACGCCGACCCCTGCGACGATCCCTGCACTTCCTCGGACATGCCCATCCCCCGGTTCCGCCGTCGTCGGCGACGGCACGACCAATCGTAGGCGCAGGCATCGCAGAGACGTAGGGCGCCGTCTCACTCCGGAAGCGGCTCGTCCCGGTACAGCGCCTCGAAGGTGTCGAGCGTGCGGTTGATGTCGTGCACGGCCACGCCGTCGAGCGAGGCCTTCTGCATCCGCTCGTACTCCTCGGGCGCGGCCGTGAGCACCTTCGTGAGCTTGTCGACCAGGTCGTCGACGTTCCCCGGCTCGAACAGGTAGCCGTTCTCGCCGTCGTGCACGAGGTGCGGCAGGGCGACGGCGTTCGCGCCGACGACGGGCAGGGCGGATGCCATGGCCTCCATCGTCACGATCGACTGCAGCTCGGCGATCGAGGCGATGGCGAACACGGATGCCCGGGAGTACAGCTCGCGCAGCTCCTCGTCGGTGACACGGCCGTGGAAGGTGACGCGATCGGCCAGCCCCAGCTGGGCGGCGAGCGCCTCGAGCGCCTTGCGCTGGTCGCCGCCGCCGGCGATGTCGAAGTGCGCGTCGAGCGCGGGGTCGAGCTTCGCGAGAGCGTGCAGCACGACGTCGACCTTCTTCTCACCGGTCAGGCGCCCGACGAACAGGATGCGGTTCTGCTCGCGCGGTCCGATCACCGGCGTGTAGTTGCGGCGGTCGATGCCGCAGCTGATCGGGACCACGCCCTTGATCTCGATCGTGTGCTCGAGGAAGTCGGCGGCCTTGCGCGTGGGCGTGGTGACCGCCCGGGTCATGTCGAAGGTGCGCTTCGCGTCATCCCAGGCCAGCTTGAGGATCGGCCGGTTGAGGAAGTCCGGCATGGTGGTGTGATCGAGGATGTTCTCGGCCATCACGTGGTTGGTGGCGATCACGGGGATGCCGCGCTGGTGGGCGATGCGGGTCAGCCCGCGGCCGATCACGATGTGCGACTGGATGTGCACGACGTCCGGCTGCACCTCGTCGAGCACCTTGCGGGCGTAGTGCTTGGATCGCCACGGCCAGACGAACCGCAGCCAGTCGTGCGGCAGCCAGCGCACGGCGGGCAGCCGGTGCATGGTCAGCGGCTCGCCCTCGATGATCTCGGTGTGGGTGGCGGAGCGACGGTAGGCGGTGTTCGGCGCGACGACGTGCACGTCGTGGCCGCGCTGGACGAGGCCTGCGGCGAGGCGCTCCGCGAAGCGGGCGGCGCCGTTGATGTCGGGCGCGAAGGTGTCGGCGCCGATGAGGATCTTCAGAGGACGTCCGGGAGTCAAGGAAGGATGCTGCCTATCTGTAGCTCAGGGGTCGCGGCGTCGTGCGCCGGCCCGCTCGGGCGCTGGCAAGCCTACCCGAGCGGGCTGAACCGGCGGGGAGGCCGGGCCGCACGCGACGCCCGCTCACAGCGCATCCCCCGCGACCGGCCCTACGGTGGTGGCATGCGCCTGATCTCCTCCGCCGACCCGTCGCTGTGGATCCCCGTCACCGGTTCGCTCGGCTTCACCGGTCGGCGGCACCGCAAGGCCGCGATCAGGATGCTGATGGCGCAGGCCAACAGTGCGATGGGACGCGACGACCGTCCGGGATCGCGCGTGGGCGCGTGGCTGGCGAGCCAGGCGATCCCGCTGGCGATGCGCAGGGCCGACGGCCGCGTGCTCGCCTGGACGTGGAAGGCCGAGCCCGAGCTGGTCGTCGCGATGGCGAACGTGCAGGAGCTCACCCCTCAGCTGCGCACCATGCGGGCGATGATGCCGATCGAGTACGACGACACCGAGAGCTTCCCGACCCCGCTCGGGGTGGGCGAGAAGCTGCTCATGCCGATGCCCGCGAACCCGGCGTCGCCGCCGTCGGCGACCTACACCTGGGACACCGGCACGCATCTGATCACGCTCACCGCGGTGTGCAGCGACCGCGAGCGGTTCGGCACGCTGGAGAAGCAGCTCGACGACCTGGCCCGCAGCATCCACATCGCCGCCGACCTGACCGGCGGCGAGTCGAACATCCTGCAGCTCCCGCCCGCCTGACTCACCCCCGGGAGTACTCCGCGATCACGACGCCCGAGTCGAAGCGAGTCACCGCATCGGGCATCATTCCGGTCGGGGCGTAGGAGCGATCGCCGAACAGCCGGATTCCGTCGCCGAGCAGCACGGGGCTGATCTTCAGCACGAGGTGGTCGATCTCGTCGATGAGTGCGCCGGCGAGCGATCCGCCGCCGCAGAGCCAGATCCCGCGGCCTTCCTCGGCCTTCAGCTCGCGCACGACGTCGACGGGGTCGCGGTCGGTGAACTCGACGGCCTCGGCGCCCTCCGGGGCGTCATGCGAGCGGGTGAAGACCACCTGCCTCAGGTGGGAGTACGGGTCCGGCAGCATGGGCAGGCCGACGGCGTAGGTGTTCCAGCCCATCACGACGGTGTCGAAGGGGCTGCCGTCGGCGGGCACGCCGGCGCGGTCGGCGAGCACCGTCGGAACGGTGCCGCGGTACTTCTCCCCGATGACGTCCATGTGGTCGCCCTCGGCGAGGAACCGGTCGAACTCTCCGTTCGGTCCGGCGATGAAGCCGTCCACGGAGACGGCGACGAAGTAGGTGAGTTCTCGCATCTGATTCCAATCACGACATGTGCAGTGGTTTGAGACTACAACAGGTGAAGTGGTTGCGCTAGTCTCGGATCATGGCGAAGAACGAGGCACGACGCAACGCGCTGGCCGACGCGGGCATCACCGTGCTGGCCAGGGAGGGCTCACGGGGACTCACGCACCGCGCGATCGATGCCGAGGCCGGCGTGCCGGTCGGCACGACATCGAATTATTTCCGCAGTCGCGAGAAGCTCATCGCCGGGCTCGTCGAGCGCATCGGCGTCCGCCTCTCCCCCACTCCAGAGGACCTCGCAGCACGGGCATCCGACGCCCCGGCCCGCGAGCTGTTCGCCGACTACGTGCGCGACATCGTCCGGCGGCTCACCACGCACCGCGACGTGACCCTGGCACTGTTCGAGCTGCGGCTCGAGGTGGCGCGGCGGCCCGATCTGGCCGCGGCCATGCGGGAGTGGCAGCATCAGGCGCTGGACGGCGACGTCGCCTTCAACGAGGCCGCCGGGCTTCCCGGAGGGCGCCGCGAGATCACCCTGTTCCACTATGCGATCGACGGCCTGGTGTTCGACCGCCTCACCTCCCCCATCGACCCCGGCACCTCCACCGACGACATCGTCGACGACCTGGTCGCGGGGCTGCTGCGCTGACCGAAGCGCTTACGACGACGAACCCGCCCCCTGCGCGGACGCGGGAGGCGGGTTCTCGATGGAAGACGCCGCGGATCAGATCGTGACGTCGCCCACCAGGTTGACCTTGATCCCCAGGCCGTCGAACATGGCGGCCTTCGCGATCAGCGCCTTGTCGGCCGTCTCGGCGTCGGGCGCGTAGACCAGCTGCGCGTGGTTCGCCTTGTGGCGGGCCATGAACTGGTCGCGGCTCTGGCCGTGCAGCACGACGTGGGCGATCGGCCATTCCGGGTTGGTCGCGTCCTTGCGGCGCTGCGTCTCGGCCTCGGGGAGCTCCACGACGGATGCCCGGAAGATGTCGGCCTGCAGGATGCCGTCGGCGATGAACACCCGCGAGAGCACGACCTCGCCGGGCTTGGAGACGCCGTTGATGGTGGCGCCGCCCGCGGGGAAGAACACGTGGCCCTGACGCCAGCCCTCGGCCTTGTCCCAGCCGCCCAGGTGCGAGGCGGGCACGGAGCCGGAGATCTCGTACACCCAGACGAACTCGCCGTCGTGCTCCTCGCCCCAGCGCACGTCGTGCAGGGTGTTGTCCGGCACCAGACCCATCGCCCGCCACACCCGGTCGGTGATCAGCGCATCGACCGCCACGCCCTCGTCGGCCTCGTTGAAGTGCGGGAAGGCGCGGCCCTCGTGCAGCACGCGGGAGCCGTCGCGCGAGGTCACCGGGGGGCGCTCGGTGGAGTTCAGGATGCCCTCGGCGAGGTCGGAGGCGGGCACGAGGTCCTTCAGCCCCTGCTGGTACTGGATGCCGACCGCGTCGAGCCCGAAGTCGTCGGCGATGCGGAGGGCAGCGATGTACATCTTCATCTGCCACTGCACCTGCTCGCGGGTGAGCTCGGTGGCGGCGTCCTCGCCGTACTTGAAGGTCATTCCGTGGTCGACCAGCCAGTCGTAGGCGGCGTCGGCCTCGGCCTCGGTCACCTCGAGCATCTCGGCGTACAGCGCCGACTGCGACAGGCGCTCCTTGTAGATGCCGATGGTGTTGAGCAGCTCATCGTCGAAGATCGCGTTGTACATGCCCATGCAGCCCTCGTCGAACACGCCGATGATGGCCTTGTCGGCGAGCAGCTCGGCGGCGAGCGCCTGACCCAGCTGCTTCTCCGCGGAGTCCGGAAGCTCGGGCAGTGCGTGCACGTGCGAGGCGTCGTGCGTGATGCGGCCGGTCTCGGTCCATTCACGGATGCCGCCGGTGAACCAGTCGTCGGTGAAGTCCACCGACCAGGTGGTGGCGTACTCCTTGCCCATCTTGGTGAGGCCCGCGTTCAGTCCGAGCAGTCCGACCAGGCCGGGCCAGTCGCCGGCGAAGTTCGCGACGGTGAGGATCGGGCCCTGGTGGGTGCGCAGACCTGCGAGCACGTGGTGCGAGTACTGCCAGTTCGCGATGGCGACGACGAGCGGGGCGTCGACCGGGATGCTCTTGAACACCTCCATGCCCATGCGCTGACTGGAGATGAAGCCGTGTCCGGTGGCGGGGTCGACGCCGAAGGGCCGGATGACCGTCCAGCCGAGGCCCTCGAGCACGCCGGTCACACCGGTCTCGAGCTCGACCTGGGTGGGCCAGCCGGCGACGTTCGCGGACTCGCGCAGGTCGCCGGAGGTGATCAGGTAGGCGGTCTTCGGCGCCGCCTCGGGGCGGGCGACCGGGGTGGGGAGGGTGTAGCTCATGGGATTCTCCGTTGTGGGTGTGAGGTTCAGGTGAGAGTCAGGGTGCGGGTCTCGCCCGCATCGAGATGGATGCCGCGACCGGCGACCTCGCCGCGGAGCCGCAGCTCGTCGAGGTCGAGCGCGCCGCCGTGGAGCCGTAGGGTGATCGCGTCGTCACCGATCTCGACGCCGCCCCATCCGGTTGCGGTGGTGAACAGGAAGCGGGCGTCCCCCGGCAGCACCGGATCGAACGAGAGAGTGCGCGCGCCGGCATCCCACTGCGCACCGCTGGCGCCGATCAGCAGCCCCCAGGATGCGAGCGAGCGGGCGTAGTGGTTGCCGCACTCGATCTCGTTCCACGGGTTGCGGTGCGCCCCGTCGTAGCGGGCCCGCAGCGCGCGCTCGATGCGCAGCGCGTCGTCGTACCGCCCGGCGAACAGCAGCGAGACCGCGACCTGGTGCTCGATGCCCGTCCACACCTCGTCCGCGTAGACGAATGGCAGGGCGGGGCGCCCTCCTTCGGGCCAGGATGCCAGCAGCAGACCGCCCTCGTCGTTCAGCGCGTACACCCTCTGGGTGCTCTCGTGATCGCGCAGGTCGCTGCGGTGGTTGTGCTGGACGATCGCGTCCAGCGCGGAGCGCACATGAACTTCGGGCAGCAGGTACCCGAGACCGCCCAGGAAGGCGTGGAACTGGCCGAGCAGCTGATCCGACAGCACGCCGTCGCCGTACTGGTAGCGGTGGGCGTCGACGTCGTCGATCACCTGCCGGTAGTACTGGCCGTTCCAGAGGACGCTCTCGATCGCGGCCGCGACATGGTCGGCCCGCAGGGCCCATTCCTGCGCGCGAGCCGTGTCGCCGAGATGCTCCGCCATGCGGACGCCGGCGCGCAGCGCGGCGAGGTGGATGACGTTCGAGAGCGGCTCGACACCATGGAACTCGATGTCGTAGGTGTTGTGCATCTCGCCGTCGAGCAGCCCGTCGCCGTCGTGATCCCATTCGCGGGCGGCGTAGTCGAGGGTGCGCGCCGCGGCGGGCCACAGCTCCCGGAGGAACTCGTCATCGCCGGAGAAGCGCCACTCGCGGTGCAGGCGCAGGAAGGTGCCGAGCTGTCCGTCGACGGCGGGGCCGATGAACCAGCGGGGAGCCCCGAAGATCCTGTTGCCGCGGAACTTCTGCGCTCCGCTCTCATCGGTCTCGAGCAGGTACTCCGCGCGGCGGGCGCTGCGCTCCACGCCGGGGAACAGCCAGGCCGCGGTCTGCGCGTACGACCAGACGTGGGTGCAGGTGCCCTCGCAGGAGCCGCCGTGGTCGAACGACCCTTCCCAGGCGGCGAAGACCGGTCCGTCGCCGAGCTCGGAGGTGGGCGATTCCAGCACGAAGCAGGTGGTGGAGCGGAGCGCGGCGATGTTGGCGCCGACCGCATCGGCGAGCACGGGATCGAGGGACCCGCCGTAGAGCTCCTCGACGAAGGCGTCGGTCGCGCCCTCCAGAGCGGGCAGGTCCCGGTGCACCTGCGCCGCCGCGGCCCAGGCATCCGGCCACAGCGCCGAGTAGTGGTTGCGCACGATGGGGCTCAGCTCCTCGCGCAGGTCGGGCGTCCCGTCTTCCAGAGCGTCATCGAAGATGATGTGCCCGTGCCATCCCCGCCGGCGGTTGGGGAAGCTCCAGGCCAGCACGAACTCGAAGTCGCGCTCCTCCCCCGGCGCGAGCGTGTGCACGATGCCGAGCGATCCGGTGCGCACGCGGGGCAGCTTGGCGAGCATCTGCTCCTCGGTGAGCGCAGGCGCGTCCGGATCGGCATCCCTCTCGGCGAACAGGCCTCGGGGCTTGTCCTCCAGCGTCAGCCGCGGTTCGGGCGCGAGCAGGCCGTCGTCGGCGAGGTCGTTCCAGAACAGCCGCGCGCCGTCGGGCCAGTAGCTGGTGACCCACTGCGGCTTGGCGGTCGTCGACGAGTCGGTCGTCGTCAGGCTCATGGTCCCGTAGCCGGGGTCGTCGTGATCGAGGTCGACGTCGAAGTCGAGACCCCGGATGCCGTCGCTCTCGCGCCAGCGCACCGACTGCGTGCCGCGCATGCCCCAGGGCGCGTCCGGCCCCGGCGTGCCCCGGCCGGCGGTGTGGCTCATGCTGCCGACCACGGTGACGGTGACGGGTGCGTCACCGGGATTGGCGACCCGGTAGCGCAGCACGGCAGCGGGGATGCCGGAGGCGTCGGCGTCGAGCGGCACGAGCGGCGTGAACGCGTGCAGCGACACCGTCACGGGGAGCGTCGCGTCCGTGAAGTCGATGTCGACGACGGGATACTCGCCGTGCAGGCCTGCGGAGTCGAGCCGCGGAAGGCCGGCGAGCTCGTCGAACCCGTAGCCCGCATCGCGGTCATGACGTCCGCTGCTGCGTGCCTCGAGCACGCGGGTGACCGAGGTGCCGCCCTGCGGGGCGGCGTGGATCGCGAAGAAGGATCGAGGGTTGAGGCGTCCCTTGTCGGGCAGGTTCTCGAACTCCCAGTCGCGCAGCTCGCCGCGTGCGCCGAGCGACACGTTGCCCGTGCCGATTCCACCGAGCGGGAACGCCACGCTCTCGGCGGTGTGCGGGATCCGGCGGGCGCGACGGTTCATCGTTCGCCCTCCCGGTGGGCCGCGTCCCGGTGGGCCGCGTCCCGCTGCGACTCCGCGAGCTCGTGCACGACTTCGGCAGTGCCCGCGTAGAGGCGCAGGTAGCGGTCGAACAGTTCGTCGTAGGCTGCACGACGGGCCGGGTCCGGCTCGATGCGATCCACGACGGGGTTCCAGTCCTCGATGCGCGGCGCGGCACCGACGGGCGCGACAGCGGTTGCAGCGAGGAACGCGGCGCCGTAGCTCGCGCCGATCGTCGTGGCTGGCACCTCCTGCACGAGCCCGGTGGCGTCTGAGACGATCTGCAGCCAGAGGCGCCCCTGCGTGCCTCCGCCGACGGCGACGATGCGGCGGATGTCCGCCCCCGCCTCGCGCATGGTCTCCACGTTGTGCCGCACGCCCAGTGCCGTGGCCTCGAGAGCGGCGCGGTACAGGTCGCCACGCCCATGACGGAGGGTGAGCCCGGCGATCACGCCGCGGGCATCGGGATCCTGAATGGGAGTGCGCTCGCCCGCGAAGTACGGCAGGAGCAGCAGGCCCCGCGCGCCGACGCCGGAGTCGGCCGCCTCGGCGAGCAGCCGCGGGTAGTCGGCATCCGTCAAGTCCTTGAGCCAGGCCGTGAGCGCACCCGACGTCGACATGCCGCCGGCGAGGTTCCGGGTGCCCTCGAAAGCCCCGGCGGTCGTCCACATCGAGGGCGTGCGCAGCGTCTCGGCGACGGTCGCCACGAGGAACATCGTGGTGCCGTACATCAGCATCAGGTCGCCGATGCCGTGCGCTCCGGCGCTGACCGCCTCGGTCCACGCGTCGATCGTGCCCGTGATCACCGGCGTCCCCTCGGGGATGCCGGTGAGGGCGGATGCCTCGGCCGTGACCGCACCCGCGATGTCCCCCGCCCAGGTCAGCGGGGGTGCCTCGATCCGGTCGGCGTAGGCATCCCACCAGGGCGCGTGCCAGCGCTCGCCCTCCACGTCGTAGAAGGGGGACACCTGGCTGGCGGACTGGTGGTCGAGCACGTAGGCGCCGGTCAGCTTGTGCGCGAGCCAGGAGGCGGGCATGAACAGCCGCTCGGCCCGAGCCCAGGCATCCGGCTCCTCCTCCGCGACCCAGACGATCTTCGCGCCGCCGGCCTGCGAGGTGAGCGACGAGCCTCCGACACGGGTGATCTCGTCCTCGCCGAGCTCGGTGGTGAGGCGGGCGATCTGCGCGGTGGAGCGCGTGTCCACGCCGTAGAGGATGGCGGGGCGCACCGGCTCGTCGTTCTCGTCGGCGAGCAGGATGCACGGGCCCATCCCGCTGACGCCGACGCCCACGACCTCGGCATCAGGGACCGAGGCGAGGAGCTCCCGCGAGATCGCGACGAACTCGTCCCACCAGACTCGGCCGTCCATCTCCACCCAGCCGGTGCGGGGCCGATCGACATCGTGCGCACGCGTCGCGGTGGCGAGGATCGACCCGTCCTCGGCTGCCAGCACGCCCTTGCTGCTGGATGTGCCGATGTCGACCCCGAGGGTGCAGCGCATGTGGTCCTCCTCGGCCGATGCTGTGTTGTCCCGCGACCTCAGCGTACGCGAAATCGATTTCATGACGCAACCGGATACATGGACGCGTCACAGGGGAACGGGCCGCGAAGACGGCGCTTCGCGCCCCCGAGCGTCAGCGCGAAGCTCTGGCGGCGCGCACCTCGTTGCGCAGCACGACGGTGCGCGCGGGCTGCTGATCGCCGCGGATGCGCTCGAGCAGCATGCGTGCGGCGGTGACGCCCATGTGCCGCGCAGGCAGGCGCACCACGGTGACCGCGCTGGGCGAAAGCGTGGTGAACGGAAGACCGCCGATCACGGCGACGCCGATCGCGGGCGGCGTCAGCGCATGCTCGGTGAGAACCTGGATCGCACCCACCCCGATCAGGTTGTTGCCCGCCACGACCGCATCCGGCGGTTCGGGCAGTGCGAGCAGTCGCTCCATGGCATCGCGACCGCCGTCGACGCGGAACGACGAGAACGTGAGCAGATCGACGGGCGGCTCGATCCCCGCCGCGCGGTGCGCGACCCGCCAGCCTTCGGCGCGGTCGCTCGACGTCTCGATGTGCTCGGGGCCGCCGATGTACGCCACACGCTGATGGGTCTTGAGGAGATGCTCGGTCGCCATGCGCCCGGCATCGCGGTTCGCCATCACGACGCCGTCGATGTCGTAGCCGGTGCTGCGGTCCACCGCCACGACCGGCCTGCCTGTGGCGAGGATCTCGTCGAGACTCGTGTGATCGGATGCCGCGGCGAGGATCACGCCCGACATGTTCTCGGCCATGGCAATGCGCAGATAGGTCGACTCCTTGTCGACCTGGGAGTCGCTGTTGCAGAGCACGACCGAGTAGCCGGCCTCGCTGGCGACGTCCTCCACTCCGCGGGCCATCTCGGTGAAGTAGGGGTTCTCGATGTCCGGGATCACCAGGGCGATCACCTCGGAGCTCTGCCGGCGCAGCGTACGGGCGGCGCGGTTCGGCGTGAAGTTCAGCTGCTCGGCCGCATGGCGCACCGCCGTCGTCTTCGCGTCGGAGACTCCGACGCCGTTGAACACGCGCGACACCGTGGCCGGCGAAACCCCCGCCAGCTGCGCGACGTCATAGATCGTGGCCACGTGTCTCCTCGCATGAAACCCTGTGACGACAGGGTAGCGCGTTGAAATCGATTGCAACAGACGCGGCGAATAGGTACTGTGACGGAACACCCACACGCCGACACGAGGAAGTGCACGCATGCCCGATCTCAACTCCATCGCCGCTCTGCGACAGGTACAGACACGTTCGATCTCACCGGAGAACTTCGACGGCGCGGCCGGCGGCGGCGGGCGCGCCACCGAAGGGACCGGCGCCGACTGCGCCCGCGACCTCGGTCCCGGCTGGAAGATCTCGCCCAGTGTCGACATCAAGGCGGGCGAGACCTTCGAGCTCGCCTCCATCGAGGGCGCCGGGAAGATCACGCACATCTGGATCACCACGCACACCGACAACTGGCGCACCCTGATCCTGCGGGCGTTCTGGGACGGCGCGGACGAGCCCGCGGTCGAGGTGCCGTACGGCGACTTCTTCTGCAACGGCTGGGGTGTCTTCGCGCAGGTGAACTCGCAGGCCATCGCCGCGAACCCGCACGGCGGCTTCAACTCCTACTGGCCGATGCCGTTCCGCGACGGGGCGCGCCTCACGATCGAGAACACCTCGGTCGTCGACGTACGGGTCTACTACCAGGTGACCTACGAGATCGGCGGCGATCACTCGAACGACGCCTACTTCCACGCGCAGTGGCGGCGCTCCAACCCACTGGAGGAGCTGACGCCTCATGTGATCCTGGAGGGCATCGAGGGCGAGGGGCACTACGTCGGCACCTACATCGCCTGGGGCGTGAACTCGAACGGGTGGTGGGGCGAGGGCGAGATCAAGTTCTACCTCGACGACGACACCGACCACCCGACGATCTGCGGCACCGGCACCGAGGACTACTTCGGCGGCGCCTGGAACTTCGACATCCCGGGCAAGGGCTACACCGAGTTCTCCACGCCCTACCTCGGCATGCCGCAGGTGATCCGCCCGGACGGACTGTACGTGTCGCAGCAGCGCTTCGGCATGTACCGCTGGCACCTGCAGGACCCGATCCACTTCGCCACGGGCATCCCGAAGGTCGACATCCAGGCGCTCGGCTGGCGCAGCGGATGGCGTTACCTCCCGCTGCGCGACGACATCGCGTCGACCGCGATGTTCTATCTCGACCGCCCGACCGCGCGCCGCCCGAAGAGCCCGTCCGCGGACGACATGGAGGTCCACCTAGGAACGGCCCCGGTACCCGACCTCGGCGCGACTCCTCCGCGGGTGTGACCATGACGCATGCGACCTACCCCTCACTGCCCGGCCGGCTCGTCGTCGTCACCGGCGGCGGGCGCGGCATCGGACTGCAGACCGTGCGCCGGTTCCTGGAGCAGGGTGCCCGCGTGGTGGTGCTCGACCTCGCGATGACCGCGGACGATGTGGATGCGGACTTCGTGAAGGTGGATGTGACGGATCCCGACGCCGTGACGGCGGCGGCATCCGACATCGCCGATCGCTTCGGCACCCCGGATGTCGTGCTCAACGCCGCAGGCATCGTGCGCTCTGCGAGCGCCGAGGACATCTCGGCCGACGATTGGCGGCAGGTGGTGGACATCGACCTGTCCGGCACGTTCTACGTGTGCCAGGCGTTCGGCAGGCTCATGCTCGAGGCGGGACGCGGGTCGATCGTGAACATCGCGTCGATGAGCGGCATCATCAGCAACTTCCCGCAGAAGCAGTCCAGTTACAACGCGGCGAAGGCCGGCGTCATCCACCTGACGAAGACCCTCGCGGGCGAGTGGGCCGCCCGCGGCGTGCGGGTGAACTCGGTCTCGCCCGGCTACATCGGAACGGATCTGACCGGAGCGCTGCTGGAGCGCGAGCCCGAGCTGGGCGTCGTCTGGCGGGAGCGGACGCCGATGGGAAGACTCGGCACCCCTGATGAGGTCGCCTCGGTGATCCTGTTCCTCGCCTCCGACGAGTCGAGCTTCATGACGGGATCCGACGTGGTCGCCGACGGCGGGTACACGGTCTGGTGACATGAACCGCCGGCCGGCTTCGATCGCGATCCTCGCAGTGAGCGCCGTGCTGCTGGCCGGATGCTCCGCGGCATCCGCTCCGATCGAGGCCGTGACCGTCGCGGATGCACCGACCGCGATCGGCGTCTCGGACGGCGATCTGTGGCCGAGCTGCTGGTCGGATGACGGTGCACTGTATGCCGCGAACGGTGACGGCTCGGGGTTCGGCAGCACGTTCAGCGACATCGTGATGAACCGGATCACGGGAACCCCGGCATCCGACGACCTGGCGGGCGAAGGGCTCGTGTCCGGCGACGCCCTCGGCCAGGTCTGGACGGATGCCGCGGGGTACACGCGCAAGCCGACCGGGATGCTGTGCCTGGGCGGCGCCCTGTATCTGGCCGTCCAGGATCTCGCACCCGACTTCAACGCGGCGCCGAACGCGACGATCGCCCGCAGCGACGACCACGGCAGGACGTGGAACTGGGACCACGCGGCGCCGATGTTCGACGACGGCGCCTTCACCACCGTCTGGTTCGCCGACTACGGGAAGGATGCCGAGCGCCGTCCCGACAAGGACTACGTCTACGCGTACGGACTCGACGGCAACTGGCGCGACTCGTTCACCGACGTCGTGCCTGACCCGACCGAGCTGTTCCTCGCCCGTGTCCCCGTCGCCTCGGTGCAGGACCTCTCGACGTGGGAATTCTACTCGGGTGAGGCGGGCGCCTCCGAGGCCACCTGGACGCGCGACGTCGCTGCGAAGAAGCCCGTCCTGGTGGACGATCGGCGCACCGCCCACGGAATGAGCGTGATCTCGCAGGGCGGGGTCACGTACCTGCCGAAGCACGACCGCTATCTCTACACGTCGTGGACCGAGTACACGTTCGAGTTCTACGAGTCACCGCAGCCCTGGGGACCGTGGACGTCGGTGCTCTCCGAGGACTTCGGCACGTACCCGTGGCAGGCGGATCGCATCGGCGGGTACGCCACGACCGTGCCGTCGAAGTTCGTCTCGGATGACGAGAAGACGGCGTGGGTGCAGTCGAATGTCTGCCCATGCGCTCCGGCGGGCGTCACGTCGTACTGGTTCGGGCTCAGGCAGATGACGCTCCCGGGCTGAGCGTCCGGGTCCGCTGAGACGTCGCCGCACGGCGACCTGAGAAAGGAGAGGCAATGACGCCCCTGAAGAGAATCGTGGCGGGTGCCGCCGCGGCATCCCTCGCGACCGTCGCGTTCGCGGTGGCAGCAGCACCACCACCGGCGGAAGCGACCACGGCGCGCACACCGGCGACCGTCGTCGAGAAGCTGACCGGACCTGATGCCCCGAACAACACCTGGGGTCGCTGGGACGTCAAGGCCACCGACCTCGGCATCATGTGGGACGACGGCGCAGGGCATGTGCTCACGGCGTTCGGCGACACGTTCGGCAACGCGTGGACGGGACCGGGCGGCGGTGCGCCGCCCAACGGCAACTGGCGCAGCAACGTGCTGGTGCGCTCCAGCGACGGCGACCTCGCCGACGGGATGCTGTTCGACTGGGCCGCCCAGGGTCCGCAGGGCGTCGCACGCGAGATCATCCCGTCGAAGAAGATCAACGGTGTCGAGATCACCACGATCCCCACGACCGGCATCTCGGTCGGCAAGCGGCAGTACCTCGGGTTCATGTCCGTGAAGCAGTGGGGCCCGCCGGGCGTGTGGGACACGAACTTCGCCGGCATCGCGTACTCGGATGACGGCGGGGGCACCTGGAAGGTGTCGGACACGCGGTGGGAGAACGCCGACGGACACGACCCGTTCCAGATGCAGGCCTGGGTGCAGAAGGGCGGCACGATCTACGTCTTCGGCACGCAGAACGGGCGCAACGGCCCGGCGTCCGTGGCCAAGGTCCCCGCGTCGAAGCTGCTGGACAAGTCGGCCTTCCGATACTGGGACGGCGCGGACTGGAGCCGGAAGGAGTCCGACGCCGTGCCTGTGATGGATGCTCCGATGAGTGAGATGTCGGTGCAGTACGACGCCTACAGCAAGCGGTTCCTCATGATGACGCTGTCAGGCGAGGACATCATCATGCGCACCGCGACCGCCCCGGAGGGCCCATGGAGCCCGGCGCAGACCGTGGCGAGTTCCACCGACTACCCCGCGCTGTACGGCGGATACTTCCACCCGTGGAACAAGGACGGCGAGATCTACTTCACGATGTCGCAGTGGAATCCGTACAACGTCTATCTGATGCGCCTGCGCATCGACCGCGACGGGAACATCATCGACCCGAACCTGGTCACGGATGCGAGCTTCGAGCGCTCCACGACGCTCGGCGACGGCACGAACGGCACCTGGGCGGCGAAACCGAACTCGGGCATCGACAATGCTCCGGCCGCCGGCTTCACCGGGGACCACCGCGCGTTCGTCCGGTACAACAGCGGATGGCGGGACATCTGGCAGGACGTACCCGTCGAACGCGGTGCGAAGTACCGGCTGACCGGGTTCCTGCGCACCTCGGTGAACAGCGACAACGGGTTCTTCGGCGCCCGGACGCTGGACGGCGTCCCGATCGGCGAGATCAACTTCCACTCCGTCGGCGCCTGGACCCGGTTCACTGTCGAGTTCGATGCGGGCGACCGCGACGCCGTGCAGGTCTTCGGCGGTGTGTGGACCAACAGCGGCGACATCTGGATGCAGCTGGACGACGTCTCGCTGACGAAGGTGCCCTGATCCCACGGCGGTGGGAGGGCCGCGTGGCCCCTCCCACCGCGTCCGTCGGGTCGACGTGCTCGCACGTGACATCGCAGTTACGCCAGCCCCTGCACCCGGAACTGCTCGGAGTGATAGACGCTGCTGTTGCCGGTGTTCCACTGACTGACGCTCAGATGCAGATCACCCAGGGTGGACCCGGGGATGATGTAGCCGCCGTAGAGCTGCGCCACGTGCGTGGCATCCTCCGACCCCCAGCTGCCGCCCCACAGCAGAGTCGTCTTCGCAGCCGTGTAGAGGTTGTCGGTCGGCGTGTTCAGCACCATCGCGTCGATCCGGTAGTCGGCCGCGTTGAACCACGTGAGGATCCACTTGCCACCCAGCGGTCGCAGGCACATCTCGCCGAACTTGCCTGGCAGCACCTCGGTGGCCGGGTTGCCCCAACCCCATGACCCGTTCGCGAATCCCCACGGCTGATAGGCGGACAGCTGCGTCATCTGGCTCGATGCCACGCGGTACAGCACGATTCCCTTGTCGCGCTGGAACCCCGTCCCGTAGATGTACACGTACCCGTCGTTGCCCAGACCCCAGGTGATGCACTGGAAGCGCCCGCCCGCCATGTCCGCCGGGAACTTCAGCCCGGTGTGGAACCAGGTGGCTCCGCTGTCGTCGGATGCCCACAGCTCGGTCCATCGCACCATGCCGAATTCAGGACCGTTGACGATCGCATGCAGGTACATCCGCGATCCGATGGTGATGACATCCGAGGGGATGACCGTCTTGAAGTAGGCGTCATGCGGGTAGTACCAGAGCTGCGGGGCCACGCCGGTCGTCGCGGTCCCGGCGCCGGCGCATCCGTTGAACGTCACGCCCGCTGCCAGATTCGTCGTCGACGAGTACAGGGCCACGGGTGAGCGCCAGTTCGCACCGCCGACGTGATCGGCCCAGGTGTCGCCGAACACGAAGAGCAAGCGCCCATCGGGGGTGCGCGCCGGGATGCCCAGGTCGGTCGCCCCGACGCCGTACTGCACCCTCGTCTGGGTGCCCGCCAGCACCTT
>Ga0308170_10001500_pt1 | contig 22040 bp, 17 predicted proteins | sample PhyBR2_2_FD_202136 | JGI IMG/M metagenome (GOLD analysis project Ga0308170, IMG submission 202136) | Phyllosphere microbial communities from UC Gill Tract Community Farm, Albany, California, United States - DLSLSB.R2 | ecosystem: Host-associated > Plants > Phyllosphere > Unclassified | place...
CAGGAGCTGATGGAAGCGAGCGGTTGCGACTTCGTGATCACGGGGGAAGAAGAACTTCTGGCCGTCTACCTGGGCAATATTGATCCCAAAACCGGCGAACATCGATTCCGAAAACCGGAGCCAGGGCATCTTGTTTTTCTAGATGAGGGCCACTGGAATAAACTTAGAGCCAGTACCGAGTACCGCTTGCGGGCGCAAGCCAACGAAATCAGCTACCTGTGGGATCAGTTGATTGAGTATCAGGCGTCGCATGTCATACACGGCAGTTCCGAGCTGACGATGGGTGAAACAACGAAGGGCTCTGAGGAACATCTCCTTCGCGTCATGGCGAGCGAGAATCGGCTAAGCCGACGAATGCTGGGCGAGTCGATTCGTTTTCTAAGGGCGAAGGCAAACGAAAAAATTCGCGCTACCAGGTGTATTGTTACTCCGAATAAAAACCGCGTTTTTGCAATGCTTGCCCTACCCTATATACCTGAGCAAGCACATGATGTGTACCGTGACTACCGCCAATATCTACTTTATCTCTATTGCCAAGGCGCAATGCTTCAGTTTCCCGAAGCTCAGGAAATCTTAGGGGTCGCATTTGAACACTTTGACAGCGAGACTGTATCAGTAGACTTCCTGTACATGCGGCTGAATGGGTCGCAGTTCGATTCCGCAGATCGGACGGAGATCACGAAACACCTCCGCCAGGAGAATATATGGAATCACTCGACAATTTCCGGTGGTTTAATCAAAGATGCAGAGTTTCCTTCCGCTAGCTGAGGCCGTACGAAGATGGCGACTGCAAATCAATTATTGGCTCGCCAGCCGCCTACATATCGCTGTTGGCTGAAGAACTAGCTAATCCATTATTTGATAGAAAGCCATTCCGGTTTATCACTTTCGGAAAACCGCGTCTCAGTTTTAGCTGCCTCACCGCTGAGCGACCAATTCGTGCCGAATAAAGAAATCCAAAGCATCAACGCGAACGAATTTGGTTGGCACCGGGTATGGAGGGTGGATCATCCAGTAATACACATCGCGCCCGACATAAAGCTCGACATCACGCAGCGGCACGTCCGTCGTCAGCGGCCATTTCAAGAGTTCGAGCATCCGCTGCCTGTTCTTTTCGACGAACAGCCGACGGCGACGAATCCTGCTAAATTGCCCGTCTCTATCGCTCTCTGCTTTTCCAAAAATCTGGTCACGTAGGCGGCGACTGTCCTTTACCGTATAGGGCGGCTTATTGTACTTACATTCCGCCGTCGTAAGCGTGTTAGTCTCGGGCCAGTATGCCAGGACATCGAAGTCGCCAGCGTCGTCAAACCCTTCGTCGCGAAATCTCTTGTAGAAATCGATTCCTCTGATGACGTAAGGAGTGTATCGCTTGAATATCTGCTCGGTGCGCATTTCCAGCTGCTTCTCGATCCCTTTCTTGACCTGCCCAACAACTGGCCCGACATGTGGCCACTCGAAGTCGGCAGGCAGATAGCCGTCACGAACCGATGACATCCAGATATTCAGGGCGTGGCTTGCATGTTCGGCGCCCCAACGCAATCCGGCCTGTTCCGATACCAAAGGCCTGATAGCATAACGATGGACGCGCTTGCTGTGCTCCCAATAAGGAACATCGATCGTGTCGTCATCGCGTCCCGCCAGCCGAAGGATACCGGGTCCAGACAGCGTCAAGAATTCCACGATTCTCCCGGCCTCCGCACGTTTGAGGCCGTCCACGCTATCGGCAAGGACATCGGCGAGACGCTCTGGACTGGCCACGTACGAGAGCGCGAGCTCCTCGCCGAAGCCGTGCCGCTGCGCTTGGGACAACATTAACAGCGTGTCCAGCAAATGCTGCAGCTCGAAGCCAACATCGGCCATAAAAGCGTCACGGATCTTTGGAGAGGCCAGCAGATCCGTCGACGCGCCCTCCACCGCATCCTGCGCGTTCAGTTCGGTGCCCAGCCTAGCCTTCGCGTCTTCGCGCGCGAACTGTTCCTCTCGCCGGCCAGTGTCCGTTGAATAAAAAACGTTCGGGATGAAGGAATCGTCAATCTCAACCCCGCCGACGTCAATGCCGTTGTGTAGAACGTCACTCGCGCCAGTAAGGACCTGGTGCCAATCGGCCAGGGCCACCAGTTCGCGCAGGACATCGTCAGTCACCGGCTCGACACCATTGTCGCGCCGGCTAATGACCTTCTCCAGCAGATAGCGATAGTGCCGTGCGGGCGAACCGAATTCCTTTCGGGCTTCTTCCAGCGCTGCGAGCCTGTCGTATTCGACAGCATGCGCCAGGCTCTGCCGCACCCTTTGGGTCCGCCACCTGCGCGCAACCAGTAGGGCATCGTGTTCCTCAATACATGCCCTTAGAAGCTGCTGCCGGTCGAGCGATGCCAGCCGTGTTTCCAGATAATGGCGCAACCGCTCGCTTGCTAAGTCGATCCGCGCTTTTGCCTCCGCCAGCTCGTACCTGCCCGGCACCAGGTTCAATTCCTTCATCGTCACGGCCAAGCGCTTGCGCGCAAGCTTGTACTCGGCCGGCGACGGGATGACCGGAGTGACGTGGTCGGGCACGTCGACAAGACGCACTGCGACCTGGAGGTGGTAGCGCGCCTGCTCCAATGCCATGGGCCGCAGTCGTTCCGCGAGCCCCGCTGGCAACGCCATCTCATGCGCCGTGTGGGAAAGCGCGAGCGTCTCCATCAGGCATCTGATCTCGAAAGCCCCGTCCTTGGCGCCAGCCAGTCCCGCCAGTACGGCGCGAGGATTCAATATCAGACGAAGATGGCCGGTGCGCGCTCCCTCCTGCTTGATTGATACCACGACGGAAGAGAATCGCTCGAGCGGCTCGGGGTGCTCATCAGCATCGAGGACGCTTGAGGGATCGGGCTGGCAATTGAACACGAGGTGCGGCAGGCGAAACAGCGGCGCATCGGCGATTAGGTTCCCGCAGCGGTGCATGCTGTCGGCGAGGAGTTGGGCGAACATGTCGACCATCCGGCCGTCCTCGATCTTCAATCCTGTCGTAATAACCACCATCGACTGCACCGTACAAGTGCCAACTGTCGTGGAGTATGCGAACGCCCGATGATGCCTCGATGCGAGCGCCACGACGCCTTGCGTACCTTCGCGCGGCGTCCAGCCACACGAACCATCCGGGAAGATTCGGGGCGCTAACGCCCAGAAGCTGGCCAGCTCACGAAAGCGCCAGCTCGTCCCCCAATGTGGGTCAAGCCCAATCCAGTCCGGTTGAGTCGCGCCCTCGACCAGGACGCCGTGCGAGTCTCTGAATGAAGCGAACAAATCCGCGGCGCCGGTAGAAAACGGGCTGAGCTGGCCCCTTTGCTCGTCGACGAATTTCCAGTAGCGCTGGAACTCGGACAAGTCCTCGAGACTGTCAAAGATGGTAATGAAGTCCGCGAGCGCCATCACTCGCGCCGGCCGTTCAGGCACATCGATAACGCCCATCGCCGTGCCCGATTGCGTCAAGACGATCAGGATGTGAATGTCGTCGGCACCAGGACCGTGTCCAACACCGTTCGATAACATGACGGGGCGACCGTTCGGAAAAAGGAAATGGATCGGCGCCCCCTTCCGTAACTCGCGATAGACCTTCTTCGACGCCTGCGCGCGTTGCGGGTACGAGGCGTGGTCGGCGGCGCAGACAAGGTAGACACCGGACTCGGCCGAGATGACGCAGCTCACGGGCAGCTCACCAACCGTTATTTCGCCAGCGACCGGCGTCAGGGGGCCCATCAAGCCTCCCTGGAAGCGCTCGATGATGAATCGCGCCAGCCTGCGGTGCGTCTCAAAGCTTACGTCACTAACTTGTCGGCGTGCCCAATAGTCGATGACCACGCCTGGAGCGCTGCGAACTGAAACGGGTAGCCAGTCTTTTCCTTCAACCACCGCCAGGAACGGCAGCGCGGTCCCCTGCATGGCGGCCTCGCCAAACGCATTCCACGCCAGCGGTGCCTTGTAAGTGCCGATGGCAGTCTCAAGCGCACAGCCGGCCCGGCTACGCCAATCGGCGACCTGGGCGCCGGCCTTCAGGAGCGTGGTTCTGCTGACATCCCAAAAGTGTTCGGGAGGCACCTCGAGCGCCCTATGCCGCGATTCGGCAACAGGCACATCCCCGAAACCCGGCATGGCGTCAATGATGTGACTCTGCACGGCCACCGCAAGATCCATATGCGCCAACGCGTCGGGAAGGTTCGCGTAAGAGATACGAAAGGCTTCCACGAAGTCTGGCGTCCGCTCGATGCAGCTGCCGTAGAACATCGGCACGAAGTGGTCGCCGAGGCGCACGCGGGTCTGCCCCCAATCCGCTTCGGGCGTGAAGTCCTCGAGCATTGGAAATTCCGGCCAGACGGTGTAGAGCGCACGTAAAAACGAGCCGAACTCAGTATAGCTTTCGATCGGCAGGTCATCGGGTCCGCCAGGCTCTAGGTCCAGGAGAACCGCCCAAGCGAAGATATGCTTGACCGGGCTGGCCACGTTCGCGGGCCAAAGATCGGAGATGCACAGTGCCAGAGCGATATCGAGACGCCGGTATCGTCGAAACAGATTTCGGATTGCATCAAGGCCTTCATGGAACGCCTTCCCAGAGCCGCCCTGCAGCGCAGTGGAGCCCAGAAACGACTGCAGGAAGGCAGCTGGATCCGCCATGTTGGCCCGCAGTTTGCGTTCACGCTTCGCCCGCGACTTCTTTCCCATGTCTCCCTCTAATGCAGATCCGGAATTGCTTCAGATAGGAAAGCTTAGCAGACAACGGATCGGCAACCTTCACTAAATATGACGGCAGCGAAAAATGGAGCTTGTCGGAGGCTGATCCTGCATTGCCTGCTAAAGAAACTACCCGATTGGCGGCCAACTCGAGCGTGTCAACTACTGCCCGAACGTCCACCACAAATGACGATACTGCAAGCTTGACAACAAGCCGAAATTCGCGGCATATTGTTGTCATCGACAACGAGTTGCAACGATGAAAAGCTCAACCCTATTGCGAGAAGTAGTGCGGGAGTACGTGCGGTCGCAGCGCAGGACGGCAGAGTGCGGGGATACAGCCTCGACGGTCGAGTGTCACCTGCTCACCGAGCTGCACCGCAATGACGGCATCACCCAGCAGGAGCTCGCGAACAGACTGATGCTCGATAAAGGCTGGATCAGCCGCGGCATCGATCGCTTGGTGGAAAGCGGCCAGGTTGAGCGCACGCCGGACCCGGGCGACAGGCGCCGCGTGCAGCTGCGGCTGTTGCCTGCTGGTCAGTCACGTGCGGCCGCGCTCGAGGCCCGCCTCGAGTCCCATGCCGCGTCCCTGCTCCGCCAGCTCTCGCCGGAGCAGGACCAGCAATTGGCTGGCATCCTGGCACAGGTTCTGGCCAACCTGGACCCGCAGCGCCGTCCACCATCCGCCTCGTGCCCGCCACAGCTGCTGGAATATCGCCGCGCCCAGCCTTCTGATTGGCCGATGATCGAGACACTGTTACAGGGCGCGTCGCTACCGGCAGCCGACGCTGCCGATCATCTCGACCGGTTCACCGTCGGGCTTGGCGCAGCAGGTCTGGCCGCGGTCGGCGGCTTCGAACGTCACGGCGCCGACGCATTGCTGCGCTCTTTCGTCGTTTCGCCGCAGTTGCAAGGGCGTCGTCATGGCAGCACCTTGTTGCAGCACGTCCTTCGCGAAGCCGCAGAGGATGGCGTCACAAATATTTATCTGTTGACCGACGGCGCGGCGCGATTCTTCGAGCGTCACGGCTTCCGGTTCATGGATCGGAACCTTGCACCGACCACGATCCGGAATACCCAGGAATTCAAACATCTGTGCCCCGCAAGTGCGCGGCTGATGTTCCGTTCTTTGTCCAATCTCGACGATGCCCCATGACGATCACTACTCATCTTCGTTCTGCAAGCGCGGCTGATGCCGCTCCAATCTGCGCCATCTACAACACCTACGTCGAGACCACGACAATCACCTTTGAAGAAGACGCCGTCACCGAGCAGGACATGGCACAGCGCATCGCCGATGTCGGCGCCGCCAGACTTCCCTGGCTGGTCCTGGAGGTCGACGCAAAGCTCGTAGGGTATGCCTATGGCACTAAATGGCGGGCGCGGCCAGCGTACCGTTATTCGGTGGAAAGCACGATCTACCTTGACCGGGAATTCGCCGGCCGCGGTTTGGGCCGTATGCTCTACAGTGCGTTGCTGGATCAGCTGCGCGAACGTGGACTTCACCTCGTCATTGGTGGCATTGCGTTACCAAACGAAAGCAGCGTCGCACTTCACGAAAGGATGGGCTTTCGGAAGGCTGCTCACTTCTCAGAAGTAGGCATGAAGTTCGGGCGCTGGATCGACGTGGGCTACTGGGAACTGCAGCTCGGTGCTACAGCTCGCCAATCGCCGACTTCAGTTGCTGCAGCCGCTCCCGGTTGACGCAGTAGCAGACCCGCTGCACGTCCGATGAACCCTCGATCAGGCCTGTCTCCTTCAGGATCGAGACGTGCTGGGAAATCGTGGACGGCGCCAGCGGCAGCACGTCAGCCAGGTTCCCGAAATAGCACTCACCGTGATCGATCAGATGACGGAGCAGTTGAAGCCGTGCGGGATGTGCGAGCGCCTTGCACATGCGTGCCAGGTCGTCGAGGTCGATCGCGCTGGTACAGGTGCCGGGGTTGGTTGGAGGACAGCAGGACTTTGACATAGGGCTCATTCGTTATTTGACGAACGCAGAATAGCCCTCAGACCGCACTCCTGTCAAAAGCTTTGGCGGGCTCCGGCATTCGTTGGGCGGCAACGGCCCGCAAGTAAAACGCGAGCGAGGCGACGGACATCGCCAGCAGTACGGACAGCAGCACCCTTGGGCCAAGGTCGTGGCACAGGAGCGCTGCCGCAACCAAGGGCCCGGCCGCCTTCGACAGCAACGAAGGGCCGGCCATCGCGCCCGCGATGGCGCCGTAGTTCTCATGGCCGAACAGAGCCCGTGGAAGTGAACCGCGCACGATGGTCAGGATGCCGTTGCTAACGCCATACAGGACGCAGAACACTGCCGCCATCCACGCCTGCGAACCAGACAATACGAGAACGATCAAGGCTGCGGGCAGCATCGCAAAGGTCAGCTTGCCGACTGTTTGCGGTGGCGTATGCCGTGCAAGCGTCATCTCCCCTACCCGGCCCGCCACTTGCATCGGGCCGATCAGTGCAGCCAGCAGGACTGCCACCGTCGCCGGCTGACCCAGGCGTTCGAGCAAGGGAATCAGGTGCACCGCCATCGCCGAGAAGATGAAGGTATTGGCCGAGAATGCCAGTGCCAGCGTCCAGAACGCGGGATGTTGCAAGGCCTCCCCGAGCGTGTGGCTTCTACGTGCGCCGGCAAAGGCCGTCGGGCTCATGCGGGCGGTGTCGACGCCAAGCCAGAGGTGCAGCGGCAGGCATACAACCAGCTGCACGACGCCATACCACAGGTAGGTGTCACGCCAGCCGAGCAACAGATGCAGCTTGGCGGTCAGGGGCCAGAACAAGGTGCTGGCAAAGCCACCGAACAGCGTCAGGGTCGAAATCGCCTGCCTCGATCCAGTCTCGAACTTGCGGTTGATCGTGGCGAAAGCGGCTTCGTACAAGGTGAGCGCCATCGCCAGACCGATCAGCGTCCAGGCGACATAGTAGGAAACGGCACCAGCGCATCGACTGAGCCAGGCCAGGCCCAGGAAGCACAGGAGCGAGCCGGCCGCCATCACATAGCGGCCGCCGTAGCGGTCCAGCAGGATACCGACTGGCGTTGCGGCCAGTCCTGCGACGAGCAGTGCCCAGGAAAAGGCGCCGAACACCAGTTCAGGCGCGAGGGCCAGGTCACGCCGGATGTCGGGTGCCACGACGCTGAAGGCGTAATAAAGCGATCCCCAGGAGACGATCTGGGTGACGGCGAGGATGCCGATGGTCTTGGCTGGCTGATGCACGGTAAGCTCCAGGATGGCACCGCCGGCTCGTGCCGGCGGCAAGATCGTTTAAATCAGGCGCAGCAGCTCGGCTCGGCCGCCTTGCTGCAGCCGCAGGCGCCAGACGGAGACGGTACGCAGCAGGAAGCGGCAGTCGTCGCAGGTACGTTACAGCAGGAACTTGTCGGTGCAGCTGTGAACCCCTCGTAGGCCAGGCGCGTATTGCAAACCCCCGTTTCCGGAAGGTCGAGCTGGACGTCGTCAGCCGCCTTCATGTCGCCGACCAGCGCAGCGACCACGGAACGCACCTGCTCGTAACCGGTCGCCAGCAGGAAGTTTGGCGCACGGCCATAGCTCTTTGCACCCACGGCGTAGTAGCCGGGTTCCGGGTGTGCGAGTTCCCGGTGTCCATGTGGGCGAACGGTACCGCAGCTATGCTCGTTCGGGTCGATCAGCGGCGCCAGCGCGTCGGTGCTCTCGAGCCACGGGTCATGGCGCACGCGCAGCTCCCGGGTCAGCGCAAGGTCGGGCCGCGCACCTGCCGAGCAGACGATCCGGTCGATCCCGTCGATCACCGGCACCACGCCGTCGACCTTCTCGCCGATGACACGAACCCGTCCATCGACCTCGATTAGCGCCTCGATGCGGAAATTCTGGTGAAGCGCCAAGCCACCGGAATCACGCAACGCTCTCAGGCGCATCCCCAGTTGGCCCCGCGCCTGCAGGCCATCGGCTTCACCGCCACCGAACACCCGGGCCAGCTGGCTGCCGCGGGTCGCCCACACGATACTGGTCCCCGGGTGATCCTGGGCCAGCTGGGCGAGTGCGAGCAGCGTGCCGGCCGCGGAGTGCCCGGCGCCCACGACCAGTATCCGCCGGCCTGCAAAACGTTCGCGCGCGGCGCCGAGCACATCAGGCATGCCGTAATCGATCCGTGCAGCCAGAGCGCCCTCACCGAGAGCCGGAATGCCATCGGCACCAAGCGGGTTCGGATTCGACCAGGTGCCAGTGGCGTCGATCACCGCACTCGCCAGATACTGGCGCGGCCCGTCAGCTGTTTCGACGCGGATGAGGAAGGGAGCGCCGTCCCGGCCCTTGGTCTTGACTTTGTCGAAGCCGACGCGGGTGATGGCCGTGACGCGGTGACCGAGCAGCAGGTTCGACGCGATCTCGGGCACCCCGGCCAGCACCGCAAGGTAGTCGTCGAGCAATTCGCCGGCGGTGGGCAGGGCATCGTCAGCTGGCGCTTTCCATCCATGGCCCCGCAGCAGGCGCTTCGCCGCCTTGTCCACGTTGTACTGCCACGGCGAAAAAAGACGCACGTGACGGTAGGTTGCCAAGTTGGCTCCTACCGTTGCTCCGGCCTCGAGAATCAGCGGAGTCAGGCCGCGTTCGATCAGATGTGCTGCGGCGGCGAGGCCCACCGGACCGGCGCCCAGTACGGCGACCGGCAGATGTTGTTTGTCGTTCGTGCTCATTGTTGTTCTCCTGGTCTGACCGGCGTTTGCCGGATGTTGGTCACCGGCCGCGATAGACGGCCATTCCTTGTTCGCCGAATTACGAATAAGCAGGCGCAACAATATTGGCTTCGTGGTCATACGCCACGGCGCACTCATTCGTTGTTCGACGAATACAGAATAATTTGCAGGAATCGGATGTGTCAAGACATTTCGACAAATCTCGAAACGTCACTTGTAGCCAAGGTTACCATTCGACTATACTCAAAATATAGAAATAACTAGCGGATTAATCATGGAAAACAGAGATGCCGTCGTAGCCTTGGCTGCCCTCGCGCAGGAGTCGCGACTGGCGACTTTCCGGCTCCTCGTGCAGGCCGGTCCCCAGGGCCTTGCGGCAAGCAAGATTGCGGAAGCGCTCGGCGTGCCGCCATCCTCGCTCTCGTTTCACCTGAAAGAGCTGACGCATGCGAGCCTCATCGTGCCGCGCCAGGAAGGCCGGTTCGTCATCTACGCCGCGCAGTTCAACACGATGAACGCCCTGCTCGGCTTCCTCACCGAGAACTGCTGCGGCGGCAATCCCTGTTCCCCGACCGGCAGCCCGGCCTGTGAACCGGGCACATCCACCTGCGGCTCCTGAGCCGCTCTCCATTCCCCTTCGACCCGAGACCCGACGTGAACGTACTTTTCCTCTGCACCGGTAACTCCTGCCGCTCGCTGATCAGCGAAGCGGTCTTCAACCACCTGGCCCCGAGCGGTTGGCATGCCATCAGCGCCGGCAGCCAGCCCACCGGCAAGCTGAACGAGCGGGCGCTGGCCCTGCTGGCCAGCAAGGGTATCCCGACCGAGGGCTACTACAGCAAGTCCTGGGACAATTTGCCGGTGACGCCGGATATCGTGGTCACAGTGTGCGCCAGTGCGGCGGGCGAAACCTGCCCGGCCTATCTCGGTCCAGTTTTGCGGACGCACTGGGGCGTCGAGGATCCGAGTCATGTCGTCGGTACAGAAGAAGAGATCACTGCCGCCTTCGAGAAAGCCTATGCGATCCTGCGCGCGCGCATCGAGGCGTTCCTGGCGCTGCCTCTGGACAAGCTGAAAGGCGACCGCGCGAAGCTCAAGGCTGAGCTCGATCGCATCGGTCACATCGACGCCTGATCCACCATCACTCAACATACGGCCGGGACGGCGATCCCGGCCTTTTCGTGAGCCTGCGGCCACGACAGCCTGAAAGATTTTTGTGTTTATCGCTTTCCTCATTTTCCTGGCAACCCTTACCTTCGTCATTTGGCAGCCGCGCGGGCTGGGCATTGGCTGGAGCGCATCTGCCGGTGCTGCCGCGGCCCTGCTCGCCGGCGTCATCCACGTCAGCGACATTCCGACCGTCTGGCACATCGTCTGGAACGCCACCGGCGCCTTCGTCGCCGTGATCATCATCAGCCTGCTGCTCGACAAGGCCGGCTTCTTTGAGTGGGCCGCACTGCATGTCGCGCGCTGGGGTGGCGGCAACGGTCGACGCCTGTTCGTGATGCTGGTCCTGCTGGGCGCTGCAGTGGCCGCGCTGTTCGCGAACGACGGCGCTGCGCTGATCCTGACGCCGATCGTCATCGCCATGCTGGTCGCCCTGCGTTTCTCGCCCAGGGCGACGCTCGCCTTCGTGATGGCCGCCGGCTTTATCGCCGACACCGCCAGCCTGCCGCTGGTCGTGTCGAACCTCGTCAACATCGTCTCGGCCGACTACTTCGGCATCGGTTTCGCGCGCTACGCCGCGGTGATGGTGCCGGTGAACCTGGTGTCGGTGGCCGCCACGCTGGCTGCCCTCGTCTGGTTCTTCCGCAAGGACATCCCTGCCGACTACGACCTGGCGCAGCTCAAGCGCCCTGAAGAGGCCATTCATGACCGCGCGACCTTTGTGACCGGCTGGTGGGTACTTGCGATGCTGCTTGTCGGCTTCTTCTGGCTCGACGACGTCGGTATCCCGATTAGTGCTGTTGCTGCTGTCGGCGCCATCCTCCTGCTCGCGGTTGCGGCGCGTGGCCACCGAATCTCGACCCGGGAAGTCCTGCGCGGGGCGCCATGGCAGGTCGTGGTGTTTTCGCTGGGGATGTACCTGGTGGTCTACGGCTTGCGCAACGCGGGGCTGACCGATTACCTGACCGCCCTGCTCGACCGCTGCGCTGGACACGGCGTGTGGGGCGCGGCACTTGGTACCGGCTTCATCACGGCCATCCTATCGTCCATTATGAACAACATGCCGACCGTGCTGGTGGGAGCGTTGGCCATCGACGCTACTTCTGCCCAGGGCGTGGTGCGCGAGGCGATGGTGTACGCAAACGTCATCGGCGCCGACCTGGGCCCGAAGATCACGCCGATCGGCAGCCTTGCCACCCTGTTGTGGCTGCACGTGCTGTCGACGAAGAATATCCAGATCTCCTGGGGCTACTATTTCCGGATTGGTATCCTGCTGACACTGCCGATTCTCCTGGTGACCCTGAGCGCACTCGCTGTGCGCCTGAGCTAAGACGAAGGAATCAACATGGACAAGATCCCGAACCTCCCCAACATCAAGCCGCAGCTGCTCGACCTGCCCACGGTAGAGAAGCTGGAACCCGCCGCCGACCTGAACCACGCGCCGCGCATCCTGATGTTGTACGGGTCTCTACGCGAACGTTCCTTCAGTCGCTTCCTGACCGAGGAAGCCGCGCGCATCCTGCAGCACTTTGGCGCCGAGGTGAAGATCTTCGACCCGATGGAGCTGCCGATGGTCGGTAGCGTGCCTGAGACGCACCCGAAGGTGGTCGAGCTGCGTGAGCTGTGTCTTTGGTCCGAAGGCCAGGTTTGGTGCAGCCCGGAACGCCACGGCGCCATCACAGCGGTGATGAAGAATCAGATTGACTGGATCCCGCTGGAAATGGGCGCGATCCGGCCGAGCCAGGGGCGTACCCTCGCGGTGATGCAGGTCTGCGGCGGTTCTCAGTCGTTCAACGTGGTGAATACCCTGCGCCTGCTGGGGCGCTGGATGCGCATGTTCACGATTCCGAACCAGTCGTCGGTGCCGATGGCCTACAAGGAATTCGACGACGAGGGCCGCATGCGGCCTTCAGCCTACTATGACCGCGTCGTCGACGTGATGGAAGAACTCTACAAGATGACGCTGTTGATGCGCGGCCGGACGGATTACCTGACGGACCGCTACAGCGAGCGTAATGAGCGGGCGAAGAAGGCGATCGATCGGCAGATCAGCCAAATTTGACCACATTGCGCTCATCTCGACGAATCAGCGATTTCTGGAACCGCGGCTGGTTCGCTGAGCTGCTTCAGAATTTCGCATGAGGCCGCAGGGCGGGTCGAATCGCATGTTGCTCGCAGCTGCGAAAGCTCGGAGCGCAACGTACATAGCTCAGCAATCTGCCGGTCAATCTGGCCGATATGCTGATCGACCAGCTCGTTCACCCCGCCGCAAGGCCGATCCGGGTGGTCATGAAAGTCGAGCAGGATCTGCACTTCGTCCAGCGACATCCCCAATGCCCGGCAGCGGCGGATGAAGTGCAGACGTTCTGCGTGAGTCGCGTCGTAGAGCCGGTAGTTTGCCTCCGACCGGACTGGCGGCGGCAGCAAGCCCTTCTGCTCGTAGAACCGGATCGTCTCCGGCTGACACCCCGTCAGCTTCCCCAGCTCGCCAATTCGCATGTTCATTCGCATCTCCTGCTTGACCTTGTAGTAGCTACAGGGATTCTAATACGGTTATTACTCGTCGAGGTTCCTATGTCGTCTTGCTGCTCAGGATCGTGCAGTTCGCAATCTGCGCCGCCCGATAAGCGCTATCGCAGGGTGCTTTGGGCCGCATTGCTCATCAATGCGCTGATGTTTGGTGTCGAGCTGGTCAGTAGCATGAAGGCCGGGTCGGTTTCCCTGCTGGCCGATTCGGCCGACTTCCTGGGCGACGCCGGCAACTATGCCGTGTCGCTCTTCGTGCTGGGGATGGCCACCATCTGGCGTTCGCGCGCTGCCTATGCCAAAGGTGTCGTCATGGGTGCGTTCGGCGTGCTGGTGCTGATCCGGGCGCTGTGGATAGGCCTGGGCAGCCTTATGCCGGAAGCCGAAACGATGGGCGTCATCAGCATCGTCGCGTTCATTGCGAATGGCCTGGTCGCGTCGTTGCTGTATGCCTTCCGCAATGGCGACGCCAACATGCGTTCGGTGTGGCTCTGCACCCGCAACGACATGATCGCCAACCTGGCGGTGCTGATGGCCGCGATCGGGGTGTTTGGCACGAAAGCAGGCTGGCCCGATGTCGCAGTAGCAAGTATCATGGCCTTCCTTGGGCTTTCCGCGGCACGCGACATCGTCAAGCGCGCCCGTTCGGAAATCCGTAGCCTGGGCACTTCGATGTCCTGATCATATGCGCCGCAACTGCCGGCGACGCAGCAAAAGATAAACCGCCGGCACCACGAACATCGACAGCAGCGGCGCCGTCATCATCCCCCCGACCATCGGCGCCGCGATCCGCTGCATGATCTCCGATCCCGTCCCGGCGCCGATCATTGCCGGCACCAGGCCGGCAATGATCACCGCGACCGTCATCGCCTTCGGCCGCACGCGCAGGACGGCGCCCTCGCGGATCGCGTCGAGGAGATCGTCCTCGCTGCCCTTGCCTGCGGCGACCCGGGCTTCCCAGGCATGCTTCAGGTACAGCAGCATGATCACGCCGAATTCGGCCGACACGCCGGCCAGCGCAATGAAGCCCACCCCGCTCGCCACCGACAGGTTGTGCCCGAGTAGCCACAGCAGCCAGGCACCGCCGGCCAGCGCGAATGGCAAGGTCGCCATGATCAATGCAGCCTCGTCGAACCGGCCGAAGGTCAGGTACAGCAACACGAAGATGATGGCCAGCGTCGCCGGCACGACCACCTTCAGCTTCGCGGCTGCGCGCTCCAGATACTCGAACTGTCCGGACCAGGAAACCGAATACCCTGCCGGCAGCGGGACCTCCTTCGCGACCACCTGCTGCATCTCGCGTACCGCCGAGCGCAGGTCGCGCCCCCTGACGTCCACGTACACCCAGCCCGACAGGCGCGCGTTCTCGCTCTTGAGCATGGGCGGTCCATCGTTGATGCGGATGGCGGCCACGTCGCCGAGCCGGATCTGGGCGCCTGCTTCAGTCAGCACCGGCAGCGCGCGCAGCTTCTCCAGCGAGTCGCGCACCTCGCGTGGATAACGCACGTTGATCGGGAAGCGCTGCAGGCCCTCCACCGTCTCGCCGATGTTTTCGCCGCCGACGGCCGCGGAGATCACGCTCTGGACGTCCACCACGTTCAGGCCGAAGCGCGCCGCCGCAGCCCGGTCGATCCGCACGTCGACGTAGCGCCCGCCATTCAGGCGCTCGGCCAGCGCCGACGAGACGCCAGGGACCTTGCGCACCGCAGTTTCGATTGCTCCCGTGATGCGGTCGATCTCCTGCAGGCCGGCGCCGGCCACCTTGATGCCGACCGGGCCCTTGACCCCGGTGGCCAGCATGTCGATCCGGTTGCGAATCGGCGGCACCCAGACGTTCGACAGTCCCGGCACCTTGACCACGCGATCGAGTTCCTCCACCAGCCTGTCCGGCGTCATCCCGGCGCGCCACTGCTCGCGCGGCTTGAACTGGATGGTGGTCTCGAACATCTCGAGTGGGGCGGGATCGGTGGCCGTCTCCGCCCTGCCCGCCTTGCCGAACACGGTCTGGACTTCCGGCACCGTCCTGATCAGCCGATCGGTCAGCTGCAGCAGTTCGGCGGCCTTGCCGACACCGATGCCCGGCAGCGCCGACGGCATGTACAGCAGGTCGCCCTCGTCCAGCGGCGGCATGAACTCGCCGCCCAGTCGGCTGATCGGCCACACCGTCGCGATGGCAACGAGGGCGGCGACGACCAGGGTGGTTTTCGGATGACGCAGCACGCTATCGAGCAGCGGCCGGTACACGCGGATCAGGAGACGGTTCAGCGGATTCGCGTCTTCCCGCGGTATCCTGCCGCGGATCAGGTAGCCCATCAGTACCGGCACCAGCGTCACCGCCAGGCCCGCGCTAGCTGCCATCGCATAGGTCTTGGTGTAGGCCAGCGGCGCGAACAGTTTGCCTTCCTGCGCCTCCAGCGCGAACACTGGAATGAAGGACAGCACGATGATCAGGAGCGAGAAGAACAGCGCCGGTCCGACCTCGGCTGCCGCATCCCCGACCACCTGCCAGTGCGCGGCGCCCTCGAGCTTCTCGTCCGGATGCCGGTGGTTCCAGGCTTCGAGGTGCTTGTGGGCGTTCTCGATCATGACGACCGCCGCGTCGACCATCGCCCCGATCGCGATCGCGATGCCGCCCAGCGACATGATGTTGGCGTTCACGCCCTGGTAGAACATGATCGTGTACGCGGCCAGGATCCCCAGCGGCAGCGAGACGACGGCGACCAGCGCCGAGCGCAGGTGGAACAGGAACAGCACGCATACCACGGCGACGACAATGAATTCCTCGACCAGCTTGTGTTCGAGGTTCGTCACCGCGCGCGTGATCAGCCCCGAACGGTCGTAGGTCGTCACCACTTCCACGCCAGCCGGCAGGCCGGCCTTGAGCTGGGCCAGCTTCGCTTTCACCGCATCGATGGTCTCGAGTGCGTTCTTCCCCGAGCGCATGACGATGACGCCGCCGGCGACCTCGCCCTCGCCGTTCAGCTCCGCGATCCCGCGCCGCATTTCGGGACCGACCTGCACGCGCGCCACATCGCCCAGTGTTACCGGCACGCCGCCGGCGCCGGTCGACAGCGGAATGTGCCGGAAGTCGTCCAGCGAAGACAGGTAACCGGAGGCGCGCACCATGTATTCGGCTTCTCCCAGTTCCAGCACGGAGCCGCCGGATTCCTGGTTCGCGTTCCGGACCGCGGCGATCACCCTGGCATGCGTGATGCCGTAGGCGCGCAGCTTGTCCGGGTCCAGCTGGATCTGGTACTGGCGCACCATCCCGCCGATGCTCGCCACCTCGGACACGTTCGGCACCGTCTTCAGTTCGTACTTCAGGAACCAGTCCTGCAGGGCGCGCAGCTGCGACAGATCGTGCCTGCCGCTGCGGTCGACCAGCGCGTATTCGTAGACCCAGCCGATCCCCGTCGCATCCGGCCCGAGCGCCGGCCTGGCCTGCGGCGGAAGACGCGACTGGATCTGGTTCAGGTACTCCAGCACCCGCGAGCGCGCCCAGTAGGGATCGGTGCCGTCCTTGAACAGGATGTAGACGAAGGAGTCGCCGAAGAAGGAGTAGCCGCGCACGGTGCGCGCGCCGGGCACCGACAGCATGGTCGTCGTCAGCGGATAGGTTACCTGGTTCTCCACGATCTGCGGCGCCTGTCCCGGGTAGCTGGTGCGGATGATGACCTGCACGTCCGACAGGTCGGGCAGCGCGTCGACGGGCGTGCGCTGCACTGCCCAGATGCCCCAGGCCGTGAGCCCCAAGGTGGCGAGCAGCACCAGGAAGCGGTTGGCGATCGACCAGCGGATCAGGCGCGCGATCATTTGGCGCCTCCAGCCCTGGCGTTCGGCGCCGCGACGCGTGACATGGAGACGATCTGGAACATCCCCTTGCCGGCCTTCCGGAATTCGAACTGTACGGTATCCCCGACCTTGACGTCCTTCGGAAGGCCGCCGGCCGGTGGCGCGAAGCCCATGGTCATGGGTCCCCAGTTCAGGCTGGGCACCGGCCCATGCGAAAGGGTTACCTCATCGGCTGCGATCTTCTCCACCTTGCCGGTGGCATGATGCGTCGAAGCCTTCGCCGGCATGGCGGGCATGGATTCCGTGGCGGCAGCGCTGCCCAGTCGCTGGAGGGCGCCGCGCAAGCTGGCCTCGGAGTCGATCAGGAACTGGCCCGAGGCCACGACCCTCTGGCCTTCGCTCAGGCCTTTCACGACCTCGGTCTGGCCATTCGCCTCCGCACCGGTGGAGATCTCCGCCGAAGCGAATTTGCCTTCGCCCGACGCAAGGATCACGACGGTGCGCGTTCCAGTCTGGATGACTGCTTCCGACGGCACCAGCAGCGTTTCGCGGCTTTTCGCAGGCGCCATGTGGATGGTCGCAAACATGCCCGGCACCAGCTTGCCGCCGGGGTTGGCCAGTTCGATGCGCGCCTTCAGCGTGCGCGTGGCTGCGTTCACGTCGGGCAGCAGCGCCTCGACCTTGCCGCTGAATTCGGTCCCGGGGAAGGCCGGGCTGGTGGCCCTGACCGCCATCCCGGGCTGGACCTGCGCCGCGCTACCTTCCGGCACCTCGGCGTTGACCCAGACCGTACGCAGGCCATTGATGCGAAACAGCGGCGTCCCCAGCGTGACCGTCATCCCTTCGCGCACCGACAGTTCGCTGACGACGCCGTCGACGGGCGCAGTGACGGTAATGCGCGGACTGATTTGCGAACGCGTGCTCACCTGCCTGACCTGCCCTTCGGTCATGCCTGCCAGCCGCATGCGCTGCAGCGCCGCATCGAGCAGGCCCGCCGTATCGGCGCCGGCCGGCATGCGCTTGACCGCCAGGTATTCCTCCTGCGCCGCGATCCAGTCCGGCACGTACAGCTGGAACAGCGCCTGCCCCTTGCGCACCGGGTCGAGCGGCGCGCGCACGAACAGCTTTTCGACGTAGCCGCTGCTGCGCGCCTGCAGCAGGACCAGATCGCGCTCGTTGAAGGCCACGTTGCCGACCACGTCCAGGGTGCGGGCGAGAGCGCCCTTGTGCACCTCGGCGACGCGGATGCCGAGATTCTGCTGGACGCCCGGAGTCACAGCGACGCCACCTTCGGCCTGGGCCTCGTCGGCATAAACGGGCACCAGGTCCATGTCCATGAACGGCGACTTGCCGGGCTTGTCGAACTTCTGGCCGGGAACCATGGGGTCGTGCCAGTACAGGACCTTGCGTTCAGTCTTGCCCATACGGGGGGCGTGCCCGGCCTGCAACCCCAGGCGATATGCACCGGCACCAGTCAGCGCGAGGATGGCCAGACCGCCGATGAGTGCAATGATGACGCGACGGTTCATGGCCTTGCCTCCGGTTGGGTCGTCGAAGCCAGCATGCTTCGCTCAAGTGGATAAAGAAAATTCAGCTGCGCCCAGCGCTTTGCCGTATCGGCCTCGAGCTGCAGGGCCTGCAGCCGGACGTCGAGTTCATTGCGTCGTGCAGCCAGGACCTCGGCCAGCTCGGCCTTGCCACCACGGTAGGCAGCCAGCACCGCCGCGCTCTGATCGGCCGCCAGCGGCACCAGCTCGCGGCGGTAGCGTGCGATGCGTTCGCGGCCATTTTGCCATTCGGCAAAAATCACCCGCAATTCGGCAGCATGGGCGCGCAGCATCTCCTCGCGCTCGTCGTGGACCTGGTCGGCCTGCATGATCCTGGCGGCCAGCTCACGGTCCTGGCGGTTCTTCCTGTCCCACTGCAGCGGCACCGACACGCCAACCGACAGCATGTTCGAATACCCGTTCCCGCGCTGCTGCAGCGACACCTCGACCGACCAGTCCGGGCGCCGGTTTGCCTCGGCGAGCTGCGCCTCCGTGCGCGCGATCGCCTCCTGGCGGTCGAGTACTGCGATATCGGGATGGTGCGCGAGATCGCTGTCGAGGGAGTCGGGATCGAGCCGGACGCGGTCGATATCCGGCAGCGCCGCGGACGCGACGTCGGCATCGGGCCCGGTCCAGCGCGCCAGCATGCTGCGCGCCGTTCTCACGCGGGTATCGAATTCGCTCGCCTTGTCCTCGGCAGCGCCGATGCGGCCTCGCGCCGCGAACACATCGCCTTGCTTGCCCTTCCCGGCCCGGTACGCGGCTTGCGCCGCTTCCAGGTCAAGCTGCGCCTGGCTGACCTGCTGGCGCACAAGCTCCGCCATCTGCTTTGCGAAGTACAGGTCCATCCAGGCCTGCGCGGTTTCGCGCTCGATGCGCGCGATGGCCGCTTCCTTTTCTGCGGCCGCCTTGTCCGCCGTGCGCTCCAGCCGGGATGCGCGCAAGCGTCGCTTGTCGGGCGCGGTCAGCTCCTGCATGACGCCGACCCTGCGCATGGTCATGAAGTCGGCGCCGATGTTGAAGCGGTCGGAACCGCTCACCGGCAGGTTGTCGATGCCGGCGCGCAGGACGGGATCGGGCAGGCGGCCGGCGGCGACCGCCAGCTCCCTGGCGGCGGCGATGGAAGCGTCTTGCGCCGGCAGGGAGCGCGACCGCGCCAGCGCGCGCTGCTGCGCTTCGGCGAGCGTCAGGCCTGCGCCGGCGGCCACGGCCCGATTATCGGCCAAGGCAAGGCCCAGCAGCAGTGCGACGGCAAGCGCCGGGCCGGCGCGCCGTTTGCTACGGTTAAAGAATTGCATGTGAAAGCTCCAGAGTGCGAAGAACGGCGCCGCCGCGTGCGGCACGCGGCGGGACGATGACTTGGCAGCTGGGAGCTATAGGCGGAAACAGCAGTGGCGTATCGCGATCGGCGGCGATGTGCCGGAGGCATGCAGGAGAACCGGAGGATGACTGGGCACCGAGCCCACGTCCTCGGGCCAGACAAGAGGCAGTGCGAAGCCGGCCGCGACGAAAGGCATCACCGAGGGCGTATCCGGCTTGTCCAGCGAGGGCGTCAGCTTGTGCGCGTCCGCCTGGCAGAGCGTCGGGCTTTGGCGGTCGATCTCCGGGCAATTCGCCATCGGCTGGCCCGACTTGTCCAGCATCGGCGCGCGCTTGGCCGGCATCAGGTTCGGACAGGCATAGGACACCAGGGCCAGCTGCATGAACAGCAGGCTCAACAGCGCAACGGCGGCGCTCAGTAGGCGGGTTCGGCGAGGATAGCGCATGGACGATAACGGATTCGTCACATTATAAGAGTGCCGGCGGCGTTGTGCTAGCGACCATCGGCTTTGTAAAGGATTCCTGCCAGGAGAATTTGGAGGCGAGGACGGGAGTCGAACCCGTCTAGACGGCTTTGCAGGCCGTTTTTGGCTCTTGCGAATCAATGAGTTAGCTTTACACCGCAGTTTGCACCACATGAGCTCGCTACTTTATTCGACCTATTTAGCTCCAAGAAAATCTTCGCTACCCTAAAGCGACGATCCCTGGCATTCCCCCATCGATACGGACACTTCCGTTAGGCGCATTTTAGATTTTCAAACTGTACCGGGCTGATGTAGCCGATAGTGGAATGACGCCGGCGTGGATTGTAGAACCTTTCGATATAGTCGAACACATCAGCACGTAAATCATCCCTGGTCCGGTAGTGCTTTTTGCTGAGGCGCTCAGTCTTGAGCGTCGAGAAGAAGCTTTCCATCGCAGCGTTGTCCCAGCAATTACCGCGACGACTCATGCTGCAAACGATTCCGTGGGACTCGAGCAACCGCTGGAAATCCTCGCTCGTGTATTGCGATCCTTGGTCGGAGTGATGCAGTACTGCGCGAGGACGACCGCGGCGGAAGATGGCCATCAGTAGCGCATCCATGACCAGCTGCGCCGTCATTGTCGGTTGCATCGACCAGCCCACCACACGCCGCGAGTACAGGTCGAGGACAACAGCGACAAACAGCCAGCCTTCGCCAGTCCACACGTAAGTAAAGTCAGCCGTCCATTTCTGGTTCGGCCCTGTCGCTTCAAACTGTCGGTCCAGCAGATTCGGCGCGATGGCGTGGATTGGTGAGTCAAGCTGCCCTGGCGTACGACGTCGCTTGTGGCGGGCCTTGATGCCGGCCGCTTTCATCAGTCGTGCCACGCGGTTCTCGCTGCAGGAGAAGCCAGCGTCGATAAGGTCTCGCACTACGCGCGGCGAACCATATGTGCCATCGCTAGCTTCGTGACTGTGCTTAATCGCTTTGAGGAGCTGGGCATTCTCGCGTTCATGCGCACTTGCAGGCCGTCCAAGCCAGTCGTAAAAACCGCTGCTCGATACGCCGAGTAGACGGCACATCATTCGCGTTGGCCAGATGGTTCGATATTTGGCGATGAAGCCGTACTTCACTTGAGGTCGGCTGCGAAGTAGCCGAGCGCCTTTTTTAGTATGTCGCGCTCCGTCTTAACCTTCGCCAGCTCACGCCGCATGCGCTCATATTCCTGGGACGATATCTTCTCGCGTCCGACTGCGACCTCTACATCGACGTTGGCATCTCTGCACCACCGTCCCAGCAAATTGGCACCGATGCCAAGGTCGCGGGCTATTGCCGCCTTGCTCCCACCAGGCAGGCTGGCCTACCAGCTTGACTGCTTCGCGCTTAAACTCTTCTGAGAACAACCGTCTTTCACGTGCCATGTAATACCTCCGATAGGAACATCATACCTATCGGAAGTGTCCGTCGTGGTGGGGGAATGCCAGAATGCGCGCCTGGCCGCCGAAATGGAACTGGTCGGCGCCAAGACCGCGCGACAGCTTGGAAGCCGAGAACAAGGATTTACGCGCGCAGATCGCGACGTTGCGCAAGCGCTGACTCGACTTCTTGGAGCGTGAGCGGATCAGGCGCCGGTGCTGTTCCGAGAGAACCGTCTGGTACTGAATAGCAGCACTGCCAGGCCCACCAAGTCCAGCACCGCAGTTTTCGGTTCCGGTACATCCACCGGTGGCGTGCCCAATGGATGCGTCAATCCTTGGGCTAGCGTGGCAAAGGTTTCGGGATCAACGATTTCGAACAGCTGATTTCCCGGCTTCGATGCGCCAAGAGATCGGA
>Ga0308170_10001501_pt1 | contig 21987 bp, 18 predicted proteins | sample PhyBR2_2_FD_202136 | JGI IMG/M metagenome (GOLD analysis project Ga0308170, IMG submission 202136) | Phyllosphere microbial communities from UC Gill Tract Community Farm, Albany, California, United States - DLSLSB.R2 | ecosystem: Host-associated > Plants > Phyllosphere > Unclassified | place...
ATCGCGCCCGAGGGGCAGCGCGCCGAGGCGCTCAAGGCCGGCACGGGCTACCGCCGCGTCCTGCACCCGGCGTCGGGCTGGGGCAAGGCGTGCAAGCTCCTCCCTGCGCCGCCTGCGGTCGGTGAGCCTGGGTACGGGCAGGACTGGAGCGGGTTCGGCGACGGCGTGAGCTTCCCCAAGTTCAAGGGCCCGTACCTCGAGCGCCTCAACGTCCACCTCCTCAAGTTCGACATGCTCGTCCCGCTCGCCGAGCTCATCGACGTCGAGGGCGAGTGATTCGAACGTCGGTGGCAGTCTGTGTAGCCGTCGTCGTCGTGCTCCCCTCGCGCTCTCAAGCTCGAGCCTCTTCCTCGTCGCCTCCTCGTTCTGCAACTCTCGGTTTCCTCGCTCCTCTCCTGAAGCGTGCGTGAGTGCATGCGCGAGGCTGTGCTCCTGTCCTCGTCGCCGAGCGAGAGACGGACGGTCGCTTCCCCCGCCATCTGCGGCCACAAGTCCGAGCGGGAGGAGGCGAGCCGGCTCTCCTCCTTCCCTCGCCCTCCTCTCGGCTCGTGCGCCACCCAGGTCATCGTCCAGGCGCTACAAGATGGCTGCACTCGAGCCTCAAGCCGTCCCCGTCTGCTCAGCGTGCGTCGTCGTCCTCCCCGCTTCCCCACCTCATCTAACCCTAACCATAAGAACCGCGAACGAAGCTCGGGCGGCGCGAGCACTCGTCGTGCGAGTTTGCGCTGACTCTAGTCCCCCTCTGCAGGCCATGGAGCTTGACAGGTGAGGGCTGGGTCCTGCCCCTGTTCACGCCGTTCTCCAAGACGCCAATCCCGCTGCCCTCGGGGGCGTACGCCCCGCTCGAGCAGGGCTCAGAGGCCGACCTCGGCGCGCGGTACCACGGCGGGTTCGGCGTAGTGCTTGTTGTGCGGTACGAGTCGAGCGACGGTGCGTCTGCGGTCCCTCTCTCCTCGACCACCTCTCAACGAGCGGCGACACTAGCTGTTGACGCTGACGCTCTCCCCTCGCTCGCAGTCGGGCCCTACGACGAGCTCATGATCATCCCGGGCCTGTTCAGCCGCCCTGGCAAGGACGGCGGCGAGCCGAGCTACGCCCTCGCCATCACGCGCATCTACGTCTCGACCGTCGTGAGCGTTGCCAACGGGCGCAGGCTTTGGGGCATCCCCAAGTGCGTCCAGCTCTCTCTCTCGCTCTCTTTACTTCTCGATAGCGCGAGCTGACGAGCGTGACTCGCAGGCACCGCGCCGACTTCGACTTCCAGACCTCCTCGACGGGCCGCACGACCCTCTCCGTCTCGCACCCCGGCTCGCCCTCCTCGTCCTTCTTTCGCATCGCCTTCCGTCCTTCGCGCCTCACCCCTCTCTCGATCCCGATCCGCACCTCGTGGCTCTCGACGAGCCTCGCGCGCGCGTGCATGGCCGGGTACAAGCCGGCGCTTGTGCAGCCGCCGCTGCCGGCCGCCGAGGAGGGCGACGACCAGGGCACGGGCCAGCGCGCCGACGCGCTCGTCAGGAGCGAGAAGGCGTACCGCGTTGAGCCGACCGCGGCGGGCTGGGCGAGGGCCGTCGTCGTCGAGCCTTTTCCCGAGCAGGACGCGGTCGAGGGCAAGGACGGCTTGAGCGCGCGGGACTGGACCGGGTTCGGCGACGGCGAGGGCTTTCCGCGCTTCGAGGTGTACGGCGCGAGGCTCAACTTGCACGTGCGGCAGCTCGAGATGGGCTTCCCAGTCCCGAGCGTCGTCGAGGGGTGGCCGTGACGAGGGAGCGCAGGAGCGGCCGCGGCAGTACCGTCGCAGGGCACGCGTGTAATGCACAGCGTCTGCAGACTTTTCACTCACGGATCGCTGACCCGTCAGAGTGAGCGAGAGCGAGCGCGAGAGCGAGATGTCGAGCAGAATCGCAGCGAGCGGCTTTCAAGCTCTCGAGGGCACGTGCGTGCGGCGAGAGAGAAAGGGCCCTGCGATTCAAAGCTGTACACAACAAGCGCTCAATGACGCACACGCACACTCGAGGAAAAGGAGCGAGAGAAAGAGAAAGCGCGCTCGAACCCCTCCTCCCGACCCTCCTCGCCGCTGCTCAGCCCGACGAGCCCTTCTGCCGCTTGACGGCGCCCGTCACGCCGTCGACGTCGAGCTCACCGAGCGGTGCACGAGGCGAGTAAGACGCGCGAGGACCGCTGGCGCCGGAGTGGAGAGGCGGCGAGGGGTCGTACCTGCAGGAGGAGAAGGCCGTTAACGCGCCGCTCGAGCTCTAACCCGACGCGCAGCAGAGGAGGGTGCTCACCCTTCACCAAGGCCCCGCTTGACGCCCCTCGCGCTGACGAAGCCGCCCTGCGGCGGCACCTCGACCGCCGCGCCGCCCGCCGCGCTCCTGAGCCGCTCGGGGCTGACGCCGACGAGCCCGCTCACGCCGCCGAGGCTCGCGACGTTCGTCCCTCCTGCGCCGACGGCACCGCCCGAAGTCGCAGCGCGCGCGACGCCCGCGCCGACGGCGAGCGCAGGGAGCAGGCCCGCCACCTTGGCCGGCGCGCGCCCCACCGCCGCCGCAACCGCACCGCCCGCTGCGCCGCCCAAGCCCGAGCCCGTGCTCGTCGCCGAGTTCGACCGGCTCGGCGGAGCCTGCGGCGGGCGCAGAGCGGGCGGGCGCGCCGTGCCGAGCGCGAGAGCCGGGCCCTGCGCGTGCGGCTGCCCGAGCCTGAGCAGCTCGGCCGCGCTCGCGCTGACCGTTCCTCCCCCTGCGCCCGGTCCGGGCCCATCGACGGCGACCGTCGCGCGCCGGTGCGTTGCCGGCGCCGTCGCGGGCGCAGGCGGGTGTGGCGAGTTGGCCTGCTCGCGGCGCTTCCTCGCGAGGCGCTCCTGCGCGGCGGCTTTGGCGGCCTGGAGGTCGGGGCGGTCCGAGGGGTCCTTGGGGCTGTCGTGAGCCGAGGTCGAGGTCGCGGTCGAGGCGGGCGAGGGGCGGCGCTGCTGCGGCTGCGGCTGCTGGTGCGGGACGAGCGTCGGCATCGAGGGCGGGGCGGCGAAGGGCGGCTTGACCGAGAGGCAGCTGCATGCGGCAGGAAAGGCGTAAGCGAGCTGTGCAGCAAGAGAGGGGCCAGAAGAGGAGGGGAAGACGCACCTCGTCTCGCCGAGCCCGTCGACCTCGCCAAACCCGCTGTCGCCCTCAAAGCACCCCTGCGTCGCCCCGCTCTCCTCCTCAACAGCGGCCTCGCTCACTCCCTCGCCCTCGCCCTCCTCCATGCCGAGCTCGACCGCCGCAAACATGCTCTCGTCGTCGCTGTTGAGCGGGAACTCGGTCTGCGCGCCGGCGCGGTCGTACGGGTTCGGCGCGCCCGCAGCTGGACCGGCGCTGGTCGCAGCGGAACGTGCGACCGAGGCCGGCGCGGCGACGGTTGCTGCGCGGCGCGGCGTCGGCCCGCTCGAGGCCCGAGCGCCCGGTGCAGGTGCGGCGGCGGCGGCAGCGGCGGCGGGAGTGCGCGGTGCGACAGTCGACGCGCGGTGCGCCTGCGCCGCGAGATGCGGCGGGAGCGGCGGCGGGCCCTTGGCGGGCTCCTTCTTGGGGAGGGAGGCGGCGGCGGCGGCGGGGCGAGGAGCGGGAGGAGGTGGAGGGGGCATGGTCGAGGCGGACGTGGGCGGGACGGCCGATGTCGATGCGGTCGGGCGCACGTTGTCGCGCTCGGGCTTGTAGATGCCCTCGAAGTCAAACTTGGGCTGCGAGCGGGCGTGAGCGAGGTCAGTGCGCCACTTCCGACACGGTCACGAGGCGCGCGAGAGCGCCGACGGCGCTCTCGGCCTTGAAGGTGCGGCGAAAGACGCACCTTGGGCGCCTTCATCTTGGACAGGCCCTCGAGGTAGTTCTTGTCGTACAGGCAATTGCCGAGGAGCTTGCCGAAGTGGCGCAGCGCGCGCTTGAGGGCGTCCGTCACGGCCTCCTTCTTGCACTGCGAGCGCGCGCGAGGAGGCGTCAGTCGACGTTGACGGCAAGAGGCAGCACGAGAAAAGGAGGACGCACCTTGTCGAGGGCGTCGGCCTTGGACTTGCTGTTCTCGAGCTTGCCGTACCCGACGTCCTCGTGGCTGGCGCCGTCCTGGAGGCGAACGCGGACGATGGCCGTGACGCCGATGCTCCACCGCTGCGACTCGGGGCTGTAGTCGATCTGCGCGCGGGGTGGAGAGGGTTCAGCGAGGGAGCACGAGGAGGAGGGAGGTAGGGAGGGAGGGAAGGCGAGGGAGGACGGGACGCACAAAGTCGGCCTCGAGGTACTTGATGTCGGTGTACCAGCCGTTGTAGCCAAAGATCTCGTTTGCGAGGTTGATGGCCCTCCAGCCCTCGAGGTAGCTGAGCTTTGTGCCGCCGCCGCCGGGGCGGTTGGCGACCTGGTCGGGCCCGAGCGTCTTCTGGAGGAGCGACTGGAGCTTGGCGGTGCGGTCTGCCGTGTGCTGGCTCATGCCGGTGAAGCTGTTCGGAGTGCGGACCTGGCCGTAGGGCGGGAGGTGGTCGGCCGGGTTGAAGGACGGGGGAGGAGGAGCGGCGTGGGACGGCTCGCGGTACATGGTGCGGGCGTGCGGGTCGAGCCAGCGGGAAGGTGGGTCTTCGCCAAGCCAGTTGGCCATGGCTGGCTCGCCTGTCGGGGTCGAGGCGAGAGGAGGGAGAGGGGGAGCGAGCCCGACGACGATGATGAAGTCGAGCCGACCCTCGCCTCGGCTCTCTGGGCGAGCAGCTCGCGCTCGAGGAGTCGTACGAGTGCCTAGCGAGTCCGTCACAGCTCTCAGCCACTCCGCTAGCCCCGGACCGAGAGAGGTCGCCCGCTCGAACAACACGGCGACGCGTCGCTCCTCGCCTCTGCTCTGACTCCGCCACTCCGCCACCATCTCGCTTGCCAGCTGCGAGCATGCGCAGGTCGGTCCTCACCGCCCTCAAGCAGGCCCCGCAAGACGGCGACCAGGCCATCCCGCACCACTCCGGCGGCGCACACGGCGTCCCTCAGCTCAAGCGTCCGTCCACCTCTCCCGCGCTCTGCACCACTCGCAGTGCCGCCCTGACCCTGCTGCAACAGCCTTCAAGGTCCCGACATCGACCACGAGCACCCGCTCGCGCATCCTCGGCCGCTCGCGCACCGCCACCTCGGACGACTCCCCCTCCTCCGTCAAGCGCTCGCGCGTCGTCTTTACCGAGAACGACTTCTACGAGACGGCTCGCACCGCCAACAGCGACGACGACGCCGGCGGCCCACCAGCCAAGAAGAAGCAGAAGAAGGACAAGAAGAAGGACGACTCGGACGACGACGACGCCGGCGGCAAGAAGGCCAAGTTCGGCTTCGTCGACAAGTACAAGCCGCCGCCGCCGCCCAAGCAGTTCCCCGTGTACCGCCCCAAGGCGGCCGACTCGGTCATCAGCAAGGCGTTCACCCTCCCCGGCCTCAAGAAGCGCGGCGTCCTCCTCACGCCAAAGCTCTCGCAGCGCCCGCTCGGCACCCGCGCCTCGGGCGACTTCCTCCCGGCCCCGCTCCACGACCCGCACAGCCAGCACGCCATCGTCCTGTGGGACCCGACCGTCGACGACCGCGAGGCCGAGCGCGAGCGCGCGCGCCTCGCCGCCGAGAAGCAGGCCCAGGACGCGCTCGACGACGACGACGAGCGCGCGCGCAAGCAGGTGCACCGCAGCCTCGCCGACATCCTCGGCATCACGGACCGCAAGAAGACCGCCGGCGGCGTCCAGAAGGTCGCCGTCGTCATCGACCCGGTCCTCAGCAGCAAGCTCCGCCCGCACCAGGTCGAGGGCGTCAAGTTCCTGTACCGCTGCTCGACCGGCATGACGGACGAGAACGCGTTCGGGTGCATCATGGCCGACGAGATGGGCCTCGGCAAGACGGTGCGTCCTCGTCCTCTCGCCCTTCCTCGCTCGGCGAAGCGCTCTCGCTCATGCTCTCTCCCTCGCGCGCAACAGCTCCAGTGCATCGCCCTCATGTGGACGCTCCTGCGTCAGTCGCCGCTGCCCAACAAGCCGAGCATCGACAAGGCCATCGTCGTGTGCCCCTCGTCGCTCGTCAAGAACTGGGCCAACGAGCTCACCAAGTGGCTCGGCGACGACGCGCCGACGCCGCTCGCCATCGATGGCAAGGTCACGGGCAACGAGCTCGTCAACAAGGTGCGCCAGTGGTGCTCGACCAAGGGCCGGCAGGTCATGACGCCCGGTGCGTCCCTCCCTCCTCGCGCTCGAGCCTCTTGTGCGCGCGCCCGTCGCTGACCCTCTCGGCCCTGCGCGCAGTCATCATCGTGTCGTACGAGAAGCTGCGCACGCTCACGGACGAGCTCGGCGCGACCGAGATTGGCCTGCTCCTGGCCGATGAGGGTCACCGCCTCAAGAACGCCAGTGCGTCCCTTCCGCCGCCTCGTTCCCTCCTCGACGCACAAGCTGACGCCGCTCTTGCGCTCGCAGACAATCAGACGTACACGGCCCTGACCAAGATCAACTGCAAGCGCCGCGTCATCCTCACCGGCACGCCCATCCAGGTGCGCTCGTCGCTCTCTCCTTCTCCCTCGCCAAGACCTTGCACTCACGCTCGCCCTCGCCGCACAGAACGACCTCAACGAGTACTTCTCGCTGCTCGACTTCTGCAACCCGGGCTACCTCGGCACCAAGCAGGAGTTCCACAAGCAGTTCGAGCTGCCCATCCTCAAGGGTCGCGACGGCGAGGCGACCGACAAGCAGAAGGAGCGCGGCGACGAGGCCATGAAGCTTCTCAGCAACAAGGTCAACAAGCTCATCATCCGCAGGACCAACGACCTTCTCAGCAAGTACCGTGCGTCGAGCTCTCCCTCCCCTCATCGTCATCGTCGCCGCCGCCGCTCGGCCTTCCTCGTCGTCGTATGGGCCGCTGACTCTGCGCACACACGCTCGCAGTCCCCGTCAAGTACGAGCACGTCGTCTTCTGCGGCCTGTCCGAGTTCCAGCTCGCCCTGTACCGCTTCTTCGTCGCGTCGCCGGCCATCAAAGCCCTCCTGCGCGGCAAGGACTCGCAGCCGCTCAAGGCCATCACGATCCTGCGCAAGCTGTGCAACCACCCGGATCTCCTCGACTTTGACGAGGACCTGCCCGGCGCCGAGGACACGTTCCCCGACGGGTACGACCCGCGCAACCGCAGGAGGACGCTCGACCCGGTCCTCGGCGGCAAGATGGCCGTCCTCGACCGGTGCGTCTCGCTCTCTCGCACTCGCAGCCTGCTCTTCACTTCTCTCGAGCGGCCGCTGACGTTGCTCGGCAACCCGACGTCGCGCAGCTTCCTCACCAAGATGCGCGCCGAGACGAACGACAAGATCGTCCTGATCTCCAACTTTACGTCGACGCTCGACCTGTTCCAGAAGCTGTGCGACAGCAAGCGGTGCGTCGTCGCTCCCTGCTTCGCTCGCTCACCCTTTCGTCGACGTCGAGCTGACCGTCGCCCTCTTCCTCGCGTGCGCAGCTTCGGCTGGCTGCGCCTCGACGGCACCATGACGGTCAACAAGCGCCAGAAGCTCGTCGACCAGTTCAACGACCCGGACGGCGACAAGACCGTCTTCCTCCTCTCGAGCAAGGCCGGCGGCTGCGGCATCAACCTCATCGGCGCCAACCGCCTCATCCTCTTTGACCCAGGTGCGTTCTCGCTCCCTGTCTCGTCGTGAGCTTTCTCCAAGAGCTGACGTTGATTACTGCTTCTTCCGACGGCGCAGACTGGAACCCGGCGAGCGACATGCAGGCGCTCGCGCGCGTGTGGCGCGACGGCCAGAAGAAGGACTGTGCGTCGCTCTCCTCGCCCTCCTCACCCTCTCCCTCGTACGCCTCGCTGACTTGGCTCCTGAGCGTCGTCCTGCAGGCTTCGTGTACCGCTTCGTCGCAACGGGCACCGTCGAGGAGAAGAGTGCGTCGAGCTCACCTGCGCTTTGACCCTCTCTCTCGCTCGACGAGAGTTAACCGTCTCACTCCGCCGCCTCGCCCGCCCGCAGTCTTCCAGCGTCAGTCGCACAAGCAGAACCTGTCGAGCGTCATCGTCGACGCCAAGGAGGACATCGAGCGGCACTACTCGGGCGACAACCTGCGCCAGCTCTTCCTCTACAACGAGTCGCCGTGCCAGGTGCGCTCCCTCTCTCTGCGCCCTCGCCGTCACTGCGTTGACTGCGAGTTGACCTGCGTGCGGATGCTGTTCGGCCGCCCGCAGACGCACGACCTGTTCAAGTGCAAGCGCTGTAAGGGCGGCAAGCAGGTCGCTCGCGCTCCCGCCATGCTCTACGGCGACACGTCGACGTGCGTCCCTCTCTCTCGCTCGCTCGACGTCCTTCTCCTGCTTCTGCGCGGGCTGACCCGGTCGAGCGACGCGCGCAGGTGGAACCACTTGACGAACGACTGCCTGCGCAACATCCACGACTCGCTCCTGCGCAACGAGACGGGCCTCGGCGCCGTCACGGCGTGCTTCCAGTGTGCGTCGTCGCTCTCTTCTGTGCGGTCGTCGTCGTCGTCGCTGACACTACTCGCTCGTCGCAGACATTTCGACCTGAGCGCTCCTCCCTCCTCTCGCTCTCCCTCCTTCCCTCCCTCGCTCTGACAGTGCCCCTTCGTCGTTCCTTCTCTCCCTCGCAGTCGTAGCTTGTTGTCGCCCTTCCCTCCCGCCGCTTACCCGTCGTTCCTGCATGCGCACCCGCTTCGCCCTCTTCACGCGCGACTCGGGACGAGGAGAGGAGAGCGAGCGTGCTACTTTTGCGGGCTGTCGAGGGACGGGATCTCTCGCTGTCGGCCTAGAGAAGCTCGAGAGGTGCAAAGACAGCGCAGGCGAGAGGTTGCTGCGAGGAAGCCGAGCGAGCCGCGACCGTCGAGAGATCCGCGCCGAGAGAGCGACGACGACGACGACGACGGCGACCTCGCTCGACGACGGTCCACAGCAGACGGCAGCAGCGAGCTCGCACACCCGACACTGCAGCACATGCTCGCCCAGGCATACTCTGCCTCTGCCCTCGACCCTCAGCGGCCGGCGCCCTCGTCGTCCGACATCGCCCCGAGGAGCAGCTCGCCCCCCTCGCCGGCGACTCCCACCTCGGACGACGACATGCGGCTGGGTGCATCAGACGGCACCTCGACCAGCTCGACCAGCCTCGACCACCCCGACCCGCCAAAGCCCGCTCCGCTCGCGCCGGCCCTCTCCCCCTCCCCTCCTCGCCGAGCCTCTCATCTCGGCGGCTCCCTCCCCGCGAGCGCCAGCGCCGCCAGCCCTCCGCCGTCCAACAGCCTATCAGCAAGCCATGGCGCACCCCGCCCCGGCCCAGGCGCCACCATCAACCCGCTCTTCGCCCTCGGCGAGCAGGTCCGCTCGGGCGCGATCGACCCCTCGCTCGTCCGCTTCCAGAAGGGCGGCGTCGTCGTGCGCGAGGGCCCTCCACCGCGAGTCACGCCTCGCTCGCAGACCCCGCAGGCCGAGGTCGACGGCCCCGGGTGGACCGAGTGGCTGCACGAGCGCGTCCACCCGAGGCGGGCCCAGCGCGCCAACGGCGGCATGACCGGCGGCGGCGGCGGCGCAGCAGGCGTGCAGGACAGCGTCGGCGACGACTCGGGCTGCCGCCACCAGCCGGGCAGGCCGCTCGAGCTCGAGGGCGGCGACGGCGACGGCGGGCCCAAGCACGTCGACGACTTCCGGGACCAGCCCGACCAGCAGGACCACGCCGACGAGGCGCGCATCAAGCTCCGCGAGTGGAAGAGCGACTTCCAGGACCGCCTCGAGGACAAGGGCCTGCGCGCGCCGTCGCCCTGGCGCCGAGGCGAGGACGGCTCGCCGGCCAGGCTGAGCGGCGGCAGGGCCGACCTCGAGCCGCGCCTCGCGGCCATGCTTGACCGTCCTCCCGGGCAGGAGCCGTCGCTCGGCGGGAGCGGTACCGACGGCGAGGGCGACGACCGGGTCCTGCGGCCGATGCCGTCGAGCTCGCTCGGCGGCTCGAGCAGCTTCCACTCGGCCGTGAGCGACACGGACGGCGAGGCGTCGTTCGTCCCTGCGCGCTCCGAGTTGCCGGTGTCGTACGCGTCGACAGCAGAGCCGCACCAGCCCGTCGCCTCGACCTCGACCGCCGCACCTCCTCCTCCCCCGCCTGCAACCGCGCCCGACGCACTCGACCGCTCGCCCGTCGTCTTCGCCCCCGGCTTCGTCGCCACCAACTCTCGCCTTGTCCCTCTCCCCGACCAGCCTCAGCATCGCACCGTCACGGGCCAGGCGTCGCACTCGTCGCTCTCGTCGTCCCCTCCCCGCCTTCACGCCATCCCGGCGCACGAGGTCGCGGCGCCGGCGGCCGACGCTCGGCCGCTGCACCTCCAGCCTCCAGCCTCACCACGTGCACGGCATCGACAGGCCCAGGTTGGCGCGCCGCCGTCCCCTCGAGCGGCAGCGTCGTCCCAGCATCTCCATCCCCCCTCCCCCTCGACTTCGGCGCACCGCTCGCCCTCACCCAGCTTCCGCCGCAGCCAGACGACCGACTCTCCCCCTCTTCTCTCCGGCCCTCTCGTACCCGGCGCGCCCGCCCTCGGCAACGCCGTCGGCTCGCGCCGCTTCTCGTCCGCCTCGACCGGCGCCCGCCTCTCACCTTCGACCGCGCAGCGCTCCCAGTCCTTCTCGACCGCGCCTGCCTTCTCGCCTACCTCTCCGACGTCGTTGCTCGGCCCGCTCTCCCCGAACGGCACCATCGTCCTCGACGACGTCGACGCGTCGATCGCAGCGCAGGCCGAGGCGATCCGGCGGCAGCGCCAGGAGAAGCGCGCCGAGGCCGAGAAGGAGCAGGCCAAGCTCGCCGCCGCCGCCGCAGCGCGCAGCAGTGCCTCGCTCGCGCCGCCGCTCGCATCGTCGTCGGGCTTGGCAGCGTTGGCGTCGGGCAGCGGGCCGGGCGGGCTCAAGCGCCGCACGACGCGCATGGGCAGCGGCGGCAGCGAGCGCGATGGACCGAGTCGCAGCGCGTCGGGGCCTGTGCCGCCGGGCGCGGCGAGCGCTGCAGTCGGCGAGGGCGACGAGGCGGGTCCGACGGCGACGACGAGCGCGCACGCGCACCCGGGCCCGGGCGCGAGGCAGCGCAGCCGAGGGCCGGGCATGGGCCTCGAGCAGGTCGACGAGGGCGCCCGCGACGAGATGGGCGCGGGCGTGCTCGTCGGCAACCTCATCGGGCAGGACCACGCCAACTACGTCCTCATGTACAACATGCTCACCGGCATCCGCATCGGCGTGCGTCCCTCTCTCACACACTCCTGCCTCCTCCTCATTGAGCGCATCATGCTGACGTCCCTCTCGTGCGTGCAGGTCTCTCGCTGCCAGGCCAAGGCGGCTCGACCTCTCACCGACGCCGACTACACCGCTCGGCACAAGTTCAGCTTCGACATGTGCGTTCCTCCCCTCCCCCTCCTCCCTCTACGCTCGAGGATCGTGCACTGACTCCTCAACGTCCTCTCCCTGTGCGCAGCGTCGGCAACGAGTTGACGCCGAGCGTGCGGTACGACTTCAAGTTCAAGGACTACGCGCCTTGGGTGTTCCGCGAGCTGCGCGAGTACTTCTACCTGGACCCGAGCGACTACCTCATGTCGCTCACGAGCAAGTACATCCTGAGCGAGCTCGGCTCGCCGGGCAAGAGCGGCTCGTTCTTCTACTTCTCGCGCGACTACCGGTTCATCATCAAGACGATCCGGCACTCGGAGCACAAGTTCCTGCGCTCAATTCTCAAGGAGTACCACGAACACGTCAAGCGCAACCCGCACACGCTCCTGTCGCGCTTCTACGGCCTGCACCGCGTCAAGCTCCCGCACGGCCGCAAGATCCACTTCGTCATCATGAACAACCTCTTCCCGCCGCACCGCGACATCCACGAGACGTACGACCTCAAGGGCTCGGCGATCGGGCGCCTGTACCCGGAGGACAAGGCGGCCGCCAACCCGCACGCCGTCCTCAAGGACCTCAACTGGGTCGGCCGCAACCGCCAGTTCGCGCTCGGGCCCGAGAAGAAGGCCCTGTTCGAGGAGCAGCTGCGCCGCGACACCGAGCTCCTGCAGCGCCTCGGCATCATGGACTATTCGCTCCTCACCGGCATCCACAACGGCGTGCGCGGCAACAGCGAGGGCCTGCGCGAGGACAAGCTCAGCGTCTTCCAGGTGCGTCTCTCTCTTCCTCGCTCTCTCGCTCTCCTGCCCCTCTGACGACGGCATGAGCTGACGTCGCTGTACGTCCTGCAGCCCGCCAAGGTCAAGGTTTCGCGCAAGCCGACCCAGGTCAAGCGCGACGCCGACGCGTCCGCGCTGCGCAAGGCCGTTCAGCAGTCGGACCCGCAGGCGCTCGGCGGCAAGCACGAGCTGCCCGAGCACGACAACTCGGAGCGGCGCATGTTCCTCTTCTACCAGGACGAAGGCGGCATGCGTGCCTCGGGCGACTCGAACGAGGACCTCGGCGCCATCTACTACCTCGTGCGTCCCCTCTCTCTCTTTCCCTCCTCGCTGGTCCTACCTCCTCTCTGACTCTCTCTTACACTTGCGCGCAGGGCATCATCGACATCTTGACGCCCTACACGTTCGTCAAGCGGCTCGAGCACTTCTTCAAGGGCTTCCAGCACAACAAGGTGCGCCGCGGCTTCCCTCACATCAGCCGAGCTGGTCCATCTCGCTCACGCTTTCTCTCTCTCACCGCGCAGCACATGATCTCGGCCGTCCCGCCGCGCGAGTACGGCGACCGCTTCCTCGCCTTCGTCAAGTCGTCGATCCGCGGCAACGACGTCTCGACCCGGCCGCAGATGTTCGAGCACGAGCCCAAGCACGACCGAGCGCACAAGGCCGAGCTCTCCGAGAAGGAGGCGTCGACGTCGGGTTCGGCACCGCCCGCGCCGCCACCGCAGGACCCCGTCGCAGATCCTGAAAAGGCGCAGCAGGGGCGGCAGGACTTGCAGGAGCGCGCCGGCCCGTCCGTCGTCCAGGCGCAGTGACCTCGCTCGCCTTCTACTCTCTCACAGACACTACTAGCTACCCTACAGACCCTCTCTCCCTTATACCCCCGCTCGTCGTCGTTCTCGAGCCGTCCCCGCCGTCGTTGTTCCGCCTCACCCTTAGTCACTCGCTCTCTCTCCCTCCTTCTGTCAGTCCGTCTTCGTCGCACGCTCTTTGCAAGTCTCCCTGTATCGCAGAACCTTCTAGAGCAGGTCTTGCGCGAGAAGGCCACCTCGTCGTCGCTCGTGCGCCTCGTCCGGAACACGCTCAGCGAGTCTGCGCGGCTCTCCCCTCTTCCTGCTCAGCGACACGCTAGTCAGCCCCAGTGTACATCTTCTCGCAGCGAGCAGCTGGCTACAGCGCTGTTCGCCGTCTCCTGAGCGAGCACGTTCGTCGCCCGCCTCATCAGCTCGCGAGCTCTTTCTCCCTGTTCCTCCTCCGCTTCCGCCGCGATCAGGCAGGAGTAAGTCGCAGGCTGCTTGAGCAACCATACCTGCACGGCTGGAACCAATCGCTGCGGTCCCCGCGGCCTTGCTCGTCGGTCACCTTCGTCGCACGTTCCACCCTCTCCGCACCACTCGACCGCCGCCAGCTAAACTTGGCGGCGGCGCAAGGAGCAGCAGGGCGTCGCAGCGGGCGACACTCGGCCGATGAGCCCAAACAACACCAGCTCGACGAGGCGGCGCCCGCTTCTCTCGCTCGTCCTCCTCGCTCCCGACCTCATCCTCCTCGTCATGCTGCCGACCCTCGCCTTCACGGTCCTCGTCGCCCTCGCCTCGACACTCGGCGCTCACGGTGCTGCGGTTCCGGCTACCGTCTACAACCCGCTGCCGATCTACATCAGCCGGCACCTCGGCCCATACACGCCTTGGTACGCGCTCGGCCAGTACCAGGCCCCGCCGGCGTCGTGCCAGCTCGAGCAGGTCAGCATCCTTCAGCGACACGGTGCGCGGTTCCCGACGGCGAGCGCGGGCAAGAAGTACGCCGCCTCGGTCGCCAAGCTGCAGCAGAATGCGACCTCGCTCGCCGCCAACCTTCAGTTCGTCAAGTCGTACAGGTGCGTCGTGCTCTCCTCGCCTCCTCTTGCATCCCCTGGACAATGTGCAGAGAGCCTTCCTGACCGAGGTACTGGGCCCGTACGCTCGCAGCTACTCTCTCGGCGCCGACACGCTCACACCGCTCGGGGCGCAGCAATCGCGCCAAGCCGGCACGACAGCCTTCCAGCGCTACAAGAGCCTCATTACTCGCAGCAAGAAGCTGCCTTTCGTTCGCTCGGACAGCCAGCAGCGCGTCGTCGACTGTGCGTCCTCGGCTCTCCCTCGAAGTCCTCCTTCGCCGACGGCACTGACGCTCGAAGACATGCAGCGGCGAGCAACTGGACGGCCGGCTTCTTCGAGCCGTCGGGCACCACTCACCTGCCAGCGATCTACGTCATCAACAATGCGTTTGGGGTGCGTCGCTCTCTCGCACAGTGCCGCTCGGACCTTCTCTTCCTGACGCTGACTTCCTCGCCCTCTCGCTGCAGAGCAACGACAGTGCGTCCCTCGCTGCTGCTTCTGCGTCGAGCTTTACTCACTCTGCGTTCTCCCTGCAGCGCTCGACAACAACAACTGCCCGTCGGCGCCCGACATGAGCAGCTTCGAGAAGAGCTACCTCTCGACCTTCCTCGCGACTGCGACCGCTCGCTTCAACACCAATGCCCCAGGCGCAGGCCTCACTACGACCGACGTGCTCAACTTCATGCAGATCTGCGGCATGGAGAGCCAGTACACGCAGAAGCTGAGCCCTTGGTGCCGGCTGTTCTCCCGGCAGGAGTTTATCGCAGGCGAGGTGCGTCTGCTCTCTCTCTTCCTCACGCATCAGCGCGCTCGGGCTGTAAGCTGAATCATCGTGCCGTGCAGTACTACTACGACCTCGACAAGTACTACGGTAACGGCGCCGGCAACGCGCTCGGACCCGTTCAAGGGTGCGCCGCACTCTCTCCTCCTCGTCGGCCGAGCTTTCGACGTACGGTCCTGATGTCCTCTCCTACAGTGTCGGCTACGTCAACGAGCTCCTCTCTCGCCTCACGGGCGACCGCAGCTACGTCCTCGCCGACCAGACGCAGGTCAACCAGACGCTCGCCCGCTCGCAATGGACCTTCCCCATCGGCGCCAACGCGCCGGCCATCTTTGCCGACTTCTCGCACGACAACGAGATCACGAGCATCCTCGCTGCGATCGGGCTCAAGAAGCCTGCGGCGCCGCTCGCAGCGAGCGGGCCGTCGGCCGACCAGGTCTGGGTCACGAGCGAGATCGTCTCGTTCAGCGGCAGGCTCGTCACCGAGCGCCTCTCGTGCGGCGGCGACGACTTTGTGCGGTTCTTCATCGTGCGTCGCAGCGTCCTCCTTGTTTGCTGCAGCCGCTCCTCGACGTCGCTGACCTCCTCCCCTCGTCCTCCTCCTCCTCCTTCTTCTTCCCGCCGCTCGCAGAACGACCAGCTGCAGATCCCGAGCTTCTGCGCCGGCGCCGACTCGCAGACGGGCCTGTGCGCGCTCGAGGCGTTCGTCGAATCGCAGAGCTACGCTCGCGCGAGCGGCAACGGCGACTACCTCAAGGTGCGCTCGCACCTCTTCTTCCTCGTCAGCTGTCTCTCGATGAGCGCGAGCCTGACGACGTCGACGCTCTCCTCTCGCAGTGCGGGTACGTGCCTCTGTCGGCGTGAGGAGGAACGTCGAGCGTGCGCAGAGCTGGGGCGGCGTCCTCGGGCTCTTTTTCTTTCCTCGAGTAGTGCGACACGAGCGAGGAGGGGTGAAATGTGATCGTGCAGTACTCTCCGTCGCTCTACTGGGTCCACCGCACGTCGTCTGCGCCCCACTCGCGCTGCTCGCCCCGCCGCTGCTCCCGCTGTTGCTGCTGCCCGGCCCTGAGCTGCCGCAGCTCGCGCCGCTCGGCTGCGACGTCTCCTCCCCATGCCGGTGCCGCACCCTGCGCCTGCTCCTGCGCCGCGCCTCCCTGCTCGCTCGTCTCGCCGCCGCCGGCGCTCATCCTCGCGCGCGCCTCCTTGCGCCGCTGCTCGCGCTTGACGCGCTCGTCGGCGGGCAGCTCAAAGTTGCTCTTGAGGATGCGGCGGATGCCCTCGGGCGAGACCTTGAACCGTTCGGCGAGGCGCGCGACCGAGTACTGGTGCGGGTCCGAGCGCGCGAGCGTGCGCACGAGGTCCATGGCCTCGCGCGAGAGGCGCTTGGGCGGGGACCACCCGGCGGGGAACTTGGTGCGCATCGCCGTCTGGTGCTTGCGCCATGCGGGGACGTGGCGGTCGGGGTCCTGGTCCTGGTCGTGCGACGACGACGAGGCCGAGCGCACGGGCGGGAGGAGGGCGTCGGCGGCGCGCAGGTCGCGCTCGAGCTCGCGCTGGTCGCGCTCGTGGCGCTTGCGGCGCGCGATGCGGTCGAGGACGGCGTCGTCCTTGCGGCGCTCGGCGTCCGAGCGCGGCAGGCCCGCGTTGCGCGCCGCCTGGCGCTGCCACTCCCACGCGAGGTCGAGCTGGGCGCGCTGCTCGTCGCGGCGGCGCACGGCGTCGAGCTCGGCGGCGACGGCCTGCTCGCGCTGGACGTACTCGCGGCGGAGCCACGGGTACAGGTCGCGCGCGAGGTCGGCGGGCGAGGGCGGGCGGCCGAGCTTCTGGAGGAGCGAGAGGCGGAACCGGTGCAGGTGGACCGGGTCGAGGGCCGAGAGCGGGGTCGAGGGCGAGAGGGGAGGGAGTGGGGGCTCTTGTGGTGGCTCGGGGCGGGCCTTGGCCTTGCCCTTCTTGTCCCAGGGGCGGGCGGCGCGAGGTGGGGGGCTGTCGCGGCGGCGGGGCGAGGTGGACGAGGGGCGGCTCGACTCGCGGTCGCGGTCGCGGGTGGCCTCGAGGGTGGTGGCGGGCTTGAACGAGTCGTCGGTGTCGAGCGAGTCCCACGAGGCCTGCTGCCGCCGAGTCGAGGTGGACGACAGGAGGCGGGGGGACGAGGCGAGGGCGCGGGCGAGTGCGCACGGGCACGGCGAGCGGCGCGGCGGTGCTGCCGTTACTGCAAGGCGGAGCAGGGGGACGACTGTCCTGACGGTGACCATGCTCGACGCTGGCGGGGTCGAGCAAGAGCGAGTCGAGGCGAGCGAGGCGATGAAGCTCGACCGGGCGGCGAGGCTACACGGCAGCTCTCTCTGGCGAGCGAGTCAGGGTGACTAGACGTGTCTGAAGTGGTAGTACACTGGCTGCTCCAATCCAAGGCACACCCTGCGAGCCCGAGAGCGCGTCGCGTTGGTGGTGGTCGTCGTCGTCGGTGGTCCTCCTCCCCTCCTCTCTCTCGACAACCGCTTCCAGCAGCCAACACCATGTCCCTCGACAAGTACGAGCGCCTCGAGAAGGTTGGAGAAGGTCCGCCCCTCTCCCTCGCTTCGTCCCGCCTCGCTCCAGCCTGCCCTCGCCTCGAGTTGGCTGACCCCGTCTCGCTCCCTCTCCTCTTCGTCCACAACCCGCCCTGGTCCTTCGTCGACTCGCTCCCTACAGGTACCTATGGCGTCGTCGTGCGTCCCCGCTCCCCTTGTCCTCGGCCCATGCCGTGTCGCCAAGCTGACTCTCCCTCGCCTCCTCCCTCTCCTCCCACACAGTACCGCTCGCGCAATAAGGAGACGGGCGAGATTGTCGCGCTCAAGAAGATCCGCCTCGAGGCCGAGGACGAGGGCGTCCCCTCAACCGCCATCCGCGAGATCTCGCTCCTCAAGGAGATGAAGGACGACAACGTCGTGCGCCTGTTCGACATCTGCCACTCGGACACAAAGCTCTACCTCGTCTTCGAGTTCCTCGACATGGACCTCAAGCGCTACATGGACAAGGTCGGCGACGGCGACGGCATGGGCCCCGACATCGTCAAGGTGCGCACCGCCTCTCTTACCCTCTCTTCCTCTCCTCGGCGCTTCTCCTTCCCTGCCTGCTCTCGCCCTGACCCCTCCCCTCTCGTGCTTGCAGAAATTTGTGCGTCCTTCAGCTCGTCACGCTCCGCAGCATGCGCTCCTCGGCAGAGCTGGACCTCCTCGCTGACCCTCCCTCGCACCCCTCTTCTCCGCACGCCTCTCCACCGCCCGCAGACGTACCAGCTCATCAAGGGCGTCTACTACCTCCACTCGCACCGCATCCTCCATCGCGACCTCAAGCCGCAGAACCTCCTCATCAACAAGGAGGGCAACCTCAAGCTCGCCGACTTTGGCCTCGCGCGCGCGTTCGGCATCCCCTTGCGCACCTACACGCACGAGGTGCGTCCTCGTCTCTCTCCCGCCGCTCTTGGGCATCGAGACTGACTCGTCGAACCGTCGCTGCGCCCACAGATCGTCACGCTGTGGTACCGCGCGCCCGAGGTCCTCCTCGGCAGCCGGCACTACTCGACCGGCGTCGACATGTGGTCGGTCGGCTGCATCTTTGCCGAGATGATCATGCGCCAGCCTCTGTTCCCCGGCGACTCGGAGATTGACGAGATCTTCCGCATCTTCCGGTGCGTCCGTGCGCTCGAGCGTCTTCCTCTCGCTCTTCCTCCTGCGCAGTAAGGGAGCTGATGGGTTGATCGATCTCCTGTGCCGCACGCAGCCTTCTCGGCACGCCGGACGAGGACATCTGGCCCGGCGTCACGGGCCTGCCCGACTACAAGACGACGTTCCCCAACTGGCACGCCAAGGACCTGCAGGACCACATCACGGGCAGCACCGACGAGAGCGCCGAGCTCCTCGCGGTGCGTCCCCTCTTCCTCCTTCCTTTCCGACGACGACGACGAGGACGAGCGAGAGCGACTCGAGCTGACTCGCCCGCTGCGCGCGCAGGGCATGCTCGCCTACGACCCGGCCAAGCGCACGAGCGCCAAGGCGGCGCTCCAGAGCGACTACTTCCTCGGCGCCGCCGAGATGTCCTAGAAGACGTCCTCGCACTCGCACTCGTCGACCTCCTCGCCCGCCCTCGACCTCGACCGGCGCCTGTTCCTATCCCTCCTTCCTCGCCCTCCCCTTCGCTCTCTAGCTCCAGCCCCGTCTTCGTCTCGCCCTCGCCCTCGTCTATCGCACTCGCATCGTTCTCCTATCGTCCTACTCTTCGTCTTTCCTCATCCCCTCCCTCTCCCTCGCCCTCCCCCTCGTCGTCGACCTCCACGATCCGCCTCGAGCGCTCCCTCCCCTTCCTCTCCACCTCGCCGCTCTTTGTCTTGTCACATTCTTCTCCACCTTGTCCTGCTCGATGAGCAGGTGTCATGCCACGCCTGTGTATACCGCGGCTGAGCGAGCTCTGAGGAGGAAAGGCGGGCGGGCGAGTCGAGCGGGTCCGAGAGCGGGCGAGCGAGAGCCTCTCGTGGCGCGCTCTTCCGTGCAAGTGCGGGCATGTTGTACGAGCAGCTACTGCACGTGTGCGAGCCTGGCTCAGGCGAGGAACGCGCGGTTGACCTCTCGATCGTCGTCGACGACGAGCTCTCCCCGCTCAACGTCGACCATGTCGCTCCTGCGCTCTGCTGCGCGCCGCCTCGGCTTTGGCAAGTACCGCTACTGGAAGGGTGCCGACCTCGAAGGTGCGCGCGCTGCCTCGTCGACTCGCGGTCTGCCTCGAGAGCTCCTCGTCGATGATGTCGCTCACTCGGCTTCGAGCACTGCGCGCAGGCAACCAGTTCTTCGAGCGGCCGCATCCCGAGTATCCTGGTGCGTCCTTACTGCCCACAGCCTGTCCAACGAGCGAGCGCTGACGCTGTGCCCGCCCCTCGTCCTCCTCATCTCCCCCTCATCTCGATCCCGACCTCGTCTCGCCCGCCCGCAGACGAGTGGCGCAAGAACAAGCGCTACATCGAGTACGCCCAGGTCAAGCCCCTCAGCGACTACAACTACCAGACCATCCCCGGTCCGTCTCGCTCTCCCTCTCGTCCTCCACCAGCTCCTCCCTCCCCGCACGAGCTGACCCGCTCCCGCTCGTGCCCGCTCGCAGTCCAATGGTCCTCCTGGCTCCGCCGCACGCGTCGTGAGCCCCCGAGCCTCGAAGAGCTCGAGACGGACCTGCGCCGCCAGCTGCGCCTGCGCGACAACGTCGCACGCCTCGAGGCCGCCTACGCCGACGAGAAGCTGCGGCTCGGCGCGGCGCAGGAGGGCGCGCGGCTCGCTGCGCCGCAGGGAGCGACTCGGGGCGGCGCTGAGGGAGCGGCGGCGCGCGGCACGGCGACCGTCGCAGGGCACGAGGTCGACGGCCTCCCGCTCGAGGACGGCGGCGTCGATGCGCCGGCCGGGCAGCGCACGGCGCAGATCGCGCGCGGGCTCGACGGCGTGCAGCACGCTGCGCCGGCACCGGCCGGAGCAGCGGCGCGCGCGAAGGGCCTCCCGCTCAGGGACGGAGGGGCCGACGCCGAGGCGGGCAAGCGCGCGCCCGTCGTCGCGAGGGAGCTGCGCGAGGGCGCCGAGCGGGTCGAGCCGAGTGTGGGTGCGGCGGCGCAGGAGGGAGAGCTGAGCGCCGAGGCGTTGGCCAAGCGGAGGAGGGACGAGGACCATGCAGCTGCGCTGCGTCGGCGCGAGGAGTTTGGTGCGTTCCTCTCTCACGCCCTTCTTCTCTTGCTCTCTCGCGCAGTCTCAAGACTGACGCATCTCTCTCGCTCGCAGCCAAGCAGAACCCGACGCCGCTCAAGGGCAACCCGGGCGACTCGCGCGAGCCGCAGGGGTGGGCTCCGACTGCGCCGGCTCGGCGGCGGTAGCGCTTCGCTCGCTCGCGCTGCAACATAGATCTATTGATGCTCGCTGTGCAGTGCCCTAAAGCGAGAAAGAGAGCCTCTGCGAGAGGTCGACGGCGAGGAAAGCTTGCTCTCGAACGCGCGCTCGGACCCCGAGCTCGACACGACGCTCTGCGTTGCACGCTCCCTCGCCGGCCCGTATCTATGCCATCGGGATTCCCTTGTCGCCCTTCTTGCTTTGGTACGTCCCGCTCAGCTCGCCGTAAACGGTCCGCACCTCGCTCCACAGCGCCTCGAGCTCGCGCTTGTCGGGCGAGTCGTCCGGGACCTGGGCGAGCAGCTCGGCGCACGACGCCGACGTGAAGAAGGCGTTCGTGCGGTTGTACAGCGGGCGCGAGGAGAGGTCGGCGGGCGACTCGTGCGTGCAGGCCGAGGGGACGCGGAACCTGCGAGCGAGGGGTTCGAGCGTCAGCGACGAGGGCTTTGGCGGGCCGGCGGGAGGAGGGAGACGAAGACGCACACTTCCTCGAGGATCTTGATGTCGTGCGGAATGTCGAACGCGTCTCGGGTATCGGCGTAGGTGAACAGGTAGAAGAAGGTGTTCCAGCCGCCCCAGGTGATGCCGGACAGGCCTGCGTGCGCAGATCCCCTTCGACCGTCAGCGAAAGGTCTCGACGAGGACGAGACGATGCGTAGAGAGAGTAGGACGTGACGCACAAAGAGAACAAGGCTCGTGCGTGCAGAAGAAGACCGTGTCCTTGGCGTCGGGCCGCTCGTCTCGAGGGAGCTTGTAGAACTGCTGGATCGTCTGGATCTCGCCGTGCTGCATGCGACGACGTCACAGAGCGGAGGGAGGGCAAGAGCGACGAGCGAGGACGCGGGTGTGCGGGGGAAGTAGCCGAGGTCGGACGAGAGGAGGACGAGGAGGAGGAAGGCGAGGGCGGTCAGCTCGAGCTTTCTGCTTCTGGCTCGCTGCTGCAATACCCGCACAGATCACGGCTTGGTTCTCTCGCGCTATACGCACGCGCCGCCGCCGCCGAGCTCGACGCGAGCTCTCGCCCGCCCGCCTCGCCCGCCCTTTTCCCCTCAAGAGACGACATTGAGCGGGACGCACCAGTAGGGGGCTTTCCGTCTCGGTGTTGGTACCGACCGTGACGACGCTCAGGTCGGCCTTGCGGTGGACCGAGGCGCCAAACACCTTGGACCCGCTCGCGACGTTGGCCCGCGTCTTGGGCACAATCTCGTCGAGCATGACGCGCAGGAAGGCGCGCAGGAGGACGGCGGGCTCGGGCTGGCTGGTGGCCATGCTGCGCAGCTGTGCGAGAGAGCG
>Ga0308170_10001503_pt1 | contig 21978 bp, 15 predicted proteins | sample PhyBR2_2_FD_202136 | JGI IMG/M metagenome (GOLD analysis project Ga0308170, IMG submission 202136) | Phyllosphere microbial communities from UC Gill Tract Community Farm, Albany, California, United States - DLSLSB.R2 | ecosystem: Host-associated > Plants > Phyllosphere > Unclassified | place...
GCTCGCCTTCCTCCATCTTTCGCCGCCTCATCTCTCTGGAGCGACTCGACCTCGTCCTGCGAGCTGACGACGACCTCGTGCGACCGTGCAGATTTGTCCAATGGCACAAGATGGGCAAGCACACCTCGACTGCGCCGCCGACCGTCAGCGACGACGCCGCCGAGGGCCGCGGCAAGTCGGAGCTGGACAAGCCGCTCGTCCGCTCGACCGACAACGTCTCGACCGCGCCTTCTGCACCCGCTGAGCCGGCTCCGACCTCCTCTGCCGACGTCCCGACCGACGCTCCCGCCGCCGCTGCGCCCGCTGAGAGCGGCGCATCCACCACGACGAGCGCCACTCCGGCCGAGGGCGGCGAGGGCGAGCCCGAGCAGAAGAAGGTGCGCCTGAGCGGCGCCCAGAAGAAGGCGGCGGCACGGCAGCGGCAGCAGGAGCAGTGGGAGGCCAAGAAGCAGGCCAAGCTCGACGCCAAGAAGGCGGCCGGCGAGGGCGAGGGCGAGGGCGACGAGGCGGGCGGGCGCAAGAGGGGCAAGGGCCAGAACAAGGTGCGCTCGCCATCTCGCCGTCTCATCCTCGAGCCTCTCGAGGATGTGCCTGACCCAGAAATGCGCACGCAGGGCCGCAAGTTCGACCACCGCGCCGGCACGCACGACGTCCGTCTCTGCAACATCGTCGGCCAGGGCCGACCGTGCGACCGCCCTAATTGCAACAACGACCACGACCTCGCCGCGTTCCTCTCGTCGCGCCAGGGCGACGTGCAGCGCACGCTCCCGACCACGCCCGACGACCTGACGCCGACCGAGTCGGCTCACACGTGCCCGCTCTACCTGTCGCTCGGCCGGTGCCCGTACGGCTTCAAGTGCCGCCTCGGCGAGAGCCATATGCGCAAGGTCGCCGACGGCGAGGGCTTCATGGGCTGCGGCTGGGAGCTTCTCGTCGACGAGGACAAGGTCAAGGCGGTCGAGGCGGCGGCGGCGGCGGCGGGCGACGGCAAGGCCAAGCTGAGCGCGCTCGGCGAGATGAACCTCATTACGAGCATGCAGATCAAGGCGATTCGCGGCGGCGGCAAGACCGAGGTGCGTCTCCTCGTTCGCCTTCGCCTCCTCCTCCTCTCGCCGCAAGCGGAAGCTGACCCTCTTCAACTCGCGCGCAGGAGAAGTTTCCGCTCTCGACCGAGTACCTCAAGTCGATCGGCGAGCCGCTCGACACGCGCGGCGACGACAAGGGCGGCAAGGGCAAGAAGCGTGGGCGTGACGGGCAGCAGAAGGCGTCGGCGCCCGCACCAGTACCCGCAGCAGCCGAGCCCGCAGCCGAGCCCGTCGCGCCCTCAGCCGCGGTGGACGGCACCGAGCCGACCGCGGCGGACGCCGTCGCTCCTTCGTCGAACGGCGCCGTCGCCGTCGCCGCCGCCGACGACCCTGCCGCGCCGACCTCGGCCGCCTCGGCCGCCGACGTCGACTCGCACCCGTCCCGCACCTACGTCCCCGACCTCGCGCCGATCCGTGCGTCCGAGAAGAAGCGCCTCGACTTTGCGGGCAAGATGTGGATGGCGCCGCTCACGACGGTCGGCAACCTCCCCTTCCGGCGGCTCGCCGTCGAGTACGGCTGCGACATCACGACGTCCGAGATGGGCCTCGCGCAAGAGTTCCTGTCGGGCAACGCCAACGAGTGGAGCCTCGTGCGGCGCCACCCGAGCGAGCGCACGTTCGGCGTCCAGATCTGCGGCTCGAAGCCCCAAGTCCTCGTCCCCGCCGCCGAGGCCATCGTCAAGAGCACCGAGATCGACTTCCTCGGTGCGTCCTCGTCTCTCTCTCTCTCGTGTGCGCCTGTGCCCTCGCTGACTGCCCTGTTCTCGCTCGCAGACATCAACTGCGGGTGCCCGATCGACCTCGTCTTCAACAAGGGCGCCGGCTCGGCGCTCCTCGCGCACGCGGGCAAGCTCGGCAAGTCGCTCGTCGGCATGAGCAAGGTGCTCGGCGAGGTGCCGCTCACGGTCAAGATCCGCACGGGCGTCAGCAACAGCCAGCCGACGGCGCACAAGCTCATGCCGCGCTTCCAGAAGGAGTGGGGCGTCAGCGCTGTAACGGTACGTCTCCTTCCCTCTCGCCTCTCATCGTTGCTGCGAGCGCTCGCTGACGCTCTTCTCTGAGCCTTGCAGATGCACGGTCGCTCGAGGCAGCAGCGCTACAAGGCGTTCGCCGACTACAAGTGTGCGTCCTCGCCTCGTCTCCTCCTCCTAGTCTCTGCGCTCGAGCTGACTCTCCTCTTCTCGCACGCAGACATCGGCGAGTGCGTCAAGGTCCTGCGCGACACGGCCGAGGACGAGGGCCTTGCGCCGATCCCGATCTTCGGCAACGGCGACGCGTACGACTGGCGCACGTACTGGGACAACGTTGAGGGGAGCGGCGTCGACGGCATCATGATCGCTCGCGGCGCGCTCATCAAGCCGTGGTGCTTCACCGAGATCAAGGAGCGCCGAGACTGTGCGTCCTCCTCCCCTCCTCTCCTCCTCTTGCTCCTCGACCTGACCCGGGCTGACGTCGTCGTGCGCAGGGGACATCTCGTCGCGCGAGCGGCTCGACATGATCGGCAAGCTGTGCGACTACGGCATGGAGCACTGGGTGCGTCCTCGCTCTCTCCTGCTCGTTCACCGCTCGGACCTCTTGCTGACGAGGAGCGCCGCCTGCAGGGAGCCGACCAGATGGGCCTCAACAAGACTCGCCGGTTCGTCGCCGAGTCGCTCTCGTTCACGCACCGCTACGTGCCTGTCGGCCTCCTCGAGCGCCTCCCGACCAACATGAACGAGCGCGCCTTTCCCTACAAGGGCCGCGACGAGCTCGAGGTGCGTCCCTCCCTGTCTCGCCCGGCCTCTAGATCTCCCTCTGTGCAGAGCTGACGATGAGCACGACCTGCAGACGCTCCTCGCCTCGGACCAGGCCAAGGACTGGCTCAAGATCTGCGAGATGTTCCTCGGCCCGGCGCCCGACGACTGGAACTTTGTCCCCAAGGTGCGCTCGCTTCTCTCTGCACCTCTCTCTGCCTTTCCTAACTGACCTCCTCCCCCTGCAGCACAAGGCGGCGTCGACCGAGACCGAGGCGCAGGGCTGAGCGGCGAGCGAGGATGTAGAGCAGGAGAGGAGGGTCCGAGGCGTGTTGTGCAACTGCGGCTTGCTCCACCTTGTTCTCTCTCGGCCCTTTCGTGCGTCTGCAGCTCAGAAGCAAAGCGTCTGTGTGCAAGCGTGTCCCTCCAAGCAGTGCTACGACAAGCTGAGAGGCGCTCGGGCCCCCTCTCCCTCCCCCTCCTCGCTCCTCGCTCCTGCTCAGCCTCTCGTCGCCGGACCCCTCCTCGCCGGCTTGCGCGTCGACTCGGGCGGCGTCAGCACGCCCTGCGCCGTCGTCTGCGCCTTGCGCTGCGGTCGCTGCGGCGGCGGCGCCGCCGCGCGCCCGACGGTCGAGCGCCTCGCAGGCTCGAGCGCACGCCTCGTGCGCGCTGCGACGGCGAGCGCCGTGTAGTGCACCTCGACATCGTCGTCGTCGCCTGGCGCGTCGTCGTGCTCGTCGTAGGCGTCCGACGGCGGGTGCGGGCGGTCGAGCGCGCTGCTGGGCGAAGGAGGTCCGAGCGCGCTCGTCGGCGGGACCTGCTCCTCATCTGTGCGCGCGCCGAGCTGCTCGGTCGGCAGGAGCGCCGGCACGTCATCGTCGTCGTCCTCCTCCTCGTCGGGCATCGTCGGCCCGACTGCGCTGACGCTCGGCTCGAGCGGCGGCGACGAGTACTGGAAGCTCGCGTACGGCGTGCGGAGCGGGATCGGGAGCGCGAGGCCCGAGGTTGAGGCCGAGCTTGTGCGCGTCGCCATGCCGGGGAAGAGCATGAGGTTGAGCGGGTAGTGCGCCTGGAGCGGCGAGGAGGCGGTGCCGTGCAGGGCGTCGAGGACCGAGCGGTCGAAGGAGGAGGTCGAGCTGGGGGAGCGCGACGGGCCGGCACGGTGCGGGAGTGCTTCGGGCTGCTGGGCGGGAGGGAAGGGGAGGGACGGCGTGACGAGGGGGAGAGGGCTCGTGCGAGGCGGCGTCGGCCCTGCGGAGCGAGCCGGTGCCGGGAGGGACGGCGAGTGCGACGACTCGTGCGCGTCCTCGTCCGGCCGCAGCTCCGACTGCGGCGTCGCCGGCGCGCCGACAACGGGCTCGAGCGTGCGCGGCGGCGGCGGCGGCGTCTCCTTGTCCTCGAGCGGGTCCGACTCGTGCCGCGGCGCGAACAGCGACACGCCGTACGTCGACATGCGGCGCAGTGGCCTGTGGCCGGCGAGGAAGACGTCGCTGCTCGACTGGGCGGCCGGCGCGACCGAGCTGGGCGTGCACGGGCGCCCTGCTGCGCGCGGCGTCTCCTCGGCGTGCTGCGCGTCGCCGCCGGTCCACCCGCCGAGGTCGAGGTCGCCCTCCTGGTCGTTGACGCGCGCCTTGCTCCTCGCAGCGCCGACGACGAAGCGGAAGCTCGACGGGCGCAGCTTGCTCGAGCGCGCGCTTGTCGCCGCCTGGTTGTGCGAGCCGACCTCCTCGACCGCCTCGCCGGCCCCGCCGTTGAGCACGTCGAGCTGCGCGCCCGATGAGTCGACCGTGACAGGTACAGGGCGGAGCGAGATGAGCTGGGTGGGCGGCGGGCGGCGGATCGGGGCGAAGCGGAAGTGGAGGGGTCGGGCGGCCGAGCGGGCGCCGGGCTTGCGGCGCGGCGGAAGCGGGACCGCCGTCGTGAGGTACAGGTGGGCCGCACTGCTTCGGGACGTCATCAGCAGGGGCTCGAGAGGATCGAGAGGGAGAGATACAGAGGAAGCGCTTGCACCGCTCGTCCAGCTCGCCGACATCGCCCGCCTCGTCCTCGGGCCCGAGCCGCAGCCTTGGCTTCCTCGTCGCCCTCGCCCTGCGCCGCACCGCCGCATCGACACCCTCGCGCGGCGCATCACGCAGCGCGCGCTCCTCGAACCGCGCACCAAGGTCCTGCACGCTTTGCAAGCGCACGCGCTCGCGCCGCACCTTGGCCTTGACGGGCGCCGGTGCCGGTGGTGCGGGCGCGGCGCCCGCAAAGCCCGTCTGCGCGACGCCCTCGAGGAAGATGCCCTTGGCGGCCTGCCCGGCTGCAAGGCGCGGCGGGCCTTCGCCGCCGCTGAACGCGTCGTCGCTATCGCCGAGCGCGAGGGGCGTGCGCCTGCGCGCGCCGCGCCGACGGCTCGCGCGCACCTCGACGCTCGGCGTAGGGGACGAGCCGAAGCTGAGGCGGGGCGCGCGCGGCGGACGGAGGAGCTTGTCGCGCGCGCGGGGCGAGAGGGCGCCGAGCTGGGCGGCGCCGAGGAAGTCCGGGCCGAGGTAGGCGTGCGGGTGCGGCTGGGCCTGGGTCGCGTGGCGAGAGAGCGGGTACTTAAGTGGGACGGTGCGGTCGGGCGGGGTGAGGTCGTGCTCCTCCCACGACGAGTCGGGGGGCGTTGGCGGGATGCGGCGCTTCTTGCGCTTGGGCGAGGAGGGGATGTCGGCGTCGGAGGCGCAAGACGGCGAGGGAGACGGCGTGTGGCGGGTCCTGGTCGTACGGGTGCGGGAGAGGGCGCGGCGCGTCTTGAGGAGGATGTGGGCGTAGAGCTCGTCGAGCGAGGTCGGGAGCGCGGCGTCGTCGTCGTCGCAGTGCGAGGTGGAGCGGCGGGCGTAGGTGCGGGCGCTGATTGTCGACGGCGGGAGGTTCTCGGCGTTGTCGGCCGAGCGGCGGCGGTGCGAGGCGTGAAGGGAGGAGGAGGTCGAGCGCGTGAGCGGCGTCAGCGAGGACAAAGGCTCGTCGTCGCCCTGCCGCGCCTCGATGCCGTGCGCCTCGACCTGCTCCTCCGGCCCGCCGCCGTACTCGTCCCACAAGAAGGGCGCGTCCCACGCCGCCGCGACGGCCGGGTGGAAGCCCGGCCTCGTCGCCTCGCCCCTCGCCTCGCTCGCCGCCGCTCCTCGCGCCTGCCGAGCCGCCTCGCCCGCACCGCGTCCCTGCCCATCCATCTCATCCGCACCCACTCGTCCCGCCGCGCGTGCCGCCGAGTTGACGAGGCGCCACTGGGTGAGGTCGGCCGGGGGCGAGGGCGCCGGGCGCTTTTTGCGGCGCTTGGCGGGCTGCTGGCGCTTGAAGGTCGGCGGCGAGGGGTTGCCGGAGGACTCCTGGCTCGGTGGCATGCGCTCGCGGGGCGCTGCGGTGGGTGCGAGGTGAGGGGTAGAGGGAGGGAGATGAGCGCGCGCGCCAAATGCGGGGGGCGCGACGAGGCGTGTGCGTCGGGCGCGACTACGAGCTTGAAAGGGGCGCGAGCACTGGCTTTCGAGCTGCAAGCTGCAAGCGAGGCCTTTGGGTGCAGAGTGCCGCATTGCACAGAGAGCGCAAGCTAGAGAGACGAGGCGCACAGACCGCCTCACCGCACCGACGTCCCGCCGAACCCAGTGCTCCTCCTCATCCCTCCTCCGCCGCCGCTCCCTCCTACGCCCCGATCCTCGTCGTCGAACCGCCTGCCGCCGAACCCTCCGCCGCCGCCGCCCCACCCCCTCCTCTGCGCCGCCGCCGCTCCTCCTCCTCGCCGCGCACCCCACAGGTCCCTCCCCTCCCCGAACGCCGCCGCATAGTCGAGCGGCTGCACCCTCTCCCTCTCGCGGGGCCGCGCAGCCCCAAGCAGCGCATTGACGGCCCACCCAGCGGCCGCGCCCGTCCAGAACCCGGGACGCCACGCCGCACCGCCGTCGTCGTGCGGCGGCGCGGGCGGCGGCTTGGGCGTGGGCGTGGGCGTGTACGGCGGGGGCGGGCCGCCGTGCGAGGGCCCACCGCCGCCGCCGCCGCCGCCACCTGGAGGACCGCCGCCGGGCCCGCCGCCGAGGGTGCGCCCGCCGGGTGGAGGCGGGCGGGCGGGGAAGAAGCGGCGCGCGAGCTTGGCGAGGAACGAGAGGGCGAGGTAGGCCGTCAGGGCGGCGAAGACGAGGTTGAAGGCGGCTGCGGGCGGGCGAGGGGCGAGTCAGTTCAGAGAACGAGCGCGAGCGGCGAAAGGAGGGAGGGGGAGGGACGCACAGTTGAAGAGCGAGCCGGACGAGCGCGGGAGGTACCCCCTCAGGCTCGCCGGGAGCGCCTGCTTGTACCCCGCGCCGTACCCGCCGCCAACGCCGTACGCATAGTCGTCCTCGAGCGCGGGCGCGGCCCTGACGAGCTCGTACTCGAGCGCGCACGAGCCGCGCAGGACGTAGTCGTCGCCGGGCGCGTCCCACCCCTCGCAACCGACCTCGACGGTGCCGAAGCGCACGCCGCGCGGGAGGTCGGCGTCGCACTTCCACTCGAGGCCGCCGAGCCCGGACGAGCCGACGGCGACGCACTGGACGACGGGGGGCTGGTAGGTGGCGCAGGGGGAGCCGCGGCAGGACAGCTGCGGGATGGGCGGGGTGCGGCGCGAGGCGGTGAGACGGTCGTGGTGGAGGGTGAGGGCCGTGAGGGAGGAGACTGCGTGCCCGCGTGCGAGAGGGGTCAGCTGGAGGAAGGAAGGGCGGGGAAAGGTGGCGAGGAGGAGGAGGAGAGAGAGGGGGACGCACGTGGGACGCGCTGAGAGCGGGTGCCGACCATGGTGCGGGGTCTCGAGAGCAGCTCTAGCTCGAAGAAGCAGAGCCTGGACGAGCGGTGCGAGGTGCGAGAGCAAGAGAGGGCGCGACTCGCTCGAGGGAGATGAGGACGACGAGGGCGACGTGGCACCCTCACGGGGCAACTGTGGTGCGGGTGGAGCGTGGAGCGTGGCTCGGTGTGTGCCAGTGCGAGGCTGAGCTGGTGCAGCACAAGGCAGAGCTGGTGGGAGGAGCGGGAGAGGGTTCGAGGTGGTTCGTCGTCGTCTGGCCAAGTCGGACCTCCGAGCCAGTCCAGCCCTCAGCTCAAGCCGGCCACCAGAGCCGAACCCTGCTCAGCTTAGCAGCACCACCAACAGCCAGCACCGCACCCCAGCCCAGCACCCCAACCCCACCGCGCCCGCTCGAGAGCACCCGCTCCTCCCCACCTCGTCGCCCTCCGCCCTCGATGGCCTCGCTCCTCGCCCACGACTACCAGAGCCTCGCAAAGGAGGCTGGCAGGAGGCACTCGGACGTGCGCGACGTGCGTCCACCTCTCCCCCGCACCTCTTCCCCCTCGAGGCGCCGTCCCCGCCATCGCTCAACCCCGGCTCACCCTCCCTCCCGCTCTCGCTCGCAGGCAGCAGACAAGGCCCACCAGCTCATCAAGGCGGGCAAGGACGACGCCCTCGCAGAACTGAGAGCAGGTGCGCCCACCATTCTCCCTCGCCCACCACCCCTTCTCCTCGCTCGCCTCGCTGACCCCTCCCCCTGCCGCGCAACGCAGACCCGCCGCTCGCACAGCACCCACTGTACCAGCCCATCTTCCTCGCGTCCAACTCGCGCAATGCCAAGGTCATCGTCCTCGCCGTATCGGCCCTCCAGCGCCTCATCCAGAGCGCCGCCGTCCCGCGCGCCTTCGTGTCGCAGATCCTCGACACGCTCGAGCAGGTCATCCCGCAGGGCGTCGACATCCAGCTCAAGGTCCTCCAGACGCTCGTCAGCCTCCTCACGACGAGTGCGCCCGCGCCAGGAGGAGCCCCAGGTCGCACGGTCCGCATCGTCCAGGGAGAAGACCTCGGTCGTGTGCGTCCCCTCCCTCCTGCTCGACCTCCCTCCCTCCCCCAGCGCACCCTGACTGACGCAGCAAATTCCGCCCGCCCCTCGCAGGCCCTCGAGCTCTCGCACCGCCTCTCGACGTCCAAGATCCCCGTCGTCGCCTCGACCGCCTCGGCGACGCTCCGCCAGCTCTTCATGTTCGTCTTTGAGCGCGTCCAGGACGAGGACGACCTCGTCGCCGCGTCGAGCGACCCGGCGTCGGACCCGACGCTCCCGAGGGCGACGTTCGACGTCGACGTGCCGCCGCTCGAGGAGGACCGCGCGGCGGCGCTCCTCGTCGGCAGCAGCCCGGCGCGCAGGGCGCGCTACATCGAGGGCGACACGCCGGCGACGCCCGAGGTCCCCGACTCGCCCACCCTGTCGGCGTCCCTCCCTCGACCGCCCTCGTCCTCCGCGCCCAACGCCGCCGACACCGACGAGCAGCGCGCACCCGCGCCGCCCGGCGCGACCTCGATCCGCCTGCGCCCCGCCGCGCGCGACGCCTACCTCCTCCTCGAGGACTTGTGCCTCCTCATCGCTGGCTCGGTCGACGGCGGGCCCGACGGCGAGCCGAGCTTCCTGCGGTGGGGGAGCCTGAGCCGGACGTTCGGGCTCGAGCTCGTCGAGAGCATCGTCAGCGGATTCGGCGACGTCGTGCGGGCGGTGCGTCCCCCTCTCCCTCGCTCTCGGACCTCTCAGCTCGACCGGCTCGACGCGGACCTGACGCTGACGCCGCTTCCCGCGCCCGCAGCACCCCGAGCTCCTCCTCGTGCTGCGCGCACACCTGTGCCCGCTCCTCATCCGGTTCCTCTCGTCGCCGCCGCACCACACGCTCTCGTCGTCGACCTCGTTCGCCTTCTCGTTCCCGCTCACGCTGCGCCTCACGCGCGTCGTCTTCCTCCTCCTCAAGCAGTTCTCGGACCTCCTCACGCTCGAGTCCGAGGTCTTCCTCACCATGTTTGTGCGCGTCATCGCGCCGGGCGACTCGGGCGGCGGCGCGAGCGGCGGCGCAAGCGGCGAGGGCGTCGGCGGGCACCCGACGGGCGCACAGGGGCAGCACAGCCCGCTGTGGATGCGCGTCCTCGCCCTCGAGATCTTCCGCGGCCTGTGCGCCGACTTTGCGCTCATGGTCAAGGTCTTTCGGCGGTACGACGCCCAGGCGCTCGAGGCCGGCGCCGGTGCGGGCGGCGCTCGGGCCAAGGGCAAGGGCAAGGCGCCCGGCGGCCCGGGCGGCGGCTCGACCGTCTTCAGCGACATGATGACGGCCTTGAACCGGCTCGCGACCGAGAAGCCCTCGGCGCTCGGCGTCGGCGCCGCCGTCGTGTACGGCTCGTCCCTCGGCCCGGTCTTCTCGTCCTCGTCGGCGTCGGCGTTGTCGCACGGCGGCGCCGGCTCGAGCACGGGCGCGCAGGCGGGCGCGGGCGGCGTCATCGACAGCGCGATGGAGATGGGCTGGGGCGTCGCTGCCGGCGTCGGGTCCGTCGTCGGGTCGTCGGTCGCCGCCGCGGCGGGCGCCGTCGGCGCCTCGGGCGCGCTCGGCGCGCCGCAGCCGAGCCTGAGCACGGCGACGGCCGCGATGAAGCTCCAGTGCATCGACCAGCTCGACAAGGCCGAGCCGCCGCACATCCCCGACACGTACCTGTTCCTCCTCGCGCTCCAGTGCCTCGCCGCGCTCGCAGACGGGTTCGCCGTCTTCACCCTGAGCGCGAGCGCCGACGTCGCGAGGCGGTACGGCCTGTCGTCGAGCACGGCGTTGACGGCGACGGCGACGGCGACGGCGGGCGCCCTCGACTGGGCGGCGCTCGACGCCAACGCCGACGCGGCGCACGACCCGCAGGTCGAGTCGCTCCGGGTCGTGCGCGCCATGGCCGAGTCGACCTGGCCGGCGTTCCTCGCGTCCCTGTCGTTCTTCATCGCGACCGCGCTCGGCGACGACCTCTTTGCCGACGTCGTGTCGTCGCTCCAGAACTTTACGAGCGTCCTCGGCGCGCTCGACCTCGAGACGCCCCGCGAGGCGTTCCTCACGTCGCTGTGCAAGTTTGCCATGCCGCCCCAGGTCGTCTCGCACCTCGCCTCGGCGCACGACCCGCACCACCACCACCCGCACCACCACGGCCACTCGGCGTCGCAGCACGGCTCGAAGCCCTCGTCGACCGCCGCCGCCGTCCTCTCGGCCGGCGCCGAGTCGCTCGCGCTCCTCGCGCACGCAGCAGGCGCCGGCGCCGCCCTCGGCGGGTCGCTCTCGTCGCTCCCCGTCGGCCTCTCGTCGCGCAACCTGGCGTGCCTGCGCGCGCTGATCGGCGTCGCGCACTACCTCGCCGGCTCGCTCCACGCGTCGTGGTTCTGCGTCTTCGAGACGCTGCAGAACGCCGACTTTGTCCTGCGCGCGATGAGCGCCGCGCGCGGGACCAAGAAGCGCGCGCCGGCAGGCGCTGCGGCGGCGACGGCGGCGACGGCGGGGCAGGCGGGCCAGCTCGGTGGAGTAGCTTCGAGCACGGCCTCGAGCGGCGGCGGTGCAGCGGGAGGAGCAGGACCCGGCGGCGAGGCGCCGCCCGTACCGGTCCTCCCGAGCGAGGCCGACGAGGTCGCCATTCAGCATGCCATCGCCGAGCTCTTCGACGTCAGCAAGGAGCTCGAGGACGGCGCCTTCCGCAGCTTTGTCGGCGCCCTGTGCCGGCTCAGCGGCGAGATGATCGGCCTCTCGATGAACGAGGACGGCACGGTCGTCCAGCAGGCCTCAGCGGCGGCGGGCGACGACCACGGTTCGGACGACGGCGGCACGACGACGCCGACGGCGCTCGACACGCCGAGTCGTCGCCGCTCGAGCGGCATGAGCTTCGGCCGGCGAGGCGGCGGCGGTCCGGGCGGCGGCCTGCAGGAGAAGTCGTTCGGCATCAGCAAGGTCGGCACGGTGTCGCTCCTCAACGCGGCGCGCCTCATCCAGCAGCCGCCGAGCGTCGGCTGGGACCTCATCACGGGCCACCTCCTCCACGTCGTGCACTGCACCGTCGCGCCGACGCCGATCCGCATCCAGGCCGCCGACGTCCTCGGGCAGCTCCTCGTCCTCGCGCTCAAGACGCTCGCCTCGCTCGGCAAGGAGTCCGACATCGACCTCGCCGAGCGCGTCCAGACGCAGGTCCTCGTCGCGCTCGCCGCCCAGGCCGAGCCCGGTCCACGGCTCCAGACCTCGACCGACGTCGACATCCGCCGCATGGCGCTCGAGACGCTCCTCAAGATCCTCGAGAGCAACGGCCACGCCTTCGTCACGGGCTGGGACCGCATCTTCCACGTCCTGCGCACGGCGTGCCCGTCGGCGTTGGTCTGGGCCGCTCCTCCCTCGCCCGTCCCCTCGGCAGGCGGCGGCGCCGCCGCCTCGCGCCGGTCGCTCGACACCATCTCCGAGTACGACGGCCTCGGGCACGGCGGCATGATGACGCCCCTCCGCGCCGACGGCGCCGGGTACTTTGCGCGCGACTCGATCAGCGGCGGCGGCGGCGGCGGCACCACCTCGGCGGCGTCGGCCAAGGGCGCCAAGACGGGCGTGCTCGTGCGCACGAGCTTCCCCTCGCTGCAGCTCATCTGCACCGACTTCCTCGACCCGCTCAACGACGACGAGATCCGCGACTGCATCGGCACGCTCGCTGAGTTCGGCAAGCAGGGCGAGGACGTCAACGTTGCGCTCACGGTGCGTCCCTCTCTTTCTCCTTCAGCCGCTCGCACTGAGATCCTTGACTGACTCGTGCACCCTTCTCCTTGCTCGCAGGCCGGCGGGCTCCTGTGGAACGTCTCGGACCACGTCCAGGCCAAGAGCCAGTCGGGCGACGGCGAGGCGGCTCACGGCGGCGAGCTCTGGATGTACCTCCTCCAGAACCTCCTCGCCCTGTGCCGCGACTCGCGCCAGGAGGTCCGCGACGCCGCCATCAGCAACGTGTTCCGCTCGATCGCCATGTACGGCAACACGCTCGACTCGCCCACCTGGGACGCCGTCTGCTGGGAGGTCATCTTCCCGCTCGTCGAGGACATCTCGGCGTCGATCCACCAGCACAACGTGCGCGGGCCCGACGACGACGACGAGCTCGGCGAGGCGACGGTCCCGCAGGCCAACGGTCCGCCGATCCGCCTCGTCGACAAGCAGTGGGACGACTCGAAGCAGCTCGCGCTGCGCTCGGTCGGCGACGTCTTCTTCGAGTACCTGCCGCAGCTCGTCAAGACGGACCGGTACGAGGACATCTGGCGCGCGTTCGTCAGCCAGGTCCAGCGCAGCTTCGTCCTCGACCGACCGCACGCGGCGACGGCCGCCATGCAGGCGCTCGACAAGGTCCTCACCGTCTCGCTCGACATGTCGAACGCGTCGCGCATCGCCTCGTCGTGGGAGGTGGCATGGTCCGCGTGGGACGAGATCGGCGCCGCCGTCGAGGAGAACGCGCGCGCCAGCTCGCCCGACGACGAGGCCGACCCGACGGCCAAGGTCTTCACGCAGGTCAACCTCGAGGCGTTCGTCCGCACCGTGTTGCCGATCTACACGCCGCCCTACATCTCGTTCGACCTCGCGCGCGTGCAGCGCCTCCTCGCCGTACTCAAGGCCGTCCTCACCTACGCCAAGAGCCCCGACTACCGGCCCGACGTCGACGGCCTCATGCCCCTCCAGTCCGTCATCCTCGAGGTCATCGCCGTCATCAAGCTCGACGAGATCCCGGGCGCGACGTCGGCCGTCCTGTCGGACCTGTCCGAGTTCCTCATGCTCGCCTTCACCTCGCCGTTCGAGAAGGCGTCGGCGCCGTCGGCCGGCGGGCGCACGTTCGCGCCGCAGCAGGTCACCTACGTCGCGCTCGCCAAGGAGGTCATGCCGCACGTCCAGTGGCTCTACCGCAAGTACGCCGACGACCCGCTCGTGTACGACCAAGGCGCCGTCGGCAAGATGCTCCAGGTGCGCTCAGGCCCCCTCTCCCTCTCGAGCTCGCCAAACCTCGACTGACGCCTTCACGCACTCACGCACAGGCATACGCTCTCCCGCTCCGCCTCAAGCATGCCTGCCCGGCACCGGCACGATTCGGCTCGGCAGAGCCGCTGTGGAGGACGGCGACCGTCAACTTCCTCAAGGCCGTGCGCGACGTCACCTCGGGTTTGCGCAAGCTCGAGCCTCGTGCGTCCTCTCGCTTTCTTCCTTGACCTCGTTGCGGTAACAAAGACCATGAGGCTGACGCCTGCTCATGCAGAACTCGCTCACGAGACGCACGAGGCGATCTGGACCGAGATCGTCGACGGCTTTGCCGGCGCGCTCCTCGCACCAAGGTGCGCTCCTCTCTCGCTCACTGACCTCGAGCGGCATGGTGCCGACGTCTCGATCCGCAGCTCGCAGGCAGCACGCTCGCTCGACGCGCTGTACGAGGAGGAGAACTTTGACCTCGCCCTTCTCAGTGCGTTCCTCTTCCCCTGCTCGCGCTCCCTAGTTCTCGGCCGACTCGCTGACCCTTGCTCGCGCAACAGTCTCGCTCGAGCGCGACGTCCTGCCGCACTTCGGCACGTCGCTCGTCCCCGACACCCTCATCCGCCGCCTCGGCAAGACGCTCCAGCTCGCGTCCCGCCTCCACCACCTCAACCTGCCAGCGCTCGACAAGGTGCATCAGCAGCAGAACGGTCATCCGTACGATACGCCGCCACCGACGCCGCCCGAGCCGCGCTTCGACCCGGACTTTGACCGGCAGGTCGTCGGCGAGATACTCGGCACGACGGTCGAGGTCACCGAGGCGCCTCGAGAGCGCTTTGCCTACTGGTGTCTCGATTTACTGTTCCATATGTGCGAGGGCGGCGAGCACGGTGAGCAGCATCCCTCTCGCCTCCTCTGAACGACGACCCGCAGCGGCTGACGAGCCTCCTCTTGCAGCCTCGCCCGAACGGCAGCGCATCGCCGCGCTCGTCGTACCGTCGCTCCTCAACCGCTGCGCCGCCGTCTTCCGCACCTACGTCGCCGACGCCGAGCTGCGCGGCAAGATGCCTTTCCCTCGGTCCGTCCCCTCTCGACCGCGCTCGAGCCCATCGGTCTCTCTTGCTGACTCGCTCGGTCTCGCAGGATCCGGCAAGAAGAGCTCGTCTACCTCTTACAGCAACTCCTCGCCCTCCAGCTCGCGCCCAACACGCTGTGGGCCGCCTCGCAGCCGTCGCCGACCGAGGCAACCGCGTCACCCTCCCCCGCCGACGCCTCCCTCCCCTTGCCCGAGCTCGTCCGTTCCGCCCTCCTCCGCTCGCCTCAAGCTCACCTCTACGAGCTGTACCCGCTCCTCACCGACATCCTCCGCCTCTCCAACCTCGCGCCCTCGGTCACGGCTGCCTACGTCCCGCACCGGCGCCTCGTCGACTTTGACCACGAGACGGGCGAGCCGAGGTTCGACGGCCTGCCGGCAGGCTTCGAGGTCGGCGTCGTCGGACGTGCACGTCGCAGCGACGAGGAGAGCGGCGAGATGGACGTCGTTCGGCTCGTGTTGGCGTGCTTGGCGCGGGTCGGGCAGGACGTTGGGGCTGGAGCGCGATGGAGCGCATGAGGCGCACTCATCCACACCATGTTGTAGCTTCACTGCATCAGTACCTCTGTGAGCTCTCTCTACCTCTCGAGAGCGGCTCTCTGAGAGCCTCGAGCGGCAGCAGCGAGAAGAAAGTCGACTCTCGCTCGCAGCTCTCTTGCTCCTTCGTGCCGGCCAGCCGGCCGAGTGTCTATTCACAGTACCCTTCTCTATACGCTCAGAGCAGCGCCCACAGCGCACCGCTCGCTCCCGCTGCGACTGCGACTGCTGCAGCTGGGCGGAGCTGAGCGCACGGTCCCCCTCCCGACGCCGCATACGCAGCCTTGATAGGCGGCAGGCCGGTGGGGTCCATGCCACCGGTGCCCGTGGACTGGGTCGTGATGTCTGCGAGGGAGAAGAGCAAGGTCAAGGACGAGCGCAAGGGGTCGGACGAGCAGGAGGACGACGCACACTCTGCGACCTTGAGGATCCTGCCCGTTGAGAACGTCGGCGTCGGCGTTGCCGGCGTGCTGGGAATCCACGTTATCACTTGACCGTTCGTCGTGTAGACCGCTGCAGCGATGAGATGAGGAGCGAGGTCAGTGTGAGCTCAGGTCGCGAGGCTCCGTCGGCCTCCTGAGCGCAGGGCAGGACGGTGCGACGTACTCGGCTGGATGCTCGTCGTGACGACTTGGCCGCTGCGAGCGTTCGAGAGCTAGTCAGCAAAGGAGCACAGGGGCAGAGCGCAAGTGAAAGGTGGAGCGCACTTGTCCTCCTGCGTCAAGGTCGTCTCCTGCGCCCGGGCAGGGCTTGCCGCAAAGCCGAGCAGGGCTACGATCGCAAAGGCGAGAGCGAGTAGCGTCGAGCGGGAGGTGAACGAGGTGCGGTGCATCGTGCAACGGCGGCGACGGGTGCGGAGCGAAGAGCGAGAGCAAGATCCCTGTCTGCAGAGCACAGCTCGGATCGAGAGCCCTCAACGCATCATCGCGAAAGCAGGCGCTGCGAAGCAAGTACTTGCGCGAGCCGTTGAGGAGCTTAAGAGGGTGCTCGTCCTCGTCTTCGCGGTTGGCGAGGAGAGCGCGGGGCCCGGCGCTAGCGTTCCGCAGCAGCTGACGTCGAGGGACCACGCCCTCGCCCTGCCGTCGGGAGCGCGGCTTGCGAGCTGATGCAGCGGGAGACGCTCGCACGCCGCGAAGGCATGCGGAAATGAAGAGAGGGCGAGCGAGACGAGGACGGAGGACCGAGCGGCGATTCGGAACCGGACCGACGGCAAGCCGACTACGTCGAGCGAGCTGCGGCCCTCGTAGCTCTCCTCGCGCACAAGGCTCACGGGTGCCGAAAGCTCTGCGAAGCGTTGCAGATAGACAGCAGGGCGTGGCTCGACGGTCTGCGAGGCGCCGACGCAGTTCCTCAGGTGCGACCCTTCCTCGCCTTCTATGCGCCGACCGCGCCGCACAGGATGATGCTCGCGACGACGCCGCCCACGAGCACAAAGGAAATGCACGAGACGGCTGAGTGTGATGTAGCCGAGGTACCGATACCGCTGGCCGACGCCTCGGCGCTTAGGGTCGAGAAATCTGCGGCGCGAGAACGGGGTCAGCGTCGAGAGCGGGTTTGAGGGCTTGTCTGTGTCGCTCTCACTGCACTGACTCGCGCCTGCACTGCACAGCTCCGACAAGGAGGGGGTGCAGCTGCGCAAGAGCTACCGAGAGCGAGAGAGGGAAGAATAGGACGCACCCGCGCTTGCCGCCTCAACCTCGCCCGTCGACCAAGTCGGGACGGGTGTCGTCGGCGTGGACGCGTACCATGTCACCAGCGAGCCACCCTCAGTGTACACGGCTGCGAAGGGTCAGAGAGTCAGGTCTCGAGGGCCTCTTGAGCGAGAGGGAGCGAGAGGCGCGAGCGCACTGTACGAGGTCGTGTCGCTCGCGCTCGCCGAGGTCGTTTGGCTCAGGACGGAGCTCGACGAGATGAAGATGGCTATCACGAGTAGTAGAGGTCGTAGACTGGATCGTGCTGGCCGAGACGCTGCGAGGAAGCTGCACATTTGGTCGAGGGCGGAGCGAAAAGGGCTGCGGCGGGCGACGGTTACCAGGCTCGACGTGACGGCAAGCCGGGTCGCTAGGATGGACGAGCTACGAGCGAGCGCAAGAAGAGAGCTGATGCAGCCGGCACGGAGAGCAAGCAGAGCGAGCGCAGTCGCTGCTGCGCAAAAAGACCGAGCGTCTGCGCGTTCGGCACGGTCGCGCAGCTGCTTCGCCGCGTGCATGTCGTGCTGGTCAAGCCTCGAGGGCTGAGACTGCGCTCTTGCCGAGGCGAAAGAGAGCGCACGACGCGCTCTCGAGCGAGATAAGGAAGGACGCCCGGCGGCGAATCGGCTGGGAGACCGTCTCTCGAAAAGCGCGAGCGCTCGCCGCTGCAGGACGCATATCATCGATACAGGGTGTGTGTACAGCTAGAGGAGGGACAGGAGAGAGCGGACGGCGAGGTCGACGACGCCGAGAGCTCGAGGGAGAGTAAGGGTATGGACAGCGACAGAGGGGTATACAAGGGCGGGCGAGCAAGCTCAACGGGCCGGGACAGTCTTGGTGCGTCCCCACATCGACGAGCGCTTGCGCTTGAGCTCCGAGTTGCGGAAAATCGAGATGATGCCCGTCTCGTCTGCGCGCAGGGACCGGCAAGAGTCAGCACCGCAAGAAGGAGACGTCGACGACGAGCACGAGCACGAGCAAGAGAGAGGAGGACGCACCGTCTGCGACGACGAGAATGGCGTCGAGCGCTCCTCCCGCCGGCACCGTCATGCCGTCCCGGCTCGTGACCGGCACGAGCACCTCGCCGCCGAGCCCGCCGTCGCTGAACGTCGTGTTCCTCGTCATGGTGCCGACGAGGCCGAGGCTTGCGCCGCTCATCGTGCGCGAGAGGGGCGCCATGTGCGTGTGCCCGTCGGCGAAGACCGGGTCGCGAGCGGCGGTGAGGTGCGTGCGGGTCGAGGTCGGGGCGAAGACGGCGGCCGTGACGATGTGTGCGGGCACTGCGAGCATGGAAGGAGGATGAGCTCGTGCGCACAGAGAGTGTGAGGAAGGTGGAGGAGGACGCACTGGGGAAGTGCTCGTGCGGGCTCTCCTTGCCGCGCTTGCGCAGGTGGTACCCGCCGTCGGGTCGAGGGTCGAGCCCAGAGTCCCAGACTGCGCGAGCGACCGTTTGTGAGTCCCAGAACATGAAGGAGGAGAGAGAGGGAGAAGAGAGGAACGCACTGTAGACGTTGCGATCCTCGGAGCCCGAGACGATCCACCTCCCGTCGTCGCTGAAGCTCGCGCGGATCTGCGAGCTCGCGTTCTCGTGCCCGGCGTACGTCGTCTCGACGATCTTGTCGGCCGTATGGTACAGGCGCAGGCGCGAGTCGTTGGTCGTGACGAGGAGGCGCTCGCCCGTGCTCGACGGGAGCGGGAACGGCGCGAGCGACGTCACCTTCTTGCCCTTGGAGCTCTTGCTGCGCGACGACTTGGCGGCCACCTGCGAGTGGTACTGGAACGTCTCGACGAGGAAGAACATCTGCGGTCGAGGGAGAGAGGCTCGAGTCAGCTGGGTGCGCGCAGGGAGGGGCTCGAGCGCAGAGGAGGGTGACGCACGACGGCGCCGACGAAGGACCCGGCGATGGCGAGCTTGCCGTCGCGGGTGAACGAGACGGCCGTGATGAGCTCGGGGAGCTCGGTCCAGATCTGCAGGACGTCGGCAAAGGGTCAGCACGAGCGAGGTCGAGGAGGGAGTCGTGGACGAGGCCGAGCCGGACGCACATGCACGCGCTTCTCGGGGATCTGCAGGACAGGCAGCGCCAAGTCAACGAGAGCTCACAGACGAGGAGAGAGAGAGAGAGAGGAAGAGGGACGCACGTTCCACAGGCGCAGCTTGCAGTCGAGCGAGCCCGAGAGGAAGAAGCGGTCGTCCTTGGGGTGGAACGCGATGCTCGTGACAAAGTCGAGGTGCTGGAACGCGCACAGGCACTCGTTGCGCGAGACGTGCCACAGGCGGACCGTCTTGTCCATCGACGACGACAGGAGGAAGTTGTTCTGCTCGAGGGAAGGAAGGGGTCCGAGAGCGCGTCAGCGAGGTGTGCGCGCGCAGGACGAGGACAAGATGAGAGAGACGAGACGCACCTTGCTCCAGCTGAGGTCGAGCACGTCGGCCTCGTGCCCCTTGAACTCGTGCACGGGCCTGCTCGCAAACACGGGCATCGTGAACGGCGCCTCCTTGACCTTCTTGCCCTTGGCAGCGCCGTTCGAGGACGTCGCACCTGGTCGCACGCTCGACGGCGAGTCGGGCGAGGGCGAGAAGGCGCGGTCGGGGGCCGACGACGGGTCGAGCACGGCCTCGCGCGCTTCGGGCGTCGAGAGGACCTCCCAGACTGCGAGCGGCGTGCACAGGGCGTCAGCGACTCCGGTGTAGCATGCCGAGGAGAGGGAGAGAGAGAGAGACGCACCTCGCACGACGCCGTCCTTGCCGCCGACAGCGAGGTACCGCCCGTCCTCGCTGAACTTGACCGCCCAGACCGCCTTGCGCTTCTTGGCCCCGCTGCCCTCGTCCGCCGCCGCGCCGGCACCCGGTCCTGCGCCCGAGGCGCTCTTGGCGTGCGACTTCTGCGACGCGCCGTCGTCGGGCTGCGGCTGGGGCGACGACGGGTCGGCCGGGTCGGCGGCGGTCGAGAGCGCGGGCGCGCCCGACGACGAGATGACGAGCTCCTGCGCGAGGAAGAGGTGCGCAAAGTCCTTGTGCGACTTGCCCTTGGCCTTGACCTGCGCGCGGAGCAGAAGAGGAGGAAAGAGCCGTCAGTCGCGGAACGAGCGCAACCTGACGAGCTCGAGCTCGAGTCCTGGACGAGCCGACGCACCTTGGGCCGCGAGATCTTGACGCCCTTGTCGACGACCGTCTCCCTGACGCTCTCAGCAACGCCGAGCCCGCTGCGTAAGCTCGCCCCGCCGCTGCTCGGCGGCGTCCTCGCCCCGGCACCCCCGCCGGCGCCGTCGTCGCGCGAGCTCGCCTTGCTCAGCGGGCTCTGCGGCGCGCCGTGCTGCTCCCGCTCCCTCCCCTGCTCCTTCTCCCGCGCCGGCTCCAACTCGCTCGGCGCGCGCCCGCCGCCGCGGGAGAACAGGCGCCGGAACCCGCCGCCCTTCTTGCGCCCGACCGAGCCCGAGCCCGCCGTGCTCGTGCTGAGCGCTGACGACGCGCTCGAGAAGCCGCGCGCGTGGAGCGGCGGCGCGCCGGACCCGGGGCGGGTCAGGGCGGTCGAGGTCGAGATCGGCGCCGGTGCGGGCGGGCGGCCGAGCCCGACGCTCGAGGCGGGCCCGGGCGCGTCCTCGCGGTCGCTCAGCTGCGGCGGGCTCTCGCTCCACGGCGCACCGTCCTCCTTCACGACGCGCGCCGTCCCCGCCGCGCCCGGGCGCACCGTCCCCGCCGTATCCTCCCTCTCCCTGCGGCGCTCGGTCGCGCGGCGCGCCTCGACGACGCGCACGGCCTCGGTCTCCGAGTCGCGGCGCGCGATGGCGTGCAGCGTGAGCGGGTGGAGCGTGCCCGAGGTGGACGCTGCGGCGAACGCTGCCGAGGCCGCGGTTGGGGCTGAGGCGAGCGCGCGGGGCGGGGACGAGGTGGGCGCGGTGGAGGAGGGGGAGAGCGGGAAGGAGGGGGTGGTGGAGGGGAGCGGCGTCGAGGGCGCCGAGGGCGCGGGCGTGTCGCTGACGAGCGAGGGGCCGTCGGTCGCTGTTGGTGGGAAGGTCGAGATCGGGCGTGCGGCGGGTCGTGCGCGGGCGAGCGGCGGCGTCGTCGAGGCCGAAGGCGAGGTCGGCGTGCGCGAGGAAGTGGGCGAGGACGTGAGGGTGCGGCGGCGCGCGAGGAGGTAGGGGTGGTGCGGGCGGTCGGGGAGGAACGCGGCGACGAGGTGGTCGACGAGCGGGGCCGAGTGCGGGTGCGGGTGCGCGTTGGCGGTCGAGGTGGGTGAAGAGGGTGCCAAGGAGGAGGTCGAGGAGGGTGAGGAGGAGGAGGTCGAGGGCGACGAGGGCGAAGGCGGAGCGGGCGGCGAGCGCAGGAAGAACGTCGGCGAGGGAGGGCGAGGCGGGGCAAAATGGTGAGTCTGCGTGATCGACATGGCGCGGCGAGTGCGAGTGCGGAGGCTCTTCGAGGTGCGCGAGGCGCCGTCGAGGCGAGAGGAAGGAGAGCGAGCGAGCTGGCGCTCGCCCTCGCGCGTCCTCGTCCGGCGGAAACTCCGCGCACGCAGCGCGCAGCGCCCGTCCGTCCGAGCGTCACTCGGCGGACGCCTCGCCTCGCTCGCCGACTGCGGCTCGCCGGGCGCGGCCCGAGCGCCGGAGCGCATGCACTCGCGCACGACGAGGCGAGGCGCGGCGAGTAGGTCGAGCTTGCCGTGCAGGCGCAAGTGTGTGATGGTCGAGTGCTGAAAGGAAAGGCGACGAGCGGAGAGGGAGAGGGGAGGTGGAAGAGAGCGAGGGGAAGGAGGAACGCACCCTGCTCGATCCTGAGGTCCATGCTCCTCCTCAGCCCCTCCTCGCCCGCCGCTCCCCCGAGCCGTCCCTCCCCGCCCCTCTCCAACCCCCTCAGCCTTCCCTCCCCCTCCTCTCCCTCCTCGTCGCTCCCCTCGCCCTCGCCCTCGCCCTCGCCCTCCTCATCCGACGACGCCCACTCGCCCGCCGCCCTCGGCCGCATCTGGAGCGCCGACGCGCCGGGGAGCTCCGGGGGCGGGAGGAGCATGGCGAGGTTGCGCCCGATAAAGTCGGGCAGCGCCGTCGAGAGGGACGAGAGGAACGAC
>Ga0308170_10001505_pt1 | contig 21976 bp, 20 predicted proteins | sample PhyBR2_2_FD_202136 | JGI IMG/M metagenome (GOLD analysis project Ga0308170, IMG submission 202136) | Phyllosphere microbial communities from UC Gill Tract Community Farm, Albany, California, United States - DLSLSB.R2 | ecosystem: Host-associated > Plants > Phyllosphere > Unclassified | place...
CCCCTACGTCAAGCTCGTCGACTTCCACGGACGTCTTGAAGGGGTCATTCCGTCGAAGGTTATCGAACGCATCCTCAAGATCTGTCCAAACGTAGAAACCGTCCTTCTCCAACGAGCCCAAGTTCGCTACCTCGTCGAAGACTCCCTCGCGGTCGTTTCCTCCCTCGCAAAGCACTCTTCCGGTCTCAAGAGACTCGACATCACCGACTTTGATGATGATACCGCTTGCACTCTCCTCCTCTCGAATCTCGCCAAACTCACGAATCTTCGGCACCTCTCGCTCACCTTTAAACCCAGGGAATGGGCAGAATGGAACGAAACCCCCTCTATGTACACTCGATCTCCTCTGCCACAGCAATTACAGTCTCTTCACATTGGATCGACAATTTCACCCTCCTTCTTTCCCTTCTTCTCTCGATCATCCACTTCCTCCCTTACCTCCCTCGGAGTCGCTGTCCGAAGGCACATCCCTGATCTCTCTCCCTTCGTCAACCTGCGACACCTTACGATCACTTACGATCGAATTCGACGAGCGATCAATACCCTCTCCACTCTACCTCAATCCACGAAGCTCGCGACCCTCGGACTTAGATTCTCACTTCAAGTTGTGAAAGCTGAGCATGCAGATGTCAAGCTCAAGACGCGCCTCGAGGACTTTCATCCTTCCGAAGACGACTCTGAAGGTTCGGAGGAGGAGGAAACGCGACAGCCTGATCAACCCAAGAACGACTTCATCGCCCTCTTCCGAAGCATCCCTTCGACCGTTCATACCCTCTCGATGCCTTACATTCTACATCCATCAGAGGAAGCGAACTTCAAGAAAGCTCTCAACTCGAAATCCATTCCCGTCGGCTTACGATCCATTCATCTCGTTCGCGCCGCCGACAAAATAGGAGATGATTCTGAGGACGAAGATGATCTTGATCCGGAAGAGATGGAGCGCAGGAGTCAGGAGAAATGGTTGAAATCGATTGTGCGATTATTGGAGAAGAAAGGAATAGATCTCTTGAGGGTACCAGACTGGTTGGAGGAACAACGCGAACGGTCTTTCTTGAATAGGACGCGCTTTTAGCTAGCTGCAAATTTCTAGGAGTACCTTGTCGAATCTAAACGAAGTCGAGGGGAACACTTGTCTCTACGTGAGCGTATTCATCGCTGTTTCTCTTTCAAGACAACCGGCACCTCTCGCGTAGCTTATGGAAGCTATCAAGCATTAGCGAACTTGAAGGGTCGCGAAAAGCAGTATTGTCGTCTCGCTCGTAATCGTCGAAAGCCAGCGTGAAGAAGTTCTATGAGAGTGAAGTAGAGTTCTCCTTGTCCGAGGGAGTGCAGCTCCTTGAACCGGGCGCCTTTCTAAGTAGGGAGAAGTCGCGAGTTTTAGACGACAAGTTCCACTCGCCATCAAAGTTTCGTTCTCCAGTATCTCATTCTCCTCGCGCATCGACGAGATAGATGTGATTCTTGACCCTGCAGACGATTCAAAGTCGTGAGTTTGCAGGAGCAGAAAGGAACGATAGACAATAGGAGGGGAAACAAAGTGAGGATGTGAAACAAGGGAGTTGCTATGTACTGAGATGGAAAAGCTAGATCGCTCGAAGGAGCTACGAGAGAAGAGGAATAAACGACAAGGGAAGGGAGACGGATCTACTTGAGTCGACTACGACCTTCCGCCTCATTTTTCATCTCCCTCGCAATGCCTTCGAGGACGCACTCGATTACGCAAACGTATTGACGATAGTTTGCGACCATACTCATTCGCTGTTCCCTCAAAGCGTTGACGCCTGCGAAGACTGGATCGTCTTGAAGGAGAGCGGGAGTCGAGTCGTCTGCTGGCGGGAGAACTGGATGAGGTCCGGATATCGACTCAGGTTCGGGTCTTCTTAGCGAGGTGGTTGAGGAGCGAGTAGAGAGGGTCTGGGGCGGTAGAGAGTGAGCAGGAGGTGCAGGGAAGGGATCGGGAGAAGCTCGAGCTGAATTAGAGTCGAGGGAAGAGAGGGAGAAATGGGCGGATAAGGAGGAGGTTTCTGGATCGCTCGAACGAGTGATGAGGTCTGGTCGAGAAGGCGTTGTGGTACCGGAGACTGAAGGGGAAGTATCGACTTCCATAGGTGCGACATCTCCTCCATCTTTCTTCGCTGCCTTCCTTTCCCTTCGCATCTTGTCCAGCATCGAGCTCACCATGATGTAAACTCCTGTTCTTCCAACTCCAGCAGAACAATGAGCGAGGATTGGTGGTTCCAACCCATCGTGATCTTCGACTCTCCATCCAATCTCAGTCATGTAATCAGCTTGCGCTTGATCAACTTCTTCGATGAGGGAAACGAGTTCTGCCGGGTCTGCTGGAATATCGAAATCAGGCCAAGCACGATATTGGATGTGTCGAATCTTGCGAGGTTGAGTATTGGTCGTCGAAGGGTCGAACCCTCGTCCTCCGAGTCGTTTGACCGTAAACATCCTTCGAACAGTTTGATCCGCTCGAGTAGTAGGCTTCACTTCGTCCTTCTTGGCGATGTCTGCGTCGGCAGGGGCGAAGAAACCTCCTGAACTTCCTCCTCCTCCGAAGAGTAGGTTTCCTCCAGTCTTCTCTTCCCTTTTCCACTGTTCCTGTTCCTCTTCGTGCGCCTTATCACCCACTACGTTGACCTCCCAATCTTTCTGTCCTCCAGGTGGAGTGATCCAATATCTGCCACATTTCTCTCGACCTCCCTCGTTCAGGTTTGTCAACATGATGATCACTCCAACGTGCTCCTGCTCGCAGAGTTGCCAGAAGTCGGAGTAGGTCGTCGGTAGAGGTCCTTGAGAAGCGACAAATTGCTTCGAAGAAGGAGGGAGTCGAAGGTGAGAAGCGTTGATGTAATCGGTTGCATGCGGTGAGTGGTCTGTGAGTTTGACTCGTCGGTACTCATACTATCGCCACTCGCTCATCAGTACTGAGCCTTCTAAAAGAGCCAATGACGAGGGAGACTTACAGGGAAGATGTTTTTGAAACGATTCAATCCTCCCAATTCGACTCCAGCACTAATTCCAAACTTCTTCCATTGCCTCGTCTCGGGACTCTCTTCACCCTCTTCCATCTCTTTCCCGCCTCGTCCTCTTCTCGCTTGAGGTGCAGCTTCAGCAGCAGTATGCCGAGCGTGCCACCTGAAAGTTCCTTCTAATCGTTCTCGTTCGGCTACTTCGAGTTCGTAGAATTGTCGAGCTAGCTTGTCGGCTCGTTGCATCGGTGTCATCGAGATGAGCTCTTGTAAGAAGTCGGGAAGGGTAGGGATGATGTGAGAAGGGATGTTTGGGAGGTCGACTGGGGAGAGATTTGCTAGTGATCGATCGAGTGAGAGAGCCTGAAAGCAACAAGCTCGTCAATACGGACGTTAAGTATCTGAGAAGGAGTGAGAGGGACATACCTCGCTGTTTTGTCGAATGTTATCGAAGAATGGATTCGAACTCATTTTCTTCGCACCTTGAACGTTCCTTCCCGTATCTCCCATAATGCCTTTCGGAGTAGCCGGCGATTCCCCTATCGGAGTCGGTAGAGCGTCTCGGCTGCCGAGTGTGAAGCCACTTTGATCCATCGAGGACGGGTCGTTACTGCTCTTCCTCCGTTTGCCCAAGTTTGGTCTTCGAGAGGAGGAGCTGCCGTCGGAAGAAGGAGACGTGACGGAGACGCCATGGTTGGACGAGGGTAGACCGGAGTGAACGAATGCCGAAGTCGAAGCGAGTTGGAAAGCGGCGATAGGAAGATCTCGAACTTGCAAGACGGGTCGACCGTGTTTCTTTGATTGAGGTGGTTGATTCAAGTTGAACTGCTGGTCTCCGGAAGTAGCAGATCCAGCAGCGAGGTTAGGCGAGGTCGGAGTAGATTCAGCGGGAGAACCGGATCCAGATTGGAAGAGTTTCGCTTGTTCCGGTTTCGGTAGACCTCGTGCCTGCGTCTTGACCGCGTACCAACCACCTTTGATCCATCCCAATTTGCCTTTGAACCCAGCTCGCTCAAATTTAGACAATAAACTCGCCACTCCCGAAGATCCTTCCCCTAAAGTCGTCGATTCGGCATCGATCGCGACGATCGTCTCGCAAGAGTTCCATGCTGCGAACACTTCTTGCTCGTGCTCGGGCAAACCGTCCTGAACGCGCTCGACGCCGAAACCTGGTCGTCGAAGTAAGGTCGAAGGAACGCACACATTGATCGAATTCGAGAGTCGTTGCGAAAGGTAAGCGGTGTGGGTTCGAATGTCAAGGACGAGGAGAGGAGGACAGGTCGAAGAAGAAGCGAGTGAGGTCTGAAGAAGGGAGAAGAGTGTCGTAGGGAGAATCGGAGTGAAACGACTTGTCGCCGCTGCTGATGGGGAAGGTGCAGTTGCAGAAGAGACAGGGGAAGATCGAAGGGAAGGACGAGGGGCGAGCTTTCGAGTGGCAGCAGAAGGGATAGCAAAGTTGAACTTGGGTGAAGAAGTTGAGGAGGAGGGAGCTTGAAATGACGAAATAGTAGGATCCGGGCCGGAAGTCGATGGAGTCGACGCGACATCGAAAGGGTTCTGTTGGCTTTGCGCGTCGGGAGGAATGAATGGACTCTGAGCTGGAGGGTAGAGGGGAGTAGGAGGGATCTCGTATGAACCGGCGAATCCTCCTAAACGATTGAATTTCGCATTGAAAGCGGTTGAACTGGGACTCAATGCGAAGTGAGGCGGAGCGGTACTCGCCCACGAGTTCTCGTTTCCTCCAGTTGTAGCTCCCCTACTCGTTGATCCACCTTCGTTTGAAGGATTCGCTGATTCACCAGCGAAATTGAAACCATTACGTCCACCACCAAAGAAACCTCCATCATTCTCGTTTCCACCTTGATCTCCTGTTCTGCTACTACTCCCTGGCCATCCGGTAGGTGCCTCGCCACCATTCCCTCCCGCTCCTGGTGTGGGTGGAATGAAATATGAAGCCTGTTCAGGTCCCACGCCATTCATCGATCTTGGAGAGAGTTGAGGTCGATTATCTGAACTTGCCGGTGGTGAAGGGTGAGGTCTAAACATTGTTCTTTGTTCTGGAGTGATTGAGTGCGGCGATCAAGCCGTTAGTCGAGTTGAGAGTCGGATTAGAGGGAGAGCTGAGAAGTGAAAGAGGCTAATTCGAGTTTGTGGCTGTTGATGGTCGAGTGCAGGTGTATGAGTGGAGTGAGTTTAGTGTTACTCAGCAGTACATTGTCCGAATGAAAGGTCGTGTTTCAGGAAGAAAGCGAATGAGAAAAAAAATGTGCCTCTTCGTCATCGCAAAGGAAGGGACTTTTCCCTTCCTTCTTCTATACTCTCTCGTTCACCGGTTCTAATACGTAGAGTATACTATAGAGCCTCGGGCGATGCTTCTCTCGCGAAAGACAGGGTTTGCAGGCGAGTGCCACGCGAAATTAAAGCAGTTTAATGAATCAGCGACAGAAAGCGAAGTACGACTCTCTTTGCTCATTGGAGCGTCTCGATGATCAGAAGTGGACGCAAGCTAGAGTTGTACAGTAGGAGATGCGAATTGCAATGTGGATATAGAGAGTAGTACATGAGATGCTTTTCCTCGCAGTTTTTTGGGGTATGCTAATACTGTAAGCGAGAGGAGTAGTCCACCATGAGCTCGACGTGTTCCCTTGTAGATGCTGAAGAAGGGAACTCACAATTAAGGTTGTCTATCTCCATTCGAATCTTTCATTCCTCCTCTCACTCAGTATAATCTCCTCAATTCCTCTGTCCAATTTGCCCAATCTTTCCCTTCCTCCCTCCCAGCTCTCTTGAACCTAACACACAACCCAGCCTCGGCGTTCCTAAACACGATTTGTTGTAAACTGTCATACCTCGTTTCGACCCCTAAACGACTAACGAAATCTCGAGCGGCGGGTTGAAACTTGTTCTCGGCGAAATCCGTGTCGAAAGAAGAGTTGGAAGAGTCGTTCCCGCACCGATGGAAGTTGCCGAGGGTTAGGCGACGCATGTTCGGGAACAGGTGAAGTAGGGATTGAAGTTCTTCGGCGGTGAGCTGTTTGGAGTATTGAACATCAGTGCACGAAGATGAGACTATCTGTGTCGACTCACTCGTTCAGTCAGCTCTTCCAGCTCATCTTCATCAATTTCTTTGTTTTGACCATCTCCTTCTTCCCTTTGCGAAATCGAGTTCTGACCATTCGAACCTCTCGATCCAGTATTCGCCGTCGCTTGTTCCGCCAGTTCCCCTTCGAGTTCTTGTACCGCAAGAATGATCGATACATCTTCGATCGTTCTGAGAGGAGAAGTCTGATCCCAATTGAGGGGATGTCGATCGTCGTTTCGCATCGAAGGTACGTCGAGAAAAGTAATGGACCTGAAGTTCGGAGCTTGAAGGAGCGATAGAACGGCAGGCATGATCGTTGCCCATTCTCGTTTGTAACTCGTCAAAGGGTTGAAACCGTGTAAAGTGAAGGCTTCGAGAGGATGTTTCTTGACGTCTTTGTACCACGATGCATTGCGAATCGTTTCGGGGAGCTTGACGGGTAAGTCGGTTCGACCCCAACCGCTGTAAGCTGCGATTTGAAGTCGTTTCGAATGTTGCATCAAGGTTTTCACGAACCCTTCGAGAATATTCTCCTCCGTATCGATGTCGCTATATAGCTCAGTAATAGATCAGCTACGGTCAGATTTGAACGGAACGGAGGTCAGATTCGCAGCTTACGGATGAACGAGGAACTGCGAGGAAAGTAGTCTTGTCAGCAAAACTGTTCAGTCTCCTTCAAACAGGATCAGGTATGCTCACCTTGACATCGTTGATAGTAGTGTCTCCATCGAATGCACCATAATCCGACCAATCTCCAATCGAGATATCCGTCAACTTGAGATCCCGAGTGAAGGAGAACTCCTTGTCTTCCGCCGATTCCCAGAAAGGGATCTATGTAATCGAGACAGCTCGTCAGCTACAGTCGTGTTGGAGAGAGGGTGAGAGCAAAGTGTGACGACTCACCTCGAGAGCTTTGAGATTCGGGAGATGCTTTAAAGCGTCGGTGAACGATTTCCGCAGGGTGCAGAGATCAGCGTAATCTCCGAGTTCATCGTCCGGTCTGTATCGTTCAGATGGAGTAAGCTAGAGCTATGAGACACAGTATAGAGAGCGAAGGAGGAACTCACATCCGTTGAGGTAAGAAAGCGAGAATCAAGTAGGTAAGGTTCTTCAAGTTCATCAAGAACAGTGGTGAAGCATCATTATAACAATGAGATACCTATTTCAGCAATGCTCTATAATCAGTTTCCACTCTCTAACCAGAAACCGAATGAAGGGGAAACTCAAACTCACCTCCCAGTAAACCTCTTGAACTGATGCCTGCACCGCCTTTTCCGCATTGAACAACTGAACGGTATTCGTTCTCCTCCCTCTATCCTGGAACGTAAGAGTCCTCGTAACGAACGGTCTGAACATTCTCGCGAATTTCCTGCAGGTTCCAGCGAGGGCTCGTAGTTCTTGTCTACCTAGTCGAGTGTAGCGGGAAGGGAGAGTGAAGTGTCCTAGTTCGAAAGGGATGGGAGGATTGAAGTGTTCTGCGATGAGGAGTAAGACCTTGAATGTTGATCGAAGATGATCAGCTACACTAGCTCGTCCTAAATAGAGAGTCAGAGAGGCTCACCTCGTCCGGCATGCTCAAGATCATCTGCCTGAATAAAGTAGCCCATGTTAGCTGAGATCAGGAGAAGAGAGGGAGGTTTGAGACTTACCGATTGATCGCTGCTCGAGTAGCATGTTTCCCTAGCTCTCTGTTTGTAGCAGGTTGATTGTCAGCCATGCTAGAATAAAGAGAGAGAGAGAGAGAGCAAGCCGAACTCGCTTTGCTGCTGCCGTATTCCCTTCATTCCCCATCTAAGATTATTTATGATCAAGGTTCGCTAAACAGCGACCACGTCCGATGCCGTCCGATGGACCTTGATCTTGTGCGATCTAGCTTACTAGAAAGTGTGCTGAGGTTTAAGGAGGCGGATCGAAGTGGGAGCGATGGAAGAGCGAGAGACGAGAAAGTTTGATGAATTCGCAAAAGCAATCTACGAATGATCGACATGCTCTAGAAGTCCTCGTGGTCGTGCCATGAGCGTTAGCTACACACTCCTCGCTCCTTCAGACTCGTCCCAGGAAACGAACGATGAAGACTCGCAAAGTTTCGCAACTTTCGAAAACCCGAGAAAGTCAACTCGAACAACGACAGACAGAGGAGAGAGCAAGTACGTTACAAGCATGCACATCGTTAGAACATATCGGGATCAGTATCAAAGAGAGCGAGAGAACAAAACGCAAAGCGACTTCCTTCCTCCCATCATGAAGCAATCAATCAAGCGAATTCCTTCGTTACTCCTTCTTCTTCCTCCCTCCAGCAGCAGCTTTCGGTTTAGCTTTAGGTTTCGCTTTCGTAGCAGCTGCACCTTTCTTCGCACCAGCTTTGTTCTTGATCATCTTGTCCTTTCCGATCGATGCTTGAGAATCATCCGAATCTGCTCCATCGTCCGATTCCGCTCCGTCATCCTCATCGATCTATACAAGACTCGAGCGAGTCAGCACATGTCACGAGAGAAGTGGATAGAGAGAGAAGCGTACGAAAGCATCCTCGTTATCTGGTACATCTCCGCTCGCTCCCAATTTCTTTGCTTTCGCTTTTCCTCCATCAGGCTTGTGGAACGGAATAGGGTGATCAGAAGCGTTGTACCTAGTTCATACCAGTCGCGATTGTCAGCTCTGAGCAAGAAGAGGATGGGAGAGGAAGCAGAGAACTCACTTTCTCGTGAAAGCAGTTTTGGTAGCTGTAGGAATCGCTTTCAAGACCTCCTCTTGCGAGAACCCTTCTCCAATTCCGAGTTCAACAATAGCATCCCAATCTTCTTTCGTCAAGTAGTATTCATCCATCAATTCAATCACTTCCGGTACCGCTTCCTGCAAAATCGCCCGAATCGCCTCATCAATTCATGCTCGCAAAGAGACGACAGAAGAGGTAGGACTCACGGCTCCACGTTCTTGTAAAGGTTCAACCAATCGAGGGAACAAAGTAGGAAGGTAACTCTGTCGAATCTCCCTCCTATCTCCCGACACTTTCAACCTCATTCGAATTTGAATCTCTCCCAACAATCGTCCCAATTTACCCTGACTAGAATTCTTTCCAAACCATCTACAACCCACATCGAAGTCAAGAGTCAACACGAGCGGGATGAGGGGAAAGATGAGAGAGGGAGAAGGGAGAAACGTACGCAGGGAAATTCGTTTGAGCTCCTTGACCATAACAGAACGAAGCTGGTCTCACGCAAGACATCATACCGTGTAAAGGCATGAGTGACCATTGTTGTTGAGTGCTAATCACCATCACACTCTCTCATCAGCTCCTTCCCTTCAAAAAGAGAGATAGAGAGAGAGAGTTACTCACCCGTGAATCATCGCATCAACGAGATCACCATCCGAAATAGCTTCGGCCGCATTCGTCATCAATTCCAAATTCTTCAACTCCAACTCCCTCCCACTACTTCCACTCGCTTTCGAGAATCGACCTTTGATATAATTCTCTTGAACGAACAAGGGCATCATTGCGTGATCTTGAAAGTATACGTCTACTTTATCGTTGAGCGTCATACCGGAAACGGTCGAACCTGCTTGAGGTCCGAACAGTTTCGAGTAGAGCGTCCAGGGAGTTTGTAATGCATTCTTTTCATTCATTTTCGCTCTGCATGGAGTTACAACTTATGATCAGTGAAGTGGAGTCGGCTGATAGTAGTCAGATACAACGTACAGTTTCTTGCTCTCATCGTAATCCATCGCTTTCGCACCAAGTTTGTAGGTAGCGAGCATGTTGACGATTTGACGAATGTCGGATTGAGAACCTTGAACGAGTTGATCGACTACCTTTCCATCAAGCTTGAGTCCCTCCCTGTGGAAGCACGCATTACCGAGATCAGTCAAACGATTAAACGAGTGTCAGATCAAAGTAACTGGAACTCACTTGAAAGCGATCGACATAATCCTCGAACGAATCTCATTCGCAGCCGGTCTATCACTCACGCATCTCAATCAGTTCGAGCACACATGCCCTACGAGAGAAGGGGGGAAAGAAGGGAGAGAAAAGCTCACCTCTTGAATCCCATTTGAAAAGTAGTAGCCATGAGAGGTTTCATCTTTTGCGTAGACTTGTCGTTACAGATCGCAATGATCGGTACTTTCGTCTTTTTGATGAACGCATTGAGTGCCCCCACTCCTCCACGATCTCCTGCAGACATTCCATCGACTTCGTCCATTATAATCACGGATTTCTTGTTGACTCCCAATCCTGAATCATCGTTCTGGGAAACAGACGCTTCCGAACAATCAGTTATAAGATCAGATGATTGTATGGAAGCGTCAACTCACCTCATCTTGACCAGCAGGTTTGAAGAATCCTGACAAAGTAGTATCGGTAATCTTACTCGAGAAAGCAGCCTATCAAGCAGCAACAACAGTATACATCAGCTTCTCCCTCACCTGCTTGTAGTGTTCTGGTTAAACGAGAAAGGGGAAGGGAAGGGGTTAGAGAGAGTTTCGAGGAGAAAACAAACTCACATCCAATAATTTCTTACTCCTAGTATCACTAGCGTTCAATTCGAGAATATCATAACCCTGCAACTTGGCTACTAGATGTGCCGCCGTGGTTTTCCCGATCCCGGGAGGTCCAGAGATCAAGACGCATCTGAAAGAACCCATGGCGTCTGGTCCGGGTTTCTTGAAATTCACTCTCATACATTTAGGCCTAACACTCATACAAAGACACTCTGAGGTTAGTGGGAGAGAGAGAGAGGGAAGAAGGAGAAGGGAGAAGGAGAAAGGAGAGGCGTACCAAGCTTCTAACCATTTCCCTAATTTCTCGACTGATCCTTTGTTTCCACAAATCTCACTGATCTTGCGAGGTGCGTATTTCGTCGTCCAAAGTTGAGTCAAATGTTCACTACCATCCCCCCTCTCACCCTTGATCAGTCCACGTAGCCTTAACAGAGAGAGTGAAAAGAACGTACGGAGCGTCTTTCTTGAGTGACATATCTTTCGCCATGGTTTTAATCTTCTCCTCTTCCTTCTTCCTAGCCTCTTTAACTTTCGGATCATCTTTTTTACTCTCACTAGTCCCAATCATTCTCAAAAACTGATCTTCCGTCAAAGTTTTCAAACTATGTCTCGCAATCACTTCCAATTTCTTCGGACCTGCATCACTCCCCAAAACGACATAAGAAGTTTTCGAAGATGGTGCAGTCGTCACTCGTCTACTCTCTCAAAGACATAGTCAGTCAAATGAGGAGGGAAGGGGAAGGAGGGAATGGGACTTACCCTCCATAACGTTTTGCGAGATCTATTCCGTCTTCCCTAGACAGACTCTCCAATTCACCAGTGAACACGAAAGTCAACCCAGCCAAACAGTTGTCTTCCCCAACTGGGATCTCTTTAGATCCAGGATTCGCAGGTCCCGCCCTCGGTTGAAATACCCATTTAGGTTTCTCATCTCCTCCTCCTTCTTTCTTTACCCCATCTTCCTTCTTGACTTTCTTTGCTGGAGGAGGTTTGGCTTTACTAGCTACTGGTTTCTTCTCCTTGGCTTTCACTTTGGGTTTCTTCTCCTGCTCCTCCTCTGATGATTCCTCTTCCGAACTCTCCTCTTTCTTGACTTTCCCTTTCCCTTTCCCTTTCACAACCGCAGTTTTCTTCCCTTTACTACTAGGTTTCACATCCTCTTCCTCTTCTTCTGATGAGATTTCTACTGCAGCTCGTTTCTTTGTAGTCGGAGTAGATTTCGATTTGGTAGATTTCGATTTCGAAGTGGAAGGTTTCGATTCAGACATGATTTCGATATCTGAATCATCTGATTCTGAATCTGGAATTTTGGGAGCCATCCTTCTTGGTCGCACAGAGAGAGAGAGGAGGGAGGGATAGAGGGGAGAGTGAAGGAGGAAGCGGGGAGGAAAGAGTAAAAGCGGAGTTCAGGTCGATGGGGGAGATAGTGGTAGACCTAGAGAGTAGAAGAATCTGTGTTAGCTTTGAGTAGCAGAGTGTGAGGGTGAGAGGTGACTAGGTCGAGTGGAGGAAAGTCAATAGAGGAGAGAGCAGGATCGGGAGCTCACCTGTGAATGAACGCGCTCTTGATAGGTTTGTAAGAGTCTAAAAGAACTGTCTAAAGTGGTATCCGAGCGAGAAGTGAGAGAGAAGGAGCAAGAGGGTCAACTTGTCAACATCGCAAACCCTTCAATTGATCGTAAATCCCTAGTTTTCGCTGGACCGCCGAGAATCGAACGTCAAGTGGAACTCCAGACGTGCGCAATCTCTGAAAGGTGCGAACAAGTATCGATTTCGCTAGTTTTCGTCGAACAAATCTCAGATTTCGCTCATTCTCAATCACGTTTCTCCTTCAATCACCGCCTCGCAGGCCACAGTAGAGTGAAGAGATTGACAGCCTGAATCGAGGCGGGGGCGAAAGAGTCTGAGGGTTTCGAACCCGAATACGCTTCCAAACCCCCTTCGTCCTCGACTATCCTTCTTTTCTCTTTCCCTCTCTCTCTCCTCTCCTCTTCTCTCTCGACAACTTCGCACTCCGAATTTCCCATAATGTTACAACAGATAGATGCGAGTGGTGATGCGAAGAAATAGGGATAAGAACGACTGTCGAGGCTGAGAGGGAATAACGAAATGAATTTGGGTTCGAGGTTACGCTGGACGCTGTAGCGTAGAGTGCTGAGTACTGAGGTGGGGTCCAGGATGACGAATAGGGCTGTCTCATCATGTTGTCCTAGCATCATCTCGTTTAGTTTGCTTTGGATCCTCATAGACGTCTCTATCAAAATTGCGAAATTCCCCATCTCATCAGCACGTTCTCGTCCCTCTCTCTCTCATTCATTCAATGCAATGCTACTCACCTTCTCGCCTCCCAAACGTCCTCACTTGACCTACCCAACCTTCTTTCAGCCCACCATTGACTCCTCCTCTCTACCCAAATCTCTTCCTTCCTCTCTTCACTAACCCCTTTCAATGACATACAAAACTTGAAATCCTCGAACTTGGGCGAACAATCTCGTGGTGCTCCATGTCTATATACTGATTTCGCTTGACTTGCGAGAGCTGTTCATTCAAAAGAGAGAGAGAGAGAGATGTTTAGTTGGGGTTTTGGGGGGAGGAAGAGAGGGAAGGAGAGAACGTACAGTAACAAAGTAGGAAATTATCGAATAGTGTTAAACAACTGGGCATACCTCCTTCCATTGCGACTGAGTGCCGTTGGATTGGTAGTTCTTCTTCAACTAATCTTTCGAATGTTCTTCTAACTGGAGGGGATTCGACTGGAGGTGAGAGAGGAGGTATCCGGGTAGGTTCTGGTAAGGTGGAAGGCGCGCTTGACGAAGTGGAGCCGAATCCGAACATTTTAGAGTGAATAGTTGAAAGAGGAGAAAGAGAGGGGAATTTCGCAAACATGGTTTCGCAACTTTGCAAGTTTCTCTCTGTTCCTAAGCTGAGGCACAGCGCATAGAAACCGCTGTCCGGGTACGCGAACTGAGGGGTTCGATTCGTTTCCAGCGAAGAATACAACGCTTCGCAAGTTTGTTTCGTCTTTAATCTTTACAACAAAAGTCTAGTTCTATCCCAATCCCAGTCCTCCCTACATACCCCACTCGTCCAGTTCTAAACAATACATGATCCCCTCCCCTCCCTCATCATCGAACATCATCCTTTTCCTCGTCGAAATCCAAAATTCTCTTCCTAAACTTGGTTTCTCTCAACCCTTCTTCCTCCTCTCGCTTCTCCTTGCCTTCCTGACGAGCTTTTAATTATTCAACCGCGTTTGCCACCCACAAGTCTCACATGAATAGAACACCGTAGCTCCCTCATCTAATCATTTCGCACCACCGCAAGTCAGAAATCTCTCTTTACCGAGGAATCGGAGGGTGGAGACATACCTGCCGATCGTAGTTGCATAGTTTTGACACTCATTTGTTTCGCACCACATTTCTCACACACCTCATCGACCTACATCTCACCTCGGAACGAAAATTGTCAAAACCCCTCTTCAATTCAAAAGAGAGAGTTTTGAGTGTGCTTGAGACTTACGTATACTTTCTTCTTCTCTACGTCGCCTCTATTCTTTACTAAACTAGTTTTCAACTGCCTCAGACTCGAAGGGAATGCAGCAGGATTAGATTTAGTTGTAATCACTTTCCCCTCATACGCTATCAACTTCCCCTTCCTTCTAATCAGCTCACGTTACTCGAATGAAGGAGGGATAGGGGAGGGACGTACTCGATGCATCTTCGACTTGACCGCATCCTGAACAAGTTAATTCATCTTCATCCCCTGGTAAATCAAGGAGTGTACCACAGCGTGAACAGAAGACTAAAGATCCTATTTGATTGGGTGTAGTATCCATTGTTTGAGTAAGGTGGATCAGAGCGGGGGAGAGTTGGAGAGAGGAGGGGAAGGGAAAGGAGAGAGAGAAAAAGTTGAGAGAGAAATTGGGTTGGAGAGCTACCATTCACTCGCTTTGCGTTAACGACTAGCTGAGCAGCGCAGGAACATCAATAGGTCAAGCGTCCGGTGCCAGGATGACCCGCAACATCGCCTACACCTTCGCGCCAAATCCTCATCAGCATTCTCATTCCCATCGACTTGCAAAGCCGCAAACCACCTCAAGACTGCTGATAGGCTCTAGAACAAGCTTAATCCTCGACTGAGAAGCTGGCGATGATCGACAGCATCTTGGGCTAAATCTTTCGCTTATGCCGCTCACTTCGCAAGTCGATTCTTGCCTCGACTCGCTCATCTCGAAACCAGCTTCGATTATCTCGAGCTGTGCTCTATCATCCCGACAAGACTCTCGAGTACGAACGGGAGGATCGCAAAGACGGAGGTGGAGCTTCAAAACCAGGAGATTTACCTCATTTCTCGGGAGGAAAAGAGGGTGGAAATGACAGAGGGGAACTATTGAGAGAAGAAGGGGACGGCAGGATGGAGACGTGAAGGTAGAGGAACTGAGCGAGATTGATGGGAGTGCAGGAACGGACGTAATACGGGAGTAGAGAGCGGAATACGAAGAAGGAAATCGGACTGACTTTCTCGATTGAGCGTTCTGTGGAACAAGCAAACACGTTCAAGACTTATCGATTGAGGTCTCTAGTTGCGTTGAGTCGGAGAGGAGGGCAGCCACACTTGGCGCTCAGCAGATTGACTCGACTCTTCTGCGTTCTCATCGATCACTCCGGTTTAACTTCTCTCAAAGGTACTTTTTCAAGATCAAGAGTAAACGAAATACAACACTTTGTGAATCTACTACAAAGAAAGTCTCTCTATCCCTAGCACTCCACCAAAACCCCCCATCGAAAATTTAATCCTCGAATTTAACTGCGAAATGTTCTACATTCGGTTCCAACAATTCTTTCTGACTCTGTACCAACCTCAACTCGACCATCCTCAACCTCCTCACTCTCTCCTCCGCAGATTCGCCTTCATGAGGTACGATCCAATCTGTTCTACCTTTTGCGAGTTGTAAGGCGTGAGTTCTAGTTCTCGCTAGAACTCCTTGTAGGGAAGCGATTGCGAGTTCGACGGTATGAGCGAGAGGAGATACTGGGTGAGAAGTGTAGGAATCTGGAGAGGTCGGGTCGAGGGAAGGGAATCTGCCTAGGACGAGGGAAGAGAAAGTGTCGCCTACTCCTTCGTAATGTTCTGCTAATTCTGGGAAAGCTATACCGAATGAAGTGGTACGGAGGGGTTCGTTCGGACCGGAAGTGAGGGTTGATCCAGTACAAACTAGCATTCGACCAGTTGTAGAGGAGGGTGGTAAGGGAGGAAGGGAGTTGAATCCTAATTTGACGAGTTCTGATACGTGGAGTGAAACGGCCGAAATGATGATGTTTGGGATTCTGTAACGTTCGTGGAAAGTTCGAAGGGCGAGTTTGAGCGACGAGGCATCGAGGATTCGTACGTCGGTTAATAATTCCGCTTCGAAGTAATTCGGAGTCGCGCAAGTCGCTTTGGGGAGAAGGGATTTGTATAAAGGGATGACGGATTCTGATACGTAGATTCGACCGTCATCTCCCATGACTGGATCCAAGATGTAGACGAGTCGAGGGTTGACCGCTCGGAGACGATCGACAGTTCGAGTAACGACTTTGAGAGCGTCTGCTCCTGGTACGTATCCCGTCAAGAGATGGGATTGCCGCAGTAAACCGTTGGCCTGTGGAACGTAACGCGGCAGTACGTCAGCTCAGTCCTAAAAGCGAGAGATGAAGAAAGCAAGAAAACCGACTCACATCTAACGCTGAGAAGATATCCTCGAGATGTGCCGCATCAAACTTTGATCCTCCCCATCTACCATAACCTGCGACGGACGATTCAGGAACAATGTCAGCTCGACGGAACGAGGATCGGTTGCGAGAAGATTGAAATTCACGCGGACCTCTTTTAATCCGAATCCGCCGAGGTTCGGGCGAGGTTGAGGGGTCGAGGAAGAATTAAGATAGAGCATGTAGATAGAGTGAATGAAGGAGGAAGGGGGAGAGCGAGGGCAGAGAAACTCAGTCAGCTCCCGTTTCGAAAGAGCGAACTTTTGTCGACTCACGTATGGTTCGAGAAAGCGACAGTCATAGCAGCATCCACTTCCCATCCCAACAGCTGCAAGGGGAAAGTAGCTGCCTTGTTCCCTGCAATCAACGGAAAAGGTTTCATCATTAGATTTGGGTTGAACTTGCTCAGAACAGCGAAGGGGGGAACTAACCGACATAGCCAGCTACGACATGGCTTTGAATAGAGAGTACTCGCTTCTCTTGTGTCAGATTGTGTGTCATCTTGAGAGAGTGAAGAGAGTTGGAAGATGAGAGTGAGGGAAGAGTTGAAATGAGGGTGAGGGAAGCGCGGTCTATTCAGGTGTGGTCTTGCTGTAGATCAGAGGCTGCGAAGGTGTAGAGATTGTGATTGAGAGCGAAATGAAGCGTATGAAGGGACGTAAACTAGCTTCACCGCTTCTCAGAATTCCAGCGAAGTCGGAATTTTGCTTGACTCGTCAAAACAACTTATCCTCCTCTACCAGACTTCCACTCGACTTGGAACTATCGGGAACCTGAAAAGTGGCCAGGGTCGATGAAAGATGCGAAGACGTCGAGACAGATTCATTTCCGAAATCCTCTCGCATTGCCCTCGCAGTTCGTCAAATCCCCTGCCTATCGAGTGACAGCCATTTCACAGCTCTTCCAGATCTACTTCAGCGCCTTTGACTCTATATAGTAGCACCCAATTCCCAACAGGCATCGTAACTTTCTTGACAAACTCCCAACCTTCCTCCTCCGCGATTCTTGCTAGTGCATCAATACTTCTGAGACCGAGAGGATATGAGGATGGTCGTGAAGAGATCTCCTTATCGAACTATAGCGATCAAGAGAGTCAATTCAAGGGTCGTCGAATCGGGCGAGTTTCGAAGGAGTGCTCGGCGAGAAAGAGAGGAGGTGGAGGAAGGCAACCAGCGTTGAGAGCGAGACGGGTGACTCACAGCTTGATCTCCTACAGTATAGAACCCTTCGTCATGCTTGAATGGACCGTAGAACGCGATTAAACCGTTCGAGCGGGAGACGAGGTCGAGTTTGGGTAAATTTCGAAAGATTGATCGGGGTCCTTCGGGGCTACCCAAAGGAAGCTCAGGGATTAAGCATCTACCGCTACGTCGCTCGAGCTGTGGAGAGATAATTCGACGTACAACGGTAGCATGTGGATGAAGTTGTGTCCGATAACTAAATCGTACTTTCTTCTTCCTTGTCGCGCTCCATCCTGTGATTCTCTCAGTTTCTCCCAACTCTCTTCCTCCATCACATTCAATTCTAATGCTTCCCTCACACCTCCCTCCCCTTTCCCCTTCCTCACGTCCCGACAAGTCTCATTAATTTTCCCTCGGTTAAATTCGTCGCATTCACTCGGTTGAAACGTGATATCCGGGAACTCTTTTGAATATATCAGAGAATGTATTCCATATCCCGACGCAATCTCCAATACTGATGTAGTTGAGGGAAGGGAGAAAAGTTTTGAGAATGTTGGTAAAAGGTTTAAAGTGATCCGTTCAGTGAGACCTGTTCTGCTCGAATTGAGTGTGAGTGAAAGGTTAAGGACGAGTAAGGAAGTAAGGACTCGCCTTGATAGTAGCGGTCAGGAGCTAGAGTTGAGGGGTACAGAGGTGCAGCTTCTGATTTCGTCATTAGCAAAGTTAGGTGTGCTGAGTATTGAGCAGGTTGTACAGTGACGGTATTCGGGATGAAAGAAGGCGAGAAGGGAAAAGAGAGTGAAAGAAAAGCGAGTCGTTCGAGGAGAGGGAGGGAGAGAGGGAGAGAAGAGCGCCGAAAAGATTCCTCACTTTCTTCCCCTTGAACACGTCAGAAGCGTTTTATCGACAGGAGGTACGTCGGCAACTTGAGCGGCTTTGAAATTTGAGTTTTTTCATTCAAAAAGACGTCGCTTCTCCTCTCTCTCCTCTCCCTCTCACCCGATCACTGTGTACTCAGCTCCAATCAGCTCGATACATTCTCAATTGCACTCTACACCCTCATCTCAAGCCCATCAAGCTCTTCCCTTCCTCTTTCCCTCTTGAGCCCATTTCCCCCACTTCCTACCTTTTCCTCCTTCTCTCAAGTCCATACAAGCTCTGAACAGCTACAGACCACACTCGAAGCAAATAACAACCTCTACTCGACCTTTCACTCGAATTCAAAAGCAGTTCCAAGCTCTTTGAACTCATTCTCCGCAGCGAGTTCTTCTGCTTTCCTCCCTTTTCGACCTTTGTACTTACGTTCACCTCGATTTGATCTGCTGTAGATATCCCTACAACTACTCTCTAGTCCGGCCTCCCAGCTACCCCTCAAATTCACCCAAGATGGCCTCGAAACTTCGCCGTCGAGCCTCTCGAGCTCTCTCGATCAAATCTGGCAAATCTGGCAAGACTACCAGATCCGAGTATGATTACGAGTCACAGTTTGGCAATGATGACGATCAAGATGATCATTCTGTCGCATCTCCCGTGAGCTCCATTCTCCGCTCTCTCTCTCGACCTCGAAACTGATCTCCCTCGTTCATGCAGTCTAACGACTCGGACGGCTTCGGAGATCTCGGACGTCGCCCTTCAGCAATGAGTGAATCCTCTTCATTCAGCGTCGAATCCTACCTCCAATCCGCATCAAACGCCATGTCGAAACTCCAAGACCTCCATTCCTCTCCCGACAGTTCGTGGAAGAAAGCTCTCACTCACAAGAAGAGTGGGACTCAAGTCTACGTGTCGAAGGAGAAGAGCTACGTCAGCGCTGGAAAGGGGAACAAAGGTTTCTATGCGCCCGTCTTCAAGAGTGTACTCGATGTCGAAGGATTCGCTCCTGCTGCCGTGTTTGGCGTTGTAGGTACTAGGAAGCTCTGGGATGAATGGTGAGTACTCTTTAACACTGTTCAGTGATCACTTGGAGCGATTCACTGAGCGAGTGTTCGAGCTTTTCAGGTACAAAGAAGGATCCCTCGTTGAGAACCTTTCCGAAGATTCGTCTCTCACCTATATGTGAGCCTTCTCTCCTCCCTGTGCGCAATCATGTCTTTGCTGACTTAGCACGATCAAACAGGTGCATGAAAGGTATCGCTGGATCTTCGACTCGCGACCTTTCCCTCGTCGAAAAAGTTCAAGGTTCTCCTACCGGTGTCATCTGCTTCGCTACTACCTCGGTTGTCACTCCCAAAGTCCCTCGTGTTGCTGGTCGAGTTCGCGCCAGTATCGCTTTGAACGGTTGGGTTCTCGAGCCGACTTCGAATGGCACTAGAATCTCCTACTAGTGAGCTCTTCGGCTCTTTTGTCGCTCCTCCTGCTCCTCAGAGCTAATATTTGTCGCATTCCTCTTTCCAGCTTGCACGTCAATGTCAAGACCTTCATGCCCGCTTTCGCCGCAACGAAATACCTCGCTCGTCGACCTACCTGCATCTCTCGCATTGCGGCTTACCTCCAATCTCACGGAGCACCTCCCATGATGCCTGTCGACCCCGAACCTACTCCTTCCGTCCTCGTCCCCTCTGCCACTTCCTCCGGCAGTTCCCGTCGTCGTCGCGATTCAGTCTCTTCGAAACGTTCTAGTCGTAGCAGCGTTTCCACCGCAGCTACTTCCACTTCTGGTGTAGCCGGTCTACCTTCCCACGTCGAACTCAACAAGGATTCCGGATCTTACGGAGAGATTCAAACTGCGATCAAATTGTTCCGAGCAACGAACGATTCGGCTGGAGGTCAAGGTTGGACCGTCGCTAACGACCCGAGTGGAAACAAGATCGTTATGAAGAAGAGAGGGGAAGGTGAGATCCCTGTCGTCAAGGGAGAGGCGGATATTGGAGGTGGAGTCACAACTGAACAAGTTCTAGGAACTATCTTGCATTCGAGTGCCAGGATCCTTTGTGAGTCTATCATTCCTACCTTTCCTTGCAATCGTCGACTAGACACTGATTGAGACGCTCGATTACAGGGGATCCTCGTCTCGAACGAATCAATCGAGCTGAACTTCACAACGGTTACGATCAAGGTATCTTTATGGAATCGCAAAAAGGAATCTTCCCGTCTCTCAAGTGAGTCCTACTATCATCTCCGTATTGTTTGATTGTAGCTGAAGAGTGACTGACTTCTCCTTCACGCTTCGCAGACCTTTCCACTACACCGTCGCTCAAGGTATCGAACGTGACGACCCTTCCGACTCGAACGGACCTATCCTTCTCGTCTCTCGATCCTCTCAGAACTCAGAACGAGGACCCAAGAACTCGACCGCCTCGAAAACCGAATTCACTGGTTTCCTCCTCACTCCCTCTTCTCGCGGAGTCCGAGTCACCCACGTCGCTCAACGAGATGTCGGTGGTCAGAACCTAGGATTCGCGACTCACAAGATTCTTACGACTGAACTCGCACTTGCTCCTCTCAACGTCGCTCGTTTCATCGACGCAAACGGTTTCGCTCCTCATTTCGTCCGGTGGGGCAACGGTCCCGCTGAACTCGTCAAGGATTCAGCTCCCGGAGACGATATCGCTACTGGGAAAGTCACCTTCGTGATTGGAGGTGAGGGGAAAGGAACGATGAAGGATGGAAAACAGAAATGTTGGTTAGGTTGGAGTTCGAAGATGTATCCTCGTGGTATCAATCTCGTACTCGAGCCTTCCGACGCTGCAGAACTTGCCAAGGTCGAAACCGTCGACGGAACTATGGTCGAAATCTGTTGGACCGAGAAAGTCAAGAACGTCGGAGAAGAAGGTGTCACCTTGAAACTCTCTCAAGCTGATGGAGATGGATCGGAAGACGTTTACGTTGGAGGAGAGTTCCTCGACAAGACGGTCAAGGGTGAACCGGGAGCTGCGAGGAAGAAGCCAGTTCAAAGGAACGTCTCGAACGATGGAGGATCGGACGGTCAGAGGAATGGTATCGAAGCAGCTGCTGCTGGTGCTGCGGGAGGTGCATCTGCTGGAGCTGCTGCAGGAATGGCCGCTGCGAAAGGTCGCTCTCCTTCTTCTGGAGTCAACACTCCTCAAAATGTCGACAACTCGAAAGAGGTGTGTTCTTTTCCGTCTTAGTTGAGATTGTTGGCTCACTCTCCTGTCTGCATAGATCACGAACGACTCTCCTTCGACCGCTCAAGCTGTCAAGACTTCTTCGTCGCCTTCTTCCGTACCTTCGAATGCTTGTCTCATCATCACAAAGGATCTCTACTTTACTCAACAGCAAGTCATCGTCATGATCGCTCTCGTCGCTGCCGCTTACGTATGGGGAAAGGTAGCTTGAAAGGAAAAACGAAGTATCAATCTTGTATCATTCTGGTTTTATCTGTTATATCTTTTATCACTATATCAATATCTGAAGTATCACACGATCCGTATCGATTAAAGTAGGCAGCAGCTGAGAAGAGAAGAAAGGGAGAACGATCTGAGAGCGATTTCGAGCAACGAAAATCCGGCGTCAACGATGTACCGGCTGAAAGGG
>Ga0308170_10001510_pt1 | contig 21867 bp, 20 predicted proteins | sample PhyBR2_2_FD_202136 | JGI IMG/M metagenome (GOLD analysis project Ga0308170, IMG submission 202136) | Phyllosphere microbial communities from UC Gill Tract Community Farm, Albany, California, United States - DLSLSB.R2 | ecosystem: Host-associated > Plants > Phyllosphere > Unclassified | place...
CGATTCTTGCCCCGGTTACCGTGCCTTAGCCTCAAGTTAAGCTGTTGAAGGCGAAAACACAGCCCGCAGGCAGCCATCTTCCTTGTGCTTGAACATGTGATAGCCCGTTGGACTCTCTTCCAACGAGAAGTGGTGCGTGGCCAGCGCTGCCGGCGTCAGCTCGCCTCGTTGGGCGTGCTCGAGCAATCGCGGCACATAGGCCTGGCCATGCTGCTGCGCTGTCCGAACAGTGACGCCTTTGTTCATCAAAACCCCCAGCGGAAATTTGTCCATCACGCCGTAGACGCCAAGGATTGAGAGCGTGCCGCCCTTGCGCACGGCGAGTATGGCCTGACGCAAAGCGGTGCCGCGATCGGTTTCCAAATACAGCGCCTGTTTGACCCTGTCGTAAGCGTTCTGGAGGCCCGTGCCACCCGCTTCCATGCCGACTGCGTCGATACACGCATCGGGGCCACGTCCCCCTGTGAGTTCCTTCAGTGCTTCCACGACATCGACTTGTGTGTAGTCGAGCGTGATTGCGCCAAACGCCTGGGCCTGAGCGAGGCGTTCAGGATACCGGTCGATCGCGATCACGCGCTCGGCTCCGAGAATCATGGCGCCTTGTTGCGCCATCAGGCCCACCCCGCCGCAACCCCAGATGGCGACGACGTCTCCCCTCTGGATGTTGCAAAAATCCGCGCCCATGAAGCCGGTGGGGGCGGCGTCGGAGATGAACAGGGCCGCCTCGTCGGAAACGCCGTCCGGCACGACAAAACAATCGGTGTTGGCGAAGGGCACACGGACATATTCGGCATGCGCTCCGGCGTACCCGCCAAACGCATGCGAATAGGCGTAGATGCCGGCTGTCGGATAACCCAACAGCGGCTCCTGTAGCTCGGGCTTGGGATGGGTGGTGTCGCACAGCGAGTAGAGGTCGTGCTGGCAGTACCAGCATTGCCCGCAGGAAATGAAAGACGGCACGACAACACGATCGCCGCGCTTCACCTTCGTCACCGCGCGTCCGACATCTACGATCTCACCCATGAACTCGTGACCAAGAACGTCGCCAGCCTTCATCGTTGGAATGAGGCCGTCGATGAGGTGCAGGTCCGAACCGCAGGTCGTCGAAAGCCGGACCTTTAGGATGACGTCATTCGGGTTGAGGATTTCAGGATCGTCGACGGTTTCGACACGAAGGTCGTTGACGCCGTTCCAGCAGAGTGCACGCATCTGGTTTCTCCTAGCGATCGGTGCCGCCTTTGCGGGCGGCAGGTTGGGGGTCGGTGGTTGGGATCTCACCGGTCATCGCCAAGGCACGGAACCTGTAGAGCGCCTTGGACACGATCTCGCGGGGAACGATGTGAAACAGCTTGCCGATCGCCTCGCCGACGATGCCGCCCGGGGGATCGAACCGCACGCCGAGGTGGAGCTCTGTGCCGCGATCACCAGGCGCCGTCTGGAACGCCAGCGTGCCAGTGTTGGCGATGTCAGCGCCTTTACCAGAGGACCATCGAATCAAACCCTGGTCTATGTCCTGAACTGAGGTACGCCATCGATATTCGCCACCTGCAGGGCCTCGGGCGGTCCAGTCGGCGCTACCGTCGGCACTGACAGTGACATCTGCGAAGTCCGCCCAGATGCGGGACTGGGTGTCCGGCCGCAGCCATAGTGCGCGTAACTCTTCTGCTGGGCGGCCGATGGTGAGGGACGCTTCGGCCGCGGCGTCCAGCGATGTCTCGGATACCAGGTCACTCATTGAAAGCTCCTTTCCTGCTTACACGATGTGTCTCGTCGCCCTGCGTTGGGTGGGGGGCGCCGCCCTTTGGCGGCAGTCACTCTCCTCCACAGTGTAACCCAGCGCCTGTCCCACCCGGGCGAGACTTGGTTCCCACTCGCCCCGGCGATCAGCGTAACTACGGTGGTTCAGGAGCGGTTCGATGCCCGCAGCCCTGAGTGTCGCCGCAGCGGTTTCGTAGCGTTCCTCGCACGGGCGGGTTCCCGTTAATGCCGTTGCCCTGTTTCCTGCAGCGAGATGCTGATCCAATGTCTCGAGCAGAAGCGCGGCACAGCGATGCAAGGCGTCCACCGGGGATGGGCATATGAAGGCGCGGTGCCGTTTCGGATCGAGCCCGGTCTCGATCAGTGTTGCGAGGTCGAGGAGTATAAAAACGAACCGGGTGACCGCGTAGCGTGGATCGTTGAAGCGGAAGTAAAACAGCAGCGGATAGAAGTGGTGCGCTTCCTTGATCATGGCGAGCGGTCGCACGAGGTTGTCGAGCGTGCTGATAGCATCGCTGAAATCCCCACCCTGACTTAGCCGCGTCAGCATCTTGGCCGCGTCACCTGTCTCACCCGTCATCAGGTCTATGGTCAGTGCAAACGCATTGCGCTCGTGCAGCGCGGAATAGACCTGCACGAGATAGCTCAGCACCAACGACAAGACCGATGCGCCGATAAATGAATTGATCAGAAAGAGTAGACGAGTGCCGGAGCTATGCGGCGCGTAGTCGCCGCCACCAACGATCGACAGGCTGTTCCCGGCGACGAGCAACGCGGTGACGAGATCGGTAGGAGTCTCGCCACTGCTTGGGCGGATCGTAGTGCCGAGCTCCGGGCGGACGATGAAGGCTGCTGCCAGGGTCAGGCCAAGTGCCCAGAATGCGATCAGTGCGATGACGATCAGGGGGCCGGCGAACGACAGCACCGCGGATCGGTACCTGCCGGCCATTTTGGCGACCCCGCTGACCATCAGCCAGACACACCGGTTCCAGTGCGGTGCGAGCAGTCCAGTGCCAGCGCGCGCATAGAGGACCGTGAGGAAGATGTCGGCCAGGAACAGCGCCATCAACGCCGCACCGCCCATCTGTTCGAACGTCATGGCCAAGCCCTCGGTTCGTCCAGATCTAGGCGACCAGCATCGGCAGAGCCTCGGCGACCGTTCCGTCTGCCCGGTAATCGTCAGGCGTCTGGAAGTCGTGCCGCGCCAGACCGCGAGAGGCCTGCGGGCCGCGGGGCAGGCCGCTGCGATCCGAATAATCGCGCTCTGTCCCGGGTTCGCGTCGGTGTGACGACCTCACCCCGGAAAAGGCCAGGATATCCAACACCGTGATACCGGCAACGAGTGCGGTCGCGATCGCGGCATTGCGACGCTGCGGGTTGTCACGCTTCAACGCGGTCGCAAGCGTCCCGAGATCAAGCACGTCACCGGCGATCCGCGATGCAAGGCCGATTGATTTGTCGATCGATAGCGTGGGCACCGCGCTTGCCAATTCGCGAGCGCCGTACGCGCGGATCAGTCCTTGCTTGTCGTCGATCCCGAGCGAGCGGGCGATCCGGCCTGGAGCAACGAGTTCGGCAAGGCCGAGCCCGATCGAGAACCAGCCGAGTGCCCGCGCCAGCCGGTCGGCTCCGCTCATGGAGCTGGGGCCTTTGCGCTCGATCCTGGGATCACCCTCGGAACGGGCAATATGCGGGAGATTGGTGAGTGACATTGTGACACCTCTTCAGGAGCTTGGCCGTTTACGGGCGGAGCATGACCTTGATGCAGTCGTCCGCCTTGTCGCGGAACGTGCGATACATCTCAGGGCCTTGCGATAGATCGACCTTGTGGGTGATTACGAAGGAAGGATCGATCTGCCCGTCCTCGATCCTGCGCAGGAGGTCTCCCGTCCAGCGGGGGACGTGCGCCTGCGCCATGCGGAAGGTCAGCCCCTTGTTCATCGCCTGGCCCATCGGGATCTTGTCCACCAGACCAAGATAGACGCCGATGATCGAAATGACGCCAGCGGGCCGGCAGACATAGATCATCTCGCGCAGCACGTGCGGACGATCACTCTCGGCCATCACCATCTGTTTGGCCCGGTCGAGGATGGTGTCGGGCTGGCCGAAGCTCACGTGACTTTCGGTGCCGACCGCATCGATGCACTTGTGCGGTCCTTTGCCGCCGGTCAGTTCGTTCAGCCGCTCGACGACATTTTCCTCGTCGAAATTGATGGTAATGGCACCCGCCGCAGCAGCCATGGACAGCCGCTCCGGCAGATGATCGATTGCGATTACCTGCTCGGCGCCCAGCAGAATTGCCGAGCGGATCGTCATCTGCCCGACCGGTCCGCAGCCCCAAATGGCAACCGTATCGGTCGGCTGGATGTCGGCCTGCACCGCGGCCTGCCAGCCGGTCGGCAGGATGTCTGACAGGAACAGAAGCTTCTCGTCGTTGATACCCTCGGGCACCTTGACGTGGGTGGTGTCGGCGAACGGCACACGCAGATACTCTGCCTGACCGCCAGGATATCCACCCGTCAGGTGCGTGTAGCCGAACAGGCCGGCCGTGGTGTGGCCAAACGCCTTGTCGCCGAGCTCCTTCTTGCGGTTGGTGCGCTCGCAGACCGAGAAATTACCGCGTCGGCACTGGTCGCAATCTCCGCAGACGATCGTAAAAGGTATGACGACCCGGTCGCCTTTCTTAAGTGCGCCCTTGGCTGCACTGCCGACGTCCACCACTTCGCCCATCGTCTCGTGGCCCATGATGTCGCCGGGAAGCATCGCAGGTACGAGATTGTGGAAGAGGTGAAGGTCCGAGCCACATATTGCGCAGCTCGTCACCTTGATGATCGCATCGCGCGGCTGCTCAATCTCGGGATCGGACACCGTATCGTAACGGATGTCCTCTTTTCCGTGCCAGACAAGGGCTTTCATGCGGGGCTCCTTCGATAAGTTGTGCCCCGATTATGGCTGACCGTTGTTTGTGGGCATTCGGATGATGCCTAAGGATCTTTCCGGAGGGGCAAGGCTTCGTTATCTTGGCTGCAGTTTACTTGGAGGCCGACACCATGTCGGACAGCTCGCAGTCGGCGACGACGTCGGATCAAGCGGTTTTTAGCTTTGCAACACTGGCTATGGCGACGGTGCAGCAAGCTACGACCTTCCTTGGCATATGCGACGCGCAGCTTCGTCCGTGCTTTCTGAACGCGGCAGGACGAGCGATGGTTGGCTTGTCTGTCGATGCGGACGTAACACAGCACTCGATCCTCGACTTTTTCACGCCGGAGCATCGCTCCGTCATGGAAACGGTCGGTCTTCCGACGATGGTCCGCGACGGTCACTGGGAGGGCGAACTGTGCTTCCGTCATTTTACTGACCCGTCGCGACAGACTGAGGTGCGCTGGTTGGCATTTGCCCTGCGCGACGACGCGGGGACGCTGATTGGTGCTGCTGCATTCACGCAAGATATCTCGTCACACAAGCAGGCCGAGTGCGCGCTGCGCAACCATGAGAGGTTGCTGACTTCTCTGCTGGACAATTTACCGCTTGGCATCGGGCTTTATGATCGCGATGGAAGGCTTGCCACGTCCAACCAGCGTTTGCGTGACTATGTGGGCTTGAGCCAACTACCGTCGCTCGAACCAGATACGTCTCGCCGCTGGCATGGCTATGATGCCGACAATCTTCCCATCCCACCCGACCAATATCCCGGCAAGCGGGCGCTACGCGGCGAGATAATCGTACCCGGCGTCGACTTTCTCTACAGTGCTCAGGGTGAAGCCGAGCGGTGGATGCGGATCAGCGCAGTCCCCTTCCGTCGTCAAGGCGATCATACAAACGAGGCGATCGTCGTCGTTCAAGACGTGAATGATCTCAAACGCGCCGCGGAGCGTATCGAAGCCGCTCACCAGGTGCTTGCCCACCAATCCCGATTTCTTGACGCGACGCTCTCGTCGATCCCCGACTTGGTCTACGCTTTCGATTCCGAACGACGCTTCGTTTATGCCAATCGGGTCGTGCTGGCGCTCTTCGGGGTTCCTGCGGACGGCTTAATTGGCAAGACCTTTGCCGAGCTTGACTACCCAGACGATCTTGCCGACCGGCTTAATATGCATATCGACCGCATTCTGAGGGACGGCGTCACAGTCGAAGACGAGGTCTTCTTCCGCAGCCCGACGGGACACGAAGCATATTTCTCCTTTCTTTGGGGGCCTGTCCTCGCTGTCGACGGCTCCGTCGAACTGGTTGTCGGCGTATCACGCGACACCAGCGAACGCCGTGCGTTTGAGGAGGCGCTCAGTAACAGCGAAGCGCGTTTGCGCGCGGCGACCGGTCTGGTCGGTTTGGCTATCTATTCATGGGATCCGATCACGGGTGCGTTCGATTGGGATGACCGTCTGCGCGCCATGTGGGGTCTCCCGGCTGGTGCCGCTGTTGATACCAGCGTCTACGAAGCAGGGATCCACCCCGATGACCTGACGAACGTTCGCGCCGCGATTGCAGCCTGTGTCGATCCTGACGGTGACGGCCGCTACAGCGTCGAATACCGTGTCGTGGGACGCGAAGACGGCATCACACGCTACATCGCCACGTCGGGCCAAACGACCTTCGCACAGGGCCGTGCAGTCGGGTTCATTGGCGCTGCGATCGACGTGACCGAACAGCGCCAGGCAGAAGCGGCGATCCGGTCGAGCGAGGCGCGGTTCCGTAGCTTTGCAGAGCATAGTAGCAACCTGATCTGGATCGCTGATCCGACGGCTGGAGTGATCACCTATCGGAGCGCCGCCTACGAGAAGATTTGGGGCGTTCCTCGCGAAGAGGCGCCCAGTGCGATCACGGCATGGATGGGGGACGTTCATCCCGACGACCGGCAGCAGGTTGACCATGCCCTTGCCGGCGTTCGAGCCGGCGAAGTCGTGCAATTCGAGTATCGCATCGTCCGGCCTGCCGATGGCAGCATTCGTTGGCTTCGAGATACGAGTTTTCCCATACCCGACGACACCGGGGCGGTGACGCAGATTGGCGGAATAACCGAGGATCTGACCCGGGAAGACGTTAAACAGGTCTATATCGTCTCAGGCAAGGCGGCCGAGGTACGCCGCCTGGCGTCTGTGGTACGCGGGCTTGGCTACCACGCACGAACGTTCGATAACGCTTCGAGCTTTCTTGATCTGGCACCAGTTCTCGCGCCCGGCTGTGTGCTCGTCGACCTGCGCCAACGCCGGGATGAGGGGCTTTCGATTCCGCGCGAGTTAAAGGCGCGGTCGATTGCATTGCCGACGATCGCGTTGGATGCGTCGGACGCTGACATCGCCGTTGCCGTCGCGGTCGCCGCGATGAAGGCTGGCGCGATCGACTATGTCCTGGCCAAAGACGGGGCATCTTTGCGTGCGAAGCTTGCGAGTGCCATGGCGGAATGTCAGGGGGCCGTACGCCCGACGGCGCGTGATGAGAACGCTGGTGCTCGGCTGGCCAGGTTGACGCCGCGGGAGCGCGAAGTGCTCATCGGTCTGGTTGAAGGCGGTACAAACAAGACTATTGGCCTGAAGCTTGGGATCAGCCCGCGTACGGTAGAGTTGCACCGTGCGCAGGTTATGAACCGTTTGAACGCCAGTACCCTGGCTGAGGTTCTACAACTTGCCTTGGCTGCGGGAATTGCACCCTCGGAGAAAAGTAACGCGACGCAGCGTAACCCTACCTAGGGATTGTCCTAATATCCCTCGCGTGCCGACTGGAATGATATGCCTGAGGCAGACTGGCGCAGCTAACCCACGCTACCTGCAAATCGATTTACCCGGGGCACCTAGAAACCGAGGGAGCGGCGCTAAAATGACAAGCAGCATGTCCATCATGGCTCCCACTCTTCGTATGGCCGCGCAGGGGGATGATTTGCTGCTCCGCGAAACGAACCATCGGTGCACCAACGATCTTCAGCTTGTTGTCAGCCTGTTGGCACTTCAGAGCAAACGTGCCGCTAGTTTAGAAGCTCGGGAGGCGCTCGCGGATGTGATGGAGCGCGTCGCTGTACTCGCGCGGACGCGCACCGCAATGCATCGTGAACGACCCCAGAGCCTCGAAGTCACCCTGCAGAAAGTGTGCGAAGCCTTGCAGCCACAATCCGAGCCACGGCAGATCCTGATCTCGCTAGAGGCTAGCCACAGCGCGGACGAGTTACCTCCAACACACATCATCACGCTCGCACTGGTTGTGAACGAGCTGATCACGAACGCGATTAAGCACGCGTTTCAGGAAGGTAAGTCTGGTACTATCAAAGTATCGATCAGGAAGAATGGTGCCGACGATGTAGCCATCGTTGTGGACGATGACGGGCTTCCCTTTCCCGATGCGGCCTCCAGCAGTGAGGGGCTCGGCATGGGATTGGTAAAGCGGCTAATGGTATCTATCGGCGGGCTATTCATCCCGCCTGCGTCAGGATCAAAGGCATTTGAACTGCGCGTGCCCGTCAAGGGTATTAGACGTATCTCTTAAACGCTGGCGCGCCACGATCCCTAGCTGGTTCAAGATGATCCGGTGAACGGATCGAGAAGCAAATCATGTCTCCTGGCATGCTACTCGGTAGCGTTCCCTATTCACACGCCGCGAAACATGGCTTCGTTCGATTTGTTATCATCCGTTAGCTGGAAATACCGTGATTCGACCTGCGGCGATTTGTCCAATCGGCTTAGCTCCAGCTTGAGGTATTAAGGTGCATGACTGAAGAACCATCGCCGCTCGTCCAAGAAATATCTGGAAAGGAGAGGTTCAACTGGATCTTGCGATGCGGCTGGAAGGGACTGTGCCCCAAATGCGGCAGAGGACACATGTTCAAATCATGGTTGAAAGTGGCGGACCGGTGTGAGGTTTGCGGTTTGGATTATCGGTTCGCTGCCCCCGATGACGGCCCAGCGTTCTTCTCGCTTTGTATCGTCGCATTTCCATTGGCCTTTGTCGTCGTTTGGATACAGGTCGCTTTCGATCCGCCTTGGTGGGTGCACCTGTTCACGTCTCTGCCTTTGATGGTGGCAGGCTGTCTCTTGCCGCTGCGGCCTTTGAAAGGTTGGTTGGTCGCCTCGCAATATGTGAACCGGGCTCAGGAAGCAGGAACTCAGGGGCTTTGGGCTAAGCTTCATGGGAGTGACACAACTAAAAGCGAGTTCGATCAGTAACATCCGGGATACCCTTTCGATTTCAGGCAGAAGATGTCGAACGCGTTCAGTGGATCCGGATCCTGATCATCAAGCCGAATAGCGGTCAGGCTAATGGCGGTTTGTAGAAGCGTAGTTTATCAATGATCGAATGCCGCGACGGGCGCCAACCCAGGTCCCGTTCGGGTCAGGACATAGAACGGACCCAGATATACGCTAAGCGCCTGCGGGCCGGCTCAGGCGGCGCAAATCACCTGTTTGTCACACACGCGTGACGGGAACCGGGTTTTCTGTACATTCGACTGCTGAACGACCGGAACCGGTGGTCAGCGGACCGGCGGCTTTCGGGAAGGCGGGTGGCAATAGCTGACATTGCGGGGCTGTCGCTTTCTCGAAAAGGATCGAGAAACGAGAAGGCGAAGGCGTTCCTAAAATCCGAGTGACGCAGCAAAACGGGGAAAGGCCCGCTGCGTATGGCTAGGCTCAACTCTTGGCTTTCCCTCCAATTGCCGTCTACTATCTCCATCATGGATCGCTGTTGCGGGTCATGATCGCTCACGCTGTCATCGATATAATAGCCTTTTTCATTCGCCCGGCGATCGCAGAATGGATCCTCTCGGGTAAAGCCCCGCGATGGACTGTCGCTACCTCCTGACGAGAGGTTCCCAGGCGTCCAACACGCGGGACAGGTGCGCGACTTTCCGATCCGAAGTGCCGCCTATCCCGAATAGTAAACCGAAGCGCGGGGTAGCCGAATGGAACAGCGAAAGCGGCATCGGGCCAAGGTTCCGGCTCTTTAGCTGCCATGCGGCGTCGCGATCGTCGAAGCGCTGGTCGCGGAACCAGGCCGCAAGTTGCAATCCACCCGCGGCCGGCGCGACTTGAAACACGTTGCCTTCGGTGGCGAGAAGTGCGGCCCGTAGCGCCGCCATGCGCGCGCCGTAGATCCCCTGCATCTTGCGGATATGCGAGCGGAGATAGCCGGCATCGAGAAAGTCGGCGAGCGCCGCCTGCACGTGGATGGGCACCGATCCGCCCTCGCGCCGCAGGATCGGCTTAACCAACGCGAGTAGCCAAGCCGGCAGGATCGCGTAGGCAACACGAAGGCCGGGTGCGAGAACCTTGGAGAAGGTGCCGACATAGGCGACGCGGTCAGACCGATCGATCCCCTGCAACGCGGCGAGCGGACGAGAAGCGTAGTGGAACTCGCTGTCGTAATCGTCCTCTACAACGAGCGCGTTGCTGGCGCTGGCGAAGCGGAGGAGCGCGATGCGGCGCGCCAGGCTCATCGCGACCCCGGTCGGATATTGGTGTGACGGGGTAACGTAGATTATCGACGGGGCCGGACCGTAAGCCGCGATCGTTATGCCTTCCGCGTCGCATGGCCGCGGCACGATCGTGGCACCCGCCGCGGCGAAAATGTCGCGGGCCGTCCGATACCCTGGCTCTTCCAGCCAGACGGTCCGACCGGGTTCCGACAAGCGCACGCGCGCGAGCAAGGCGAGAATCGCCGCGGTCGACGGCATGATGATGACCTGTTCGGGATCGGCTAGCACGGCTCGGGCGCGGGTGACATGGTCGACAATCGCTTGGCGCAGTACCGGTAGTCCGTTCTCGTCGCCATAGCCAAGGTCGTGGATACGTAGATGTCGGGCGCGGGCAGCCAGGCAGCGCGACCAAATGTCGTTCGGAAAGCTTTCGAGATCGGGAAGGCCCGGTCGAAATGGCAGAAAACGTTCGGGTTCCTGCTCGGCAGCCGGGAGTCGCAGCACCGGGGCAGCGCCTGCACCCTCGGGTGGCGGCGGAAGGTTGGCCACGCGCATTGCCGAACCCTGTCGCCCGATCACGAAGCCTTCGGCGCGCAGCAATTCATACCCCGCCACGACCGTCGATCGGGCCACGCCGAGCATCCCGGCCAGCGCGCGAGAGGATGGCAGGCGTTCTTCCGACGCAAGCTGCCCGGTGAGGATACGCTCCCGGATGGTATGGTGGATCTGCCGTTCGAGATGGCCGTCGCGGCGATCGATAAGGATCCAGGTGGCGGGATGAGCAGAGGACATGCCACAGGTAACTGGACTGACGAACTTCTCGCAAGTGGCCTTCGCCAACGATCCGCTTTTCCAGCATCGTTCTTGTCTCAACGGCCGAGGGGGCATCATGACGCGGACCAATCACCCTTCTGATGACGGGCAGTACCCAATCACTGAGCGCAGCCGGGTACGCCGCGGGCATCGACGCGCAGACTATGCCGCGAGCACCGTTCATGCGGTGCTCGACGCCGCGCCTATCTGCCACGTCGGCTATGTCATCGACGGGGAGCCTTATGTCACTCCGACTATCCACTGGCGCGAGGGGGAGCGAGTTTATTGGCACGGCTCGGCAGCTAGCCGCTTCCTGCAGCAGGCCGAGGGGAGGCGCGTCTGCCTGACAACTACCCTCATGGACGGGTATGTGCTGGCGCGGTCGGCCTTCAATCATTCGGTCAACTACCGCTCCGCGATGGTTTTCGGTATTGCGCGGGTCGTCGAGGATCCTGACGCGATCGCAGATGCTCTGCGCCGGTTCACCGAAGGCCTGTTCCCCGGCCGCTGGGACGCATTGCGGCCAATGTCTACGCAAGAGCTGAAGGCCACCAGCGTCCTGTATCTCGACATCGAGGAGGCGAGCGTGAAGGCGCGAGCCGAGCCGCCCGGCGACCACGATGAGGCATCCTACCCGGTATGGGCAGGTGTGTTACCGATCAAGACAGGGTTCTCGGCACCTGAGCCTGCGCCCGACCTGCCCACCGGTACTGCATTTCCTGAAGCGTTGTCTCGTCTTCTGGCGTCCGGGCGGCTGCGGTAAAAGCGGGTGGATCACGATAGCGATTTGGTAGGGACCGGCGAGGGCGCGGCTCGCGAACTGCGCGGCATTCTGATCCGTTCCTTCCAGGACGCGGATGCGGCTCCGACGGATGCCGTCGCGATCTCGGCATTTCAGCAGTACGAGAATGTCTACAGCGACTGGGATGTCCTGATGCGGAGCGTTGGGGCGATGTCGTCACTCGCTCGGCACAGCGAGTTACTGGTTGCCGACATCGGCGGATCGGTCGTTGGAGCTGTCGCATATTTCGGACCAGGTGCGATGCCGCGGGCTGAGTTCTTCGAACCGGAATGGCCGATCATTCGTATGCTGGTAGTTGACCCCGTGGCTCGCGGACTGGGTATTGGGCGACGGCTGACCGAAGCTTGTGTTGCGCGTGCACGTCGCGATGGCAGCAGACTGATAGCACTCCACACGAGCCCGGCGATGAAAGTGGCCCTAGCCATGTACCTGCGCATGGGCTTCGTTCTTGATCGAACCGCGCCCGATCGATTTGGCGTACCTTATGGAGTCTATTTGTTGCCGATGGTTTGATGATTACCGTCGTGACGGTCGGTGCCGATTACGAATGGTGCTCTCTGGTGAAGAGCGGACAGGCGGCTTTTTCCGGGGCAAGCTAATAGCCGCCGTTTGATCGTCATCAGTTATCGAAGACGCGAACGCCCTTGGCAGGGTTCTCCCGATAGTGAGCCAACCTCGTCTCCAGCCCGCCAAGGTGAATTTCGAGCTTATGTCCGTCCGGATCGAGGAAGTAGGTAGAGGGGCCTTCGCTCTTGTTCTCCTTCCAAACTATGGCCTCGGCTGTCACACGCTTGCTCAGCGCGACATAATCGACGTCAGGCACGCTAAATGCGATGTGGCTATAATCCGGATGGGGTGATGATCGCGTGTTTTCGTCACGTGAGAGGCAGAGCCATAACGATCCGGCCTCAAGATATGCACCATCTGCCCAAACCGCCCGTACGGCACAGCCGAGAACGTCTCTGTAAAACGCTAAGGACCGTTCGACGTCGGCAACTGCCAGCGTAACGTGGTTCAACCCGCTTATGCGTGCTTTCATGCGTCATCTATCCGTGCTTGTTTCGCGTCCGCTATTGGGCCGCGGAAGCGGGGGATCAAGCGCCCGTCATTGGTCGACAGCGAAATGGCTGGTTTGCCAAAAACGATCGAATTTCAGGAATGCGATGGGCTTCCCAAAACACCGCTGAAAAAGACGCAACCGGGAACGGCAGACCGTTTTCGCTCATGCGAGAGCAGGTTGACGCTTCGGCGCGTGAGGGGCCGGGCCAGTTAAAAGCGGCATGACCACTTCGTCGATTATCGCCGTGAGTTCAGCTTCCTCAAGCGGCACAAGTGTCATCATCAATCGCGCACGGAACAGATCGAACGGTAGGCTACGCAAACGAGGCGTCAGGATGGCATGGGCGATCTCTCCGCGGCGCACAGCGCGATCCAGAATGGTATCGATCCCGAGCGGCGAAGCTGACAGGTAACCGTCACGCAAATCGGCAGGCGTCAGGTTCGTCGTCTCTAGCCAACCGCTGGCGATAACCTTGAAGAAGACGAGAAAACGCTCCGGCTGACGGTTCGCCTCTCGAAACAGTTCGAGCAGGTCCGCGTGCAACGTCCCGAGATCAGGAATCTCAAAAGCGTCCTGTTTTCCACGCCAGGCAAGCGTCGCCATCAGCATCTCGTTCGCGTTCGCCCAGCGCCGGTAGAGTACGGGTTTGCTGGTTCCCGCACGCTCGGCGACGGCCTCCAGAGAGAAGCCGGCGGGTCCCGCCTCGGTCAGATGCTCCCAAGCTGCCGTAAGGAGTGCCGCTTCGAGAGCTGCTCCCCGGCGGCGACCACGAAGTTCAGAACTCTGCATAAGAAACCCTTGCGTGTCTTAATTTATAGCGTAGAAATAGGATACTAAAGCGTTTCCTATGGGGGTCAACGTGTCACTTTTTCATATACTCTCGCTTATGGGTCTCACGGTCTTCGCGATCTATCGCCAGACCCGAATGGGCGAGATAGCCGGGGCGAACAGGTTCAACATCGCACTCGTGTATGCTGGCATAGCTGGCGTCTCCCTGATTAGTTCGGATCGGACGGCACCGGGCGGGGCCGGATGGTTCTTCCTCCTGACGAGCCTCGCACTGAGCGCGATCGTCGGCATTGCGCGCGGAAGGATGACGCGGATCTGGTTAGCGGAGGATGGCCGCTACATGCGGGCGGGCACTATGCTGACCGTTGGGTTGTTTATCATCATGCTGGCGGTCAAGATCGGGCTTGGCCTGTATGCGCATCTCAACGGCATCGAGGATGGCGCAGGTTTCGCGGAAATCCTGATCGTCGTCGCCACCATGGTCGCCGTTCAGGCGGAGATCGTCTTCCGCCGCGCGGCCAGACTGAGATCGGGCAGCATGCAAGAAGGCAGCGCGGCCGCACCGGATTCTTTTCCAAAAAGCATGGAGCATCGTATCTCTGCCGCGGCTGGCGACCAATGACGCGGGGCGTACCTTGGGTGAGCTGGGCAATCGCGTGCCTCTGCGCCACTGGCTATGTCCTGGCCCATGTCGTGCATTGGCGCGTGCTGGAAGCAGATCAGGCGTCATGGCGGGCGATGGGTAGTACTTCGGCGTTCAGATCGCTGATCTTCTGGTTGTTCGCGCCGGTTGCAACGCTGCTCCACACCGGCTTGCTTCATCTCGCAGCCAATCTGTGGTGTCTGGCCACGCTGGGTGCGTTCATCGAACGTCGCGCCGGCTCTATCGCGGTCGTTCTACTTTGGCTGACCGGTGCATACGTCGCGATGGGCTTCGAAACCCTGATCGGAGGCGTCGGTCGGATCGGCCTGTCAGCAGTGACATATACCTTGCTGGGCGCGGCGATCAGCCACTGGCGCGATGCTGCTCAATCGCCAAAGCGGCTCTACACAGTGGTCGCGATGCTCGCTCTGCTGTTTCTCGGCGGATCGGAGGCAGTTGGCCTCCCGCCGGTAATCCCCGAGATCGCGCATGTCGCGCACGCGGCTGGTCTTCTTGCCGGGCTACTCATTGGACCGGCATTGACATGGAAAAGGGCTGCCCCTCCCGACCGCTCTCAACTTCTCTGAAAGGAACCCATAGCGGGACAGTCACCAAGGCGATCGTGCCGGGAGCAGTCCGGGGCACCTGCTTTCCCAAAACCTGTTCCCGATTGCTCTTTCCCGAAATGGCCTGTCGGAGATGGAGAAACGGGAAAGATCGCGCTTAACGAATGGCCGTTATCTGGAGCCCGGATCGCCAGCCTGAGCGTCCGGGTCTGGACGATCCCTGTCAGTTAGCTTTTAGGCATGGGTCTGTCGTCGATCCCTAATCTTGGCAGCGTTCGTGACGACTGATCCACTCGCGCGCGGCATCACCCATGGTCTTGTCTGTCCCGTCCTTCAGGTAAGCCATGAAGCTCCTGTCGAAAGTGAATGAGGAGCCGCATGCTTCGATGAAAAATCGCCGCACGTTTTGCGTGTTGCGATAATTGAGATCTACCGTTGTTGATGGCTCGATCGCATCGCCATGCCAGTCGAAAACGGGCTTCATCACCACATCCTCCCCTTGTTCGCAGATTGCATCTGCATAGCTTGACGATCGTCCGCAATGACGAAACGCCAGCAGATGCCGAACGGCAACAACTGGGCGTGAGCGGCCGAACAGCTTTTACCCCGCACCCTGTCGAAAAACACATGTTTGGCGACGCAGCACCGTCCGCAAATTCACAACAATTAACGTGAACGCCGCATCGCACTATCTCCATAATGGCGCGACTGTCCGACAAACCCTGTCGGATTGAGAATGTATGCGACAACCTTGAAGGCATGGTTTTCCGTCAGGGGAGCAACGACCGCAATTTTTGCACGGCCTCACCAAACCCAACAGTTCGCTATCGGTCAGGATCGCTCGCTGCTGGGCCGATCCCCGAAGTGCCCCGAATGGCCGGTCCGTCCGAAACCCGCCATTCATGGTACTTATCTGGAATGGCGGCTAAGTCTCATTTGACGCCATTGGGGACAAATCGCTCGTTCCCAAAAAGAATTCCCGCTAGAAAATCGCCGAAATGGCATTCTCAATAATTACGCAGCTTTGCCTCGCACCATGAGGACGCCTTCGAAGAGCTTGGCGACACGCTCGTTTGGCGGAACGGCCAAAGCCGCGCTGATCGCGGCCTGGTTCAATCCACGCCGACCCGTTGCAGTTGCTCCGTCGGTTGCGACGGATCTCGACGTCGGCACTGCGCTTGGCGCCGACCAGGCGGGAATGATGTCATCGGGGGCCTGCGTGACTTCGATCACGCGGAGGCTGTTGGCAGCGACGGCTGGGTCGACGCGGATCTGGGGCATCTCCGGGACCGGTATCTTGGTTCGCGCGGAGAGCTTCTTCTCGGCATAGTAACGGATCTTCTTTCCGTAGGTCGCGTACATGCCTCGCCGGAAAACGATCAGATCGTCCTCCGGCAGCAATTCGACTTCCTGAGGGAGCATCAGCGGCCGGCGCTGATCGGAGTCCGAGGTGGAGCCGCCTCCGCCACCCCACGTTCCCATCGAGCGCGACCGCGCCTTGAACGTGTAGCTGCCGAGCTGGTCCGAAATCTTCTTCGCTTCGGCCAAGCTTGCGGGCCGAAGCACAAGCCGCACCGCGCAGTTTCGCTCGATGTCGGCCGCCACCTTGTCCCCATAGACGCCCTGGATCTGTTCGAGCGACTGGAACGCCGGCAGCATCCGCAACCCGTAGCCGGCGACATAGCTGAAGGCGTTTGCGAGCACGGTGCATTTGCCGAGGCTCGCGAACTCGTCCAGCGCGAGCAGCACCTTGATCTGATGCTTGTCGCCCTTCGGCAGTTCGCGGACGTTGCGGTCGATGAGTTGCTGGAAGAGCAGGCCGTAGATCGGGCCAACCCGCTCGAGGTCATCCGGCGACACACCGAGATAGAGCGAGATCCGCTTGTCCCGAAAGTCACTGAGGTCGAAATCGCTCTCTGAGGTCGCAGCATCGACATAGGGGTTCAGCCAGCCGTTGATCTTGGACGTAACCGACTGGCGCAATCCGGAGAACGTGTTCGCCGACGAGCCGGTATAATCCTTGATCGCCGAGACGCATCCTTCCGACAGGGGTTTTCCGGCCCTCTTTCGATCCGCGATGATCTTCGGGAAACGCCGCTGGGCATCGCCGGCCGCAAACTGGCGGTACACCTCGCCGAGCGTGAAGGGGAGGGCGTCCTCCCCATCGTCGACGGTCGCGGCGATATAGGCGGTGATGCCGAGGAACGCAGTTCGCGCCCCCTCGGCCCAGAACTTCTCGCCGGTAAGCGGATCGGGGTAGAGCATCGCAGCGATCTTCTGAAGCTCGTTGATGACCTGCACCGGGTCGCGCCGGTTGATGTAGCTCAGCGGGTTCCACCGCACTGTACGGCCGGTGGGATCGAGCGGGTTGAAGAGCAGCACCTGCTGCCCGAGCACCTTCAGCCGATACCCGGCAGTGTTGTCGTAATTCTCCTGCTTGATGTCGAGCACCACGAGAGAATCGAGCCAGTCGAGCAGGTTCGGGATGATGACGCCCACCCCCTTGCCGGCGCGCGTCGGGGCTTCGAGCATTACATGCTCGGGCCCGCCGAAGCGCATCACCCTGCCGCCGAACTTGCCCAGCACGATGCCGGCCGAGGCGAGCATCTTGCCGTTGCGGACCTCGCCGATCCGCGCGAAGCGTGCCTCACCATGGAGCTTTTGCCGCGTGAATAGCGTCGAGACGATGATGACGACCGTCAGGACGAGGCCGATCCCGAAGCCGATCAGGAACGGCTGATAGACGATCGGATAGCCCTTCAGCGCCCACAGCGCGGCCGGCACCCTGCGCCACGGGGTATGGGCGTTGAGGAGATGGGCACGCCACAGGACGGCGAGGGCGCCGATCGTGGCGCTCAGCGCCAGGCCGATGATGCCGAGGAACGCGATCGCGCCCGGCTGCGACCCTTCGTCGCTTCGCACCCATTTTCCGTTCATGCCGATACCCCCTTCAGTTGGTCGGCTTGCTCGCCGGATCGAACCAAACTTCGGTCATGCGATAGCGCGCCGGCTGGCCCTCGCCGGGTGGCAGGCGGTGCATCTGCACGACGATATCGACCAGCGAGCGCAGCAGCGCGCGGATGTCGTGGCGGTCGAGATCGCTGCCGCCGTCCGACTCCTTCACCAACAGCGTCAGCTGCTCGAGCGCACCCTCGGCCGTATTGGCGTGGACCGTGGTGATCGAACCGGGATGACCACTGTTGACGTTGCGCAGGTAGAAGAAGGCGGTGCCGTCTCGCAGTTCCTGCAGAAGGATGCGGTCGGGCCGCATCCGCAGCGCCGATTCCAGCAACTCCTTGGCACCCGCCTTCTGGAGGCTCTTCCCATCCTTGGCGTACATCATGTGGACGTGGTTGCGCTGGGGTACGACGAGCTCGCGCGTGTCCTCGATCGTCAGGATGCGCTCATAGTCCGGGATCAGCTTGATGAGACCCTTAGAGAAGCTCGTCTTGCCGGAGCCCGTCGCGCCGGAAATAAGGATGTTCTTGCGGGCTTCGACCGCCAGCTTGAAGAAGGCGCGCCAGTCGCCCGCCTCGCGCAGTCGCAGCAGATCGGGGTCGACCTCCTCGTACAGGCCGTGCGCGCGGACCTCGCTGAACAGGCCGGCACGCTCGAAATCGTCGATGTTCATCGTCACGCCCGACGCTTTGCGGATCGTGATCGAGATGAAGCCTTGCTCGACCGCCGGGGGGACGACGACCTGCGCGCGCTCACCGCCCGGCAAGACCGAGGAGCAGATCGGATATTCGGAGTTGATGTCCTGCTTGGTCAGCCCCGCGATCAGCTTCGCCAGCGTCATGAGGGCCGCATTGTCCAATGCGGGCTCCTCGTGCCACTCCCAGCCGTTCCGTGTTTCGACGCCGATCATCCCCGGCTCATTGATGACCAATTCGGTCACATCGTCGCGCAGAAGGTGCCGTCGGATCGGTTCGGCATTATGCTCGTAGATCAGCGACGTTGGACTGGATGCCACGGCCTTAACGCCTCAATCCCACGTCATAGACTGAGCGGAAATCGAAGTCCTTGGCGACGAAGATCGCAGCGGTGTCGCCCTGGTTCTTTTTCAGGATCGGTTTGATGTTCATAGTCTGCTGCAGGACGGTCTGCCCGGTTTGCCCGGGAACCTGCGTGGTGTTGCTCCCCTCATTGGCAACCGCCCGACCGGCAATCTGCGAGGCATCCTCCAGCACCGAGATGACGAGCCCGACGCCAAAACGTGCCCAGAACTGGGTATCGACGCCGCCTGGCAACCCGGCCTGACCAAGGCTATCCGCTGCCGGCGACCCCAGGTCGATCGCGACGCCACGCGGCGTCAGGGCGCGCGTCCACAGTACGAACAGGCGCGCTTGCCCCTGCGTGATGCCGCCGGAATATTGCCCCAGCACCTTGGTCCCCTTGTCGAGCAGGACGATGCGCCCGTTCTCGGAATAGACGTCGTGATTAATGACGCAGGACACGAACCCGGCCTGCGTCGAGTTGATCGCCGTTTGAAGCGTGCAGGGGATGACCGTGCCGGCACTCAGCAGAAGGTTGCGGTCCGCGACCATCGTTGCCCGGACCGTCTGGATCGCGGCATGTCCGAGCTGATCGCTGAAGTCGGTCGAGCCCTTGCCCGCCTCGGCCGGACCGTCTTCACCCGGCGCTCCGAAGCCACTGGCACCGAGACCCCGCCGTGCGACAGTGGATTGGCCGCCGCGCGTCCGGTCGTCGAGGTCCGTGCCCTGTTGGGCGTCGGCACCGGCGGAGGCGGGAAGGGCGGCCGAGGCCAGCCCGGTGTTGCCAAAGGCCATGATCGGCGACCGCCGCGCCGCATCGGCCATGGCGCGTGCCTGCTCGGCACGTCGCTGCTCGGGAGATTGCTGTCCGTTCGCCGGTGGGGAGGTTGTCCCGCTCGTTGCCGGCACCGGATTTCCGTTGGCATCGGCGACCTGCGGCCGCGGGGCTGCGGCGATCGGCCGCCCGAAGATGTCGGTTTGCGCCGCGCCGGGCTGGCCGAGCTGACCCGCAAGCGCCGCGCGCTGCGCATTCGGCGATCCCATCACGTCGTCCACGGCACGGTCACTGGCCTTCGCGGGCTGCGCGGCAGCCGCTGTGCTGGCCGATTGGTGAAACGCACCATAGCCTATCACGATGCCGCCTATGGCACCGAGCAGTCCGATCCCCGCACCGATGAAGGCGAGGTTGCGCCACCCGCCGCTACGCGCGACCGGGTTATCGACCTCGCCTGGCGCAACGGTGTCGGCAGCGACATCGCCCCCGCCCCCGCGGTCAATCACGGTCCCGACCATGTTACTGCCCCTTCACTTTGCGTTCGACGACATTGGAGACGGTGCCCGTTCGATCGCCGCGATCGTTGCGCAGCGGCGCCTCGTTGTAGATGCACAGCACCGTCGCCCCGCGCCGGAGGCGCAGCTGACGGTAGACCGCATGGATCACGACGAAATCCTCGCGAACATCGTAGGGGACGATCGTCTCGGTCCCGTCGACGTCGACCGCGAAAATCGAGGGAATGTCGGCGTGGCCTGGATAGCGCAGCACGGTGAACTCGCCGTTGTCCGAGATTTCGGTGGGTTGCAGCGCGCTGTCACCCTGCACGGTGTAATTCATATTCCGGGTGCCCTCGATCACGGCATGGTCGAGCGCGGCGGTGGTGATGGTCGTCTCGATCGCCTTGGCGGCCTGGACCTGGGCAAGCTGCACCTGCAGAGCCGCCATCGCTCGTTCCTCGCGCGGATAGCGGAACCGCACGCCGTACATCGTGGCGCCCGTCCCTAGTGCGAGGTTGAAATGATAGGTGCGCGACACGCCGCCCGCGTTGGTGACGACGATCAGGTTGGTGCCGCCAGCCCTCTCGCGGGGTTTGAGAAAGACGATATTGCCTACGGGTGCGATCTGCCAAGAGACCGTATCGCCCAAGGCGGCCTGCGTGACCGTTTCGCCGGGCCCGAACTGGATCTCGATCGCATGCCGGAAACTGCCGACGATCGTCACCACCTGATCTGGATCGTAGTTGACGTTGCGAACGCGAGCGTCCTTGGCCCCGGGGACGGGAGTCTCCGAGGCAAACGCGGGTTGCGGCGCGAGCGTGACTGCCGCGGCACCCAGAACCGAGAACGCGACGAGGCGGTGCCAGACTGCCCCGACCCAGCGCCAGAATCGGTTCCTGGCGCCGTTCTCCGTCAGCACCAACGCCGTCGCCGGCGGTGACAGGCGAAGACCCAACGCCTGGCGCAGCGCTGGCAGGAAGGGGACGGTGACACTGTCGCCATTGTCCAACGCATTTGGCTGATCGCTCATGTCACGCCTCCGGGTCAGAACGATAGTTCACGACCTGGAAGCCGAGCGGATTGAGATTCCGATCCTTCTCATGCTCCGGCGCTGTCGTGTATCTGAAGGTCAGTATCGCGTTCCAATTTTGCGCGATCGGCGTGTTCTGTCCGAATGTGATGATCTTCGTGAAGCGGACTTGCGCCACGGTAGGACTGAGGAAACTGATCGTCCGGATCGAGATCGAGACGAAGCCCTTGTCGCCGTAAATGTTTGAAGGCGCGTTCTTGTTGTTGGCCTGAACGCTGTTCAGGTAACGAGCGCTCTCGGCGGAATCGCTGGTGAGCATGACCGCATAGGCGTTCTCGCGCGCGGCATCGTTGAGCCAGCCTTCGCGCAACCGCACATATTGCGAAATGAAGTAGCGGTTGACCGCATCCTCATAGGTGCGCGGCTGCGGTCCCTTGAGCGCGGTCACGACCTGCGTCTCGCCCGAGCTCTTGTCGACCCTGATGACATAGGGCTCAACGGTCTTCAGCGGGCTGAGCATCGCGACAGCCGCAACCGACGCCACAGCGAGCGTGCATGCACCCGCCGCAACGCCCCAAGCGAGCCGCTTGGACTGGATCGCGGCACGCATACGGTCATATTCCCACGTCCTCGATGTCTCGTAGTATTTCTCTTTATCTTCGGCCTTCACCGCGCCCATGGCGTCGATCCCTTCAGCAGGAGGAGTAGGTCGGCGCGACGTCCTGCGCGGACGTGCGTGGCGCC
>Ga0308170_10001515_pt1 | contig 21816 bp, 23 predicted proteins | sample PhyBR2_2_FD_202136 | JGI IMG/M metagenome (GOLD analysis project Ga0308170, IMG submission 202136) | Phyllosphere microbial communities from UC Gill Tract Community Farm, Albany, California, United States - DLSLSB.R2 | ecosystem: Host-associated > Plants > Phyllosphere > Unclassified | place...
CTGCACTCATCGGAGTAGCAGTATCCATGTTTGTCATGGTTGGATTAGGAGCTTGTATTGGGCTTGTTATGAACCAACGAGCCGATGCACAAAATGCTAATGTAGTGGAAAGTCAAATCAACACAGCATCAACACAGTTTACTGATGATATTCAGTCAGCTATGAATATTGATGCTCTTAGCCCTACTTCATTACAGGTGAACATGCCAGGAGATAACGATACCTGCCGTTCCGTCGTCTGGGATGTGGGAAATGGCAAAGTTACTCGTACGCTTACCGTATACTCTGGCACTATTCATCCATCTCAGTCTGATACAGTTTGTGATACTGCTTCAACACAAATCGTAGCAAGCACTCCACGTACAGTTGCGGAGAATGTCCAAGCCAGCTCAATTAGCTATCAGAACCGCTTAGGCCGCAGCTTGACACCCACAACACCTTCCTCATTTGTCAATTCCACTGAACCAGCTCCTTCTACTGAATCCAAAGTTCAGACTGCATGGAATTCAACAGACATTGACGCTGTTGAGATGAATTTGGTTCTGAAAATAAACGATAAGCAGGCTTCCCGCACTGTTCAATCTCACAAAATGTAAATTTTACAACATGTAGAACCGCAGAAAATCAAGGGTTGCAAAAGTTTTTTGAAAAAGTTTGAGAAAATCGGTCTAAAAACTTGACATGCAACCGATTAGTCTGTTAGTATAAATACATCGCAACAAACACCAATGCGAAAACTACTAATCAACGAAAGGAAGGTGTGTACGACATGGCTACTCAGCTCATTACCCGCAAACCTTCCTTTATTATGCCCATGCTCCCAGCAGTGCAGCGATTTACGCAGCCCAAGCAGGTTGAGCTCAATGGGTATCATCAGAATACCGCCTGGCGCAATAACTAATCATAACTGAATACAGACTAAGAAGTCAAAACTTCTTTCTTCAGTTATGAACTTGACAAACACATTGCATGTGTGTCAAGATTGCAATATCAGCCGGTATAGTCTAATGGATACGACGCAAAGCTCCTACCTTTGAGGTCCAGGTTCAACTCCTGGTACTGGCACCAGGCAGGTAAGTATCCAACTCTCCTGTTCTGACACAACAGAACAATCCATACCAGTTTCGTATAATGGTAGTACAAGAGCTTCCAAACCTCTTAGCGTGGGTCCGATTCCTACAACTGGTGCGAAACAAGGGAAACCTTGTCTTCATAAATAAATATAGGGGTAAAGTGTTACGGTAGCACGCTGGTCTCCAAAACCAGAAGCCTCGGTCCGACTCCGAGTACCCCTGCAAGAATCAGACAAAACTGAATCTTATGAAGAAACATAACAAATACATATAGGGGTATAGTACAGTGGCCTAGTGCTACGGTCTCCAAAACCGTCAACGGGGGTTCGAATCCCTCTACCCCTGCAAAACCTGAAAAACATTGAAAAAAGGTGTTGACAAACATCAACCAATGTGATAAGGTTGAAATAAGGAAAAATGTAATACAGTATCAACTACGGCTGAACTCGTCGCAGGTTGTTAGTCCTCAGACAGGGGAACGAGAGTATATTGAAAACTACACAGAGTTCACGTAAAAGTGAAGCAGAACCAAATGATGACAGGTGAGCAGTAGCTCAAAACTTGTCCTCTCGTGCGGTGCGTTTCACTTCTCTACGAACGTGATAATGACAGCATCAACGCTCCCTTTGGGAACGGGAGATGCTGGCAGGCCACAGTTCGTAAGTTTGGCTGTTTAGCTCAGTTGGTAGAGCATGCGCCTGAAGAGCGCAGGGTCGTCGGTTCAATCCCGACAGCAGCCACCTAATCCCCACTGGAAACAGGAGGGGTTTCGTGAATATCTCCACGGCGGTATTCACTTCCGTTACAGCTTGTCATGACAAGCTGTAACATTTGCTTCACTATTCCAATGGAAGAGAAACACGGCTAAGAACCGTGACAGTCTGGGTTCGAGTCCCAGGTGGAGCACTGTAAGAAACAATATATTGCGGGTTCGCCCATTTAAATGTTTCTTACTTTCGGGGTGTGGGGCAGTTTGGTTAGCCTGCTTCCTTAGGAGCGAAGAGGTCGCAGGTTCAAATCCTGCCATCCCGACAAAACTGGTTGGTTATCCCAGAAAGGGCGTAACCGAAGTCCGTATGTACTTCTTGTCACCAGTATAAAAATGGATGAGGCTGCCTGCGTGCAGAATCCTTGCAACCAAGGAGAAACAGAACATATCGGGATGTGGCGCAGGTTGGTAGCGCGCGTCGTTAGGGGCGATGAGGTCGCAGGTTCAAATCCTGTCATCCCGACACAAGGAGTAAGCACAGTGGAGAGAGTGAGTTGCTTACACAGTAAACCAAGAGGAGGGTGGTTTACTACATGGGGTCGCATGTACCAAGGTGGCGACAGACCTTTGCAAGGTCCGTGTGGTGGGTTCAATTCCCACCGATTCCACAAACTGAAACCGAAACAGTACAAATACGGAAGCTATGGGTCTATCGTATAACGGCAATTACTGCTGACTCTTACTCAGTTAATCAGGGTTCGATTCCCTGTGGGCCTACAAAACGACACGTCAACGTCGTCCTGTGAAAACAGGTGTTCAGCGAGCAGGTCTGAACCACAAAAGTTGATGCAGCGCCTCCGCTCTGGGTAAGCAAGAATCCTTTACACGGAATCTGTGCAGGGTCCGATTCCCTGGGAGGCGACCATGGAGCCAGAAGATAGGTATGTATGAACCTCTAAAAACTTCTGACACATGATGATGAGTAAGTTTCCAAAGCATACATATGGAAACAGAGCACCTCATCACTATGGTACATTGGCAGAGCGGCAATTGCGACTGACTGTAAATCAGTTCCTTCGGGTGCGGGGGTTCGAGTCCCTCATGTACCACCAACTCTCAATTGAGAGTTTATGCCCATGAAGCTCAGTAGGAAGAGCGCTCGGTTGAAGCCCGAGAGGTTGTCGGTTCGACCCCGATCATTGGCACAAGGCAGGGAAGTAAGTGTGAAGCTAGCACCAAGGTAACTGTCCTCTGGGATAACCCAGCGTTGTAACGTTTACGATAAAATGTAGTCCTCGTAGCTCCAATGGTAGAGCGCCTGGTTGAAATCAGGGGTTGGTGGTTCGATTCCACTCGTTGACGCTGTGGCTGTCGTCCAATGGTAGGACAGTGGGTTGTGGACCCACGAATGCGAGTTCAATTCTCGTCGGTCACCCGAAAAGAAAGCATCATGTTTTCTTGTACGGCTGTTTAGCTCAGTTGGTAGAGCATGCGCCTGAAGAGCGCAGGGTCGTCGGTTCAATCCCGACAGCAGCCACAAACACGCAAGTGTTTACATATGGTACATTGGCAGAGCGGCAATTGCGACTGACTGTAAATCAGTTCCTTCGGGTTCGGGGGTTCGAGTCCCTCATGTACCACTTCAAGCGTAGGTAACCGCGCCTTGTCAAACGGAGAACACAGTACGGATTTATCTGGAACTGTCTGCGGGTTCGAGTCCCGTCAGGGTGAGGGTGTCACAGGGTGAACAATGCCTGTGAACTAAATACCGGCCTTCTGGAACGGTTCCACCAGAAGTCATTGTTCTAAGCTTCCTCACATGAGGATATAGAAGAGGGTGCGTGAGAGTATGTGACAGGTAAGTTCACGCAAGTCAGAGGCGAGGTAATGAGGGGCAGTCTGACACATTTCTTCCAACCAGAAGCATCACTGGATTGGAAGCGTAACACAAAGAATGATGCAGTATTCTTCCATAGCTCAATTGGCGGAGCAACGCACTGTTAATGCGTCGGTTCTTGGTTCGAATCCAAGTGGGAGAGCAAAGCGGCATGACGCTATAAACCGTCGCAAGATGGGGAAAGGTCAGTGTGACAACTGACCACCGTGTAAACGGTACTTCATGCAATCCGAAACCGTTCAACACTCCTGCGATGGGGTGTCAATGATACGAGTTACATGTAAGACCAGAAGAGGGCAACTGCTAAGGAATCTGGTAAGGCTAACGTAGCCGTGAGCATGTGTGCAAGTGTCATTTCGGGAAGGAAGGAATAACAGTCCGAGCCTGTCAAGCAAGGGCGGATTCCATGAACGGAAGAAAAGGAGCGACGGTTTCTTTGCCAGTCCGTGAGATTGCAATTAGTGTGACAACGAACGCAAGAAGGTGTGAGGTATTCTGTTGGTCAAAAGCTGACGGAGCCTCACGGGAAAGCACATCTTCAGTCAGCCAGATATTAGCTCAATTGGCAGAGCAACTGTATATTAAACAGTGAGTTGGTGGTTCAAACCCATCATATCGTTATAAAGCGAAAGACTTTCCCTGTCATTCGTGAAAGTGCCTTAACGCTCAGCCTGACTCGTCAGGAACTGAGCCTCTGTGAAGCCTGCAAAGCGGAACGGAGTTCATGTGAAAGTAATGCAGCAAAGCGGCTTAGCGGCTTCTTTGCGAAACGAAATCAGTGGAGTAGCGGGTGACATAAGGAGTAGCTTCCCTAAGAGGCTAGGCACGGAAGATACAGTGGGGACACTGTGGAAAAGTTGGGAAACAATAATCCAACTAAAGGCTTCCAACAATAGGGTTTATTCTCCGCCCTAATATTGCCTCATAGTGTAACGGCAGCATAACAGGTTCTGACCCTGTTGGACTTGGTTCGAATCCAGGTGAGGCAGCTTCTCTCGGCTCGGACGGGAGCATAAACTAAATCCGAGTATAACCGTCAGATAGAGTACTCACTAGGTAACGGGGTGCGGTTGTGGGAAGTTCTATCATATTGCCCTTTAGCTCAACGGCAGAGCAGGAAGCTGTTAACTTCAAGGTTACTGGTTCGAATCCAGTAGGGGCAGCAAGTAATTCTAAGAATTACCTATACCAAGAGTGCTGAGTGTGGTACCGAGCGGCATCATGATGGGAGTCGGTACATATTGCCCTATAGCTCAATTGGCAGAGCGGCGAGCTGTTAACTCGTAGGTTCCTGGTTCGAGTCCAGGTGGGGCAGCAAAGACAGAGCATAGCAACTTTGTCATATCCAACCAGAAGGAATCTGGAACCTAAGTATTGGTTCAATAAATACTTCCGCTCTCATGTGAACGGAACAAACCGCATGAAGGTTATGGCGAGTCTTCCTACCTACATAGAACATAAAGGAAGATACAACGGATACGACAGATAACCGTCCGTTATGGTGCGGGAAGTAGCTGCTTCCTTAGTCCTCTATTCTGATGATGAGAAATTGGTGTCTCAAGTGGCTGTTAACCACCCGCTGAAATATGCATGTAGGTTCGAATCCTGCCATCAGAGCGAAGGAAAGTATTTTCCTTTACTTACCAACACTGGATATTGGCGAAATCCAACGGGTGGTGCACCACACCGTGCTAATGCTATTGTAGGTTCGAATCCTACTGTTGGTACCAGCAAGAGTAAACATCTTGCTCATATTGTTCTATAGTGTAACGGCAGCACGACAGGTTCTGACCCTGTTAGTCTTGGTTCGAATCCAGGTAGGACAGCGATACAGCAGATAATAGCTGTACATAAGGTATGCGCCCGTAGCTCAGTTGGATAGAGCGCAACGCTACGAACGTTGAGGTCGGGGGTTCGAGTCCCTTCGGGCGTACCAAACATATTCATAGTAATATGTTCTGCCCTCGTGGTCCAAAGGATATGACATTGGTCTACGGAACCGAGGATGGGGGTTCGATTCCCTCCGAGGGCACAGTAACAAAAACAGCACCACGGTGCTTACGTCCCAGTAGCTCAGTTGGATAGAGTATTTGGCTACGAACTAAAAGGTCGGGGGTTCGAATCCCTCCTGGGACACTTGTCCACTTCTCGAAGTAGACATATGAATATATGGTGTAAATGTAGACAAGTACGCTCATACGTATACTAGTAAATGCTATGAGCAGAAAAGCTGCGGTAACACGGCCTGTCGTAATCAGGCTGTTAGAGGTTCGAATCCTTTTGTATTCACTTTTTGTATCATGCGATATGTTATGATGCAGGCAGAGTAAAGCCCCTTACCAAACAGAGGTTCGAATCCTTCTCCGCTGGCGACGGCGTAAAGAAATGCGGTAGTGTTATGGGAAACACAGGTAAGGAAAAATTGGAAGGGAAAGCTGTACACTGAATCTCCTTCCTCAAATATTTAGCTTTACCGTTGAAGTATTTTTCTTTGGACTTGTTCAAAGGTAAGAACACCGCCGATAATTGCTGTGACCCTTCCAAATCATAGAAATTATTTTAATGACCCCCTCTTTATATCATCAAGCACGCCACCGTACCCTACGTGAGGCGTTCGTCAACGAAGATGGTGCAATTGACCTTGCATCCATCATGGTTGGTATCATCGTCATCGGCCTTATTGGTGGTGTCATCGCAGCAACAATCTTCGCCGTCATTCCATGGGCGCAAGACAATGCAGCAAAACAACAACTTGATTCAGTATCCAATGCTGAAAATGCTTACCGAGGTCTTGCAGAAGATGCAGGAGTTTCAGCTTATGGAAAAATTACAGCTACTGGCGAAAATGAGTTAGCTAATCCTGAATTCAACGAGAAAAAATACGATTCACTCTTAGATGTCACTTATGCTCAGGATAAAATTCTTGTTGCTACAACAGATGCCCCTGACCCAAGCTACACAGCGACTATTACTTCTGCATCTGGTAAAATTTTCACCATGACGAATGGTGGACAGCCTCATGAAGTTCTCCCAACTGGAGATAATGGTGATGGTGGATATAACGGTGGAGGCGGCTATAACGGTGGTGGAGACGGTGGCTACAATGGCGGTGGTGGCAGCGACAGCGGCGACACAGGCCCAATGGGGAGCACTCTCCCAACGATTGACCAAAGCTCTCCTCTACAATCTTCTTATAAAGCTGCACTGATTGCACCAGGAACAGGAAGCAATGCTGACGATGGATTCACTACTGTAACTGCTGCTGATATGCATGAGAACCAGATTGATGGAAAGTATGAACTTCAATTCGGTTCAAACAGCCAAACAGATACAGATAACTATGCTCAGTTGCTTCGATATGCTGACGTTAACTCACAGCAATGGGATTCTAAAACAGGCGTTTATCCAAATGCTCAACAATTCCAAGGTCAATACAAGCCTTTGAACTTCCGTTATATTCGAGTTGATTCAGTAACTCTCTCTGACAGAGAAGGCCAAGTAGGAGAAACCTACACTCCTTCCACAGGAAGTACAATTCAGCTCATTGAATATCCTTACAGCGATGGAACCGGTGATTATACCTGGGTCTTCAACACAGTTCTTCCATCTGATTTCTCTGAAACAAACAGAGCGATTCAGCAATCAAACTGGGGAACTCTTACTGCAACTGTTGTAGTAGATGGTAAGACAATCACTTTCCACCCATAAACTATAACTTGAAATAAACATCGTGAAAGCTGCATGCTACAACATGCAGCTTTCACTTTGGGGGCTTAGCTCAATTGGTAGAGCATCTGCTTTGCAAGCAGAAGGTCAGGGGTTCGATTCCCCTAGCCTCCACGAAGAAATAAAATAAGAGAAGACATTCTCTGTTCTTTCTTCTTCATTCACAAAGTACCATGTGGCGCAATCGGGGGACGCGGTGGCCTATCGCTAAGTTGACTTACTGATGAGTAAGTTGATATGCGCGGAATCCACCTGTATGAGGAGCTGAACTGGAAACGGTGACTGCAAGATCATACATGCAGGTTCGAATCCTGTCATGAGAAACATGAATGAATATGGGGTGTTAGCTCAGTTGGTAGAGCGTCTCGTTCGCAATGAGAAGGTCAGGGGTTCGACTCCCCTACACTCCACGCAGTCCGTGTCCTTACTCAGGGGTAGCGCGGACATGCTGCTTGAATATAGAGACTTTCACTGAAACCAGCAGTAACTGGATTCACGAAAGCCACGGAAAAACTACTGACAGGTTACTGACTGTTGGATAGAATACTGGCGTGGATAAATAAGTAGTATGGAGTATGGTGGAATGGCATACACGGGGCCGCAAGCCCTACCCTAACGCGGTATGCAGGTTCGAATCCTGCTACTCCAACAACTCCTTGACTTTACCTGTCAAGTAGTATATAATAGTAACAACACCATGACAGGGTGTAGCGCAGCCTGGTAGCGTGCCTCTCTCGGACAGAGGAAGTCGGGAGTTCAAATCTCCCCATCCTGACAAAACAAAATAGATGTCCCTTCAAATGCTGTTGACAGAGCGGCCTAATGTGAGTAGCGAAGCTACTTGGGTTGGAACAACCATTCCACCTACACGGGTTCAAATCCCGTACAGTTATTTGAAGGACAATACGCCGCCTTAGCTCAGCCTGGTTAGAGCGCCATCCTGGTACGATGGAGGTCATGAGTTCGACTCTCATAGGTGGCTCGGAAAGTACATAGCCCATAGCAGTGACCTAATCGTAGTGCTAAAACGATGAAGCGGTCACCAAAGTGGAGATTTTCTGCACGTGACGAATTAGCACTTTGACGGCAGAACGTCAGGAAGGGTCGGCTCCGAAGCTTTCCACCCGCCTCCTTAGCTCAATGGCCAGAGCACCTGTCTTGTAAACAGGCGATAAGAGTTCGATTCTCTTAGGAGGCTCCACCAACTGTCACAGCCCATGGGCTGAGGTGGACAGTGAGCGTTAGCGGAAGACAGCTCCGCAAGTTCACTGTTTTTGTTTGGGTCTCTAGCTCAATTGGCAGAGCAGCGGACTTTTAATCCGCGGGTTCAGGGTTCAAGTCCCTGGAGGCCTACTTTTTCGGGTGAATAACCTCGCTCGGAAAGCGCTGGAATGAGTTACCGTCAAAGCACTTGACGGGTAAACCGTATACTACAAAAATCAGCCACGAACTGAGTAGTATAGACAAAACGACACTGACCACGGCTGTCACATACAGTTACGGGTAAGACGACAAAAAGCATTCCAAACACATATTCAGAAGAGGCGTAACAGGTGACCGCAGGGAAGGAATACGGATGGTAAATAAGCCCACCCTCCAATCGTAGGTTCGAATCCTACCTTCTGAACAACCCAAAGGAAAAACTCATGCGTAGAAAACCATGCACTACATGTAACAGCACAGAACGAACTGTGTTCTTCTTCAAAGAATGCTCAGTCTGTCGTGCACAGTGGAAAGCCTTCTACAAAGGAGACACCCCAGTCTCCCCGCTCATGCGAGCAATTGAAGCAGAAAAATCCAACAAATATCTTCAAGTAAATACTTGACAACCCTGTTCCTCATCTGTTATGATAGGAACATACCGAACAACGCAAAACGTTGTTACGGCTCAGTCGCCAAGATGGTAAGGCGCACCGCTCATAACGGTGTTATGCGGCAGTTCGAGTCTGCCCTGAGCCACAGTTCTCCTAAAAGAACGTGAGCGTCCTCCACAAGAGGGCACTCAATGGCTGCGTAGCTCAGTTGGTTAGAGCGCTACCCTGTCACGGTAGAGGTCGCGGGTTCGAGTCCCGTCGCGGTCGCATAATAACTAAAAACGTGAAAACACAAATGTGGATGTAGTGTGAAGATGATGACCTTCATTCTGGAACTAACCCATGACGCTCCGCGGAAGCCCATGAGAAAAGCCAGAGTGGACCTGAGAGCAGGAATGACTGTGAAGGGATCATATGCATATAACACGCTGAGGAACTTTGCCTCAGAAGACGGAGGTGAGAACCCTCCCATCCCAACCAAGGTGCTGTAGCTCAGGTTCGGAAGAGCGTCTGACTGAAAATCAGAAGGTCACTGGTTCAAATCCAGTTGGCACCACCAAACGGGTCTCTCGTATAACGGCAATTACTGCTGGCTTTTACCCAGTTTATCAGGGTTCGATTCCCTGGGGACCCACCCATAATTTCAAAACCCATGCGGATGTAGCTCAGCAGGTAGAGCACTATCCTGATAAGATAGGGGTCCCTGGTTCAAGTCCAGGTATCCGCACCAACAAGTAAGGCTCACAGTGATTACACTGTGAGCCTTACTTTATACCCAAAACGTGTTACTCAACACCCTCAGCCTCATCAGCTGATTTCTCAGCCTGATGCTTCTCAACCTGCAAATACACAAACTGCTGTCCAGCAGTCCACAGTGTTGAAAACAGCATATACACCAGTAAGCTCAACGGGAACGCAGCACCAGAGAACACGAAAATCAAAGAGAACAGCACAAGAGCGCCATACTGCACACGCATCACATTCTTCCCCTGCCCAACAGGTTCATTCAAAGAACCCGCAGCAGAACTCCAACGCAACGTCAAATACTGTGCAGCAATCATCACAACAATGATGACAGGAACCAGTACCAGCGTAGCCGAAGATAAACCAGAAGACAACGCAGCAATAAAGCTCCCATGCAAAGACGCACCAAAGAACGTAGCAACATTGAACTCAGTAGCTAACCGTGCAGTCAACAACCCAACACCAGCATCACCTGTACGAGCAGCATGACTCAACACAGCATACAAGCTGATGAAAATAGGAGCCTGAATCAAAGAAGAAGCCAAGAACGAAAATGGTCCCGTCCCAGCCTCCTTATACAAAGCCATCATCTCATCAGACTGCTGCTGACGAGACAACGCATCAGACTTACCCTTATACTTCTCCTGAATAGCCTGCACCTGCGAAGACAATCCACGCATCCGCTTCCCACTACGAACCTGATGCAAGAACAACGGAATCATTGCAGCACGAACCACAACAACAAGCAGAGCAATCGCTAACACCCAAGACACACCAGAAACAGGGTCAAAGCCAAGTATGCCTAAAAAGCTATGCGCAAACACAAGCACAGCTTCAATAAGCCATTTGATAGGCCACAAAATAACATCAAAAAAGTTCACGAAACAAATCCCCTCAGTGAACAACGAACAACACTACTATATCGGGAAGAACAAACAAGCCTCCAAAAAGGCTAAAAAGAAATCCCTACAAAAGTTGACAACAAGCCGATTACTATGATACAATAAATACATAAGCAAGAACACATGCGGGTATAGCTCAGTTGGTTAGAGCACTGTCCTGATAAGACAGGGGTCCCTGGTTCAAGTCCAGGTACCCGCACAACACAGGCAACTGTGTATACGGGCAGGTAACAATTCTCCCCGGGCCTAATAACTCCTTGAGAGGTAGCGGCAAAGGTTATCCGATAGACCCAACCGTCGCTTGTTGAGTTACACGGAGATTCGTAAAGTCTCTACAACTAAATGCACGTGTGGCGGAATGGTAGACGCGCCACGTTGAGGTCGTGGTGGGAGCAATCCCGTGCTGGTTCGAGTCCAGTCATGTGCACACTAAAATGCTACCTGACAAGTTTTATTCTTGTCAGGTAGCATTTCTTTTCCTTCATTGAGTTGAAGGTCTCACAGAAAAAAGAAAGGGAACAACCTTGCTGGTTGATACAACATAATCCTCCTTTACTGTCCAAAGTAAAGGAGGTGAATATGCGTAAATTCACATTCAAAGACGTTTACGACTGGAAAGTCGTGGATGTCAATGGTAAGGAAAAGTTCCTTACTGTGGTAGGCAAAGATGGTAAAGTTCAAAACATTTCACGTTTTGACGGGTACCGTTCAGCTTCCCGCGCCGCTCAACGTCTCAGCGGTTTTGCTGTGAGAGTATAAACCACTCTCCACCCTTCTGCGGTTAGATTTGCAGAAAAGAGACTACGGTACATGGGCTACTGGTAACAGTAGTAAACCGTCTCCAACCGCGTAGCGAGCGGAGTGGCAGGGTAACCCTGCTAATGAAACCATGGTAACTGGATGTGGGGCAGCTTGGCCAGCCCGCCTGTCTTGGTCACAGGAGTATCGCAGGTTCAAATCCTGCCATCCAGACAGCAACATACAAAAGTTGCTTTTTCAGGACGATAGTTATTGTATATGGTATTGTTACTGATGTTCAAACACACGTGAACTCTTTTGCCCTATGATGTAACGGCAGCATAGAAGACTTTGAATCTTTTCGACTTGGTTCGAATCCAGGTGGGGCAGCAAACAAAAAAGTACAAAAGCGCGCAAGAATTTTGCTTCTTGCGCGCTTTCTGCATTAAATACCAGTTAGTAATACTGTATGAGTACAAAAAGCTGGTCACATATCTCCCCAACCCGCGGGGTTGACACTTGCGGCGCTCAGTCCCCTGAGAGCTGCAAGTTCAAAGACACCTCACGTCACTTCACAGCTAAGGCAGCCGAACGGATCAAAACAGGTCGCCCAGCTAACTACGACGAATACGAAGCGATGATGAAACATCGTGAAGCGATTGGTGATAAAACCGAAGTCAAACCATTCGGTGGCGCACCTAAACCTGCACCAGGCCCTCAGCAGACAGCGAAACCAACACCACAAAAAGCTGGATTCAAACCAGCACAGCTCGGTGATCGCCCAGCCCCACGTCCATTCCCATCCGCCCCTCAGGCGGGCCTCAACCGCAACGTAGCGCCTTTTCCAGGGCAAGCACGCTCAGGAGGCTTCCAAGGCGGTAAAGGCGGCTACAAGAGCAGCGTACCACGTTCAGCTGAAACCCTGTACCACATGGAACTCGGATTCCCAAAGAACTTCAACGCCCCAACAGGTGTCCACGAATTAGAATACTCCCGACACGCTGTTGAAGCCACAAAAGATGACCGCTACGGCACAATTCCTGTCCTGAAAAAGATGAACGTAGACCGACTCAAAATGGTTGAACTCGGAGTTCAAGACGGCAAAGTCAGCAAAATTGTATACCGTGGAACACTTGACGAAGAACGAGACATGTGTATCGTAGTTATTCCAAAACCTGCCGGTCAGAAATGGTTTGTAAAAACCGTATGGATCAACCTCCGCTCCGACCAGCACAGAACGTTGGATGAGAGCAAATACGCTCGTCCAGCAGCATAAAGTAAACAGTTCCATCCTTTCCTTAGTTCAAGGGGCAGCTTTTCGCAGAGCTGCCCCTTGAACGTTTAAGCCGATAAAAATTTTTATGTTCAGATACCGTATCTTCTTCGGACTTCCCAAACCAGTACAAGTTTTCCTCCGAGCATATGTTTTAGATTACAAAACAATGCTATTTGGAGTTGTCCCATTAGTATTCCTCAACATAGGCTTTACCCTTGCCGCAATCATCGTACTCATCACTGAACTTCTCAGCAAAGAAATCAACTGGGTAGCAGCTCTCATCAAACTTGCTATCGTTGTATTCATCATTGCCGCCATCTACGGTTTCACCCTCACCTACTGGTCAAAACGAGATGCAACCAGAAAACATCTCTACCACATGCTACGCTGGGATTTAGGGTTACAACAGTTTGATGATTACAAAAAAGATGACTCACACTACCTGCGAATGCAATGGAATGGTCTATTCACAGCAAACCGTATCACCGCAGTAACAGAAATCGGTAAATGGTCAATGCATCAAATCGGTTCCGTCAAAGACCTCATGGGAAACCTCAACGTTCAACAAGGCGTTATAGGGAAAACCTGGATAGTTGACTACCCAAAACTCAAACACGGACGTTTAGATGCTTACCCTGTTCTCGTGAACAGCCCAGAACACACAACCATAGCAATGAACCTTGTTATATTAGAAATCTACAAGAACACACTCGGGTCAACATTAGACACGCTCCCAGATGTGGACACACAAGAACGCAATGGCGCATTACAAACAATAACCCTCACAGGTGTCCCGCACCGAGTAGATTCAAAATATGACATCAAGAAGGCAGAAGACTTGCTTACAAGAACCTTCCCCTCACAATACGGATGGCATGTCAACACGAGCATCGCAGGGAAAATTATTTTTGAAGCAAACCAGCACCCAGTACCAGAAACAGATGAATGGGGCAACCTGATAGAAGAACAAACCTCAGAGCCTGAACCTACCACCAGTACTACATCCGCACCTTCTGAGCCAACCGTGACCATCAACGAAACACCTGATTTAAGTGAATTCATTCAGAAGCCAGCAGTACCTACTTTCCCCACCCGACCAGCAACCACTGGAAAACTTCCACCACGACCGACAAGACCACAACGACCGACCCTGTAAAAATAGGCGACACGCCGTAAAAACGATTATTTGACGTAGAGCGAAAACGTGTGATAGTATTGTGTCAACAAAGCAGCCAAGGAAAACAAACTGGAAGTTGCAAAATATCGGGATGTGGCGCAGCTTGGTAGCGCGCCTGCTTTGGGAGCAGGATGTCGCAGGTTCAAATCCTGTCATCCCGACAGTGAATGATATATGGTAAGTTCACTAATGTTAGACCCTTTTCTAAGCTTCTCAAAAAAATACTGTTAGAAAAGGTTGTGTGAGAGTTATTTGGCCGATAAAGTAGTGGTCAGTAACTATTACGGGATGTGGCGCAGCTTGGTAGCGCGCCTGCTTTGGGAGCAGGATGTCGCAGGTTCAAATCCTGTCATCCCGACAGAATAAGAAGGCTGGATACAATGTGTATCCAGCCTTCTTTGTTTATGGTATAATGTTTATATGACACAACCAGCTTACTCTTATGATGATGTAGAGAGCGCCATTAATGCGTCTGTTTCTATCACTGAAACATTGCAACATTTGGGCATGAAAGTCAACAGCGGAAATTATCACCATATCCGCAAGATTGCAGCGGCTTACAATCTTGAACTCCCTTCATGGGTAAATAGGCCCAAATTTTCTCAGACCGTTGTACGACTCACTGATAAAGAGTTTTTTGTCAATGGTGTTACTCATGCAGGAACAGACCTTCGTCGCAGATTAATCGCCACGGGCCGTGCCTACACTTGTGAGAACCCGAAATGCATTCTTCATGGTAAGTCTGAGTGGAATGGTGAGAAGCTTGTGTTCCAGGTTGACCATATTAGTGGTGATAAGTTTGATAATCGTGTAGAGAATTTACAGTTCTTGTGTCCGAACTGTCATTCTCAGACTCCGACGTTTAGTAGGAATTCTTCTAAGCTGTACACGTATTGTGTTTGCGGTCGTCGTATGCATGGGGATACTGTTGAGGACTTCTGTGTGCATTCTGCGGATGGGACGTGGAAGTCATTGTTCTGCACAGATTGTGATGCTCGGTTGAAGGATAAGAACGCTGTTCGTTGTACTTCTTGTGAAACAAAGAAGCGGGTTGAGTCTGGTTCTGGGTTGAAAGCTTCTTGGCCTGAGGTTTCGGAGATTGTAGCTCATGTTGAGCAGTTGGGTTTCACTGCGTATGGTAAGTTGTTGGGTGTTTCTGGTAATGCGGTGAAGAAACGTCTTGTGGCGTTGAAAGTGTATCCTCTTCCGAAAAAGTTGAGTAAATCTTCACGTTGAAGTTTTAAGTGAGTATACTGGTTGGTATGATGAGTAAGAATTTTGTTGATGTGTATTTGAGCGGTGATGCTGCGTTGTCTGATGTTGATAATTGGGTTGAGGCGTGGCATTTGTCCAGTACTGAGTTGTCTTTGGATGCGTTTCTTGGGTTGACTCCTGAGGAGGGTAAAGTGTTTGCTGAGCATCCTGAGCAGTTGCATGCGATTCTCCGTTCTCGCACGAATTGAATGTGATTTGTTTTCTGTGATTTTTCGCAGTGTGTCCGATAAGGGTTTGTGGTTTTGAGGAAAGTTTTTGGTTCTTCTTGACTTATCGTGGTGGGGTATGCTATGATTTCTTTGTAAGCAAAAATCACATATGGTACGTTGGCAGAGCGGCAATTGCGACTGACTGTAAATCAGTTCCTTTATGGTTCGGGGGTTCGAGTCCCTCACGTACCACGACCCTTTTTATAATTCAATAGCGTTAGTAATATGAAAAACACATGGCGTGTTAGCAAAGCGGCCAAATGCATCTGACTGTAAATCAGCTCCTTCGGGTTCGTGGGTTCGAATCCCTCACACGCCACGAATGCTCACCATCATCTGGGGGTCTTATCGTCACATCTGTGATATTTGGTGGTGAGCATTTTAGTTTTTCATGTATGAGGATGTTGGCTTAGAAGCAGCCATCGTCTAAGGAGTAGGTTTACAGCCTACGGTGCCATTCTATTGTTCACTTGCTGAATGAAGCGCGTTGTTTAAGAGTTTCCTGCGAGAAAACAGCGTCTGCATTGCTTTCAGTCACAGGTAGAGGATAAGTCGCCGTAGGGGAACTTCTGAGAACCTTTTGGCGTAATAGCACACTCATATGTGAATTGTTTTTCATGCAGTAGGATGTAGGCTTAGAAGTAGCCATCATTTAAAGAGTGACGAGACGTTAAGCGACTTGACTAATGCACGTCACGGGATGCCTTGGGGAGAGTAAAGCCAAGGGGATGCTGAGATAGCGAGTATGGAGGCTGGTCAAGAGCTGAAAGAAAACGTAATGCGGGTTGTCCCCGTGTCTCAGATGTACAACCGTCAGAGTCTTCGGTGTAGGAACACACTACTGCATGGATTTGTTTTTCATAGGTTTTCATGATATGGGATGTAGGCGATAAGAGCAGTCATCATCTAAGGAGTTGCGAGCGGAAGCAGTTGGCGAGGTCCGCACCTGAATGCCAGGAGTAAGTTCCTTCTGGGGAAAGCTGATATGGAGAAGTACGGGGCGTGCCAATTAACCGTCACTTCTAACGAGGGTAAGGGACCCTTCGGTTTCAGATATACTTTGGGTTTGTAGCATTTGGCGTAACAGCACACCATTTCATGAAATGCTTAGCATGGGCGTACGCTGTTGCAGCCGACACTGGTTTAGTGCTTCCAGTGAGGGGAGTAAAATCCCTTCAGGTTAGATTCCTGTCTGCGTCCACCACAGGGTGTAGGAAAATTTGGTAATCCGCCTAGTTCGGGGCTAGGAGATTGTGGGTTCAAATCCCACCACTCTGACAGTGAAATGGTATACTTCTTTATACGTAGATATAGCGTTGGAGTTATCACATGTTTGGTTTGGGACCAAGTAAAAGGTCGATGAGTAGGGCTGCTCGTGTTATGGCTCACAGTAAATTCAAGTTTCGCAGGCGCAGAGCTTCTGCGATTTTGCGTGCTGGTCGGGTAAAGAATGAACAGTCTTTATTCGGTTGATTGGTCTGTAAAGTATGAGGGAGACAAAATTTTGTCTCCCTCATACTTATTAAATCTTGCTTTTGAAATGTTCTCCTTGAACTCCGATACAGTTGAAGTATGAAAACAAAAATCATTGCACGTAAAGAGAACATCACAACCTATCCTGCTGATGTGATTGTGAATGCAGCTCGTCCGTCACTGCTTGGTGGAGGTGGAGTGGATGGCGCTATTCACCGCGCAGCTGGCCCACAGTTGCTTGCAGAGTGTCGCACTCTGGGTGGTGCGGAGACTGGTGAATCTAAAATCACTGATGCGTATGGTTTGACGCAGGCGAAGAAGATTGTTCACACTGTCGGTCCTGTCTATCATAGCTTTTTCGGGAAGAAGAACACTCCTGAGGAGTCTGCTCGGTTGCTTGCGAATTGCTATCAGAGTAGTTTAGAGTTAGCTGCTGATTATGAATCCATTGCGTTCCCTGGTATTTCAACTGGAAGCTACGGATATCCGTTAGAGGAGGCAACCCATGTTGCGTTGCAGAGTATTATTGGCTGGTTGCAAAGCAGTGAACACAATTTGAAGACTGTGACATTGATTGCATATAACGACAAAGAGCTTGCTGTGATGAGCCGTTTAGTTGATGAGTATACGGAAGCGTAACTGCTGGCTTCTTTCCTGACGTGATATAATCGTTCTTGAACTATTACAGACAACGTAGGATTGGATCAGAATATCATGGGCTATGCAAGCCGTTTACGAGGGAAGCTTACTGTTACACGTGCAGGGTTGAAAGAGTATCCTGAGGAGTTGGTTGCTGTTGCCCAAAAGCATGGTGTGCCGCTTCCTGAGAATCCAACAGGTTTCTCTTTGGAGACTGTTCGCGCACTGTCAGATGATAATGACATCAACTATTTCATGGAATTTGAATCCCATGTTGTGACTGCGAACAGTGACGGTTACAGCATGTATGATTTGGAGGATCAATTGAATAAGTTGGTTCAGGCTGCGAAAACAGACAATGCTGTATTGAACGGAACACTTATTCGTTCAGGTGAAGAGCAGGGCGATTTGGAGCGTTTCACGTTCAAAGATAATGTTATCAGTGTTGATACTGCTCATCTTGTCTGGTCAGACGGCACCCCTGTTGATTATAAAGATTCAGAGTTGTAAGTTTTTTCTCATTCAAAGCGATGAAGATGGTAGAATCGTTTTATACTCACCTAAACGATGAACAGGATTGATACATACATGGGTTATTACAGCGATATTTCTGGCAAGCTTGAGATCAGTAGGAACACTATTGAGGAACTCCCAGAGGAGTTAGTAAAAGTTGCAGCAAAATATGAGGTGACTTTACCTGAACCTGTGAAAGGTTTGACGAAGAAGGCTCTCAAAGAAATCAAAAATGATGACAGCCTTGAATGGGTTGTTACTCCAAAGAAAAATTCGCTTGTGTTTGAAGCTTCGGAAGCAAATATTGAAGATTTCTCTGAAATTCTGGCAGCAGTGCTTGCTATTGTTGCAGCAGATGATGCGGTTGCGAATGGTGTCATTTACCGTACAGGTGAATGGACTGGGGATGTTGAACGTTTCATTGTGAAAGATAACAATGTTACCGCTGAGCGAGCTGATCTGCTGTGGCCAAACGGCGAACGCGTTACTGAGGTCTGATATCCCATGACAAGGCTGTAATCCCCTCAGAATAGCCGCCTGAGCCGTTCTGAGGGGATTACAGGGTCCTTTCACCTACGTGGAGGTTCAAGCAGCTGCAAGGGCTTAGAGGGGCATACAGGCCGCTGGGAGCTCCGAAAATAAAATCGTGTCAAAAGTTGCGTGACGACCGATAGTATGATAGTATTCAAGCATAACAACAAAATACGCCTCCATAGCTTAACGGATAAAGCCACAAGTTTCTACCTTGTCGATGCGGGTTCGATTCCTGCTGGGGGCTCTCAAAAGGTTAGGTTTCCGATAAAGGAACCTAACCTTTACTTGTTTAGGAGTTAATGATGTTTGTTCAGAAGAAGGAATTCGCGGTTTCTCAATATCCAACTGCTTTTATTGCAAGTACTTTCCGCCCAACGAAAAGTAAGCAGCAGTTTGAGGTTGATGCGTTTTGGGTAGCTCGTGTTCGGCGGCGGACTCGTGTGCAGTATGGTGTAGTAAATATCTTCTTAAATGAGGTTCCGCTGATGCCGTTTGTGTATGCGAACTTGTTTGATACAACTGATTTTAGAATTGGTTATGGTGCACAGTATTCTTGGAACGGGGATAAGGGTTTTTCTAATCCTGATAAGGTTCAGGAGGGATACCGTTGGACCCGTATGAGTAATCCTGATTCCCATATAATTGAATTGCAGGACTTGCTGGAGCAGCTTCCTGAGGTTCCTGTAAGAGCTGATGGCTGGTATTATAATGTGGCAGGAGACCGTTGATGAGTGATATTGTTCGCTGTGATACATGTGAGCTTCCTGTGTTGCGTACATGTTCTGTGTGCGGTGGGAACGGGATGATGCCTGGGCATACGTTGGCTGTGTGCAAGTGTGCTGGTTCGGGGTTGGAGACTGTTCCTGTTTCTGACCGATAATGGTTCAGCATCTGTGGTTTTGACGGGTTCGGAAAATTGGTTGAAAATTTTTCGTGTCAGAACTTGCGGTGGTTGAGGATACTGTGGTATAGTATTCTCATAAGCGGTTCGGAAGTAAGAATCTGAGCCGATTGAGATTTTTGATAAAACCATAGTGGATGATTAGGTTTTGAACTCTGACTTATTTTCAGAGTTCTTCGCCCCCTTAGCTCAGTGGCCAGAGCACCTGTCTTGTAAACAGGCGGTCGTCAGTTCGACTCTGACAGGGGGCTCCATGTTGGATTAGGGAAAAGCCAGAAGAGCTAAACTTCTGCCCGTCCAGCGCCTTTTCGGTTTTCTTTGTTGACAAACCGATAAACATATGTTAGAATATACTTGTTACACAGTTACTGTGAAACATTTGCCTCCTTAGCTCAGTTGGTTAGAGCAACTGACTCTTAATCAGTGGGTCCAGGGTTCGAGTCCCTGAGGGGGCACGGTTGAAAAACTACATAAGGTAACATCAGAGTTAGATTGGGTCTAACGCAGTTCTGGTGCTTATGTCTCGCGGCTGGACACTGACACAATGCGAGGTCAGGTTTTATTGGGGTCCAGCAACATGCTCGCTTAGCTCAGTTGGTTAGAGCACCTCGTTTACACCGAGGGTGTCGGGGGTTCGAGTCCCTCAGCGAGCACAGATGAGTAGAGGTACTCATTAGTTTGGCCTTGTGGCGGAATGGTATACGCAGCTGACTTAAAATCAGTGCCTTCGGGATGTGGGTTCGAATCCCACCAGGGCTACGAAATCTACGGTAAGGGTTGCCACCCTTATTGACTGGAACGGTGACTGCCGTAGTTAAGTCCGTTCACTGCGTTTCTTATCCCATGGCAATGGGGTGCAGTTTTATGACGGTTTTCTCGTATGGAGAAACTGAGCTAACCGTCTTTTTTAGTTGCTAGCATGTCATGTTAGCTTTGCCCTCTTGGTGGAATTAGGTAGACACGTTAGACTTAGAATCTAATGCTCTCGGGCGTGCGGGTTCAAGTCCCGTGGAGGGTACAACAGCGGGAACAAGGTCTCCCGTTTTGAGAGAAATCAGTCTTAGGAACGTATGCGTCCTAAGGCTGATTTCGTTTTTGCTCGCTTAGCTCAGTTGGTTAGAGCACCTCGTTTACACCGAGGGTGTCGGGGGTTCGAGTCCCTCAGCGAGCACGCAAATAACGCGGAAGGTACAGACAATGGAACAAGAAAAGATCAAAATGTATAGCAGAACAAATCGTCCTGGTCGGCATGAATTGACTGAGGATGATATTCTTGATATCCAGAGTGAGTTCTTCATTGATGTCAGCGAAGAAGTTATTCGTAAAGCATTTGCTCCTTCTGAGTTCGTATCTGTGGGAGAGCAGCGAGCAGTTCTACATCTTGGTCGCCAGTGGGGCTGGGATGATACAGTCACTCGTGAAGATTTCGCTGAGTTGATTGTCAACACCAAAGCAGCTCCTGCGTTTATTTTTGACTGAAGGAAATAGGTGAATAGTATGGCTACACAGAGTAAGCGCCCAGAGCGCTATAATCTGATTCGGAGCGAGTACATTCGTGATGGTGTGTGGCGTGATTTCGCTGTTCGCAAGAATGTTTCTAAGAAACAGATTGACGTTTTCTTCAAACAACTTTCTGGAAGGCATCAGTCTTCAAAGGTTGTATACATCCGAGAACCTTTGCTACCTACTGATATCTTGAATAGAGATTTGTTCAAGGTAGTTAATCTGTAACAATTATAGGGTGTGATGCAGTTGAGCAGACGGTCGCACTTTCGTCCTGGGAGGCCATGTCATATAATGATTTGGTCTCCCAGTTTTATTCTTTGAAAGGGCTTGACTATGAAGCGCAAAGGCAGTATGCAAATGGTTCTCAATGAGGACATTGTAAAGGTTCTTCGTGAGCTGGCTTTGTCAAGCGGCTCAGGAAGTATCACTGAGGAAATTCGGTTTGCTATTGCGGATCGGAAGTTCTTCACGGAGAAGGTTGCTGAGGGATATAAAATTATCTTGGAGCATCCTGATAATCCTCATGACCGAACAATTGTGGATTACCGATAATCTTGGTTGTCAACTGGCCACAATCAGTTGGTTTGGCTGTTTAGCTCAGTTGGTAGAGCATGCGCCTGAAGAGCGCAGGGTCGTCGGTTCAATCCCGACAGCAGCCACAAGGGTAGTGTTAGTTTGCTACCTGACTTGCCCGCACGACTGGGCAGGGG
>Ga0308170_10001519_pt1 | contig 21786 bp, 22 predicted proteins | sample PhyBR2_2_FD_202136 | JGI IMG/M metagenome (GOLD analysis project Ga0308170, IMG submission 202136) | Phyllosphere microbial communities from UC Gill Tract Community Farm, Albany, California, United States - DLSLSB.R2 | ecosystem: Host-associated > Plants > Phyllosphere > Unclassified | place...
AGCGCCGCCGGTGTGCACGCCCGCAGTTGTGATGCACTTGCCGTCTAGTACGAGGAGGAGCAAGGTGCTGCAGAGCTTGCGCAAGAGGCTGGCAAAAAGCCGTCGCGCGCCCCCACATCCGCCTCTGTGGAGCGGCGACCTCTCGCTCCCTCGCTCTCGCTCTACAGCTCCGCCCGCTCGCGCAACTGCAGCCATGGCTACCGTACACCACCCAGCACTACCCGCTGTGCCCGACTATCCGACCAAGAGCTCTCACGCCAACGAGCTCGACGAGGCACGGCGACTCTTCGTCGAAGAGCTAGCCAGCCCCGACGCAGACTGGGAGGAGCAGGGCGAGCGCGAGGGAGTCCAGCTCTGGAGCAAAGCCGACCCCAACGTGCGTCCTCTTCCTCCCATCTCACCTCGCACCGCTCGAGAGGTGCCCGCGCTGACCCCCCACTCGCTCGCGCAGGATCCTTGTGCGCTCTCTCGCCGGCGACGCTCTCCCCTTCTCGCCGTGTAGCTTACGCGCCTCCCCCTCACAGATGCAGTGCCTACCGTCAAGGGCGTCACGACCGTCGAGGGCGTTTCGGCCGCAGCTGTGCGTCCTCCTCTCGCTCGACCTCGAGCGCACTTGCTCGACCCTTGGAGCTGACCTAGCCTCGCCCTTGCTCGCAGTTCCTCGGCGGCGTCATCCAGCTTCCCGGCATGCGCAAGCTGTGGGACGCCCGCTTCCAGGACGGCCACATGCTCGCCCGCTACGACCGCACGACCTTCGCCTTCTACACCGTCATGAAGGGCATGTCGTGGATCGTCTACCCGCGGTCGATCTGCGGCGCCCAGATGAACGTCGAGCCCGAGGACGGCGACCCGCAGGGCGAGCGCTTGGTCATCCAGACGAGCGTCGACGAGCCCGAGTGGGCGCCCGAGCAGAAGGGCCAGACGAGGGCGACGCTCACGCTCAGCGGTTGGCAGCTCAAGTGCGTCCTCGACTCTCTCTCTCTCTCTCTTTGTACAATGTGCTGGGCTGACCCCGTCTCCCTCGCAGGCCCGACGGCGACAACCTTCAAGTCACGTGCGTCCGCCTCTCGCTCTCTCGCTCTTTCTTAGCGTCGGCGCTGACCTTTCTCTCTCTCTCGCTCTTCTGCAGCTACATCGTCAAGATCGCGCTCAACGGCTCAATGCCGATGCCCATGGTCACGATGGTCGCCACCGAGACGCCGCTCTGCACCGGTCGAGCCCGAGATGTCTACCGAGAATGTGCGTCCCTCATCTCCCTCTCGCTCGTCCCAGATCCCTCGCTGATGCTTCGTACACGCAGATGGTCACGCTCCCTACGTCCGCATCCCTCAAGGCGCCGCAGAGCCCGCCGTCACCTTCCAGACCGAGTCGTTCTCGGACCCGCCCGCCTTGCCGAGCCTCAACACGCACCCGCGCGAGTACCGCTGCATCTTCACGACGACCGACAAGGCCGACGAGTCGTTCGAGATCGTGTACGACCGGCGGCGCATGTACGCAGACGGCGTGCAGGTCGAGGTTGAAGGAGAAGAGGGAGCCGGGGTGCGGGACGACGAGGAGGGCGTCCTCACGGTCACGACCAAGGCGAGCGGCGTCAACGTCACGGTCGTCGTGCGCCCTCGTCTTCAGTAGAAGCTCGTCTTCTGCCAACGTCGTCTGCATCCACGTCGAGCGCCCTTCGTCCGGCTGCCGGCGACCTTCTCAAGCGGGCCTTCCTCGAGGCTGCCGCTTCATCTTGCTCAGCTCGATGGCTCGCACCGCTCGCGCCGTTGTCTTCAATTCTCCGCTGTCGCTTTCACGCTGCTCGTACCGTCGCCCGGGCTCGGCTCGAGGGTCGGGACAAGCTTTTGAACCTTGTGCCTCTCGCTCATCGGGGAAGCCCTTTGCCCCGCACGGCCACGCTCGCCGACTCTCGAGGGGCTCGCAGGCTTGCACACGCTCTCCTCTTCGCCCTGCACTGGACACTCGCTGCTCTCATGTCTTCCCTCATCCCTGAACGCCCTGCCGTCGCCGACTACCCGACCGCGAGTCCCTACCAGAAGGAGCTCGACGCCGCGCGCGCCTACTTCCACGAGCAGCTGCAGAGCAGCGACATCGAGTGGGACAGCCAGACCAAGAGCGACGTCGAGCTGGGCGCAAAGAAGGACGCCGAGGACCCGAGTGCGTCCGCCGCCGCACGAGCCCCTCGCGACGCGCTCGTTGACATCTCGCTCCCCGCTCGCAGGTGCGCCCAACACGGTTCGCGGCGTCACCCTCGTCAAGGGCGTCTCGCCAGAGACTGTGCGTGCTCCTCATAGCTTCCCTTGCGAGCTGTGAAGCTGACCCGAGCGCTCGCAGTTCCTGTTCGGCGTCATCACGAGCGACCGCCAGCGCCGCCTGTGGGACGCGCGCCTCGACTCGTCCGGCATCGTCGCCAGCTACTCGCCCGACGAGTTCACCTTTTACAGCACGACCAAGGGCTTCTCGTTCGTCGTGAGCGGGCGCGACATCGTCGGCGCGTCGCGCATCTTCGAGGTCGGCGACGGGTACGAGCTCGTCCAGACGAGCGTCGACGACCTCGTGCCGGCGCAGAAGGGCAAGACGAGGGCGACGCTCTTCCTCGGAGGCTGGAAGGTCGAGTGCGTCCTGCCGAAGAAAGCCTCATGAAGCGAGCGGCGCTGACTTTGCCTCTCGCAGGTCCGTCGGCGCCGACACCAAGGTGACGTACGTCGTCAAGGTCGCGCTCAACGGCTCGATGCCGTCTGCGATCGTCAACAAGGTCGCAACAGAGACGCCCATGTGCGTCGGGACGGCGCGCGACACGTTCTACAAGCGTGAGTCGGCCTTCCTCCTCCCGCTCGGACCTCGCCGACCGACCTTCTCTCTGACGCTCTCGCCCTCGCCCTTGTAGACGGATTTGCTCCCTACATCCGCCGCTCGTCTCTCTCGGCCAAGGACCTCGTCGTGCAGAACCAGCGCAACGTCGACGACGTGTACCGCCTCACGCTCTCGACCCGCGAGGTCGGCGCCGCGGTCGACGTCGTGTTCGACCGCGAGAAGCTGCACAAGGGCGGCGTGAGCGTCTCGGTCGAGGGCGAGGGCGTGCAGACGAGCGTGAACGAGGTCGAGGGCATCATCTCGGTGCGGGCGACGCAGGAGAACAAGGACGTGGTCGTCCTCGTGCGGGCGAAGTGAAGGACCGTCGCACCGACGAGCGCAGGACCAAGCAGGACGAGCGCAACGAGCAAGCTGTATCCATGAGCGACCTCTTGAGAGCGAACTGGAAGCCGAGAGCCGAGAGCGAGAGCGAGAGCGGCTCAGCTGAGCCGAGGAAGGTTGCTGAACTGGTTGCGACACGGATGCGGACAAACAAGAATCGCTCGACGCGCTACAGACTCCTCCCCTCCTGCGCACGAGCCGGTCACTCACGGCTCGTCGCCGGCCGCGCTGCTCAACAGCGCGTTCAGCTGCTTGAGGCTCTTGGCGACGCCGAACGACGCCGCCGCCATGGCCTGCTTGGTCTGCTTGTTGAACGCGCCCGGCGCGGCGTGGTCGGCGCTCTGCATCTCGCTCAGCTGGTCGCAGTGCGTCGTGAGGTCCTGGAGGATGGCCGAGCCCTCGTCCTCCTCGGCAGGCGTGAGCGTCCGAGGAAGCGCCTCTTGCGAGATGGCGACGATGGACGAGACGATGGTGATGATCTGCGTGAGGTTCTCCTGCAGCTCGGACGACTGAGCGCCGGAGCGGATCGCCGACAGGAGCGACTGGATCGAGTGCACGATGGCCTCGGTCTGGTTCTCGATGTACGCCTGCGCGCGACGGCGAGGAAGGAGCGTCAGCACGACCAGCGCATTCACAAGCTCGTCGCACAGTGAAGCACGCTGCACGAAAGAGAGAGGCTGCAGAGGAAAGCGCCGACGCACCCTGAGCTCCTCCGGGTCTCGCTCCTGGCCCTGCTGCATCTCGCCGTCGGCGCCGTCGTCGTACGCGCGCTCGCCGTACTCGTCCCGTCGCTGCTCGTCGCCGTAGGCATTGTACTGCTGCGACGAGCCCTGCGCCGGGTACCCGCCGTGGTGGTACGGCTGCGGCTCGTCCTGCGGCCCGCCGTACTGCTGCTGATGCTGCCCGTCGTACCCGCCGCCGTACGCCTGCTGCGGCTGCTGCCCTCGCGCGCCGTAGCCCGAGCCGTCGCTCTCGAGCGATTGGCGGCCGCCATACGAGTCGCGCGAGCCGGCGCCGCCGACGCCGTTGTAGCCCGGCCGAGAGGGTCCGTGCGCGTCGCTGCCGTACGACGGCTGCTGCGGCTGCGAGAACGACTCGGCGACGCTCGAGCGCGCACCTGCGCTCACTCCTGCGAGCGTGCCGGCGTCCGAGCGCGAGCGGACTGAGCCGCCGCTGTTGCGCTTGGTGCCTCGGTCCGAGCCCAGGCCGATGGCGCCGAGCGCGCTCTTGACGCTGCCGCCGCTGCCGAAAATCGACGAGACGCCGCCCGAGATGCGACTGCGCGACTGCTGCTGCTGCTGGGACGAGGGCTGAGGCTGCTGCGGCGGCTGCTCCTTGGCGGGAGGTGGAGGAGGTGCGGGCGAGGTCGGGGTCGGGGTCGTCTCGACGGATGGGACCGAGATGGACAGGCCCTGGAGCGACGCGTGCGCGTCGTCGAGCCCGCCCTGCGACAGGCGCGAGCCGGCGCCGACGTCTTCTCGCAGAGGAGGCATGGGCTCGCGCGCGGCGGCGGCGCGCATGCCGAACGCCGACGACGGGTCGAGCGCGCCGCCTCGACCGGACGAGGAGGATGACGGGCCCGTCGTGCGGCGAATCTTGAGGATGCGCACGAGCTCGACGACCGTTGCGGCGAGGTGAGACGCCGCGGCGTCGAGGAGCGACACGGGCGAGACGCCGTAGCCCGTTGCGTGGTTCTTGCACGCCGTGAGGAGGTTCGAGAGGGTCGCGTTGATCTTGATCTTGAGCGAGTTGACGAGGTCCTGCTCCGAGAGTGGGAGCGAGGCGAGGCGAGAAGGGGGGATGGCCTGCACGTCGTTGTCGACCTTCTGGCACGCTTGGACGACGGCGCGGGCAGTCGGGAGGACGGAAGAAGGCTCTTTCGAGCGGGCGGCCTGGAGGAGGTCGTCGATCGAGGTCTGGAAGGCGGCGATGGACGTGTCGTTGATGAGGCCGTCGGACGAGGCGGGGAGCCAGTCGGCGTCGACGCTGATCGACGACGTGAAGAGCATCGACGTAGCTGCGAGGGACGAGAGTAGCAGTGTCAGCTCGACGAAAAACCAGATGGATCGACCAAGCGTGCAGAGGAGGAGACACGACCGGGACGAGCAAGAGGAAGCGGGCGACGCACCTTTGACGTTCCTCAGCTCGAGCTTGGCTGCCTGCCACCGGTCCTTCCACTCGCGCGCCTCCTTCTCGGCCCGCTCCCTCGCCTCCCTCTCGCGCTCGACCTCGCGCTGGAGCTCCTCGGCGCGCTCGTTGACGTGCCGCACCTCGTCGACGAGGCTCGACACCTCGCCGCGCATCTCGGCCGCGAGCTCCTCGGCCTCGTGCAAGCGCGCGCGCACTTGGGCGTCGAGCCCGCTCGTGCCGGCCGAGCGGGTCGACGAGGAGGACGGTGACGGGCCGCGGGCGCGCAGCGAGTCGTGGTCGCGCTGCAGCGAACGTAGCTGCGCCTGCTGCTCCTCGAAGCGCTGCGAGCATGTCGACGAGTCAGCTTACGTCGAGAGCTCGTGGAGGAAGAGGATGGAGAGCGAGACAGGACGCACCTGCTCCCACCGCCGCCGCTCGTCTTCCAGCTGCTCGCGCACACGCCGCTCGCCCTCACCGCTCGACGCCGACGCCGATGCCGCCGACGCACCGTCCCGCTCGAGTTCGACGACCCGGTTCTGCAGCCGCGCGAGCTTGTACTCGTACTCGGATCGGACCTTGTCGGCGGCCGCCTCGTTCTCCCACTGCGAGCGAGGTGATCGACGTCAGCATCTGACCTTACAGCGCAGAAGAGGTCGCAGCTGGACGTTGAGAGAGGGAGAGGGAGGGACGCACCGACCTCCTGCCGCCGTTGCCGCCGCCGACCTCGCTCGGCGCATTGCTGCCTGCGTACCCGCCGAAGAACCGACTGCTCGTCCCGTTACTGCTCACCTCGCTCGCCCGGCTGTTACCGAGCCCGAGTCCTGCGCCCTGCGCAAGCCCCTGCTGCTGCCCGACGCCCTGCCCCGAGCCCGAGCCCGCAGCCGAGCCCTGGCCGTACAGCGCGCGCGCCGCCGGCGGGCTCGACAGCGCCTCGCCGCGCTCGTCGCCGTACGCGTCCTCGCGCTCGTCCTCCTCGCGCACGGTCGGGACGGGCGGCGCCGGGCGCGGGAGCGACGATGCCGAGTGCGACGCGCCGAAGCCGTACGGCCCGCCGTTCGGGCGCGCTTGGGCCGCCGAGCCGGGCGAGGGGCTGCGCGGCGCGTGGAGCGAGCCCGTCGGGCTCGGGATGGGCGGCGACGTGGCCGAGGTGGGCGACGTGAGCGACTGGGCGGCGCCGGCGGGAGGGGAGCGCATGGGCTCGTCCTCGACGAGCATCGTGCTCTTGTTGGGCACGACGACGTCGTTGCCGACGGGGAGGGCTGACGACTGGGACGTCGCCGAGGTCGGGGTCGGCGCGCGGCGCGCGTTGAGGTTGGTCGGCGGCGGCGGCGAGGTGAGCGCCGCGGCTTGCTGCGACGAGGCGTGCGAGCCCGTGCGCGAGTGGGGCGAGAAGTGCGTCTGCGGCGTGCTGTAGGCTTGGCCTCCTGCATTCTGCGAGCGAGGCAAGTCGACGAGGTCAGCTTCACCGTGCAGGACCGACTCGACGAGAAAGAGGAGAGAGAGAGAGAGACGCACCTCGTCCTCCTCGCCGAACTCGGGATACCGCTGGTCGAGCTCGAAGTAGACGTCGCTCGCGAGGTCGCGGAACCGAGAGAGCGGGAGCGTCGCGAGCTTCTGACGCGCCTGGTTGCGCTTTGGGTGGAAGTCGGGGCGGACGGCGAGGAAGGGCTCTGCGGGACGGTCGTCGTGCGTCAGCGCGAGGCACGCCTCGTGCACACCGGGGGAAGATGGACGCACGTTGTCCTGCTGTTGGCGTGGCCGAGTCGTCGATGCGGCGCATGAGCTCGTCGTAGACGTCGGTCGACAGCTCCTGGAACTGCTGGCGCGTGAGGCGAGTGAGCTTGTCGCGGGCGTTGCTGCGGGCGGCGCGAGGAGGCTGGGTCAGCACGCGTCGAGAAGGTGGAGCACGAGAGGGTGCGAGAGGGGACGCACGTCCTGGTCGAGCCGGATGAGAGGGCGCCCTCGTTGGTGAGCCAGCCCTTGAGGGCCGTGTAGTGGGTGCGGGCGACGGCCTTGCTCTGCTCGAGCGAGAGGGGCGGGGGCTTGGTGAAGCCGACTTGCTGCTGCTGCGCTTGCGGCGGCTGCTGTTGCTGCAGGTGCTGCGGCTGCTGCTGGCCGAGAGCGGGGGGCTGACCGGAGCCCTGCCCGGGTTGGCCCTGTTGCGGCTGCGGCTGCTGCTGCTGCTGCTGCTGCTGCTGGACCGGGCGGTACGAGAAAGCGTCTGCTGGAGGCGGATTCATGGGCCTTGGCCCGCCGTTGGGGTTGCGCAGCGACATGGCCGGCTCGTCGAGAGGTTGGAGGGCGGAGGACCGGGCTGCGACGCGGCTGGATGGGGGCTTGATCGGCGGTGTGGGCGTGCGAGATGCGCTGGTCGAGAGCGCGCGCAGGTGGACTCGGGCTGGATTCGAGAGCGGCGCGGGATGGCGAGGATCAACAGCGACGACGAGGACGACGAGGAGATGGCGGAGGAGGCGCGTCCCCCGCCGTCCTCGCCCTCCACCGCTCTAGAGCTCTCTGTAGCCCGTGATCAGCTGCACGATACCCTCACGGGGACATCCCAAGCGAGTGCTGCATTCCCTCCCGAGGTGCGGCAGTCGGCACCGCCTCGACGAGCTTGGGTCGAGCGGTTGCTCCCTCTCGTCTCGCTCCTGCTCCACCGCTCACCGCTTGAGCTCTCGCCGACCCGCCAGAACCGCCAGCCATGGGTCTCGCAGGCGCCTCCAAGAAACAGCGCATCCAGGATGATCCGCGCAACACTCGCTGGGCTCAAGGTCAGCTCCTCCCCGCTCTCTCGCCCTCGCTCCCCTCACAGCACCCGAGCCGCCGTGCGACAGAGCTGACGATGCACTGCACCTGCAGACACGAGCGCTCCCGGCTTCCGCCTCCTCGCCTCGATGGGCTGGAACCCCGAGTCGGCTCCGACGCTCGGCAACGCCCAGTCGCAGGCCGCCATCCTCGCCAACGGCGGCTCCGTCTTCTCCAAGCGCATCGCCTCGATCCCGACCGCCAAGGACGACACGCTCGGCATCGGCATGAAGCGCGGCAGTGCCGCCGCCGTCGTCGGCTCGCTCAAGGCCCTCGGCGTCCCCTCCGCGACCGGCGCCAACGCCGCGACGCCCATCACGAGCGGCTTCGTCACGGCCGGCTCGATGACCCCGCAGGACGGCGTCACGGGCGGCGGCAGCGGCGGCGGCGAGTTCGGCAGCCTCCTCGCGCGCCTCAACAAGCTCAAGGAGCAGAGCGGCACCTTGTCGGCGTCGGCCAGCCCGGCGCCCGAACTCGCCGAGCAGCCGCTCAAGAAGCGCAAGCGCTCGAGCTCGGCCTCGTCGGCCTCGTCGTCGGACGTGTCGAGCGACTCGAGCGACTCGGACGACGACGAGCCCGCCGCTTCGACCTCGGCCCTGCCTGCCGTCGCAGCGCCGGTCCCAGCCGCCGCTCCTGCACCGAGCGCAGCAGCTCTCGCCATCTTGAAGAACCCGCGCATGGCGTGCGTCCCGCTCTCTCTCCTGCACACAGTCACGCCTCGTCGCCCGAAGCTGACCCTCGTCCTCGCTCTCTCGCTCGCAGAGCGCGCTCGAAGCACCTCCGCGCCAAGCGCATGGCGACCGCGACGAATGCAGCCGCCATGGCCGAGATCCTCGGCCTCGCTCCCTCCCCCTCGACCTCGACCTCGTCCTCGCCTGCCCCGAGCGGCGCCTCGACCCCGCTCCCCGTCCTCGCCGTCAACGGCCCGCGCGCCGACGGCTGGCCCGCCGTGCCCGCTCCCGGCAGCTCGGCCATCGCCGTCCAGGAGACGACGACGACGACGACGACGACCACCACCACCAAGACGTCCGGCGTCGGCGCGGCGCCCATGTTCGCGAGCGCGTCGACGACCTCGCTCGCGGCGACGTTCGACCCGGCGGCGGCCGCCGTCGACAGCTCCGACAAGGCGGCCAAGAAGGCGGCCAAGGCCGCTCGTCGCGCCGACAAGGACGCTCGCCGCGCCGACAAGGCGGCGCGCAAGCTCGCGCGCGCCGAGGCCAAGCGCAAGCCGCGCTCGCCCTCGCCCGAGTTCCGCGTCCACTCGGCGGCGCACAACCCGTTCAAGGTGAGCGACGACACGCCGACGGCGGCGCCCGTCGCGGCCGGGCTCGGCAGCGTGTTCGGGCGCATGTTCGTCGGCGCGCAGAGCGGCGGCATGGGCGCGACGTTCGTCCCGCCGACGGACTCGGCGGCGTCGGCGTCGGTGCCGGCGGGCGAGGACGCGCCGAAGAAGGGCAAGAAGGAGCGCAAGGAGAAGAAGGAGAAGAAGCGCAAGGCCGAGGTCGAGGTGGAGGGCGAGGACGAGGCAGCGCCGTCGGCGGGCGGCGCCGCCAAGGAGAACGAGCGGGCGAGCAAGAAGGAGCGCAAGGCGGCCAAGGAGGCCGGGCGCGAGGGCGAGACGAAGGAGGAGCGTCGGGCGCGCAAGGAGGCCAAGCGGGCGAAGAAGGCGGCCAAGCGGGCCGACGAGGCGTGAGTTGGTAGATGGCTCATGCGGTGTTGTATTGCCTACGGTCTCGCAGCTGCAGCGTGCGCCGTGCGAGAGCGAGCCGACGGGCAAGGATGAGACGGCCACTGGAGGAGAGGCTCGTGCACGCTCACTGGCTCGCACCGGTCGGACCTCTCACTCGCCTTCCTCACGGTTATAACGACTTGGCGAGCTCGCCATCACCTCGTTCGCTCGCTGCCTGTCCAGCTCAGCTTTCTGCGAAACTGCCGGCCGGCCGGCTGCTGGCCGGTCCTCCCCACATCTCCGCCGGCGCCCTCTTCTCCTCTTCTCTCTTCTCCACGCTCGCCACTGGCACCTGCTACTGCTTGCCTGCACGCTCTCGAGATGCCTCAGCACCCCTCTGTCGGCTCGCACCTGGTCGTCGACTATCCGCACCCCAAGATCCTGCGCCTCCGGCTGAACCGCCCCGATGCGCTCAACGCCATGACCGACGCGCTCGAGGAGGACATCCGCAAGGTGCGCCGCCGCTTCCCTGTGCCGAGAGCCGGGAGCAGAAGCTGACCCGCCCCGCCGTGCTGCGCAGGTGCTCGACTGGTTCGAGGAGGAGAACTCGCTCTGGGCGCTCATCGTCACGGGCACGGGCAGGGCTTTCTGCGCGGGTCAGGTGCGTCTGTCTCTCTAGCACTACCCGGGCGGGGCTGACCCGCGCTTTACGTGCTCGCAGGACCTCAAGAACTGGCAGAAGACGGCAGGAACCGCGTCCTCGCCGAGCGCGTCGATGCGCAAGAACATCCACGGGTTCGGCTCGCTCGCTCGCAGGCGCAGCAAGAAGCCCTTCATCCTCGCGCTCAACGGCATGGCGTTCGGCGGCGGTGCCGAGACGATGGTGAACGCCGGCGCGTTCCTTCCCCTCCTCCTTGCCCCTCGACGACCTGAACCTCCCTGCTGACCCTCGTTCCTCGCTCGCAGACATTGTCATCGCGGCCGAGGGCATCAAGGTTGGCTTCCCCGAGGTCAAGCGCGGCGTCGTCGCCGGCGTCGGCGGCATCCCCAACGCGTTCCACCGCTCTCCGCAGCTCGTACCCTACCTGCTCACGGGCAACCCGATCCCGACGAACCTCCTCGAGCACGTCGTCTTCACCGAGGTCGTGCCCGTTGACAAGGTGCAGGACGCCGCGCTGCGTTGGGCCCTCGACGTCGTCGACAACTCGCCCGAGGCCGTCTGGGTGACCAAGGAGCAGGTCAACCTGACGCGCGACGGCAACAGCCTGCAGGAGGTGGTCATTAAGAGTCTCGAGACGGAGCAGAGCGAGCGCCTGTACGTCGGTGAGAACCTCAAGGAGGGCCTCAAGGCGTTCGTCGAGGTGCGTCTCCCTCTCGCTTCCTCTCCGGCTGCTTCTCAGAGCGCAAAGAGGACGTCGCTGACTCTCTCTCTCGCCCCTCCCACTATTTCACCTTCCCTCGAGCAGAAGCGCAAGCCGGTATGGCAGGACCCGCCGGCGCTGAGCCGTCCGAGCAAGTTGTAGAGAGAGGAGCAATGTCTGTGCGCTCCACCTCACGTCCTCCTCCGGGCGGCCTGCGCTCGTGCTGTCTGCTGTTCTCAGCTTGAGCGAGGTGCGCGCGTCGTACCGTTGATCTGCTCCGTCATGGAGAGCGAGAGCGTTCGGCGGTCCGGGGCGGACAGAGCGCGAGCAGGTGCAGACCGCGCTCTGGACGGTCGGGCGAGAGGAAAGCACAAGTAGAGACAGACTAGACGCCCATCGAGCATCATTCCTGCGCCCAAGAGAGCCGCCGCAGCGAGGACGAGGCGAGCTCCGCGCTCGAGATGGAGGCGACGGTCAACACGGGCCGTCTCCTCCTCCGCCACTCGCTCAACAGCTGAGCCGTCCCGTTCATGGCACTCGACCTTTCTGATCCGTCCCTGCACGCCGCCTACGAGGACCTGCTGCGCCCCGAGGGAGCTACAGACTGGTGCGTCCTCCTCATCTCCGAACCTCGTCCGACCGAGTGCTGATGCTGCCCATCCACGCGCGTGCGCAGGCTCGTTCTTGGCTACTCGACCTCGACACAGCTCTCGCTCGCCGCTCGAGGTACGCACGGCCTCGAGGAGCTGCGGTCTCATCTTGTGCGCCCTCCTCTCCCTCGGCACCCCCCAGGCTCGCAGCTGACGCTCCCTCCGGACTGCCTCGCAGGTTCCCGACCGAGTTCTGTTCGGCCTCTTGTCGGTCGAGGGCAAGGTCCTGTTGTGGAGCCAGATCCCTCACGGCGTCGGCGGCGTCAAGCGAGGTGCGTCCCTCCAGGTCGTTCTCACGCGACCGCGCAGCTGATGCAGCTCTCCCTGCAGCCCGAGCTCTCGTGCACGAACGTACCGTAGCAAACACGCTCCGCGGCTACACGGCCACCCTCAGCGTCTCGTCGCGCGCCGAGCTCGACCCGTCCGCCGTCGCCATCCGCCTCTTCCACCAGCCCCACCTGTCGACGAGCCGCCCTCGAACAGCCTCCCCACCCATCAGCCCTCACCTCCCGACGTCGACCTCGCGCCAGCACTCGTCGACCGCAGGCTCGGTACGTCGGCCATCGGTACCCGAAAGCACCGTCTCAGGCCACGGGCAGAAACCCTCGTCGCCAAGGACGACGACGGGCAGCTCGGCAGCCTTCGCACCTACATCGCACGCTACGCGCTACGAGGGCGCGCCCGTCACGGCTCCAGAACCCTCGGCGCGGCGGTCGCTCGAGCAGCAGACCCGGTCCCCAGGCTACCCCTCGCACCTCGCCAGCGCATCCCTCGGCTCTCGCAACAGCCACACCCTTGAGCACGACGTGCCTCCTCCCCGATCTCACGCCACGCCCCTGTACGACTCGTTCGCCTCGTCCGCCCCTCGCCCCGACCCGACCCTCGCACCCGACATCCCCCCCTCCTCCGCCTCGCCGCCCGTCTCGCCCGCCCTCCTCGCCGCGAGTCCGAACGCGAGCGGCATCTTCGAGTCGGCCGCAGCCGCCATGCTCGTCGCCTCAGCATCCGACCCGTCGCTCGCCGGGCACGCCCTCTCCGCGCAGGGCGTGCCCGTGGACGTCGCCGAGGACGACGCGAGCGTCGCGCGAGCGCCGCCGTCCGGGTCTGCGTCGGCCGAGGGGACGGTCGACGCTCACGGCGGCGAGCGCGAGCTCGAGCAGCGGACGCGCGCGCTCGAGCTCGAGGGGAGGGAGGACGCCGCGCGGCTCGAGCGGGACCGACGGGAGCGCGCCGCCGAGGAGGCCACGGCTCTTGCTCGGCGGGAGGACGACGAGCGGGCGGCGCGCGACGTCGAGGACGCGCGGCGGCGAGAGGTGGAAGGAGAGGAGCACGCTCGGCTTGCGGCCGAGGACGAGGCGCGGGCTCGACTCGTCGCCGAGGAGGAGTACCGGCGGCAGGCCGAGGCCGAGCTCGAGCGCGAGCGTGTCGCAGAGGAGGAGCGACGTGCGGCGGCCGAGGAGGCGGCCGCGCAGCGTGCGCAGGACGACGAGCGGCGGCGGGTCGAGGAGGAGGAGGAGCTCGCGCGGCGTGAGGAGGAGGTGCGCCGCGCCGAGGAGGAGCGTGTTCTGCGCGAGTACCGCGCCGAGGAGGAGCGACGATTGGCCGAGGAGGCGGAGCGGGCTCGGCTCGAGGAGGAGGAGCGCACCCGGCGAGCTGAGGAGGAGATGCGCCTCCTCATCGAGCGGCAGCGGGCCGAGAAGCAGCTGCGCGAGCAGGAGGAGGCTCGTCTGCGTGAGGAGGAGCGGATGCGGGCTGTCGACGCGCGCCGATCGCGCCTCGTCCAGCAGAGGGACGCCGGCGAGGTTATGTTGTCGGGCACGGTCAACGTGCAGGGCGGCGGGTCCATGGTGCGTCTCTCTCTCTCCCCCCCTCTCTCTCTCTCTTATATCCTCACGCTCGAGTACAAGCCCTGACCTCGTCGCACCTGCAGCTGTGGAAGAGGCGCTACTTCCGCCTGACGGGCTCGAGGCTCGACTTCTTCAAGAGCGAGACGGTGCGTCGCCCCTCGCCTTTCTCCATCCCGGACCCTTGAGCTGACTCTCGCACTTCACTCATGTCTGCAGGACGCCGACACGCCCATCGACAGCCTCGCCATCGCCGAGATCGAGCGCCTGACGTCCAACCCGGAGGAGGCGCTCGTCCCGCACGCGTTCAAGGCGACGCTCAAGGACGGCGACGAGCGGCTCTTCTACTACCTCTCGGCTGAGGAGACCGAGATGCTCGTCGAGGCGATCCAGTGCGCTCTGCGGCGGTGAGGGCGAGTCGTGCGGCCGAGTCGATGCGCTCGACGGAGCGCTTGAGGGATGACGGCCTTCGTTCTGGTAGAAGCGTGCGCTGTGCTAGAGGTACTCGTGTTGCAAGGAGACTCGGTTGAACAGCTCGAGCGGCGCGCGAGAGGCCAGTTCCTGTCGGTCGCCATGGACGCTCGAGCCTGCGAGAATGTAATGCGGCCGAAGCTAATCAAGGCTAACCGGGCATTAGCAAGTGAGCCACTTCAGGGGAGGGACCGACGCGCGGCTCCCGTCGTCGCCAGCCTCCCCGCTCGAGGTCGCTCTCTTGCTACTCGCGCCCGCACGATGGACGAGCCCTCGCCCTGGGGTGCACCAGCGTCGGACGACCTCCCGGCCCTCGCCCCTCACCCTTCCTCGCCGCGCCGCTCCACCTACTCGCCCCCGCCCGCCGCCTCGTCCTCGTTCTCGGCTCCGGCATGGCCAGATGACGACGGCGGTGACGGTGGCTGGGGCGGTGCGGTCGACGACTACGTGCCCGGCGCATTCGGCGGCGGCTTCAGCAGCGCCAGCGGCGGCGGCGGCTTCACCTCGGACAGCCCGCACGACGATGACGGCGTTGCGCTCTCGCACAGCAACGGCGCTGCGCGAGGGTGGCATCCAGGCTCGCCAGAGCTCCCCAAACTCGTCGCCAGCACGTCGAGCGCGCCCATCGCCGATGCCGCCTCGCCCTCCTCCCTCTCGGGCTTCCGCCCCTCTCCACCTCTCTCGCCCGCCGCCCTCGCCCTCCCCTCTTTCCCGCCCGACTCGCTCGACGCCCCGACCGCACGAAACGACGAGCACGCTTCCGAGGGGGACGACGGCCGAGGCTGGGGCGGCGCCGAGCCCGACCTGCCTCCCCTCGGCGCCCTCCGCATCGCCGCGCCCGAATCGCCCGCCGCAGACGACTCGCGCGACGACGGATGGGGCCCTGCGCAAGAGGGTCCCGACCCGGACGACAAGGAGCCGCCGTTGCCGTCGCTCGGCGACCTGTTCCCCTCGGCGGCCGCTTCGCGCCGGCAGAGCGTCGAGTTGGCGCAGAAGGGCGAGCAGGGCGAGGACGCGTGGGGCAGCTCGCAGGGATGGGAGGAGCGCATGCGGCTCGAGGCCGAGGCGAGGGAGAAGCAGCGCATCGCCGAGGCCAAGGCGGCCGGGATCGAGCCTGAGGAGGAGCGCAAGCCGGACGTGCCGACGACTAACGGGTGCGTTCATGCTCACTCTCCACCCCTTCGACATCCGGATTGAGCTATGTACTGACGCTGTTCGGTCGCCCGCAGCAAGGACGCGGAGGACAAGCCCGCCGACGACGACAAGCCGGCCGCCAAGTCGGGCCTCGCCTCGATCTTCCGCTTCCGCAAGACGGCCGAGGACACCGCCACCCGCGCCGTCGAGTCGGCCAAGGAGACGTCGGCCAACGTCGCTCGCAGCGCCGCCGCTCTCGCCAATGCTGCGTCTCGACCGTCGACCGAGCAGGACGGCGCACGCGCGAGCGGCGACGCCGAGCGCCCGGCGGCCAAGAGCTGGCTCAGCCGTGTCGCCGCGGGCAAGGAGGACCCCGACAAGACCACCGTCGAGGACGACCCGAACTCGCTCGGCGTCGAGGAGGTCCAGCAGGGCGAGTCGGGCCGGACGACCTCGCCCGAGCCGCAGCCGGCGTCCGTCTTCGGGCGCCTCTTCGGGCGCAAGAAGACGCCCGCTCCCGAGGAGGCGCCGCGGTCGGCGTCGGCATCGGCGCGCAACAGCGGCGAGCAGCACGAGCAGCAGGCGGCGCCCGAGCTGAGGGTGCAGGACCTCGACGCGCTCGGCGACTCGGGCCTCGTCGCGAGGCTGCAGGCGCAGGCGCACGTCAAGAAGAGCATGTACGAGTACGACGAGAATGACGAGGACGACCCGGCGCCGCCGCCTTCGCGGCCGGGCAGCTTCTTCAGCTCGTCGGCGCGAGGCTCGTCCACGTCGCGCATCCCGAGCGCGCCGCCCGAGGACGACTTCGGCGGGCTCCTCGGCGCGTTCTCGGTCGCACCGTCGTCGTCGAGCGTCAAGGCCAAGACGTCGTTGGCGGCGTTCGACCCGTTCGACCCGCTCAGCGACAACTTCGGCGCCCTCCCCGCGCCCAAGCCGGCCGTCTCCTCTCGACCCATCGCCTCCCCCTCCTTCTCTCGCCCTCCGCCTCCGCCAACCGCGCCGTCATCATCTCGATCCGCTTTGGCGTCATCGTCCTCATCATCGCGGCCTCACCCGGCCGCCCAGGTCGCCTCGTTCGGCAGCCCGCCTCGAGCCCTCGCAGCCGCACCTCCAGTACGAGCGTCGTCGCCGCAGGACGACTTCGACGCCTTCTTCGACTCGGTCGCCGTCTCGACGGGCAACAAGGCCGCCGCTAAACCCGCCGTGAATGCCGCTCGAGCGCAACCGCCCGTCGGCCTGGTCGCTCCTGCGCCGTCCTCTCGTCTCGCCGCCTCGCAGGGCCCTCGCGCCCGCGTCGTCTCCCCTCCGCCACGCCTCACCGTCTCGCCGCCGGTGCGCATGTCGACGGCGTCGCCCATGTCGGCCTCGAGCGGGCGCACGACGCCCATCATGCCGCTCGCGCCCCCTCCTCCGCCCTCTCAGCCGCTCGCCTCGAACCGCCTCTTCGGCATCGACGCCCCGCCGCCTCCTACGGGCGCACTACATGCGCCGCAGAAGCGCACGCCGTCGGCCGCAGCGATCGCGCCGCCGCTCGCGCCCGCGCCGGCGCCTGCCCTGGCGACGAGCACGAAGGCGCGCACGCCGTCGCCGCCGCCGCCGCCGCCGCAGGTACAGCGAGCGTCGTCGGGCCCGTTGTCGCTCGACGACCTGTCGTTCTTCGAGAGCTGAAGGAGGTCGAGCAGGCGGCGGCGAGGGCTGGTGTGGGGGGCGAGCTGCATCTTTGGTCCTCTTGGTCATGTTCTTGCCTCGTGTCGTGCATTTCTACTGCATCATCATGCCCTTGCGAGCTTCTGCAGGTCCGACCCGAGCAAGTTGAGAGAGGCTCGCTCGCCGTCGCCCACACGACGAGAGCGGCGCCGCTTCTTCCGCTCTGCTCACAGTCCACATCGACCCAGGCCGCCCGAGATGGAGTCAGAGCGCGACCACGCCCCATCTGCGACCACTGCGCCGGCAGCTGCGCCTCCTCAAGCCAGCGAGAGCGACGCTGCTCCTCCCACCCCCGCCGACGCCCCTGTTCCAGGTGAGCTGTCCTCTCGCCCCTCTTGCAGGCCTGCGAAGCGGTGCTGACACCTCACGTCCTGCGCGAAGAAGAGCTCGTGCGCCACAAGCGGCCCCGTGCAGCTCTCGACCCGTCCACGCCCAAGGTGCGTCCGCCTCCTCTCGAGACGAGGTCGACCGACGACTTTCCCTCCGCTCTGCACGAGCTGAGCTGACTCTTGCACTCTCCCTACAGGGCGACGAGGAGGAGGGCAAGCGCTTGCCGGGCAGTACGCCGCTCGCCAAGAAGGGGTCCGTCTCGCTCTCGCCGCTCGTCTCGACGGAAGCTCTCGCTCACCGAGCGGGAGCGTCGCTCTTGTCGTAAGCGGCTTTGGCTGACTCTATGCATCACCCCGTGCAGCCGTGTCGAGGGCGACGACGACGTCGGCTCGGACAACGACCGTGCGACCTCCCCACCTCCTGCTGCCGCCGCATCCTCCTCTCGTCCGACGACGCCGACCAACGCTTCCACCTCCGTCGTCCCGCCAGCGACCGAGGGCAAGGACACGAAGCAGCTGCGCGAGCGCGTCCAGGCGCTCAAGCCGCCGGGCCAGACGGCCGAGCACGAGGGCGAGGCGCACGACGCCGACGTCGAGATTGCCGAGGTCGCCGACGAGGTCGCTGCCTCTGCGGCCAAGCTTGGCGACGAGCAGGACAAGAAGGAGGAGAAGGACGTCGAGATCGCCGAGGTGGCGGCCGAGGTCGGCAAGTCGGCGCAGAACCTGGCCAAGGAGGACGAGCGGGACATGCAGGACGTCGAGGACGGCGTCGGCGAGGGCGAGTCGAAGGACAAGGCGGACGTTGCGGCCGAGGTGGGCGAGTCGGCGGCCAAGGTGCAGGCGCAGGACGAGCGCATCGCCGACGCTGCGAGCGAGGTCGCTGAGGCGGCCGTCGCTGCGCCCGAGGAGACGCCCAAGCCATCGACGGCCGTCGCGCCGTTCGAGCCCAAGCCTCAGCCGGTGCGTCCATCTTTCCCTGTACGGCTGCCGACCCAGGAATGACCCTGACCCTGTCTCGAGCTCCTGCAGACATTCGCCAACTACTCGTCGACCGCCTCGCCCTTCTCCGCCTTCGCCTCGTCCGCCTCGCCGCTCTCTTCCGTCTCGACCCCGACCAAGCCCGCCCCCGAGGCGCAGAAGCCCAAGGCCAAGTCGGCCTTCTCCTCCTCGCCCTTCCTCTCGACGACCGCTCCTCCCGTCACCCCTTCCGCCTCGACGTCCACCTCGAAGGCGAGCGAGCTCAAGCCCGACGTCAAGCCTGCCGGCGAGCGGCCAACGACGCCGTTCACCAAGTCGGCGGCGACGACCAACCTCGCCGCGGCGTCGCCCTTCTCGGCCTTCTCGGCTTCGAGCGGCTTTGCCTCGGCGACCAAGTCCGGCGGCGCGTCGGCCTTCAGCGCCTTCTCGGCTGCACCGTCGGCCTTCTCGAGCGTCCCCTCGACGCCCGCCAAGCCGAGCGCGGCCGGCGGCGACGGCGCCGACGCTTCTTCCTCGGCCGACGCCGGCGGCGCCTCGGCCAGCGCTTCGGACGACGCCGACGCTCCCGAGCGCGTCGTCTACACGAAGCAGGAGACGGTCACGGGCGAGGAGGAGGAGCGGCTCCTGCACAGCGTGCGGTGCAAGCTGTACGCGATGAGCGAGGGGCAGTGGGCCGAGAGGGGGACGGGCAACCTCAAGCTCAACGAGACCAACAAGGACGACGGCAACAAGGGCGCGAGGCTGCGTGCGTCCTCTCTCCTCCCTCTCCTCGTCGTCTCCCTGCACCAGCTGGGAGTCTTGAAGCTGACGAGCTCCTCGACCGCTCGCCCGCAGTCATGCGCGCCGACGCGACGCACCGCCTCCTGCTCAACGCGCCGCTCTTCAAGGCCTTCTCGATCGAGGTGCACAGCGAGAAGTACGTGCGCTTCTCGGTCATCGAGGGCTCGACGCCGACGAGCTACATGCTGCGCGTGCGTCCCTCTCCTTCTCTCTCCCTCTCCCCTTTCTCCTCCTCCTCCTCGTGCGCCGCACCCGCTGACACAGATCCCTCTCTCAACATCTCTCACACAGACGGGCAACCCTGCGGCGGCATCGACCCTCGTCCAGGCCGTGCAGGACAAGGTCGCGACGCTTTGACCTCCTCCCCTTCCCTCCTCGACTCGCCTCGCCCTCGCCCTATAACCTCCTCGCCCAAGATTTTGCGCCTGCTGCTCTCCTCTCTTCGTTCTCTGCCACGCTGGTGGCGTGTCTCATTATGCAACTCGTCGTTCGTGCCTCTGCGACTGTGTCTCTCGCTCGCGCAGGACGAGAGGCTCGAAAGGGAGGGAGTGAGAGAACGCAGAGAGGTCATGCACAGCTAGAACTACAACCATGGATGCGAGTGCGAGAGGTGGTCGTACAATGGGTACAGGGAACGTAAGGGGAGCAAAAGAGAAACTACCTCGGCGAGATGACGACCGTCGCGTTCACGCCCGGCGCCGTCACCTTGACCCGGACCGTCCCCTCGCCGTCGTCGCTCAGTTCGAGGCCCTCGCCTTCGACGTCGACCTCGACGCCGCCCTGGTGCATGCGCTTCGTGTCGTACCGGATCTCGAAGACCTCGCCGACGCGCGAGCCCGTCGTGACGCCGCAGCGGTACACGCGCTTGTCGGCGTCGAGCGCCTCGTTCTGGAAGATGGTCGTCGGCTCGTGCTGCGGGTCGTGGTGGACGTAGGGGGCGTGGCCGTCTGCAGGGGGAGGGAGAGAGCGGCGTCAGCGAGGAGAGCTCGGAGAGGAGGTCCGAGAGCGAGGAGAGGACGACGACGCACGCTTGTAGTAGGCGTCGCGGGCTCGGCCGGTGCACATCGGGCTCTCGGTCGTCGCCATCGAGACGACGGCGCTCGGGATCATGCCGCCGAGCGAGATCGAGAGGATGTAGGTGATGCGGATCCCGGTCCCTTCGGGGCGGAAGTGCCAGCCGCTGAGGTTGAGCGTCGCGCGCTTGAGGCCCGACTGCTTCGGGACGCGGTCCGTCTCGACGCTCGTCTGGAGGATGAGGGCGCTGCCGTCCTCCTCGACAAAGTCGCGCTGGACGCCGACGATGTCCCGCGGCGACGCGATGAAGCGCTTGCCCTTGGCGACGGCGTAGAAGAGGACCTCGGTGCGGTTGAAGCGCTGCAGCATGAAGCCGGCCTCGGTGCGCGGGTCCCACAGCTTGCGCATGCCCGGGATCTGGACGACGCCGGCGAGGAAGGCGTCGGGCGTCACGTCGTCGACGAACGTCTCGCCGCGCACCCATGGTACAGGGTCTGCAGGGTCTGTGCGTCAGTATCAGAGCCTGGAAGAGCCATGTTGATGAAGAGAGACGCACTCTCGTCCTGTGCGCAGAGAGGGAACAGTCAGTTTGGCGCACGTGAAAGGGAGAGGAGGAGGAGGAGAAGGAGGGACGAGACGCACGTTGTCGTGCCACTTCTTCCAGAGCTGGACGCCGTCGCGCTCGCCGAGGTCGACCCAGCCGTCTTCTGGGTGGTCGAGCTCGTACAGGAAGCGTTGTCGGATCTGGTCGACCTCGGCGGTCCAGGGCGAATTGCACGGGTACGAGGGCACGGCGGGCAGGGCCGGCTCTTCGACGCGCTGGGTAGCGAGCATGGTAGCGTCTGAGCCTGTGCGAGGGCTTGGCAAGCTGGGCACGAAGCGGGTGAAGGAAGGGAAGCTGTGCCAGACTGTTGCCCTCCCGCGGTCGACGATGACGGCGAGCGCCGGATCCTCGGGAGCAAGACGGTTCGGCCTCGAGTCGGCATCGACCCACGCCGTGTGCCTCCACCGCGGAGGCCTCGCCTGCGCAATCTGGCGGCTGCGCGGGCCTAAGGATAGCCGCAGGCCGGGCACGTGAGCCGGCGAGGACGAGGGCCGCAGCAGCTCCTCGCTCTCGCCCTCTCGCCAATCCAGCTTCATCGCCAGCTCGGCCACCGGCATTGTGCGCATGAGCGCAGTCGCACCCTTGCGAGCATGCGCAGGCCTGCAGCGCTGCAGCCCGCGCCCCCGCAGCGTCGTCACCTCGTCCACCTCGCCCGCCCGACCTCGACGACGACTCGTCCACTCGCCCGCCCCACCGCGCACCTACTTGTACGACGTCGACTGGAACGGCCAGCTGTACCTGTCCGACAGCAAGCACCGCAACGTCGCCACCGCCTTTCGCGACCCTCGCTTCCTCGACGGCTTCTTCACCCGCCTCCGCCGCAACGACGATGCCGACGCGCCAGCAGAGGCGCGGCAGCTGCGCGCCGACGGCTACGAGTTCATCAGCCCGTGTCAGGGCGAGATGAACTACCTCAGGCCGGACCGAGAAGGGTCCGGCCTCGTCTTTCAGGCTCTCGAGGATGGAGGTGCGCTCTCCTCTCTCTCCCTCTCTCTGCCACGGATCGACCCCGAGCTGACTTCTCTTCATGCACGCAGAGCTACGCTACGCAGGCTCGCTGTCGCTGCCGTTCGACCCGCAAGCGCTGCGCGTCGACACGGCATCCGGCTACCTCT